>Ga0207652_10003901_pt1 | contig 12202 bp, 9 predicted proteins | sample KBSC63BmetaG_FD_184334 | JGI IMG/M metagenome (GOLD analysis project Ga0207652, IMG submission 184334) | Corn rhizosphere microbial communities from Kellogg Biological Station, Michigan, USA - KBS C6-3B metaG (SPAdes) (version 2) | ecosystem: Host-associated > Plants > Roots > Rhizosphere ... | reverse complement strand
CTTTCCATTGAGGCGGGCCCATGAAGTTGAATATGATCACGCTGGCCGTGGTTATTGTCGCGGTCGGTTTGTTAGTGCTGCATGCGTATGAGGTGCAGTGGGATGCGCAGAGGATTGTCGGAGGCGCGATCGCGGCGGCGGCTTTTCCCCCGTTTGTGCTGGCTCGAATCCAGTTGGGTGCTTCGTTTTCTTACAAGGCGAAGGCGACGAAGTTGGTGACGACGGGCCTGTACTCCCGGATACGGAACCCAATTTATTTTTTTGGCGGATTTGTGGTCGCCGGGCTGTCGCTGTTTCTATCGAAGTGGGGCCCGTTGACGGTGGTCCTGGTGCTGGTGCCGCTACAGAAGCTCCGCTCCCGTAATGAGGCGCGGGTGCTGACCGAGGCTTTCGGTGAAGAGTATATGCGGTACAGGAGCAAGACCTGGTTTTGAGGTACGCCGAGGCAGGGCTGGAAGAACTTATATGGCGGCCGGGTGCAGGGTGTTGAGTTCAGCCAGCGACATTGGGGCGAAGGGGTCGGCCTGATGATTTTTGAATTTCGCGGCATAGAGAGCCTGGTCGCCGAGTCGAATGAGACTTTCCACGCTGAAATCTCGGCCGTCGACGGAGGTAACGCCGATGCTCGCGCGGATTCGAAAGTAGCCGCGATCGGATTGGATGCGGACGGCGGAGATATGGGAGCGTAATCGGTCGGCAGTGAGATGGGCGTCGAGGTCTGTGGTGCCTGACATGATGACAAGGAACTCGTCGCCACCCAACCGGGCGATGAGGTCTGTGGTGCGCATGGTTTCGCGAAGGCAGTCGGCGAGTGCCTGGAGAGCCAGATCTCCGGCGTGATGGCCGAAGGTGTCGTTGATGCCTTTGAAGTTGTCGAGGTCGAGCATGAGGGCTGAAACGCACTGCGGCCGGGAATGTTTGCGAGTGACGAGCATGCGGGCCGCGTGCTCCACCGCGCGCCGGTTCAGTGTCCCGGTAAGGTGATCGGTGTTGGCTTGTTGCTCGAGCCTGTTGCGCAGGCGCGCGGCGGTCATGAGGATGTAGCCGAAGCTCATGACCGCGATGACGGTGCGGTCGAACCACAGGTGGTAGAAACGCAGGCTGAGGTGCTGGGGACCGTCGACCATGTGGGCGAGGTTATTGAGTGCGTAGAGCGCGAAGAGTGTTCCCATAATGCGCGATGCTGTGCGGGAGCCAACGCCGCCGAAACGGAACAGTAGGATCGCACTGCAGGTCGCCGTTGTGATGGTGATGATGGAGAGGCAATCGACGATCAGGCCGGGGTTCAGGTGCAGGAAAACGATACGCACTGAAGTGATCGTCATGGCCACGGACAGGACAAGGAGACCGAGCCAGATGCGGCGGCCGTGTTGAACGAACTCGGCAATGGCTTTGTTGAGGAGCGAGAGTTCGATGAACAGAAGGACGTTAGGGACCAGGACCGTGAAAAGGAGTGGGTGGGGAAAAAGGGCGTGGAGCAGAAGGCCGGCGGCGCCAATCATGTTGGATGCGGCGAACCAGTAGTCGCTGCATTGCGACGTTTGCTGACCGAGCGAAGTGACGATCATCGTCAGCCCGAAGAGAAACAACAGGCTGGCTTCTACGAAGAATAGTGTTTCGACGTCCAAGCGACGATCCTGTCTGGCACGTTGTTGAGAATGACCCTTACTTAGTTTGACAGTTTCACGCGACTGTTCAACGGACGATGGTGTTAGTGGCGCCGCGGGAAAGTTGTAGAGGGCGCTGGTAGACTTTAAGGCTATGCGTAACCTGTCGGGAAGTCAGATTCGGGAAGAATTTTTGCGGTTTTTTGAGGGCAAGGAGCATCGGCGGGTCCACTCGTCGTCGCTGGTGCCGGCCAACGATCCAACACTGCTGTTTACCAATGCGGGGATGAACCAGTTCAAGGACGTGTTCCTCGGCCAGGAGCAGCGCGACTACTCGCGGGCCGCGTCGAGCCAGAAGTGCGTGCGGGCGGGCGGCAAACATAACGACCTCGAGAACGTCGGCTTCACGCGGCGGCACCATACCTTCTTCGAGATGCTGGGGAACTTCTCGTTTGGCGACTACTTCAAGCGCGAGGCGATTGCGTATGCGTGGGAGCTGCTGACGTCGCCGGAGTGGTTCGGGATCGATACATCGCGGCTGTACGTGACGATCTTCAAGGGCGAAAACGGCGTCGAGCGCGACGACGAAGCGGAACGGCTGTGGATCGAAGCAGGAGTGCCAAAGGAACGTATCTTCGAGATGGGGATGAAGGACAACTTCTGGCAGATGGGCGATACCGGCCCGTGTGGCCCGTGCTCGGAGATATTTTTTGACCTTGGGTTGGAGGCCGCGGAGACTGCTGGGGTGGACAAGCCTTTTCCGGAAGACGACCAGCGGTACATGGAGATCTGGAACCTCGTGTTTATGCAGTTCGATCGCAGCTCGGATGGTGTGTTGACGCCACTGCCGAAGCCGAGCATCGATACGGGCATGGGATTGGAGCGAATAGCTTGCGTGTTGCAGGGGAAGCTTTCGAACTACGAGAGTGATTTGTTTACTCCGTTGCTGAAGCGGGCCGCAGAGCTGACGGGGTTTGCTTTCAGTTCCGAGCTTCCAGCTTCGAGCTCCCAGTTTCCAGTTTCCAGTTCCCAGATTGACGCTCTCGCTTTGAGCGATGAGAAGGGTGCCGCCTCGCTGCGGATTATTGCCGACCACGCGCGGGCGGCGACGTTCCTGATCTCGGATGGCGTTCAGCCGGCGAACGAAGGACGCGGGTATGTGCTGCGGAAGATTCTGCGTCGCGGGATTCGGCATGGAAGGCTGCTAGGGCAGGAGAGGCCGTTCATGCACGAGATGGTGCTCGCCGTGCGCGATGAGATGGCGGTGGCTTATCCGGAGTTGAAGGAATCTGTGGAACGGGTTGCGAAGGTGGTGCTCGCGGAAGAACTGCAGTTTGCGCGCACGCTCGAGCTTGGCCTTAAGCAGATGACCGAAGAGACATTGCGTTCGGGCGCAAAAGCCTTCAGTTTGTACGAGACCTTCGGTATGCCGCTGGACTTCATGGTGGATGCAGCGCGTGACGCAGGCATTGAGTTCGATATGGCCGGTTTCGACGCTGCGAAGGAAGAAGAGCAACAGCGCGCTCGCGCTTCCTGGAAGGGTGGATCGCAGAAGTCGGCGGCGCCGGTTTATCGCGAGTTGGCGAAGACGGAGTTTGAAGGATATTCGTCGCTGCGTGTCGATGGCGCGCGCGTGATTGCGCTGGTGAAGGACGGCGTTGGTGTGCAGGAGTTGAAGGCCGGCGAGACGGGTGAAGTCGTTCTTGATGCGACGAGCTTTTATGCCGACTCGGGTGGACAGGTCGGCGATGTGGGTTGGCTGTACTCGGGCGATCACAATACTGTTGTTGCGGACGTGACCGGATGCAAGAAGCCGGTGCAGGGCGTGTTCGCGCACAGCGTAAATGTGAAGCAGACGATTGCGGTGGGCGATAGTGTCGACACGGTCGTCAACGGCGAGGTGCGCAACGCGGTGATGCGCAATCATACGGGGACGCATCTGCTGCACGCGGCGCTGCGCGAAGTGCTGGGGACGCATGTGAAGCAGGCGGGATCGTTGAATGATCGCGCGCGGCTGCGGTTCGACTTCTCGCACTTTACGGGAGTCGCGGACGAAGAGTTGCAGGAGATTGAAGACATCGTGAACCGCCAGGTGCTGGCGAACACGCCGGTGCAGACGATGGTGGATGTGCCAATCGATGTGGCGATCCATGAGTATGGCGCGATGGCGCTGTTTGGCGAGAAGTATGGCGAACGCGTGCGGGTGGTGAAGATTGGCGACTTCTCGACCGAGCTTTGCGGAGGCACGCATACGGCGGCGACGGGAGAGATCGGGTTGGTCAAGCTGGTCGGCGAAAGTGCCGTGGCGAGTGGTGTGCGGCGCGTGGAGGCCGTCACCGGCACCGGCTCGCTGGGGCTGTTCCGCAGAGACGCTGACGTGGCGCGTGTTGCTTCGCAGTTTGTGGGCGGTGGCGAGGCTTCGGCTGAGGCGCTGAAGGCGAAGGTGTCGGCGCAGGATGAGGAGATGCGCAAGCTGCGGCGCGAGCTGGAGGCTCTGCGGATGAAGTCGGCGAGCGCGGCGACTGCGGATGCGGCTTCTTCGGCTGTCGAGGTCAAGGGTGTGAAGGTGCTGGCGCAGCGCGTGGATGCTCTCGATAAATCGCAGATGAGGAACCTTGTGGATGAACTGCGTGGGAAGCTGGGGTCGGGTGTGGTTGTGCTCGGCGCGGCTGTTGAGGGGAAGGTTTCGTTGATCGTTGGCGTGACCAAGGACCTGACAGCGAAGGTGCAGGCGGGGAAGATTGTCGGGCTGCTCGCTGCGAAAGTTGGCGGCAAGGGCGGTGGAAGGCCGGATTTGGCGGAGGCTGGCGGGGCGGATGTCGGAGCGCTGGATGGGGCTTTGGTTGCGGCAGCTGGAGTTGTGGGGGAGTTGCTGGGGTGACGAATCTCGTTCGTGGTTGAACGGGGTGAGCGTTATGGCAGGCTTCCTGCTGCGCCTCGCTCTTATGAATAACCAACAAGTGCGTCATCCTGAGCGGAGGCTCGCGCTTTTGCGAGCCGCAGTCGAAGGACCTGCACTACGGACTGAGGTCGCACATTTTACGAACCGTTTTAACGATGCTCTGGATGTTTGCGCGTTGGCGAGCATTGTTGGGGAGCTGGGAGATTGGTTGTGGTTAAACGGGGCGATCGGTTGTGGTGATGTGAGCACCCGGCAGGTCCTTCGGCTGCGGCTCGCGTGAGGCCGCGAGCCTCCGCTCAGGATGACGGGTTTGTTGTTAATTTGAAAGAAAACAAAAACGCGAGCGTCCGCTTGAAATGACCAGTTTGTGTGGGTTTAGCAGAGAACGGGGAGCTGCGGAATCACAATGTGAGGTATCTGCGGGTGTACCTTTGCGATTCACAGCGCACGGTGGGGCGGAGAAACTTAAACTGAAGAAGGCTATGAGTCGGTTCAGGGGTGGCGTTCGCGATGCGGTCGCGGTGGGTTTGTGGTGCGCGGTCGGTTGCGTAACGGCGGCGGCGCGGCCGGTTCCGGCGGATGCGTGGCAGGCAGCGAATGCGGCGCGGGGGAAGTTCGAAGCGCAGAGTTCGCATACGCGGGCTGAATATCAGGGTGTGATGGATGGGTTTCGCGCCATCTATCATGCGAACCCGGCGGACGTACATGCGGCGGCTGCCGTGGAGCAGGTGGCAGAGCTGCTCGCCGAGCAGGGACGGGAGCTGCATGATACGAAAAGCCTGCGTGATGCGGCCGGGCAGTATGCGTTTCTAGCAAAACAGTACCCGACGAGCTCGCTGGCCGCTCCTGCGCTGGGGGCGGAGGTGGCGCTGTTTGGGCCGGGCGGCCTGGACGATGAAGCCGAAGCGAAGCGGGTTACGGCGGTGCTGAAGAAAACCTATCCCAGGAGTGCGGCGGCGGTGCTGGCGAAGGCGGCTGCCTCTGAGAATGCGGCGGTGGCTTCGGGACATCCGGCAACCGCAAAAACTCCAGCGGGTCTCTCCACCGCGTCCGCAAAGAACGCGGCCTCGGTTCGAGATGACAGAGTTGTTGTGCCGTCGGCGGATGCCAATGCTGCGATCTCTCCACTACGCGCTCCGCGCTCCAGTCGAGATGACAGAGTTGTGGATGCGCCGGGCGATGCGAGTCCAGCGATCTCTACCCTACCCGCTACGCGTTCCGGTCGAGAGGACAGTGCAAGTGGAACCGCTGGCAGAAACGGCAAGCCTGTTGGGCCGGTAGCGCGGGTGACGGGGATTCGGCATTGGTCGACGCCCAGCTATACGCGAGTTGCGATCGACCTTGGCGACGAGGTTGAGTACCAGGCGGCGCGGGTGGAGCATCCGGACCGGATATTTTTCGATCTGCATCATTCGCACCTGGCCCCGGAGCTGGTGGGCAAAAGTTTTGCGGTGACGGACGATGGGTTCCTGACCAGGATTCGCGCGGCGCAGTATGCGGACGATGTGACACGGGTGGTGCTCGATGTCCATCAGGTGACGGACTATTCGGCATTTCTGCTGCCGAACCCTTACCGGCTGATTATCGATATTCACGGCAAGCAGGCGGATGCGGTGACCAATCCGCACTTCGCGAGTAGCAACGACCAGCATTTCGCCAGCAGCAACGATCCGGTACTGCCGGTTGCGAAGCCGAGCGCCGATGCGGTCGTCTCGAGTTTGCCACCGATGCCGGTGACCGACGGAAGCGCTGGTTTCGGGTTGCCGGCGAGGACGGTGGCGAAGGATTCCAAGGGTGCGAACAATGCTGCCGTCGCTCCGCCGCGGGTTGTGATTCCGGTGAAGCCGACGGTTGCAAAGCCGGTGCCGAACACTGTGGTGACGCACACAGGAAATACCGGTACCGAAGTCGCCGAGGTCAGCGACCAGCCGGGGAAGGTGGAGGCGACAAGCCGTCCGACATCGGGGCCGATTTCGGAGAAGACGCCGGGGGCAGGAGCAAAAAAGCCCGCGAGGGTTGATCTCGGCACGCGTGGCGTAGCGGCGCCGGCGGTGGTGGCTCCGCCGACGGCCGATGGCGAGACGTCGCTGATGCGGGCGCTGGGGCTGAAGATTGGGCGGATCGTGATCGATGCCGGGCATGGTGGGCACGACTCGGGGACGCTGGGCGCGGAAGGGATCCAGGAGAAAGACGTAGTGCTCGATGTGGCGCTACGGCTGGGCAAGCTGCTGCACCAACGCATGGGTGCGGAGATCGTCTACACGCGGGCGGACGATACGTTCATTCCGCTGGAGACACGGACCGCGATTGCGAACAAGGCCCAGGCGGACCTGTTTATTTCGGTGCACGCCAACAGTTCTCCGGATGCGAGCGCGCGTGGCACAGAGGTCTATTACCTGAACTTCACGAGCGACCCGGAAGCGATGCGGGTTGCGGCGCGGGAGAATGCCGTGTCGACGCAGAGCGTGCACGAACTGAGCGACCTGGTGAAGAAAATCGCCCTGAAGGACAAGATTGACGAGAGCAAGGAGCTGGCGACCGATGTCGAGGGCGCTCTCTATAAGGGGCTTGCGAAAGGCAACGAGGGGCTGAAGGACCGTGGGGTGAAGAAGGCTCCGTTTGTGGTGCTGATTGGGGCGAATATGCCGTCGATCCTGGCGGAGATTTCGTTTGTGTCGAATCCGGATGATGCGGAAGAGTTGCTGACGCCGGAGTATAGGCAGCGGGTTGCGGAGAGTTTGTTCAATGGTGTGGCGAGGTATGCGGCGGGGATCAATGGGGTGAAGACGCCGGTGGTGAGGGTCGCGGCGAAGAAGTAGGTTTTGGGGTTTAGGGCCCGGTGTTCGGAATGCGGGATCGTATTGTGAGTTGTGAGTTGTGAGTTTTGGCTCTGAACCCTGAACCCTGAACCCTGGGCTCTCGCTCTCTGCCTCTCGCTCACCTTTAGGGTGGTGGTGTAGTCTGCGCTATATGAGGTGTTTGGGCTGGGTTGGCGCGGCAGTGGTGTTTGGATGTCTGGGTGGAGTGGTGTCGGCGCAGGGGGTGACGACGCTGGTCGAGCCGCTGGGATCGTTGTTGCCACAGAGTGTCCATGGGGTAACGCAGAGCGATGCTGTGGCGGGAGACAATCCTGCGCAGGCTGATGCTGGGCGAGCGGCGGCGTTGAAGGAAGATGGGTTGCAGCGGTTCGCTCGCGGCACGTATGGCTCGACGAAGCTTGAGGCGCTGCAGTTCAACGATGCGACAGGTGCTCTGTCGGCGTTCACGCTGTATCGCAAGGGCGGATCGGCGGGGCCGAAGCTGGATGACACAGCGGACCAGACGGCGACTGTCGATGGGCGAACGGTCGTTCTGAAGCAGACGGTCGTCCTGCTCGCGGAGCCGGGAGCGGAGAATGCAGTGCTTGCCGGTGTGACGGGTGCACTGCCCAAAGTGAGTGGGCCGCGAAGCCAGGCGCCGCTGCTGCCGACGTTTTTCCCGGCGAAGGGACTGGTAGTGGGGAGCCTGCGTTATGCGCTCGGTCCGGCAAGTTACACGGCCATGGGTGGAACTCTGGATGCAGCGACGCTGGGATGGGAGAAGAGTGCTGAGGCCGCGATAGCCGACTACTCCGACAAACGCGGCAAGGAGACAGTGACGCTGCTGCTCTACCCCACGCCGCAGATTGCGGGCGACCATCTGCGCGCCATTGAATCGCAGGCCAGCGGAGCGAAGACGCGGCGCGAAGGTGAGTTGGTGATCGTTGCGACGGGGACGTTCAGCGCTGACGATGCGCAAAACATGGTGGAGAATATTCATCTGCGCAACGAGCTGAGTTTCGATAAGCCAATGCCGCTGGAGTTCCACACGGAGCTGCGCAAGACATTCAGCCTGCTCCAAAGCATCGCGATTTTGTCGGGTGTAGGGATGCTCGCGGCGGTTGTAGTGGGTCTGTTTCTGGGTGGCGGGCGTGCGATGGTGCGGAAGATGCAGGGCAAGGATGCGGCCACCGATGCGGAGTTTTTGAGCCTGCATCTGGCGAACCAGAATCCACCCCCGAAGTTCGATCCGCCGGCTTCCTGAGGGGTGGAACAGGGTGCCGGACCGGGTGTTAATTCTCCAGTAACGTCATCAAGTGCTGAAAATAAACAACTTACGATTCACAGCAAAACTGCTTGACACTTCGGAAGGTCGAACATACTCTTGCACCAGAGAGTTCCGACAGCTTTGCCTCTGTTGGTGCTACCTCCCAAAGAAAGGGTCGCCCTGTTGCCGGGCGGCCCTTTCGCTTTCTGTGGAAAAGCCGGGACGGAATTGTTGCGCGCACGTTTGGAAAGCGAGCGAGGCTGCTGTGCTAGTTTGGCAGAGCGGTAGTGTGAGGTTCGAACATGCGTGAATCGGCGGGTGATGTGGCGAATGTATGGATCGGGCCTTCAGCCCACTTATACGCAGCGCGGAGGGTTTATGGGGCTTTGCCCCATGCTGGTGTAGCGCCTCGCCGTTGGCGGCTGGCGGCAGTCGCTTGCCTCGCGCTTCTCATGGCTGGTGTGGCACGGGCGCAGGATACGCGCGTGGTCAACGAGCCAAAGTTTCCGGCGGTGTGTGCGCAACTGGCTGCGAAGCTGGAGCAGGTGGGCGAAAGCATTCGCGAAGAAGATGAAGGCAGGCTGGACACGGAACGGATCCAAAAGGCGATTGATAGGTGCAAGCCGGGGCAGGCGGTGGAGTTGATCGAGGGCGTCTCGATGCATCCCGGGTTTCCCAGACACCCGCGGTGGAGTGCGTTTTTGACCGGGCCGCTTGAACTGCGCGATGGGGTGACGCTGCAGATCGATAAAGGCGTGACTCTATATGGGTCCCGCGATGCCAAGGTGTATGAAGTTCCGAATCCTGACGCGAAACCCGGCGAGCCGGGCAAATGCGGCACGTCGATGCCGCGGCCGACGAGCTTTCCAACGTTTGCGACCGGCCCCGGGAGGCCACGCGGAGGGTGCCGGGCGCTGATCACGATCAACGTGAAGAACGCGGCGATCATGGGAGATGGCGTGATCGATGGCCGGGGGTACGCGAAGATCCTGGGCAAGGACTACAGCTGGTGGGAGCAGGCGCGGAAGGCCGAGCCGCACGACGATCTCTACTACAATCCGCGCATGATCGTGGCCAACAGGGCGGATGGGCTGGTGCTGTACCGCATCACGCTGCACAACTCCACCAACTTCCACGTCAGCGTGAATGGCACGGACGGATTTACGGCGTGGGGCGTGCACTTGCAGACGCCGGTGGATAAGAAGTACGACGCGCGCAATACGGACGGGATCGACCCCGGCACGTCACAGAACATCACGGTAGCGTATAGCTGGATCGACAACGGCGACGACAATATTGCGATCAAGCAGGGCGTGTCGCATATGAGCGTGATCCACGACCACTTTTATAGTGGCCATGGGATGTCGATCGGTTCCGAGACAGTGCTGGGGCAGAGCTTCCTTGTGGTCCACGATCTGACAGAGGACCATACGACGTCGGGTGTCCGCATCAAGAGCAACGTGAAGCGCGGCGGGCCGGTGCACGACCTTATCTATAAGGGGATTTGCATGACCGGCGTGCAGAACCCGATTGCGATCTCTCCGTATTACACGAACCAGACGGTGGAACCGTTTGAAGACCCGAAGTATGAAGGCGACAAAATCCCTGATTACAAGGGGATCGTCTTGCAGGATATTTATGACGAGACGCCCGGGGACGTGCTGATTGCCGGACTCAACGAGGAGCATCGCACGGGAGTGACGTTGCAGAATGTGGTCATCAACGGAATCAAGCCGACGCAGGTGCATCTGGATTTTGCGGACATTGCGTTGCAGGGGAGTGGAACGAATTTCCCGCTGGAAGGCAAGAGCGTGAAGGTGACGGGAACGCAGCCAATGGTAAAGAGAGTCGCGGACCCCTGCGCCGGGAAGTTCCTGCCGATGCAGTAGGTCCTTTTGCAGAACTTAGACTGCCGATGCGTCTCGCCCCAACCACCATCCGGCGATCGTGAGCACGACGAACAGACCGACGACGATGAGGTTGGGGTAGAGGATCATTCCGTGGAAGCGCGGTTCGTGTCCGGGAATCCCTGCCCAGTACGAGGCGCCGGGCAAGAGCGCCGGGACGTAGAAGAAGGGCGTCCAGTAGGAGAGCGAAAGCAGCGCGGCGGCGGTAAACGCGATGCGTGGCTCGCGTGAGCGCCGCCAGAGCAGCCAGGTGGCGACTCCGGCCACACCAGCGAACAGGAAGAGCAGAATTGCGGAGTGGTAGCGCGCATGAGGGTGCCACAGGGGATTGAGCAGGTGATTGGTTTGCCAGTCCAATGCGAAAGATAGAGCTGCTCCACCCAGCAGGACGAACGTCAACAAAAACCTACCAGCGGTGATGCGGTTCATACATTTTCCTATACGTATTGAGTGAGCACTCACTCAATATATCATTTGAGCGATGATGAAGTGGCAAGGATGACGCAAGGGGCAGCATGATGATGGTGAAGTCAAAGCGGGATCTAAGGGCGGGGATACTGTCAGCGGCAGAAACTCTGTTGCGGAAACGAGGGCTGGGAGGGCTGACCACCAGGGCCATCGCGCGGGAGGTGCCTTGTTCGGAAGGGGCAATCTATGTCCACTTCAAAGACCGGCTCGACCTTGTGCTTGCCGTATTGCATCAGAGCCTGCCGGAGATGCTGGTGCCTCTGCACGCGCTGGAGGCCAAGGCAGGCCTGGGAACCCCTGAGGTGAACCTTCAGGCGGCCGTTGAAGGGCTTTTGCAGTTCCATACCCGGGTGATGCCTATGCTGTGTTCGTTATCGATGGAAGAAGAGTTGATTGTCCGGTTCAGGCAGTCTCTGGAGGACGCAGGCAAGGGGCCTGATCGCGGCATCGCGACGCTGGCACGCTATATCGAGCAGGAGCAGGCGTTGGGCCGAATCGAAAGCGCTGTCGATGCACTGGCGGCGGCGGGCGCGCTGATGGCAGGATCGTTCTTTCATTGTTTTACGTCTCAGCTTCTGGGAAACGGAAACCGTATGGATGTGGAGCGGCTCGTCGCGCTGGCGATCAGGAAATGAATATGGGGCGTCGGTACTGCACGCCCTGATCCGATTCGCAACAACAGGAAATATGCTCTAGAATGGCAGAGGAGCAGGCCGACGTAGCTCAGTTGGTAGAGCAACTGATTCGTAATCAGTAGGTCAGCGGTTCAACTCCGCTCGTCGGCTCCATAAGATCAACAGCTACGTAAAAAGTGCGACCATCCTGAACGGGGGTCGCACTTTTTCTTTACGTTGACTTTCCTGGCGCCCTGCTGATTGCGGTGCTATCGAAGTTGCTGCCGCAGTTCGCGCAGACGTGTGTCGGCGTCGATGACGAGCAGCTCGATGCCGGCGATTTCCGCGAAGTCTTCGAGGTGTTCTGTCGTCAGGGCCTGGCTGAAGCCGGTATGGTGGGCGCCTCCGGCGTAAATCCAGGCTGCTGCGGCCACCTTGAGGCTTGGCTTCGGCAGCCATACGGCACGGGCGACCGGGAGATTGGGTAATGCTTCGTCCGGCTGAATGACGTCGATCTCGTTGACGACGAGACGATAGCCATGGCTCATCTCGACCAGCGAGGCGACGACCGCGGGGCCGCTGGGAGCGGTGAAGACGAGGCGGACGGGGTCGGCTTTCCCCCCGATGCCGAGCGGATGG
>Ga0207652_10003900_pt1 | contig 12204 bp, 13 predicted proteins | sample KBSC63BmetaG_FD_184334 | JGI IMG/M metagenome (GOLD analysis project Ga0207652, IMG submission 184334) | Corn rhizosphere microbial communities from Kellogg Biological Station, Michigan, USA - KBS C6-3B metaG (SPAdes) (version 2) | ecosystem: Host-associated > Plants > Roots > Rhizosphere ... | reverse complement strand
TACCATATCCAGGCAAAAATGTTTGACAGGCCGTTAATAAAGATACCGCTCCGCAACCTGTTAAAAGCAATTGAACCAGATGAACAAACCGACCTGCTTATAAAATAATTTTTTCTATGAGCAACCACTATAAAAACCCTTCTGTTAAATGGCTCAAAGATTTATTTGAGCGCAAACCTAAGTGCCCTACGTAGGGTAGTTGTTACTCTATAAAATTCAACCATTTTTTCATCAATAAAAAACAATTGCAATGAAACTGATTTATTGCTTAATGATACTTCTATGGCCTTTTATGAGCAGGGCACAAACAGTGAGGCCGCTCAGTATTGGAGATACCGTTCCGGATATTACCCTTACCAATGTTTATAATTATCCGGCTTCTACAATCCGGTTATCTGATTTAAAAGGCAAACTGGTTATTCTTGATTTCTGGGCTACATGGTGCGGTAGCTGTATAAGAGAATTTCCAAAAATGCACGCATTGCAAAAGCAGTTTAACGGGCATGTGCAAATCGTGATGATAGATAGCGACACTTCTGAGAGCGAGGAGCGTGTAAACAGTTTTTTTGAAAGGCGAAAGGAAAGAACAGGTGAAGCCTTTACACTTCCCTATGCCCTGTGTAATTACAAGGCACGACAGTACTTTGCTCATCGTGAAATACCCCACTATATATGGATTAACAGTTTTGGAAAAGTAGCCGGCATCACCGATGCTGAAGATGTTACTTCTGGAAACATTGAAGCTTTTTTACATGATACTTCACTCACGCTGTTTAACAAAAAGGATTTCTTAAGATTTAATCCTAACAAACCTTTGCTGATTGATGAAAACGGCGGCAATGATCCGGGTGGATTTTTATACCGGTCAATAATTACTGGCTTTAAGGAAAATCTGGGAGCAGAGATTGGAAACCGGCTTGCCCCAAATGGTGGTGTTATAAGACTCTATGCACTCAATTGTAATTTACTTGCATTGCTTGGAATAGCCTACGATTCAGTTTTTAAGGAGGGATCAGAGAGAATTATAGTTGAGTCTACAAAATATACTAAGACTGACTTTACTGATTTTAATCTCGGTATGCTTCCTGAAAATAGGTTTTGCTATGAAATCATAACACCCCCGGTTTCGCAAGCCGAAATCAAAAAATATATGCAGCAGGATATTTACCGCAATTTTAAAATATCTGCTAAAAATGAAATCCGTGAAATGGATTGCTATGTACTTAAGGCGAATCAAAGTACAATGAAATTCAAAACCAAAGGTGGAGAGCCTGTTGTTGATATCCAGGAAAGCACGTTACATAAATACTTAAGGAATGAACCTTCTTCAGTATTGATAAATGAAGTTATACAGGCCCATTTTTCTATACCAGTAATAGATGAAACGAACCTCACTTTTAATCTTGACCTTTCTTTTCCATATGATTTCCCCAACCAAGGAAAGGATAAAATAATAAAGTATTTCCACGAACATGGTTTGGAACTTACGCGCACTACAAGAAACCTTGAAGCCATAATTATAAGCGACCATAAAAACTAATAAATTATTACCAGTAACTAATTTAAAAATTTACAAAATGAAAATCTATTTTACTTTCTGCACGGTTACCGTTCTTTTAATGATAGCTCTTTGTGTTCCCAAAATCACTTATCCCCAAAATAAAGGCGCCACTGCTTTAACAATAACTCTGAGGGGTAAGACTGTCAATGAAAAGGATGAGCCAGTGGCTACAACCATTACTGTAAAGAATTCGTCACTTGCAACGTCCACTGCTGAGGACGGCTCTTTTGAACTCAAAGGTGTTGATGCCAATGCAGTTTTGGTGATATCAGGGGTTTCTGTTGAAACGATTGAAGTTCCGGTGAAGGGTCGACATAATGTGGGCACAATTACCATAAAATCAAAATTTACGAAGGACAGGGATATAGTGGTAGAAGCCAACACGGGATACCAGACAATTAAACCTAATGAACTTAATGGCTCTATCACCGTAATAGACAATAAAACATTGAATCAGCAGGTAGGTATGAATATTCTGAAACGTCTGGATGGGGTGACCAGTGGTATGCTTTTTTCCAATAAGGCAAATAACAATCCTCAAAGCGATCTTAATATTTCTATTAGGGGATTAAGCACCATAAATGGGCCATTAAACCCACTCGTGGTTCTTGATAATTTTATTTATGAAGGAGATATTAATAATATCAACCCAAACGATATTGAGTCTGTTTCGGTGCTTAAAGACGCCGCAGCTACCTCCATTTATGGGGCAAGGGGTGGTAATGGGGTAATCGTAATCACCACTAAAAAAGGAAAATTTAAACAGCCACTGAAGGTTCAGTTTAATAGCACAGTCACTGTTGCTCAAAAACCGGATATTTTTTATCCTTCACAAATCTCTTCAGCAGATTACATTTATGCTGAACAGTTTGCCTATCAAAATGGATACTATGATAGCCAGATAAATTATGATTGGTACTATCATACTCCTTTTACGCCAGCTGTTCAAATTTTTATTGACAAAAGCAAAGGGCTTATAAGCACACAGGATTCCATTAATAAAATAAACTTATTAAAAAACCACGATGTGCGCAATGATTACAACCGTTATTTTTATACCAATGCAGTTACCCAACAGTATGGAATCACTTTAACCGGCGGCTCGAATACGAACGCTTATACTTTCGGAATCAATTATGACCGCAACAGAGGAACCCTTTATGATCAGTTTAATAAATTAAATATCCATATTCTTAATACCTATAAGCCGTTAAAAAATCTGCAACTTGCAATGGGCGCCTATTATACAAACAGCACTTCTGCTTCCGGCAGGCCTTCATCAGTAACTTTTGACAGTAAAAATGTGCCCTATATCCAGTTGACTGACGAAAATGGTAACCCTGCTGCAATTCCCGCCATTTATAGCAAAAGCTTTACAGATACTGTCGGAGACGGGAAACTACTTGACTGGAATTATTACCCGCTCGAAGATTATAAGCACTATAAATTACAAACCTCGATAGAAGAATTAAATGCCAATATCGGCCTAAACTATAAGATTATTAATGGTCTTGACCTGGACATAAGGTATCAATATGAAAGACAAACTGAAGACGCAATCAGAAATGCGGATATTGAAAGTTACTATACCAGAAACCTCATCAACCAATTTTCCCAGCCCGATTACAGTACAGGTAATATTAATTATATTATTCCTGACGCTAGCATTCAGTTACGGTATAACAATGTACTTAGTTCGCAGAATTTCAGAAGCCAGCTCAATTTTAATAAACATTGGAATAGAAATTATGTTTTGGCAATGGCAGGCTTTGAAATACGGGAAATTCACAACACCAGCTACAACAGTACGCTTTATGGTTATAATAGCGATCCCCTTACAACCGGAAGTGTAGATTTTCTAAATCAATATCCGACCTTACCTTATGGAAGCAACACCAATATTCCAGGCACTCCATACTTATCCAGTATAACCAACCGATATGTATCTGGCTATTCAAATGCATCCTATATTTTTAAAAGCAGATATTCTCTTTCAGCAAGTATCAGGAAAGACGGCGCAAACATATTCGGCGTTAACGCCAATGACAAATGGAAACCGCTCTGGTCCGCCGGAGCCGGTTGGGAAATTTCGAGGGAAAGTTTTTACCACTTGAAGTTGTTGCCATATTTACGGCTCAGGGGAACCTTCGGATTTAGCGGCAATATCGATGCGTCAAAATCAGCCCTTCCAATTGCCAATTATTTTAATAATTACACCACCAATTTGCCCTATACAAGAATCCAAACACTGAACAATCCTGATTTGCGATGGGAGCAATCGCGCCAAACAAACATCGCCGCTGATTTCAAAACACATAATGATATTATCAACGGAACAATTGAATTTTACTGGAAAAAGGGAACCGATTTATATGGTTTAACAAACTACGATTATACCACTTGGGGTTATGCCTCAGAAATAACCAAAAATGTAGCAAGCATGTCTGGAAAAGGTGTTGATCTAATACTTGAATCAAGGAACATCGAAAAAAAATTCAAGTGGACCAGCCGGCTTTTATTTAACTACAATGAAAGCAAAGTGACTAAATACTTTACAACTGATGCTTTGAATGGCGGCAGAATAATCGGCGGGGGCGGCGAAACAATTACCCCTGTCATTGGTAAGCCTTTATATGCTATTGCGGCTTTCAAGTGGGAAGGCCTAAATGACCAGGGTGACCCGCAAGGATTACTTGATGGTAAAAAATCCACTGACTACCAATCGATCATACTAACAGTGGACACCAAAGGCATCAAGGATAACCCAAGTATCGTTTTTATCGGCTCTGCCACCCCTATCATATTTGGTTCCCTGATCAATACATTTTTTTGGAAAAGGTTATCTGTCTCATTAAATGTATCTTATAAGCTGGGCTATTATTTTAAAAAAACACCCTTATCTTATTCCAATCTTTTTTATAATGGAACAACAACTGCTGATTTCGGTAATCGCTGGCAAAAACGCGGAGATGAAAACAAAACGAACATCCCTTCCTTAGTTTATACCAATTATCCTCAATTTTCTTTGAGAGATCAATTCTTCACTTCATCTGAAATTAATATTTTGAAGGCAGATCATGTCCGTTTACAATATGTCAATCTCGGCTACCAGGTTAAAGAGCAAACAGATAAAGGAATGGGGTTGCGGCTTTATATAAATATTTCAAATCTCGGTGTATTATGGAGAGCCAATAAGGAGAAGATCGACCCTGATTATCCCACTTCTACACCTGCTCCAAAAACCTATTCTATTGGATTCCAGGCAACATTTTAATAATCTTTAAATCAAATATTATGCAAACAAATAATCAATTCAGGCGAATATTTTTCGTCATATTAATCTTCTCGTTATTCCCTTTTTTATCTTGCAAGAAGTACCTGGATAAAAAGCCGGATAGCTCCCTAACAGTTCCCCAAACCCTTGACGAATTGCAAAATCTATTTAACGATGCCGACCGTATGAATTTTAACCTTACCCCTTCTCTTGGTGAAACTTCAGCAGATGACTATTTCTTAAACCAATCAACATATGATCGTCTGCCTGACTTCATGAAGAATGGTTATAATTGGACTATAAAAGATTATAAGTTTGGCAATGACTGGTCAACTAATTATCTACCAGTATATAATGCAAATTACACATTGGAGACCTTAAAAAAAATAGTAAAAACAGTGTCTAATGAAGATCAATGGGATAAAGTAAAAGGATATGCTCTGTTTACCAGGGGCTATAGCTTTTTAAACCTTACCTGGGATTATGCAAAAGCGTATGATGAAACGACAGCGGCAACTGATTTGGGAATCGCCCTCAGAACTACTGCCGATTTTAATGTCCCATCAAAAAGAGCCAATGTAGAGGCTACTTATCAACAAATAATTGCAGATGCAGAAGACGCATCATCATTACTTCCTGATCTATCATCTAACGTCCTCCTTCCTTCTAAAGCAGCAGCTTATGGGCTACTTGCAAGAACTTTTTTATCAATGGGTAAATTTGACAGTGCGTTGAACTACAGCACACTTTGTCTGAATTTAAAAAGTGACCTTATGGATTATAACAACGTGTCCCTAACAAATAATGTTCCTTTTACCAACTTGGACAACCTGGAAATAATCTATGATACTGAAATGAATACATTTAATACTCAGCCTTATTCTTTCTCCGGGTTTGTTGATACAACACTTTATTCAATGTATAATGACAGTGACCTCAGAAAGACGATATATTTTAGATTGGATAACGGTTATTACCGATTTAAAGGCCCCTATACAGCTAACGGGTTATATTTATTTACAGGTATTGCAACAGATGAAATCTTTTTAATCAGGGCAGAATGCTATGCCCGTTTGGGAGATATTGAAAATGCAATGAAGGATTTAAATATCTTAATGGTAAAAAGATGGAAGAATACAGTTCCATACCCTATAATCTCGACAACAAATCAGGCAGATGCTATAAAAAAAATATTGATTGAGCGGAGAAAGGAATTATTAATGCGTGGAATAAGATGGAGTGATATAAAAAGATTGAACAAAGAAAGTGAAAACATCGTTCCGACCAGAATTATTAATGGTAAAACCTTTACTTTACCTCCTAATGATAACCGCTATGCTCTTCCTTTACCTATCGATATAATAACAAGCACAGGGATGCCGCAAAATGAATAAAAAAAGGAGCAGTATTTCGCTGCTCCTTTTTGCTTTAATACCTACTAAAAGCTTTTATTATGAATAGTGCCATTAGTAATACTGGTTACATAACTGATATTCGGCTGAGACTCATGTGCGGAAATTGTGAAACTGGATTTTAGAGTGTTATCAGGATTTATCTGACCATCGTCCACATCCATTTCGCAAGCTTTCTGATCAACGTTTAATGGGCAATTGGGAGTGCCGGTAACGAATGTCCAGTTTCCTCTGGTTTCCACATTCGCAACGGAATAGGAACCACTCGGGGCGGAATATCGGAACAACTTTGTTCCAAAACGACTAGGAACCGGGTTGGTAAATGCAGCAGCGAAAACAGCGATAATAAAGGCCATGAGGCCAATTCCATACTTTTTTAACATAATTATTGGATGCTTTTATGATTCAAAAAGCAACAAAAACTTTTAGGTTAAAAAATAAATGACCAACATCAATGTTGCAATGAACATTGTTTGAATAGTGAAAAATGAATGCTTACTCTTTTTACAGGTTTTCAGCTTTTACCCTGCGGCGCTGTACGGGCAACCGATGTGTTGCAACAATATTTTTATTTGGTTGATATAGTTTGATCGCGCTGGCGGACAGTGCAATAAAAACGAGGTTGAATACCAAATGCTGTGTCCAGCTCATTTGTTCTAAAACCCCGCCACAGTTGCACGGAAGCTTCGGTGCAAAAACGATCATATTTCCAATGTATATCGTAAATGAAACCAATAGGCCAAGTGAGGCATACAATCCCAATAACCTGATAGCGGGCACAAACAGAAGCGCACAAACAACCAATTCTGTAACGGGCAAAGCAAAGGATATAAAGCCCGCAAGATGCTTTATCAAAAGCATCTGGGCAAGTACCGCCTGAAAATGTGGCCTGTCTGTTAATTTACTTACTGCTGCATAAGTAAACAGAAGGACTAATAAACCGCAAATAATATCAGGGATCCACTTTTTCATGATTATCTTTTTAATGGTAAAATGATGTGTCTGAAAGCCTGGCTGTAATTCTTTAATGAGGCGCAGAATTTCTATCTTTTTGATAACACAAAGTTCATAGAGGCCATTGAGGAAGCAATGGGAAATGATTTACGGTTTTTAGCCATTATTTACGGTATTTGACTAATATTTACGGTATTTGACTTTTGCTGTATGGTCTTACCAGTCTTGATCATAAAAAATGTTCAAGAACCGATGCTTAAAGTAACCGGAAGCATCCACACTCTGTTAATTTTGGATGGAAGATTATTTTTTAAAGAAGCTGGGAGCATATTTATATTTCTTTTTGAATGCAATATTAAAAGTACCCCAATTGCGATAGCCGATTTCGGGGATTACCTCTTTCACCCATTTTCCTTCTTTAAGAAGATGAAGAGCTTTATCCATCCTCATCCTTTCCACATATTCATGGTAGGTTTCTTTTTGCTGCTCTTTAAAAATATGCTGCAGGGTAGATTTACTCAAATTCAATTTTTTGCAAACCGTGATAATTCGCAGGTCACCGGCAAGATTTTCAGATACATACTCTTTTACTTTTTCTACCCGGGTTTTCCAGTAGAGCAGCTCTTCTTTTTGTTGTATGGTCACCCTGGTAATCATGTAATGTTTTTAGGATCATAGTTTCCCGTAATTTTTTATTGATTATTTTGGATGCTTCTTCTGGTAAGCTTGTTCCCAACAGTTGAAATTTTGAATGATCTTTATTAAAGGACTACAGCAACCGCAGCTTACTTTTCCAAATTTCCAGAAGTGTTTTCACAAAAAATGGCAAGCGCTTGCCATTTTTCTTCTTTCTAAAAACATACTTTGCAAGCCTAAATAATTTAATTATGAATACAAATCATCAAATCTCACTGCAAACTGCAGTAGACATGACCAGCCGTTACAGGGGTAATAAGCCTGTCAATTTCCCGATCTGCGAAACTTTTGAAGTGGATGCGATCAACCGCCTGCTTGCCACAACGGGGTGTGCATCCTTACGAATTTATTATGGCATGAAAGCTGATAACCAGGTTGATGCCATACTGGTAGCTGTGAATGCGGCAGGGGAAGACATTTTGCCCAATCTTACTTCATCCGGTGATGAAGACCCTGTCATTCTGGAAGACGGTTTGCGTTGTCCTACGGATTGCCCTTCTAAGTCATCTCTTAATACTGACTAAATGAATCATTACCTGGTGAATATTTTATTGACGTATTCGATATTACTTCCTGCCATAGCAGGAATCATAAGGTATAAGTTGGTTTTAAAAGATTTTCGCCCTTTTTTCTGGCTTTTATGGCTGGGTGTCATCAACGAAACAGTAAGTGTAATTTCTATTTACAGTATCACGAGCAATTCGGTTAATTCAAACATTTATGTTTTCCTTGAATTCTGCTTCATACTTCTGTTGTATTACCGGTGGAGGGACAGCCGGCCCCGCAACTTCATTGTGCTGGGGGTATTAGGCCTGCTTGTGTGGGTGTCTGACAATATTTTAATGCACCATATCACTGAGAACAATTCACTTTTCAGAATGTTTTACTCTTTCGTAATCGTGTTCCTGAGCATAGATATGGTAAACAGGATCCTTGTATTGGATACATCACCCGTATATAAAAATCCGATGTTTCTTATTGCTTTTGCTTTTGTATTTTATTATGCTTTTAAAGGGTATGTTGAATCATTTAATGTACTTCACTTAGGATTAAGCAGGGAAACACTTAACAGTTTGTGGAAAATTCTTTATTTTGTAAATGTTGTTGCTAATCTCATATTTACTACTGCTGTATTATGCATGCCGAAGAAACAAAAATTTATTATGCCTTACTGATCGGGATTCCAGCTCTTTTTGTGTTGATGACATATTTCCTAGTCATGATCTTCCGTTACCACCGGCAGATCAAAGCCGGGCGGCTTGAGCGTTACGGTGAGGATATAGATGCAATGGAAAGAGACCGGGAGCGCATTGCTTTAGAGCTTCATGATGACTTTGCCTCCTCGCTGGGTACATTAAGGATGGATGTGTCACGCCTAATCCAGCCTGGTGAAAAAAACTACGATAAATTAGCGGGCATCAAACAGGAGATTGACAACATGACCGAGCGAATGAAGCACATGGCCCATGAGATGATGCCGCGGGAACTATCAAGGCGTGGGCTTCATAAGGCGCTGGAATTGCTGGTGGCGTGGGTAGCACAGTCCTCTGATATCACCATTCAATTCAACAACGACGTTCCGCATGTGCACAAGAAAAAATCTCTTCATATTTACCGGATCGTTCAGGAAGTGCTTACCAATGTTGTGAAGCATTCAAAAGCAACCCGCGTTTCATTTGATATTTGGAGGAGTGGTGGTAAGATACGCTTTAAAATTTCTGATAACGGCAAGGGTTTTAATGTAAAGGCAGAGGCTTCCAGGGGAGGTGGCGCAGGCCTTTACAACATCAGCGCCAGAACCCGGTTGTTGCAGGGCGATATGTATATTACCTCTGCCACAAATGAAGGGGCTACTTATGAATTTGAAATACCGGATAAATGAATAAAAAAATAAAATTGATCATTGCAGATGACCATGTGCATTTCAGAGATGGCCTGGCTGCTAACATAAACGAAGACGACCGGATGGAGGTGGTTGCACGGGCATCCACTGCAGAAGAACTTGTAAACGCCTCTGAACTTCATCATCCGGAGGTGATCATTACGGATCTGGTGATGCCGGGTAATGGTGTAACAGCTATCCGGCAATTATCAGCCCGGGGCTTTGAAAGGATCATCGTGTTAACTGGTTTCGATGACGAAGACCTTATCATTGAAGCGCTCGAGGCAGGCGCATTGGGATATGTGGCTAAAATTGCTGAAAGGGAAGAGATCATCACTGCTATCCTGCAGGTGTACAGGTTCCGGCCTCATTGTAGTAATTCTACCACTCCGATATTAATTAAGGAAATGGCTGAAAGTAGTTACAACCCCTATAAAAAAATAAAACCGCTCAATTTTACTGAAGAAGAACTGGAAATTATCAGGCTAACCTGCTTTGATCTGACTATTCAGGAGATTGCTGCTAGGATTTACCTGAGTGAAAGAAAAGTAAGCAGGTTAAAGGTAAAAATCAAAGAGGAGACGGAGGTTAGTGGCCGCTACGGCCTTCTGTTTTATGCACTCAAAACCGGTATTATCAGCTTGAGTGATCTTCCTTAGATCGCATGCGGAACATTAGCGGGTTTCTCCACATTATTTCTTTTTAACTTTCTTGTTTGCTTCCATTGTAGCGGCAATTTCCTGCCTGTAGTAAAAAACTTTACCAAAAGGATTGGTATAGGAAATTTTTCCACTAACACGGATGTTCCTTACGACGCGTTTGCTGATATTCAATTCCTGCGCTACCTGTGAAGCATCCATATAAATGTCATCGAATTTTACACCGGGAGGAAATACAAGCTTCATATTTTTTCCTGTTTCTTTCGGAGAAGCATTTATTGGATGCGGAATTGTCCTCCCGTTATTTTTCTCATTTCTTTTCATTGTGTTTGTTTTGGTTAAACAATAGATTTCGGTTTGAAATCGGGAAAAGAATCTTTGCCGGAATAAAAATCGGAATAAATTTTTAAAAACTATGGCAAGTCCTTGCCATTTTTAGTACAGCAGTTCTGGTTTAGTACGCTACTTATTGTAACCGTCCCTGTTCTTATTGAACCCATGAAGTCATTTTGTGGCTACCCACAGGGCTACTAGTGGAAAAAAAATCGGCGCGGCAATATGCCGAAAACAACAGCCGTTATTTTATCGCTTTATGACCGTGTACACAAAGTTTGCAAACTGGATCATGAAGCATGGTATTTTAATTTATAAACCCCAAAAAACAAAAAATTATGGGAACAATCAACAAGGGGATCCTGGGCGGATTCTCAGGAAAAGTAGGAACGGTGATCGGCGGCACCTGGAAAGGCATCACCTATATGCGCAGCATAGGTACCAACCGTAACGCGAACCCTACTGAAAAGCAGCTTACGCAACAGCTTAAGTTTGCGCTCGCCATACGCTTTTTACAGCCAATGGCCGGATTGCTGAATATCAGCTTCCACGACTTTGCGATCAGGATGACCGGCATGAACAATGCGTTGTCCTACACGCTTGACAATGCCATTACCGGTGTGTATCCGTCTTTCGAGATCGATTATGCAGTGGCCCTGGTAAGCAGAGGCGGCCTGCCCAATGTATTAGGGCCGGCAGTAACCTCAGGAGCTGGCAGCGTGCTCACTTTTAGCTGGACGGACAATTCAGGAGTGGGTATTGCCAAAGCAACCGACCAGGCTATTTTAGTGGCTTATTGCCCTGAACTAAGACAGGCAATATACACTACAGCCGGTGGATTGCGAAGCGATCTTACGGGCGAGCTAGACGTGTTGCCTTTCAGCGGCCTTGCAGTAGAAACCTGGATCGGATTTATTTCCGAAAGCGGCAACATCGTTGCCACCAGCATTTTTACCGGTGAGGTAACGGTGAGCTAAGCGGTAAGTTATCCGCTGCGCAGTTGCGCAGCACTTTTAAGGGCCGGCTTAAGACGGCTCTTATTATTGAAAAGTTTGTGTCATTTTCAGTTTGTGAACACAATGCTATGGTTTATGAAATAGTTATTCCAACATTCAATTAAAATATTATTATGCTACATACAAAAAACAAATTCTCAAGGATTAACGAAATCATCCAGCTCGTCACTGAACAGGAGCCGGAGAGAAGTGATATTATAAAGGCCTTAAAAAAATGTTCCTATGGCAGATGGACCGGTAGTGATTATTATAAATTCTATTTGCCGGCAAATAGTAATAAACGGGCAGGTTTCCAGGTTAAGGAAACTCTTACGCTGGAACATGAGCGTTTAGGATTCATTCTGCTGGATGTTTATAGAAACGGAAGCATCGCCGGAATTGAATTTATGAATTTGATTGAGGAATAAAATTATTTGA
>Ga0207652_10003899_pt1 | contig 12205 bp, 17 predicted proteins | sample KBSC63BmetaG_FD_184334 | JGI IMG/M metagenome (GOLD analysis project Ga0207652, IMG submission 184334) | Corn rhizosphere microbial communities from Kellogg Biological Station, Michigan, USA - KBS C6-3B metaG (SPAdes) (version 2) | ecosystem: Host-associated > Plants > Roots > Rhizosphere ... | reverse complement strand
GCAAAGCATTCCGAGATCCATCGAGGTGCGCGAACGAAAAAGCCGGACAACACGCCCGGCTCGATTCGAATGCCGCAAATCTGGTGGGCGGTACAGGGATCGAACCTGTGACCCCTACCATGTCAACGCAGGGAAACGGTATCTTGGTGAACTCTAACGTACCGAATAGCCTTGTGGGTGGACGTTTGCGGACCCGTTGACGTTCGCATAGGTTTTCCGTACCATTTCCGTACTGGCCCAATTCCCTGCCATCCGAAACCTGCTAGGCAGCCTTTAGATCAAGGTTCCGCGCGGGATTCGGGACGGTAACCGGGCCGCAGGTACGGAAACAGCGCCATGGACCTTTCCACTGTCCGCAACCGGGACCGCCTGAAGCCTCAGCGGGAGCCGTACTGGCACAAGATCGACGCGCGGCAATACCTAGGCTTTCGCCCGTCCATGGTCGGCGGGCCGGGTTCGTGGATTGCCCGCTGGTATGACCCTGAAACGTGCAGGAACCGCTACAACGCGCTCGGGCAGTTTGGCGACCTTGCGCCATCGGATCGCTACGGGGCTGCGCTCAAGGCCGCGCGCGAGTGGCTGGAACATGTCGGCGCCGGCGGATCGACCAAGGTCATCACGGTCAAGGAGGCGTGCGAGAAGTACGCCAAGGACAAACCGGACGCGGCTGCGCGGTTCAAGCGTTACCTGTACCGCGATCCCATTGCCAAGGTGCCACTGCACAAGCTCACGGATCGGCAGGTGAGGGCATGGCGCGATCGGCTGGCCAACCGGCCAGCATTGGTCACCCGGCGCAAGGAAGGACGCAAGATCACCCGCAAGCGCTCGCCCGTGACCCTCAACCGCGACATGGTGGCCTTCCGGGCGGCTCTGAATGCCGCGCTGGAACGCGGCGATGCCCTTACAGCGCGTGCGTGGAAAGCGGCGCTGCGGCCCGAGGATGTCAAAGGCGCGCGCCGGAACCTGTATCTGGACCGTGACCAGCGCAAGGCGCTGATTGAGGCGTTGCCTGGCGATGCCGCTGCGCTCGTGCGCGGCTTGTGCTCGCTCCCGCTGCGCCCCGGCGCATTGGCTGCGCTACGCGTAGGCGATTTCGACGCACGCCGCAAGGAACTCGTGATCGAGCGGGACAAGGCCGGCGGTGGGCGGGCCATACTGCTACCCGATTCCGTGGTGACATTGTTCAAGGAACAGGCGCGGGACAAGCTTCCCAAGGCTCCGCTGTTCGCGCGCGCGGACGGCAAGGCATGGGACAAGGACGCATGGAAAGGTCCGATCAAGGAGGCCGTGCAAGCCGCTGGCCTTCCCGCAGACGCTACGGCCTACACGCTACGCCATTCGACCATCACCGACCTGGTGACCGGCGGACTTGACCTGATGACGGTCGCGCAGGTGAGCGGGACCAGCGTCCGCATGATCGAAAAGCACTATGCGCATTTGCAGCGGGATCACGCACGGGACGCGCTCGCTGCACTGGCGCTGTAGAGGTTTAAAGCGGCCTGCCGGCGTGGTATCAGCACCCCGGCAAGCCTTCCACAACCGACCGATAGGAGGTCGCATCATGGCACTGCAAAGCGTAGCACCTGTTGAAGACATTCCCGACAACGAGGTCGAGCGGCTGATACACGCCGCATTCGGCAAAGACTGGATCAAGACGGGCTTGGGGGCACTCTCGCCGGAGCAGTTGGAATATGCGAGCACGCTGGCCGGCAGCTGCGCGGAAACGATGGTGCCGCAAGTAGCTGCACTCGGACGGCTGTTGGGTAATCTAGACCGATCCACGATCGAGGAACGCGACATTCGCGCCATCGGCTGGGCCATCGCGCACCTTGCCGAGTACGCTGATACGTGCAGGCTGATCGAAACGATGGCCGACGAATTGAGCACAGCGGAGGGCCGCAAGTGGCGGCTTGATGGAAAATTGGCCGCAGCTTGACGAACACGCCACGGCTAGGCCGGCCAGCCGAACGCGGGACACTCTCACCCGCTGCCGTGGTGTCTTTTCGAGAGCGCACAAGAGAGATGCGCGCGATGGCAAAGGACAAGAGCAACGGGGAACACACACGAGGCGCGGACAACGCTGCGGCGTTTCTTGATGAGATGGAAGCCGCGATTGATGCGCGCCTGAACGCGACACCGGAGCTTGCCGCGCTTTCTGCCCGATTTGAGAATGAATGTGAGAGGCAGCTAATAGCCGCTGATGCCGCGTTTGAAGCCGACGTCAAGCGCTGCGCCGAACAAACCGGGGTTGACCTATGGCAGGCCCGGAAATGGGTACGAACATTCAATAGCGTTAATTCATTCGCGGCCACAGTCGCGAAACTGATGGGGAAGGATCACGGCGCGGATGCAGCAAAATGGGCACGCGACGCAATGCAGTCGGCGTTAGGTGACATCACACGCCTTCTAGCGGATGGTCCAGAACTGCAATTGGCAATGATGTACGACTCGCTGATCCGTGCAGGCGAAAACGTCAAACAGCATGATTTCGAGGCTGCGATTCAGGCGCTTTCGCTCGCTGGGGAGCAGCTGCCTTTTCTGCTGGACCTGATCGCGGAAGATAAGCGGGGCGATGTTGCACGCCGCGCAGCAAACATGCGACATGGAAAACCCGGGGGCAGTCGAGACAAGGCCGCGCAGATTCGCGCGCTCTGGGCGACCGGGAAATACACCAATCGCGACCGTTGCGCGGAGGAAGAATGCCGGGCGCTGGATATGTCGTTCTCCGCTGCCCGGAAGGCGCTTCGCAATACGCCCAAGCCAAAGCGCGACGCTTAGCCGCTGCGCAGCACAGGCTAGCCGCTACTGCGCACTGTGTATTCATCCGCGCGTTTCAAGCGCCTAATTTACGTATCCGAATCCGCACAACCCCGTGCGTACATTCGGAGCAAACCATGGACACGAATCATGAGCGCCGAGCCTACGGCTCGTTGGTGGAGGAATGCCGCGCCCGCCACATCGGCAGGACCGTGGCCTTCCAGTTGGCCCGTGATGGCCTGATCGAAACCTTCCATATCGGAAGGCGCGTTTACGTGATGCTGGACTCGCTGGATTCGCTTCCGGAGCGGCTCGCCGCCCAGGAGGCAGCATGACGGCCTCAAACACTCGCGGCGCGGCCATTGCCGCCAAGTGCAAGGACTGCATCTACGATGCCGCCGCTGCTGGAACATGGGCCGAGCAAGTCTCGTGCTGCCCATGTACCGATTGCCCGCTGTGGCAATTCCGGCCCCTGTCCCGCAACGCACCGGCATGGATCAAGTCCCACGATCCCGCCGGCCTGCCGGAGGGCTGGAAATCTCTTCACCACGACGAAGCCATCCGCCGACTACGGGGCGCTGTGGTGGCCGACTTGCCCGATGGTGCAGCCCCACGCGCGCACGGTCGAACACGCGACACCAAGGCAATGGTGACCCAAAGGGGTACGCCCGACGCGCCGAAACGTGCCAGTTCTGGGGGCACGCCATGACATTTTCCAGACTCAATGCCAAAGGTCGCAAGGGTAGGCGCGGGAATCGGTTCGCGTTAATTCCCGGCGAGGTGATCCATTCCGCGAATTGGGCGCAGGCGTCCAAACCATGCCGCGCCCTGCTGGCGGACATCGCTGTGCAGTACAACGGTCACAACAACGGCGACATGACGGCTGCGATCAAGGTCATGAAACCGCTGGGTTGGGGTGCGCCGGAAACGCTCGTGTCGAAAGTGCGCGAGGCCGAATACTACGGCTTCCTGGTCAAGACCAAGCAAGGCGGTCTTGGAATTGGCCCGAACCTCTACGCGCTGGGTTGGCATCGGATTGATGCATGCCGCGATCCAAAAACCGGCCGCTCCAAATTTGACGATGAAACCATGGTCGGGGTGACGCCGGGCGGATGGCGCGCACCGAAACCGCAATATCAAAGCCCCCCGAAAAACAAAACGCCAGTACGCCAGACGTACAAGCCCGCTACGCCAGACGTAGCAGGAAGGTGCCGTGCTGCTACGCGAGACGTAGCGGTAAAGGCCATTTCCCAATGATTTCCTGCTACGCCAGACGTACACCTATTAGATATTTACCAAGCGGAGCTTGTGCTTTCGCTGTTGCCGGTGCTCCCGCTGTCTGCTGTAGGTCTTGGGGTTGGGCGACCCGCCGAAATCGAGGATTTGGGTATGCAAAACAAAATTGACCGCGCGCTGCGCGAAGCTGACCGCGTGCCGGATTGGGAGCTGTTCCGGCAATCGCCGAAGGTGAAACGCTTCGGGTTACCCGATGGTCGCGGCGGCGAGCCGTGCGAGCTGGTAGTCGTGCCTTACCGGCGTTGGAAGCATTGGCGCCAGTGCAAGGCTGGGCGCAAGGGCGGCCCAATCGCGGGCCGGTTGTGGCGCGAGCGTAACGGCTACCCGGACAGCGCAGCGTGACGCACGGTGGTGCATGGCGCGTTATCTGCGAGGACTTGCTAGCGCATCGCTAGCACTCACAACAAGGAAAATTCATGGACGTGCGGCGGCACGACCTTACGGCAAACGATGCCGAGACAATCGAACGGACGGCCAGGAGACTTGCACGGGCGTTCGGGTATGGGACGGCTTGGCGGACGCCAGACACCGCCGACCCCGATCCGGTGGAACCGGACGCGACCACGCGCGGCCACTGGACGGGCGGCCTGTTGAGCGACACCACCGAGGAACGCATGGCGCGCATGGCGCCGGACACTGAAGCGGGATTGCCTTGCGATGTGCTGCAGGTCGTAAAGCGCGGCCGGCATGTCGCGGAAGGTGCGGCGAGGCCTGTCACCGGCCCGAACGGCAGGCGCACCACCGGCGTGCGTGCGCGTCACTACTGGAACGTTCAACGGGGGCAGGTGCTGCGGCCCATTTGCAGCATGGACGCGGATGCACTCACCGCCCTTGCAAATCTGTCGCCGATTCGCCAAGCCATGGTGCGGCTGTACGCCGGGCAGTTTCAAGCGTGGCCGGAAGTCGCGCGCTGGTGTATGGCGCGTGGGCATCGCATCGAGGCGTGCAGCGCGGCGATGGATCGTGTCTTGTGGAGGCGCCCAGACCGAACGCTCGCCGAACACGCGTGGGCAATCGAAATGCGGCAGTGTGACTTCCGGGCGCTGGTACATCTTGCGCGTGCTGACCTTGACCGCTTGCTGACGGCAGCGAGCCGGCAATTCATGACGGCGCTAGGCGGGACGCGAACTCACCTGGCCACTGACTTTATCAGTAGGAACGAAGAAAGCTCCGCCGGGTTTTCTGACGCCCTGCTGCGCGCGGCAGCGTAACCGCGCGACCTTTTCTAGGAAGCTGTCCAATGGCTACACAATCCGCGCAACCAAACCCGTTCGACCAATTCGACCAGCCGCCTTCCGCTGGACCGTGGCAGAAATACGCCCGGCCCCAGCAGCCGGCCGGATCGTCCGTCTACTACGTAAGGGCCCCAGATGGCACGAAATACCGGATCACGGCCCCAGACGACGCCACTCAGGAACAGGTGCTCGACTACGCGCAAACGCAGCATGCGCAGCTGCGCGGCCCATGGAACAACTACGCCAAGCCGCCCCCCACGCGCGAGCAAGTATCGAATGCGTTCTACCGTGCCAAAGCGGCCGGTGATGAAGGGGCCGCACGGCAACTAATCGGCTACATCCAGCAGCACGGCATGACGTTGGCGCCGATGAACCCCGACCAGAAAAACGCCGCGTTCGAGAAGATCAACGCGCAAAACGTCAATGACGTGAATGACGTAACGCTTGGTGTCCCCGGTGTCGATGCGCTGCAGTTCACGTTTCATGCCCCACCAGCAGTCGCGCGCACGGTCGCTGGCGTCGGTGAGGGTGCGGCAAATTTCTACCGCGGCATCAAGCAGCACGCGTACGATTCGATTGCAGATGCGATTGATGGCGGGAACCGTAGTGCGCAAGCACAGCAGCAGGTGGCAGAGAGTCGGCGGCTTTCGGAGGCGCTGAACAACACCGCGGCCGGCAAGCTCGGAAATATAGCTGGGAGCATTGCATCATCAGCGCCGCTGGCGCTCGTTCCTGGCGGTGGTGAAACTTTACTCGCACGAACCGGGTTGGCTGCCCTGGCTGGGGGAGGATTCGGCTATATCGCCCCGTCTGCATCCGAGGGCGAGCATGTCGCGAACACGCTTATGGGCGCGGCCACTGGCCCGCTTGCGGTCGGTGCCGGCAAGGTGGCCCAATTGCTAGGACGTGGCGGGAAAGCGCTCCTGCAGCGATACGTCGCACCGGATGCCGTTGCAAGCGGTCAAATAGGCAAAATACTCGCCGGCGAGAGCGTCACCCCCGACCAGCTTCGCGCTTACACCGACCCCGTTCCGGGCGTGAGGCCAACCATTGCTCAAGCGCTCCAAACGCCGAAAGCCGTGCAGCTCGAACGCGCCGCCCGCAACAACCCTGTCAGCGGTCCGGAGATCGCAGCCCAGGATCTGCAGAACAACGCAGCACGCGCGAGCATCCTTCAGCAGCACGTACTACCGACGGCCGATCTTGCGGCAGCACGTGTAAGGCGGGCGGCGAACTTCGCCCCGATCGCCGACGCATTGCAGGATGCCGGATTCGTTGATCCGGGTCCGCTGCGTTTCGAGGCCGCGAACCTCGCCCAGCGCGGCAACAATGCCATGACGCGCTCGGCTGCAAAAAAGGTGCTGTCGTTCATTGACGACAACACGGCGCAAGCGGGCGAAAACATCGGCATGATCCCGGTTTCCGACCTGCACACGCTGCAGCACGATCTTGGAACGATCGTGAAAAAGGCCAACCCGGAAGCCATCGACACGTCGCAGGCGCTGCACGAACTGCAGCCGTTCAAACAGGCCATTCAAGGCACCGTTGATTCCATCGTTCCGGGCTATCAGGCGGCACTCCGCCAGTACGCTCAAGACAGCGCGCCTATCGGGACGAGTCGCACGATTGCCGACCTTCTCAACCCGTCCAAGGCTACGGCAACCGATCTAACGGGCGAGCCTACATTGACGGCCGCGCGTATCAAGTCTGTTCTTTCCAAAGACGATCGCGCGCCGTTCAAGCTGTCGCCACAGGCCCGCACTGATGCCGAGGACGTGCAGGCGAGTATCCAGTCGAGGAACGCGGCGCAGCGGAGCATCGGCCCCTCGGGATCGCCCACGGAAGCAAACCGGCAGGCCCAACTTATCCGGCGCGGAGCCGGACTGCTGGCTCATGGTGGAGCAGGTGCAGCGGCCGGAAGTTTCCTAGGCCCGGTCGGAAGCATTGCAGGACTTCTCGGCGGCGTTGGGTTCGATGCGTTGGACCGTGCAGCACAAAGCAGGATCGCGGGAGCCCTTGGCCGGCTGGTTGCAAACCCGAACGCATCCGCCAATGCGCTGGAAGATTACTTAAACTTGCAAGCGCGTCGGAGGGCTCTGGACGAGATATTGGCGCCAAATCTTCTCGGCAGAAACTGGCTGGGGTACGGTTCTGGTCTCGTGCCGCAAGCAATCAGCAACAACCGGCTGTCTCCGGCGGGAGCGCAATGAGCAAACCGGCACAACTTCACGCTGATCGCCAGCCTCTAGCTGCCGTCGCGAAGCGGAGTCAAGGCGTCGCCCGCTTGGAGATCAGTGCGAAGCCTGGCGAATCGGAAAATGATGCCAATGCGCGATCGCTGCTTGATCCATGCGCCCACGCAGCTGTGCAAACGGTTTGGTTCCAACAATCCTTCGGGCCGACCGACCTTACCGCCACTCATCATGCCATCACCACATTGGCGGAACGTGTGCATAGTGGCGATATGCACGACGTGGAGACGACGCTAGTCGCCCAAGCAGCGGCGTTGAATCATCTTTTCACCGAACTGTCGCGACGAGCTGCGCTCAACATGGGCGAATACTTGGGTGCAGCCGAAACATATATGCGGCTCGCTCTGCGCGCGCAGAACCAAAGCCGCATGACGCTGGAAACGCTGTCGACAATCAAGAATCCGCCTGTGGTGTTCGCAAAGCAAGCGAACATCGCACACGGGCACCAACAGGTCAATAATGGAGAGGCCAGTCTGGCCGCGCGCGCGCCAGAAACATCAAACCGGCAGACCGAACTTTTGGAGCAATCGCATGCAAAACCGGAATGGCTGGACGCCGGAGCGTCGCGAGCGACAACGCCAGGCCATCCAACGATGGCAACCGTGGAAGCGATCAAGCGGCCCCAAGACGCCTGAGGGCAAGGCCAGGTCAGCGCGCAACCGTTGGCGCGGCGGCAAGCGGCCTATGTTGCGCGCGCTTGCGAAGGCGCTCCGCGAACAGCGGGAATGGGTTTGCAGCGTATTATGAGCCACATTGGCACCATCTGTGCATCTTTCTAGGGGCTGGCGCGACTCTGCCAGGGCGCAGTGGAGGGATGGGATATGTTCGATATCTTTCCGCAAGACTTTCAACGCACTGCGGCGCGCCACGTTATTGTGGCCTGCGTCTTGTCGTTTCTGGTGCCATGCCTTGCTTTGTGGGCACTCGTTTCAGGTTCCGGAATTGCGTGGCTTTGTTGTGCAGCGTGCGTTGCGTATGACGTCTTGCTCGTTACGCTCGCCATCCGCGTGGATATGCCAGCACTGACCAAATCCGCACGCGAACTCGAGAACATCACAATGGCCTGTCACCTCCGCGATATTGGTTTGTTGGACCAATACGATGAGGCTCGAGCCCGGAGCGAGACGACGAACCAAGCCAGCTTCGCCAAGTCTTGACCGAAATCACCGCTGGCTGGATGGGTAGTGCATGATGCGTGTACGGCGTGACTGATGAGGATTGGATGATGATCCGGAGCCTGAAAGACGCGGACGAGATGTTCCGGGTTGTGCCGCTGATGGTGGTCGTGTTCGCGTGGGGGTTAACCATTGGCCTCGTGATCTGCGGTGCGTCCGCGTGGTGGATCGCCGGCTCGCTGTTCGGTGGCGCCCTTTTGCTTGGGTGGGGCGATGTGCGATTCCGGGACTGGATGCACGACCACGGCATCGACACCTGGACCGGTGGGCCGCTCCCTCGGGACGACCTCAACGTCGAGTAGTGCAATCTGCTGCTGCGGTCACTTGTACTGAATCAGCTTCGTGTGATTCATCACGGCCCGCGTTGCCTGGCTTAAAACGCGGTAGTGGCACGGATCCTGCGCGCGCTCAGTGATGCCGCGAGGCGACCCAGGGGGACAAGCAATGGTGATCAATAGGTGGTTGATGGTTGCGGGCGCGCTCGGCGTCCTGTTGGGTGGTGTGGCCACACTCGAAACAGCGCATGCGAAGGGCTACCACTACCACGCGCCGAGGGTCAGCGCGTACCACACTCCGAAGACGACCTACACGGTCCCGGTGCGTGGCTACATCAAGCGTGACGGAACCTACGTGATGCCTTCGCATCGCACCAGCCCGAACGCGACGCGCGTGGACAACTGGTCCAGCAAACCAAACATCAACCCGTACACGAGCAAGCTGGGCACAAAAGATCCGTATGCGCCGCCGTCGAGCGGAGGCTGAGCGCTTCGAGAACGAACATACGTAGCGAAGCAGACGTTCTGTTGGAGATAGCCAATGGCTGATCCAGTGCGCCTGTCGAGGGGCGAGATGGCCGACTTCACAGGAAGCCCGCAGAAGGCGCGTCAGATCGGATTCCTGCGTTTGAACGGCATCCCTCACTACGTGGACGCGCATGGCTGGCCCGTGGTGCTGTGGCGGCAGCTTGACCCGTCGCAACGCACGCTCTCAGAATCGAAGGCTTGGAAGCCGAACAAGTCTGGGTGATGGGCCGTCGCCCGAAATCGCCGAATGTCGTGCCGCGCCATGACGCTGCCGGCAGGGTGCTATCCGAGGGGATAGTACACATAATGACACTTTTGTTGAGTAGGCCACGCCCTGCTGCCTAGCACCGATCCTCTGGCCATACCGACGGGGCCAGCGGCGTGAAACGCGGGGCGTCCGCGTAGCCGGGTGGGTTATCCATCAATAGCCCCGTGACCTTGATGCGATTCCATAGGCCGAGCTCGCGCACGTTTGGGCCATTGCCGATCCCGTAACCGCCGGCACGCCATGCAAGCGCGCCCGTTTGCCCGTCTATCGTGATCGTGCCGAAGTAGCGCCAGTCGTGCTCGCTGTTCGGTTCTGGCGGCGGTTCCGCATATGCATGCCAGTCGGCGAGCAAGTCGAGGGTGACAACACGCTTGCGTTCGGCTTTGGTGGGGCGACGGCGTGACATGCGGCAATTATGGATGCGGCATGCTCAAGAGTTGAGATGCGCTGGTGGCTCCATCATCTGATCGAGGTGCGGCTGGTCATCAGCATGCGACAGCGATTCAACGCCATGTCTTAAACGTGGTTAAAATGTGGTTTAATAGTGTTGACAAGACTTGGTATGTGTGTAGACTTAGACGCCCCCGGAGATGATCTGCGATGAATACAGTCAGCCTGTTCCAGAATCTACCGCAGGGCGACCCGCTTGGATTTGGCCTCTTCAGCGGGGGCACGTTTCGCCCTGAAAAAGTGCGCGACTTCCTTGATCTCAGCAAGGAAGAGGTGTCGCGTGTGGCAAACGTATCGGTCAAGTCGGTACGCTTCGACGATGCGATACCGGCCGCGGTTCGAGAGCGATTTGAGGAAATTGCGGTGACCTGCAATCTTGTCGCCGAGGTGTTTGATGGTGATAAGGAGAAGACGGCGTTGTGGTTCAGGACCAAGAACCCGATGCTGGGCGATGTATCGCCTCGGGACATGATCAGATTGCGCCGATTCGACCGGCTGCGTCGGTTCATCATCGGAGCACTCGCTGACAACGGTATGGCGCCCCAGGCTCAGGCGCCTGCTTGAGTGTCGAAACACCGCAAACCACAACTGCCGCCGCGCTTCCCTCCTGCACGGTTCCGTGCACAGTCACCCCGCACGCCACCTCTGCTGGAGCTTGATCGCTTTTCAACGTCTGACATCGAACATTGGAACGCACGCTCCCAAGATGTTGATGAACTGGGTGCTATCCTCTACTCGGGTTTGGAGCCGCAGCGCAAGAGATATCATGATGAGCTGATCGCGGCTCTACGTACCGCATCACCGGCGCCGGTTGAATTTACGAGGTGGGTGCGCATCGTCAATGCGCGCTACAACGAGGCCCCTCTAGCGACAGCGGGCAGTCTGAGAGCCATCGGTGGTCGCTTCAACATCGGAGCCGCCGTCACTAACGCGATCGGTCCACCGTGGCCTGCGCTCTACGTCGCATCTAACTTCGAGACTGCCTACCGTGAGAAATTCGGGATCGCCAAAGATTCCCGTGTGGACGGTCTGACGGCTGAAGAGCTTGCGCTTAGTCCTGGCGCCAGTTTCTCGGCGTTCGGAGTGAATGGGCATTTGAGCACAGTGTTCGACTTGGCTCAGCCGGATTCGTTGAAGGCGGTCGCCAAGGTGTTGGCCAAGTTCACGCTGCCGAAAGAGGCCGTCAAGCTCGGGCGTAGGTTGAAGCTTCCCCAGAGTGATCTCGCCATGATCCGAACGCCGAAAGCATTAATGCATGCACTTTTGGAGCTGAATTGGCGAACGCTGCCCATCCAGTTGGGGAATCCATCGTCAAGTCAGATATTCGGTAGTTGGGTAATGGAGGCCGGTTACGAAGCCATCCGCTATCCATCGACGAAGGGTGACGGCGATTGCCTCGCGGTTTTCCCGCACCGCCTCGCCAGCGATGACTCCTATGTGGAGTTAGCGGATGCGATAGCGCCGAGCGTACGCCACACGCGCCTTGATATGGGGAGCGCCGATCAGCTATGTGGCTGGGAGGTGTTGCCGCGTAGCCAGCACCCGCCTAACGAACCTCGAGCGTGAGTCTTGGCGATTGGCATGCCACCCGATGACACTCATCCTCGACGCCTGACGCGCCGGGACTTACATCGGTTAGCTCGCTGTCCGTAGCGTCCCTGACGGCCCGGCGCTGACGTAGTGTCTGTCATCGGCGCGGACGCCGGTATCAGCACAGGCCGCGTGATTCTGTAGGGCGATTCCCACGCGTCCAGAAACGACAAAACCGCGCCGTTTCGCAGCGCGGTTTTCCGTACCATTTCCGTACCAGCTTGGTTAACCATCCGTAAGTTATTGATAGGATGGTGGGCGGTACAGGGATCGAACCTGTGACCCCTACCATGTCAAGGTAGTGCTCTACCGCTGAGCTAACCGCCCGCGCGATTGCGCGAGCCGCGCACTATAGCGTGATCCGGGGTGGCGCTCAATG
>Ga0207652_10003898_pt1 | contig 12205 bp, 16 predicted proteins | sample KBSC63BmetaG_FD_184334 | JGI IMG/M metagenome (GOLD analysis project Ga0207652, IMG submission 184334) | Corn rhizosphere microbial communities from Kellogg Biological Station, Michigan, USA - KBS C6-3B metaG (SPAdes) (version 2) | ecosystem: Host-associated > Plants > Roots > Rhizosphere ... | reverse complement strand
GAGACGGCACGACGCCGGGCGGCCCGGTGACGGCTCCGGCGACGCCGCAGTCGACCGACCCCGTCGCGCCGCAGGTGCCGGTCGTGAAGAAAGCGAAGCCGGCGCGGACGACGCAGCTCCATCTCGCCTTCGGCAGGCGCGTCGTCGGCTTCGCGCGGCACTTCGTCGGCACACGCTACGTCTACGGCGGCAGCAGCCCCGGTTCGGGCTTCGACTGCTCCGGCTTTGTCCGCTTCGTCTACGCCCACTTCGGCGTCTCCCTGCCCCACTCGAGCTACGCGCAGTTCGATCGCGGCCGCCGCATCGCGCGGTCCTCGCTCCGCCCCGGCGACCTCGTCTTCTTCGACGGCCTCGGGCACGTCGGCATGTACATCGGTAACGGCCGCTTCATCCACGCGCCGCACACCGGGACGCGCGTGCGCATCGAGACGCTGCACGGCTGGTACGCCTCGCGCTTCTCCGGGGCGCGCCGCATCCGCTCCGGGTGATTTCACTGACCTAGACTGATCGACGTGGCGACGACCGCCGCGCCTGCAGGTCTGACGCAGCAGGAGGCCGAGCGGAAGCTCGCGTCCCGTCCGGTCGCGCAGCCGGGCTCGAGCCGCTCCTACCGGAGCATCGTCCTCGCGAACGTCTTCACGATCTTCAACCTCATCCTGCTCGTCGCCGGCGTCCTGACGCTCGCCTTCGGCGACTGGCAAGACGCACTCTTTCTCGCCATACTCGTCGGGAACTCCGGAATCGGGATCGCGCAGGAGGTCCGCGCGAAGCGGACCCTCGACCGCCTCGCGGCGCTCGTCGCCCCGACGGCGACGGTCGTCCGCGACGGCGCGCCGCGCCGCGTGGAGGTGGAAGACGTCGTGGACGGTGACGTCGTCGTCGTCGAGCCCGGCGACCAGATCGTCGCCGACGGCGTCCTCCGCCGCAGCAGCGGCCTCGCAGTCGACGAGTCGATCCTCACCGGCGAGTCGGTCCCCGTTTCGCGCGACGACGGCGACGAGGTGCGATCGGGATCGTTCGCGGTCGAAGGGGGCGGCGCCTACGTCGTCAGCGCCGTCGGGGACGAGAGCTATGCCGCGCGGCTCGCGGGCGAGGCGCGCGAGTTCCGCCATCCGCGCTCGCCGCTCGAGCGCGCGGTCGACCGCCTGCTCTTCCTGCTCGTCGCGATCCTCGTGCCGCTCGGTGTCGCGCTCGTGTGGGCGCTCTACCGCCGGCACACGTCGCTGCACGACGCCGTGCCGACGACCGTCGCGGCCGTCGTGACGCTCGTCCCCGAAGGACTGATCCTGCTGACGAGCCTCACCTTCGCGGTCGCCGGGGTGCGCATGGCGCGCCGCGGCGCGCTCGCTCAGCAGCTCAATGCGATCGAGTCGCTCGCCTCGGTCAACACGATCTGCATCGACAAGACGGGGACGCTGACCGACGCGCACATCCAGGTCGAGGCGCTGCTCCCGGCGCCGGGTGTCGACGAGGGCGAGCTCGCCCACACGCTCGGACGCTTCGCCGCGAGCTCGCCGACGCGCAACGCGACGCTGACCGCGATCGGCGACCACGCGGGCGGCCTCGCCGAGGAGCCGCGCGATGCGGTCCCGTTCTCGTCGCGGCGGCGCTGGAGCGCGCTGCGGCTCGGCGAGACGACGTACGCGCTCGGGGCCCCGGAGCTCTTCCCGCTCGGCGCACTCCAGGCGGTCGCGGACGAGCAGGCCCGCACGGGCCGGCGCGTCGTCGCGTTCGGCACCGCGCGCGGGCACGTCGCCGACGACGCGCCGCTCGCGATCGGGCAGCTTCTCGGCGTCGTCGTGCTGGCCGAGCGGCTGCGCACAGATACCCGAGAGACCGTCGCCTTCCTGCGCTCGCAGGGCGTGCAGCTCGTCGTCATCTCCGGCGACCGCCCCGAGACGGTGGCCGCCGTCGCCGCCGACGCCGGCATCGAGGCGGGCGATGCCCTCGACGGCAGCAGCCTCCCGCGCGACCCGGGCGCGCTGCGCCGGCTGCTCGACGGCGACACGGTGATCGGTCGCATCTCGCCCGAGGACAAGAAACGCGTCGTCGAGGTGCTCACCGCGGGCGGCCGCTACGTGGCGATGATCGGCGACGGCGTCAACGACGTCCCGGCGCTCAAGGCCGCGCGGCTCGCGATCGCGCAGGGAAGCGGCTCGCAGATGGCGCGGGCGGTGTCCGACCTCGTGCTCGTCCGCGGCGACTTCTCGAGCGTCCCCGCGCTCGTCGCCGAGGGACGCAAGGTGCTGCGCAACCTCCAGCGCGTCGCCAAGCTCTTCGTCGCGAAGTCGGCGTTCGCGATGTTCCTCGTGCTCTCGATCGGGCTGACGCCGCAGGCGTACCCGCTCCTGCCGCGTCATCTCACGCTGGCGGCGGGCCTGACGATCGGCATCCCCGCGTTCTTCCTCGCGCTCGGCCCGAGCGAGGGGCACTACCGGAGCAGCGGCTTCCTGTTCGACGTCGGCCGGTTCGCCGTACCCGCGGGGACGGCCGCGGGGCTCGGCGTGCTCGCGAGCTTCGTGTTCGCGCGCAACGTCGCGCGGCTCCCGCTCACCGAGGCCCGGACGATCGCGACGAGCGTCCTCGTGCTCGTCGGGCTGTACCTCGTCCTCGCGCTCGAGGCTGCGAGCAGGCGCAGGGCCGCCGGCGTCGGCACGCTCGTGGCGTCGATGCTCGTGCTCTACGCGCTCGTGCTCGCCGCGCCGTTCGCGCGGCACTTCTTCGCGCTCGACATCCCCGGCGTGGGCGGCGCCGTCGTCGTGCTGCTCGGCGCCGCGCTCGCGATCGTCGGGCTCTGGCTCACCGACGACCGCTTCGTGCCGGGCGTCGTTCGCGATACGCCTTCGTCTTGACGCGGTTGCCGCAGACCGCCATCTGGCACCAGACCGCCGAGCGGTTGCGTGAGCGGTCGTAGAAGAGCCAGTGGCAGACGTCGCGGCGGCATGCCTTGAGGCGCGTCCACGTCCCGTCCGCCATCGCGGTGTAGACGACGCCGACGAGCTCTGCGAGCGCGCCGTCGACGTCGCGGGTCGCCGGCTCGAGCCGGGCGACCCCATCGAGGCGGATCCCATCGAACCGGACGACGAGCCGGCCGCGCTCGGCCGCCCGCTCGAGGACCTGCGCCGCCTCGCCGTCGGGCTCCCCGCCGTTGTTCGCGAGCGCCAGGGCCCGCAGCGCGGCGCGGACCTCGAGCGCGTGCCGCAGGTCGGCGGCGGAGATCCGGATCGCCCGCTCGAGCCCGAGCACGTCGCGCAGCCGCTCGGGCGCGCTCAGCATCTCGCGGCGGTGCTCGAGGTCGACGGTGTTCACGAATCGCTCGACGAGGGCGAGCCGTCCCGGCGCCGGCTCGGCGTCGCGGAGATAGTCGATCGCGGCCACCGGCTCCACCGGCCGACACTATCAACCGGCTTACGGTGGTGTGGCGGGGATATGGGCGGCGCCGGGGCGCTACTTGAGCTTGTCGGCCATCGCGGTCAGGAGCTTCCACGCGATCGTGGAGTTGCTCTCGACGAGCGGCCGGAAATCCCAGGGCGTCATGCCCCAGCAGACCATGTCCGACTTAGCCGTGATCGTGGCCGTGCGGTCGGAGCCGGTGAGGAGCGCGATCTCGCCGAAGTAGTCGCCGGCCTTGATCGAGCCGCGTGGCACGCCGTCCACCGAGACGTCGGCCTCGCCGCTCTCGACGACGAAGAAGCCCGCCCCGCCGGCGCCTTCCTCGGTCACGGTGTTCCCCGCCGAGAACTTCCGCTCCCGCATCGTCGCGGCGATCTGCTCGAGCTCACGCTGGTCGAGACCCGCGAAGAGCGGCACCTTCTTGAGCACGTCGGAGGAGGCCCGGGCCACGGCCGAGTTATACACCGAAAACCCGCCGGGCAAAATCAGCCAGGATACGGGGGTGAAGCTCACGGTCATCGGCTCCTCCCCCGCGTGGCCGAACGCGGGCGGGGCGCAGTCCGGGTATCTCGTCGAGGGCGACGGGCGCCTCCTGCTCGATTGCGGGCCGGGCGTGCTCGCTCGCCTGCGGGAGCTCGACGGCGGCTGGCCGCGCGTCGACGCGGTCGCGATCACGCACTTCCATCTCGACCACTGGGGCGACCTCGTGCCGTGGATCTTCGGCGCGAGCTTCGGCCCCGGCCGTGAGGTGCCGAACCCGGAGCTCTGGCTGCCGCCCGGCGGCATCGAGCGGCTGCGCTCGTACGGCGGCCTGATGAGCTTCGCCCCGCAGATCGACGACGTCTTCGAGCTGCGCGAGTACGCGGACGACGCGGTCGCGTTCCGCGCCGGCGGCTTCGAGGTGACGCCGCTTCGCCTCGAGCACTACTCGGAGCTCACGTTCGGCCTGCGCGTCTCGAACCACCGCAGCACGCTGGCCTACTCGGGCGACACGGGGCCGAGCCCGGCGCTCGCGAAGCTGGCGCGCGACGCCGACGTCTTCCTCTGCGAGGCGACGCTGCGGGAGCCGGAGCCGCACGAGCGCGGCCACCTGAGCGACGGCGAGGCACTCGAGGCGTTCGAGTCGTCCGGCGCGCGGCGGCTGATCGTCATCCACCGCCCCGACGAGCTGCCGCTCGATCCGTCGGTCGAGCGGGCTCGCGACGGAGACGTGCACGAGTTCTAGTGGCCGCCGGCGATCGCAGCGGCGCGATCGACCGGTTCTTCCAGCGCTATCCGCATGCGGTGGTCGGCGTCGATTCCGACCTCCGGGTCGCGTTCACGAACGAGCGCGCCCGCACGCTGCTCGGCCCGAGCGCGTCACGCACCGGCGCACGGCTCGATCCGCGCCTCCGCCTCGTTGCCGAGCGGCTCGCCCGGTCGACGGACGGCGTACCGAGCGAGGTCGTGACCGACGCAGGGACGGCGCTCCGCATCACGGGCGTCCCCGCCGACGACGCCGACCCGGCGGTGCTCGTGATCGAGGAGGTCTCGGGCCCCGACCCGCACGCGCGGGTGCTCCACGAGTTCATCCGCAACGCGGCCCACCAGCTCAGGACGCCGCTGACCGCGATCACGGCTGCGGTCGAGGTGCTCCAGGCGGGAGCGAAGGAGCGTCCTGTCGAGCGAGACCACTTCCTCGACCACGTCGAGCGGCACACGGCACGGCTGACGCGCATCGCACGCAGCCTGCTCGCACTCGCACGCGCGCAATCCGGGATCGGCGTGACGCTTCAGCCCGTCGCCGTGAAGCCGCTGCTCGACGCGCTGGCCGGCGAGGCGCTACCGCGCGCCGGTGTCCGCCTGCACGTTGACTGCCCGCCGGAGCTCGCGGCCCTCGCCGAGGCAGATCTCCTGCGCGAGGCGCTCTCGGCCCTCGTCGACAATGCCGTCGAGCACACCGCCGCCGGCACGATCGTGCTCACGGCGGCGGCCGCCGGCGCGTCCGTCGAGCTCACCGTCGCCGACACCGGAGGCGGGATCGCTCCGGAGCATCGCCCGAGGATCTTCGAAGCCTTCTACAGTTCCGCGCGTGGCGGTCACCGCTTCGGGCTCGGACTCGCGATCGCCTCTCAGGCGGTCGAGGCGATGGGCGGCGCGCTCCGCGCCGACGACACCAAGGAGGGCGCAACGTTCGTGATCGCGCTTCCCGGGGCATGAGCGAGCGAATTCTCGTCGTCGAGGACGAGCCCGCGATCGCGGAGTCGGTCGCCTATGCGCTCACCGCCGCCGGCTACGAGGTCGACACGGTCGGGAGCGGCGAGGACGCGCTCTCGTCGACCCAGGAGCGACCGTACGACCTGATGATCCTCGACCTCCTGCTCCCGGGTCTGTCGGGCCTCGACGTCTGTCGCGAGGTGCGCACGACAAGCGCCCTGCCGATCGTGATGCTCACCGTGCGGGACGAGGAGCTCGACCGCGTGACGGGCCTCGCGATCGGGGCGGACGACTACGTGACGAAGCCGTTCTCGACCGCCGAGCTCGTCAGCCGCGTGCGCGCGCAGCTTCGGCGCCGGCGCCTGAACCTCGGCACGGATGCCGTCGTGTACGACGTCGGCGGGATCCACGTCGACGTCGGCAGGCACTTGGTGTCGGTCGACGGTGTTCCCGTGCGACTCACGCGCTCGGAGCTCCGCCTGCTCCACCTGCTCGCGGCATCCGAGGGCCGGGCGGTCAGCCGCGAGCACCTTGCGGACGGCCTACGACGCGACGACGGCGAGCCCGGCGACCGGCGCGCGATCGACGTCCACATCTCGAACCTCCGCCGCAAGCTCGAGCGGGACCCGTCCACGCCGCGGCGGCTCGTCACCGTGCGCGGCGTCGGGTACCGCCTCGTCGCGAGCTAGCGCTTGCCGATGCGCTGCACGAAGCGCGCGAGGCACGCCCCGGCGGCGACGAAGCCGGCAGCGGCCAGCGTGAAGATGTTGGTGGTGACGCACGTCCGGCAGACGCCGCAGCACGCATTGACGGCCGGGGCGAGGTCTACGCCCTTGTTGAGAAGCGGCAGCGCACGCGTCTGGGTCTTTTCGAGCACGGGCACAGTCTAGAACGGACGAAAGGCCCGCTCGCCCAGCAGGCGGTGGCCTTCGATCGACGGATGGTCGCCGTCGTCCGTCCACTCGTCGCGCAGTCGCTGCGGGCGCTCGGGATCGACGAGCGTGTCGTGGAACGGCAGCAGCGGAACGTCGAGGCCGTCGGCGATCACGCCGATGAGCGCGTTCAGCCGCGCGATGTCGTTCGCCGCGCGCCCGTCGCCGTTCGACCAGGCCAGCACGTCGACGAGGGCGACGCGCAGGCCGAGGCGCTTGCCGCTCTCGACCATGCCCGCCAGGTTGCGCGCCGCCTCCTCCACCGGCCGGCGCTGCGCGATGTCGTTGATGCCGCCCTGCACGACGAGCGCCTCCGCGCCGCGCGCCGCCGTCTGCAGGCGCATCGCGATCTCGTCGGTCCGCTCGCCGTATACGCCGTGGTTGCGCAGCTCGAGCGTCGCATCGCGGCGCATCGCCCACCACACCCACTGACTGCGCTCGTCAGGCGACGCGATGCGCGCGCGTGCCGCCGGGTCCGGAGCCCAGAGCGGCGACCCGGCGGTGATCGAGTCGCCGAGGCACGCGACGATCACGCGCGGTCAGGACGCGTGCGGTACGAGATCGACGAGGAGGTCGCAGTCGAGCGCCTCGGCGATCCGGAGCAGCGTGTCGATCCGAGGCGGGCGGCCGCCGCGCTCGAGCCGTGCGATCGCCGACTGCGTCGTGCCGCAGAGCTCTGCGAGCTCACGCTGCGAGAGGTTCATCTCGAGCCGCCGGCTCGAGACCTTCTCCGCGATGTTCGCGAAGAACCAGCCGCGGTCGCCGGTGACGATCCGCTCGTGGAGCCGTTCGAGCGGCCGTTTGTCCGCTGCTCTCGCGCGCGCTGCCATCGAAGCCAGCATAGCATGATTGCTATGTCGCGGCGAGCAGGCGGTCCTGCAACGGCTGCACGGCGTCGCCGACGCGAACGCGGCCGGGCACGGCCACGGAGCCGTAGACGCCGAACGGCAGCGGCTCGCGCCTCCCGTCGGGCCGGTACGCGGCGAGCGTTCCGAGGGTGTCGAGGTCGGTGACGCCCGTGTCCGGGTCATGCGAGGTGACGACGCAGCGACCGACGTCGCCGTTGAGGAGAATCGTGGCCTCGCCGACCTGCACCTGCGTCCCGAGCCACTGGTCCTCCTCGTGTGCGGGAACGCCGTCGATCTCGAACAGCATGCGGAAGCGCCGGCCGTCGACAGGCTCGGTCGCGCCGGCCTCGGTGCGCAGTCGCTCGAGCGACGAGCGGGAGACGAGCGAGACCGAGCCGCCGCGGTAGCCGCGGTCGACCGCGTGGTCGTCGGCGTAGAGAAGCGTCAGCGGCCGGCCGGCGTAGCGGACGATCGCGTCCTCCCACGGGCCGAGGACACGGTGCGAAGGGTGCGGGTGGCCGTACATCTCCGCGTCGACCGGCTCGCCGAGCTCGACGGTGCCCTCGACGCGCGTGCCGTCCGGGAAGCTGAGCGCGAGCTCGCGCGTCTCCTCGTCCCACTCGGGGCGGATGCGGACGATCGGGCCGTTGCGCTTGTTGTTGAAGAGCCGGCCGTCCTGGTCGACGAGCCAGAAGCGCCGGTTGCCGCGCACGCCGTCGAGCTCGAGGTCGATCTCCTCCGGGTGGACGAGCCCGAGCGACTTGACCGGTGCGATCGAGATGCGAACGACGCGCGGCTGCTCCACGCGGTCAAGCTTACTCAGGCGGCCGGCCCGTCCACGTGCGCCTCGCTGCGTCCGCGCGTGCCTTCGAGCTCGAAGACCCAGAAGTCGCGGCCGGTCACGTGGACGGCGACGTTGTAGACGGGGATCTTGCCGATGCAGCCCTGGAACGAGCCGGCGTGCGCGTGGCCGTGCAGCACGAGGTCTGCGCCGTACTCGGCGATCGGTGTCGCGAGCCGGTCGCTCCCGAGCATGACGTGGATGCCCTCCGGCTCGCCCTCGACGGTCGCCTGGATCGGCGCGTAGTGGAGGAGCACGATCCGCAGGTCGCAGTGGACGATCTCCTGCAGTCCGCGTGCGATCGCGTCGGCCTCATGGGTCGTCTCGGCGTACACCTCGCGCAGCAGCGCCTCGCCGAAGTCCGGCAGGACCGAGCCGGGAAAGCCGCCGACGAAGCCCTTCGCCCCGACGACGCCGAGCACGAGATCGTCGATCTCGCACGTGCGCCACGAGCGGTCGAGGACGTGCACGCCCGCGTCCTCGACGAGCGCGGCCAGCTCGTCGGTGCGCCCGGCGTGGAAGTCGTGGTTGCCGAGGACCGCGAAGACCGGCACGTCGAGGCCGCGGCAGGCGTCCGCGACGACCTGCGCCTGCTCCGGCTCGCCGGTCGTCGTCAGGTCGCCGGCGAGCAGGATCACGTCGGATTCGGCTGCGACCGTGTCGAACGCGTGCTCGACACGTTCGCGGGTGGCTTCGGAGGCGTGCAGATCACCCGCCGCTGCGATGCGGATCATGCGCTCGATGTTGCACCTGGAGGGCAAACGGAAACGGCGGGACCATGCCCGAGTCTTCGTTCGAGGAGCTGATCGAGGCGATGAAGGCGTCGGCCGGGATCCTGCAGGCGCGCGAGATCCCCTTCATCCTCGGCGGCGGGCTCTCGGCGTGGGCGCGCGGCGGCCCGAAGAGCGAGCACGACGTCGACTTTCTCGTGAAGGCCGACGACGCCGATTCGGCCCTCGAGGCGTTCGAATCCGCCGGGTGGAAGACGGAGCGGCCGCCCGAAGGCTGGCTCTACAAGACGTGGCACGAGAACGGCGCGCTCGTCGACCTCATCTTCAATCCCGCGAGCGGGCCGATCACGGACGAGGTCATCGAGCGCTCGCCGGTCGCCGAGGTGATGGCGCTGCGCATCAACGTGTCGACGCTCGAGGACGTGATGGTGTCGAAGCTGATGGCGCTGACGGAGCAGGAGCCCGACTTCAGCAGCGTGCTCGAGTGGACGCGCGCGCTGCGCGAGCAGATCGACTGGGACAACGTGCGTGCGCGGACCGAGGCGTCACCGTTCGCGAAGGCGTTCTTCACCCTCGTCGAGGGGCTCGGCATCGTGGAAGGCGTCGTCGCGTAGCTCCTGCGCGAGCGCGGCCGTGCGACGCTCGATGTCGTCGCGGAGTCGGCGGATCTCCTCGAGCGGCATTCCCTTCGGGTCCGGGAGATCCCAGTCGAGGTAGCGCTTGCCGGGGACGTAGGGACAGGCGTCGCCGCATCCCATCGTCACGACGACGTCCGCACGCTCGGCGAGCTCGGCGGTCAGCTTCTGAGGGGCCCTGTCGGCGAGATCGATGCCGAGCTCCCGCATCGCCTCGACCACCTCCGGCTGCACGCGCTCGGCGGGGGCCGTGCCGGCGGAGGCCGCCGTGTGCCGTCCCGCCGCCGCCCGCTCGAAGAGTGCGGCGCTCATCTGGGAACGGCCGGCATTGTGGACGCAGACGAAGAGGACGTGCACGCGCCCGGCGCCTGTCAGCAGCAGCCCGCACGTGCTGCGGGCTCGACGACCGGAAGGCCGAGGCGCTCCGGCTCCCGCGTCTTGACGCCCTTGACGATCGCACCGTGCAAGCCGTCGGCGACCTCGTGCGTGAAGGTGACCTCGACGTCCTCGAAGCCCGCCGCGTGCAAGCCCGCCTCGTATTCCGCCTTCGAAAGCGCACCCGCGATGCAGCCGACGTAGGAGCCTCGCTCTGCGCGCTGCTCCGGGCTCAGGCGATCCTCCGCGACGACGTCCGAGACGCCGACCCTGCCGCCGGGCCGGAGCACGCGCGCGATCTCGGTCAACACCTTCGCCTTGTCGGTCGACAGGTTGATGACGCAGTTCGAGATGACGACGTCGACGGAGCCCGCGGGAAGCGGGACCTCCTCGATCACGCCCTTGAGGAAGATCGCGTTCGTCGTGCCTGCAGCGGCTGCGTTGTTGCGGGCCAGCGCGAGCATCTCGTCCGTCATGTCGAGCCCGAACACGCGGCCGGTCGGGCCGACGCGCTTCGCCGAGAGGATGACGTCGATGCCGCCGCCGGAGCCGAGGTCGAGCACGGTCTGGCCTTCGTGCAGCTCCGCCACCGCCGTCGGGTTGCCGCAGCCGAGTGACGCGAGCACCGCCGCGTCGGGAAGGTCGTTGCGCTGCACGGCGTCGTAGAGGGCATCGCCGAACTTCGCGGCGTCGGTGTCTCCGTCGCAGCACGTGCCGCCGCCGCACCCGGTGCCGGCCGTGACCGCCTGCGCAGCCTCCGCATACTTCCGCCGGATCTCCTCGCGCAGGGTCGTTGCATGCAGGGTCGTTGCGTCGGTCGTGCTCATCGACAGCACACTCCTTTGAGGTCTGCGACCGCGGCGAGCTTCTCGACCGCGTCGCGCTTCAGCGAGAAATACGCCCACTTGCCGCGCTGCTCCCGCTCGAGGAGACCGGCGTCGAGCAGCTTCTTCAGGTGGTGCGAGACCGTCGGCTGCGAGAGCGCGAGCGGCTCGATCAGCTCGCAGACGCAGACTGCGTCATCGCGCGTCGCGAGCACGTTGACGATGCGGACCCGTGCCGGGTCGGAGAGCGCCTTGAAGAGGTCTGCCGTCGCCGCAGCCTCCTCGTCGCTTAGCCCGACGGCGGCGAGCGGGGCACAACATGCGGCTGCCCCCAGACCCTGGGACACTGGAGCCTGGGACACCGGAGCCTGAGTCAAGGACGCCTCCCTCAGATCGACGAACGTGAATATATCGAGGTTCGTCGATGCGTGTCAAGTCCGGCGGCGGGCGAGCAGCCGGCGCCGATGCCGCTCGTGCGCCTCGAGCGCGTCGCCGATGCTCCAGAGCGTGGGGGCCCACAGCCCGACGAAGAGCGCCCGCCGTTCGGCATTTCCTCGCTCGTCCTGGTCGACTGTCTTCGCGCGGATCCAGAGGCCGATGCAGAGCCACACCGAGCCGAGCGACGACGCGTGCAGGTACCAGCCGCGCAGCCCGAGCCGATAGAGCAGACCGGTGAGCATGCTCGTAGTGTCCCTGAACGGCCGGCGTTGAATCCCCGGCGTGCCGGGGCATTACCCCCCGATGGCGGCAGCGCTCTCTCGTTCGAGCCGACTCCGTACGGCGGCGCTGTGGCCCGTGGGCATCGCGCTCACCTCGTGGCATTACATGTGGCGAACGACCCCGATGCACCGGAGCGAGGTGTCGGGCGCGGACGACGCACCGCCCGCGCTCCCGGCCGACCTCTCGAGCGACGGCCTCCAGCGGATCGAGGACGGTGTCGGATCGATCTTCCACCGGCGCTACACCGCGCGTATCGGCAACGCGAAGGCATCGCCGGACGAGCTGCTCGATCGGATCAAGGCCGACCCGAACTGCGCCAGCCCGACCGAGTTCGCCCGGTTCCACAAGATTCGCGGCGGCGACGGGACGCTGCGCGCCGGCGACGAGTTCATCGTGCGCATGCCGGGACCGTGGGACGGACCGGTGCGCGTCGCCCACGTAGGGCCGGCTTCCTTTCTGCTCGCGACCCTCGCCGGCCACCTCGAAGCCGGGCAGATCGAGTTTCGAGCGTGGAGCGACGACGGAGAGCTGCACTTCTGCGTCGAGTCGTGGGCGCGAAGCGGCGATCGTCTCTCCAACCTCCTCTACGCCCACCTGCGCATGGCGAAGGAGGTGCAGCTGCACATGTGGACGTCGTTCCTCGAGCGGGTCGCTGAGCTCGCCGGCGGCCGGCTGCGCGGCGGCATCGAGATCGTCACGCGGCGGGTCGA
>Ga0207652_10003896_pt1 | contig 12207 bp, 11 predicted proteins | sample KBSC63BmetaG_FD_184334 | JGI IMG/M metagenome (GOLD analysis project Ga0207652, IMG submission 184334) | Corn rhizosphere microbial communities from Kellogg Biological Station, Michigan, USA - KBS C6-3B metaG (SPAdes) (version 2) | ecosystem: Host-associated > Plants > Roots > Rhizosphere ... | reverse complement strand
AACGGCAGGCCGCGCGCGCCAATGAGCAAAGCGCTGTCTCATATGCTCGCCACCATCCTCACGGAGTTCTCGGCGAAGCGGGGCATGTGGCGATACGGGGTGTCGTCGACATCACGACCACCGGAGTTAAGATCGTGGTCGGTGTGGTGCGCGGTGTCTTCGAGCTGGGATGGGACATCCTCAAACATCTATGAGCGACTCCTCCTTCCTTTCCCTGGTGGCGCATCCGGATACACCCAACCCGGCGGTGCGGCGCGTGACCGCTTGTGTGGGGCGGGAAGGCCCTGATTCGCTACGGTTTCGATACGTGCTCGAGGCCGATCCGGAACAGCTTCGGATTGCGCCGCCCGTGACGGCCGCCGGCAGGGCGGACAAGCTCTGGGCGCACACCTGCTTCGAGGCCTTTGTCGGCCTGCCGCGGTCGCCCGGGTATCTGGAGCTCAATTTCTCACCCTCCGGAGAATGGGCGGCGTATCGGTTCGAGTCCTATCGCAAAGGCATGCTGCCGGCCGCGCTGGAGGTGGCGCCGCGGCTCGTGCTGCGCCGTAGCGGAGCGCGGCTCGAGCTGCAGGCCGAGGTGCGCTTGAGCGGGTCGGAAGCGGCCCGGAGCCCTCGCCTGCGGATCGCTTTGAGCACGGTAGTGGAGGACCGGGAGGGTAGGCTGTCATACTGGGCGCTCCGGCACGCCCCCGGCCGGCCGGATTTTCACCACCCGGACAGTTTCTCGCTCGCCATCGAGCTCCCAGCAACTCCCTGACTCATCATGAAGTTTGGTATCGACCGTCTGCTCGATGAGCCGCAGCTCCGCAAACCGCTGGCCGGGCGGCGAGTGGCGTTGCTGGCGCACCCCGCCTCGGTGACCCGCAATCTCGTCCACTCGCTGGACGCCCTGGCGGCGTCCGGTGACGTCAGGTTGAGCGCGGCGTTCGGGCCGCAGCACGGGCTGCGCGGGGACAAGCAGTACAACATGAGGGAGTCCGAGGACTTCGTCGATCTGGTGCATCAGATCCCCGTCTTCAGCCTCTACGGCGAGGTCAGGCGGCCAACCGAAGAGATGATGGACAGCTTCGATGTCCTGCTGGTCGATCTCCAGGACGTTGGTTGCCGCATCTATACGTTCGTCGCGACGCTGCGGTACGTCCTGGAGGAGGCCGCGAAGCGGCACAAGACCGTGTGGGTGCTGGATCGTCCAAACCCCATCGGGCGGCCGGTCGAGGGTCTGTCTTTGCGTCCGGGCTGCGAGAGCTTTGTCGGACCGGGGCCGATGCCCATGCGGCATGGGCTGACACTTGGGGAGCTGGCGCGCTGGTTCGTCTCGACGCTGAAGCTCGACGTCGATTGCCAGGTCATTGCGCTCGACGGCTGGCAGCCGCAAGCAACGCCTGGCTACGGCTGGCCGCTCGGGCGGCGCACCTGGGTCAACCCGAGCCCCAACGCGCCAACGTTGTGGATGGCACGCTGCTATGCCGGTACCGTGATGGTTGAGGGAACGACGCTTTCGGAAGGGCGCGGCACCACGCGTCCGCTGGAGCTCTTCGGTGCGCCTGACGTTGACGTACCGTCGCTCCTGACGACCATGCGCGACCTGGCACCATCCTGGATGCGCGGATGCCGGCTGCGGCCCTGCTGGTTCGAGCCCACTTTCTACAAGCATGTCGGCAAGCTCTGCGCCGGGGTGCAGATCCACGTCGAAGACGAAATCTACTACGAGCACGAGGCATTCCGCCCGTGGCGGCTGATGGCGCTCGCCTTCAAGGCGCTGCGACGCCTCGCGCCGGACTATCCGCTGTGGCGGGACTTCGTCTACGAATACGAGCGCGACCGGCTCGCGATCGATGTGATCAACGGCAGCGATCTGCTGCGGCAATGGGTCGACGATCCGGCGGCGTCGCCGGCGGATCTCGACGCGCTCGCGGCGAAGGACGAGACCGCGTGGCTCGCCGAGCGCGAGGCGTACCTGTTGTACTGACTCGCATGCAGACCGCTCGCGACATCACCGGGTACCGCAAGCACTGGGCCGAGCGTTTCGGCACGGCGCCGTTTCTGCCCATGTCGCGGGAGGAAATGGACACGCTCGGCTGGGACAGCTGCGACATCATCATCGTCACCGGCGATGCCTATGTGGACCATCCGAGCTTCGGCATGGCCATCGTCGGCCGTGTGCTCGAGGCGCAGGGCTTTCGCGTCGGCATGATCGCGCAGCCGGACTGGCACAGCGCGCAGGCGTTCGCGGCGCTCGGCCGGCCCAACCTCTTCTTCGGCATCACCGCCGGCAACATGGACTCCATGGTCAACCGCTACACGGCTGACCGCAGAGTGCGAAGCGACGACGCCTACACGCCGGAGGGCGCCGGAGGCAAGCGGCCGGATCGCTCCGTGATCGTCTATGCGCAGCGCGCGCGTGAGGCCTTCAAGGACGTGCCGATCGTCATCGGCGGCATCGAGGCGTCGCTGCGGCGGATCGCGCACTTCGACTACTGGTCGGAGAAAGTGCGTCGCTCCGTCCTGCTCGATGCGAAGGCGGATCTCCTGATCTACGGCAACGGCGAGCGGCAGATCTGCGAGATCGCCCATCGACTCGCCGCCGGAGAGTCGATCCGCGACATCACCGATGTGCGCGGCACCGCATACGCGCGCAAGTCGCTGCCCGAAGGGTGGATCGAAATCGACTCGACGCATCTGGATGCGCCGGGGCCGATCACGCCGCTTCCCGATCCCTACGCCATGGAGCCCGAGCGGGCCACGCCCGGCGTCCAAGCCGCACAGGCACCGCAAAATGCGTCGGGTTGCGCGCAAACTGCTGCCGCGGCTCCCGGCACCGAAAAGGTCGTGCGCTTCGTGCGGCGCGTCAAGAATGCCGACCGCGCTCGCAGCGTCATCCGCATGCCCTCCTACGAGCAGGTGGCCGCCGACCCGGTCCTGTATGCGCACGCCTCGCGCATACTGCATCTCGAGGCCAATCCCGGTAATGCGCGGGCGCTGGTGCAGCGCCACGGCGATATCGAGGTATGGCTGAATCCGCCCCCCATACCGCTGACCACGGAGGAGATGGATTGGGTGTACGAGCGGCCCTTCCGCCGCCGGCCACACCCGGCTTATGGCGATGCCAACATCCCCGCGTACAAGATGATCCGCTTCTCGGTGGCCATCCAGCGCGGCTGTTTCGGCGGCTGTACGTTCTGCTCCATCACCGAGCACGAGGGGCGGGTGATCCAGAGCCGGTCGGAGGCCTCGGTCGTGCGCGAGGTCGAAGCCATTCGCGATGAAGCGCCGGGCTTCACGGGTGTGATCTCCGACCTGGGCGGGCCGACCGCCAACATGTACCGGCTCGCCTGCCGCAGCCGCGAGATCGAGAGCGCCTGCCGCCGGCCGTCCTGCGTCTACCCGGGCATATGTCCCAACCTCGACACCGATCACGCGCCGCTCGTGCGCCTGTATCGCAAAGTCCGCGAGCTGCCGGGCATCCGCAAGGTGCTCATCGCCTCCGGTGTGCGCTACGACCTCGCGATCGAATCGCCGGAGTACGTCAAGGAGCTGGCACAGCATCACACGGGCGGCTACCTCAAGATCGCGCCGGAGGCGCTCGCCGAAGGACCGCTGGCGATGATGATGAAGCCGGGAATCGGCGCCTACGACCGCTTCAAGGCGCTCTTCGACCGCTACTCGCGTGAGGCGGGGAAGGAGCAGTACCTCATTCCCTACTTCATCGCGGCCCATCCCGGCACGCGGGACGAGGACATGCTGGAGCTCGCCCTATGGCTGAAGAAGAACGGCTTTCGTGCCGACCAGGTGCAGGCCTTCCTGCCTTCGCCGATGGCGACCGCGACGGCGATGTATCACTCGGGCAAGAATCCGCTCAAGCGCCTGAGCCGCACGGGCGGTGAGGTGCGGGTGCCGAAGGGCCTCAAGGTGCGCCGGCTGCACAAGGCCTTCCTGCGCTACCACGATCCCAACAATTGGCCGCTGCTGCGGGAGGCGCTGCGCCGCATGGGCCGCACCGATCTCATCGGCAACGGCAAACACCAGCTAGTGCCGGCGTACCAGCCGGCAGGAACCGGCGAGACGTTTGAAGGGCGACGTGGGCGCACGGATGTACGGGCCGGCGGACCGGTCGCCAGCCATGGCCAGCGGCACGGCACGTTCCGCACCCAACACACCGGCCTGCCGCGCAACCCGCGGGGAACACGCAGGAAATAACCGGAGCCGCCAATGAGGAGGCCGACATCGATTCGTGCCCCGCTGACAGGCGCCCTGGCGGTCCTGATGGCGTTGGCTGTCGCGGCATCGATTGGCGCGGCCCAGATGCCGGCGAGCGCGGGCAGGGAGCCGGCCGCGGCGCCGGCAGAGGTCGGCAAGCCGACGGCGCCGGCGCTCGGGCTCGAGATCAACGGCGCGATCGGGCCTGCCACGGCGCAGTACATCGAGAAGGGGCTCGACACGGCCCGGCAGCGCGGCAGCCCTCTCGTCATTCTGCAGATCGATACGCCGGGCGGGCTCTCGACTTCCATGCGGGAGATCATCAGCGCCATCCTGGCGTCGTCCGTCCCCGTTGTGGCCTATGTCGCCCCGCCAGGCGCGCGCGCCGCGAGCGCGGGCACCTACATACTCTATGCCTGCCACTTCGCGGCGATGGCGCCGGCGACCAATCTCGGGGCCGCGACGCCGGTGTCGATCGGCGGCTCCGAGCCGGCGCCGCCCGCCGAGGCTCCCGCGAAGCCCGGAAAGGAGGCCAAGCCGGCCAAGGAGGGCAAGAAGAGTAAGGGCAGCAAGGAGAGCAAGGAAATCGGCCAGGCTCCCGCCTCGGAGCCGGCGCCGCAGATGAGCGCCGAGGAGCGCAAGGTTCTCAACGATTCGATCGCCTACATCCGCGGCCTGGCACAACTGCGCGGCCGCAATGCCGACTGGGCGGAGGAGGCCGTGCGCGGCGCGGCGAGCCTGCCTGCGAGCCAGGCGTTGCAGCAACATGTGATCGACTTCATCGCGCCCGACCTGACGAGCCTGCTGACACAGCTGAATGGGCGCGAGACGCGCATAGGGGACCGGGCCGTGCGCCTCGACACCCGCGGAGTGCAGGTCACGTGGCTGAAGCCCGACTGGCGCACGCGGCTGCTCGCCATCATCACCAATCCCGAGATCGCCTACGGACTGCTGCTGATAGGCATCTGGGGACTGATCTTCGAGGGCTACCACCCCGGCGGGGTGTTGCCGGGCGTGGTGGGTGTCATCTGCCTGCTCATCGCGCTCTTCGCCTTCGAGCTCCTGCCGACCAATTTTGCGGGTCTGGCGCTGCTCGTCGTCGGCACCGGGATGATGGCTGCGGAGTTCTTCTTCCCTGCCTATGGCTCGCTCGGCATCGGCGGCCTCATTGCGTTCGTCGTCGGGTCGATCATCCTCTTCTCGGGCGCTCCGGGCGTTGAGGTGGCGCTGCCCCTCATCGGCGGGTTGGCGACCGTGGGCGGGCTGGTCATTCTCGGTATCGTGTATCTTGCCACCCATGCCGCGCGCACTCCGGTCGTGACCGGCACGCAGGCGATGCTCGGGGCCGTGGTCGAGGCGGCGGAGGATATCGCGACGCGCGGACGTGTCCGCTATGGCGGCGAGATGTGGGATGCCTGCAGCTCGGCGCCCCTGAAAGCCGGACAGACGGCGCGTGTCGTGAAGGTGGAAGGTCTAACATTGTGGGTTGAGCCGTCACGATAAGCGGCCCGCCTCGCCCCGGAGATACCCATGCCCTATGCTCTCATCGTCGTCATCGTCATCATCGCGCTGCTGTGGTTCAGCGCCATAAACGTGCTCAATGAGTATGAGCGGGTGGTGATGTTCACGCTCGGGCGGTTCACCGGCATAAAAGGGCCGGGGCTCATCCTGATCTGGCCGATCATCCAGAGAGTGAAAAAGGTGGACCTGCGGGTCATCGTGCTCAACGTGCCAAAGCAGGATGTGATCACGCGCGACAACGTGTCGGTCAAGGTGAATGCGGTGGTCTACTTCCGCGTCGTCGATCCCGGCCGGGCCATCATCCAGGTGGCCAATGTCTGGGACGCGACCAGTCAGGTGGCGCAGACCACGCTGCGCTCGGTACTGGGCCAGCATGAGATGGATGACCTGCTTTCCCAGCGCGACAAGCTGAATGCCGACATCCAGCGCATTCTCGATCAGAACACCGAGGCGTGGGGTATCAAGGTCGCGAACGTCGAGATCAAGGATGTCGATCTCGACGAAAGCATGATTCGCGCGATGGCCCGACAGGCGGAGGCCGAGCGCAATCGCCGCGCGAAGGTGATCAATGCCGAGGGCGAGAAGCAGGCCGCGCAGACGCTGACCGAGGCGGCGCAGATCCTGGCCCAGCACGGGAGCGCGCTGCAGCTGCGGTATCTTCAGACCCTGGCCGACATTTCGCATGACAAGTCCTCGCTGATCATCTTCCCCCTGCCCCTCGATCTCATCCGGCCCCTCATGGGGGCGCTGGGGCCGGAGCGGGGGCAGTCAGGATCCTGAGGACGCGAGCGCCCCGGCTCATGGGCTTCTATGCGCGATGGACGCTTCCGAGCGCGGGAGTTCTGCTGGCGCTCGCGACGATTGCGGGCGCGTTGGGTGCGCATACGCTGCCCGGTCATTTGAGCGCGGGCAATCTGGCGGTCTACGACACCGCCGTGCGCTACCAGTTCTACCACTCTCTGGGAATGCTGGTGATGGGCGTGCTGCTGAGGGGACTGCATCCGGACGATCTGACGGCGCAGAAGCGGATGGCGGTGCAGAGCTTCGTGAGCGCGCCGCGGGCCCTGCTCGGCGGGATCGTGCTTTTCTGCGGCAGCCTCTACGCGCTCAGCCTCGGTGCGCCATCCTGGGTCGGGATCGTGACACCTTTGGGCGGGGTACTGCTCATCGGCGGGTGGCTCTTCTTCGCTTACTACATCTGGCGCCTGTGAACGGACACTCGCGCGCGGCGTGAAATGACTTCCGGGCTACCGATAGATGAGGCGCTGCCGCAGCTGCGCAGCACGCTTCAGGAACAGGTGTCCGCGGTGCTGACGGCGCCACCGGGCGCGGGGAAGAGCACCGTCGTTCCGTTGGTGTTGCTGCATGAGCCGTGGGCGGCGGGCAAGCGCATTCTGATGCTCGAGCCGCGCCGGCTGGCTGCGCGTGCAGTGGCCCTGCGGATGGCACAGACGCTGGGGGAGGCGGTCGGGAGCACTGTCGGATATCGGATGCGTCTCGACACCAAGGTATCGCGGAATACGCGCATCGAAGTGGTGACCGAAGGCGTGCTCACGCGGATGCTGCAGTCCGACCCGGCGCTGGAAGGCTTCGCGGCGGTCCTCTTCGACGAATACCACGAGCGCAGCCTGCAGGCGGACCTCGGTCTGGCGCTCACTCTGGATGCGCGCGAGAGCGTGACGCCCGACCTCAGGATTCTGGTCATGTCGGCGACCCTGGAGGGTGCTGCCGTATCGCGGTTGCTCGGCGATGCGCCGGTCATCACCGCGCATGGCAGGTCTTTTCCGGTGGCGACGCGATATGCGGGCAAGGGGTTGCCGCCGCTGCCGCAGATGGGAGCCTCTCGCGGGTCGCAGGAGTCTCCCGAGGCGCTCACGGCGAGGATCGTGCGGCGCGCGTTGGAGGAGGAGCCCGGCGATGTGCTCGTATTTCTTCCGGGAGCGCGGGAGATCCATCGCGTGCGGGCGCTGCTCGAAGGATCGCCACCGGCGTCCGGCATCACGGGGCCGCTGCGGATCCTGCCGCTGTATGGCGAGCTGTCGAGCGAAGAGCAGGAGGCCGCGCTCAGGCCCGCCAGCCCGGGCGCACGGCAGGGATCGACGGATGCGCGACGCGTGGTGCTCGCCACCAACATCGCCGAGACGAGCCTCACCATCCCCGGGGTGCGCGTGGTCGTCGATTCGGGACTGGTGCGCCGCCTGCGCTTCGACCCGGCGACGGGCATGAGCCGTCTCGAGACGGAGCGCATCTCGCGCGCTTCGGCAGAGCAGCGACAGGGCAGAGCCGGGCGGGTGGAGCCGGGAGTGTGCTACCGCGCCTGGAGCGAGGAGGCACAGCGAAGCCTTGCGCCGTTCAGCCCACCGGAGATCGTCGAGGCCGATCTGACGCCGCTCGCCCTGGAGCTCGCGAGCTGGGGCGTGCGCGAGGCGGCCGCGCTCAGGTGGCTCGATCCGCCGCCGGCCGCCCTGCTGGCGAGCGCGCGCGACTTGCTCGAGCGGTTGTGGGCCCTGGATACGGGCGGGCGCATCACGCCTCACGGCCGCGAGATGACGCGGCTCGGCGTCCATCCGCGGCTGGCGCACATGCTGCTGCGGGCGAGAGAGACGGGCTCCCTGCCGCTCGCCGCGGATCTCGCCGCGCTGCTGTCGGAGCGGGATCTGCTGCGCGGCACGGCGGGAGCCCGCGACGCGGACATTCGCGGCCGCATCGAAGCACTGCGGGGAGAGAGCGAGTCCGGCGGCATCGACCGCGCGGCGCTGCAGCGAGCCAGGCGCGGCGCGCGCGAGCTGCTGCGGCAGCTCGGAACGCGCACGGCGGCAACCGCCGGCGGCGCGGCGCGCGGCGGCTCCGTCGGCGGGCTGCTCGCTCTCGCCTTTCCCGATCGCATCGGGCGGCAGCGCACGGGCGGAGGGGGGCGTTTCACGCTGACCAACGGCCGCGGCGCGCATTTCGCCGAGCCGCAGGGACTGTCGCGCCAGGAGCTGATCGTCGCAGTGGATCTCGATGACCGTGAGCGGGACGCGCGCATCCGCCTCGCAGCGCCCCTCTCCCGCGCGGAAATCGACGAGCACATGGGCTCGCGTCTGGAGCGCAGCGATTCGATCGAGTGGAACGCGCGCGAGCAGGCGGTTCTCGCCCGGCGCGTGCTGCGGCTCGACGGTCTGGTGCTGGAGGAGAGCGCCCTGCCGGTGGTGGCGCGGGAGGAAGCGCGCGCCGCCATGCTGGAGGGAATCCGTCAGCTTGGAGTCGAATCGCTGCCCTGGAGCCGCGAGGCGCGTGATCTGCAGGCGCGCGCCGGCTTCCTGCGTCGGCTGGGCGGTGAGTTCGAGCGCTGGGCGGACCTCGCGGACGCGGCGCTCGCGGCAACGATCGATGACTGGCTCGCACCCTGGCTCGACGGCATCACTCGCCGCGAGCATCTCGCCCGCATTCCGCTCCTCGATGCGCTGCTCGCGCGGCTGAGTTGGGACGAGCGCCAGCAGCTCGAGACCCTCGCGCCGAGCCATCTCACGGTGCCGAGCGGCTCGCGGGTGCGCATCGACTACCTCGACGAGAGCGCGCCCGCGGTGGCGGTGCGCCTGCAGGAGGTCTTCGGCCTCACGGCGACGCCGCGGATCGGCGGCGGACGGGTGCCCATCACTTTCAAGCTGCTCTCGCCGGCGCAGCGGCCGGTGCAAGTGACGCGCGATCTGGCGAGCTTCTGGCGCGGCGCGTACGCCGAGGTGCGCAAGGACCTCCGGGGCCGCTACCCGAAACATTACTGGCCGGAGAATCCCCTCGAAGCGGAGGCTGTCAGAGGCGTGCGGCGGCGAAAGTAAGCCGGTACACTGCACGCCATCCCGCATCGTACTCGGGGCGCAGCACGCGCAGAAGGGAGAGGCTTTGCCGGGCGCAGTTAAAGATTCGCAAAGTCTGACATGTCGGCAATACCGATGATGACGAAGCCTTCGGAGGCCGCCGCCGCTTCAGCGCCGGCGATTGACATTCGTTTCGGGCAGGTGGGCCTGATCCAGATGCGGCTGCGCTCGACCGATCCCGGCGCGATTCTCGATGAGCTGACCGGCCGCGTCGCGAGCGCACCGCTTTTCTTTCAGCGCACCGGTGTGTGTTTGGATCTGACGGTGCTCGGCAGAGACCCGCAGCTCGAGGAGATGCGTCCGGTGATGGACGCGGTGCGTCGCGCGGGCATGCTGCCCGTGGGACTCATCGGCGGGTCCGCTGCGGTCGAGGCTCTGTCTGCTGCGCTGGAGTTGCCCGTGCTCGCGCCGTTCCGGCCGCAGACCCCGGCCCAGAATGTACCCATCGTGCAGCCGGCGGAGCGCGCGGAGCAGTGGCAGGGAATCCCGGCGCTCATGCAACACCAGCCGGTGCGCTCGGGGCAACGCATCTACGCACGCGGCCGCGATCTAGTGGTCACGTCCACCGTGGGCGCCGGCGCGGAAGCCATCGCGGACGGCTGCGTGCATATCTATGGCCCGCTGCGCGGGCGCGCCGTCGCCGGAGCACGGGGCGAGACCAGCGCGCGGGTGTTCTGTCAGGAATTCCGGGCCGAGCTCGTATCGGTCGCGGGGGTTTTCCGGGTTTTCGAGACCTTGCCGCCGGAGCTCGCCGGCAAGCCGGTACAGGCGTGGCTGGATGGCGACGATTTGCGCTTCGCAGTGGTTTGATTGGCGCAAAGTCGGCATCCTGCCGCTTTGCTTGGCGCTATCCTGCGCCAAGCCCTTCGAGCCGGCTACCGCCGTCCAAAATCGCTTCAGGCGATTTTGTGCGCGGCCAGCCGTATGGCCGCATTCGATCCCGCAGCCCAGGGAGCGGCCCTGGGCTGCTTAGTGACTTGCTGTTGACGTACGCGTAGGAGCGAGATTTGACCGAGATCATCGTGGTGACTTCCGGCAAGGGCGGCGTCGGCAAGACGACCACCTCGGCCAGTGTGGCATGCGGCCTCGCGCGGCGTGGCAAGCGTGTCGTGGTGATCGACTTCGACATCGGCTTGCGCAATCTCGACCTCATCATGGGTTGCGAGCGCCGGGTCGTGTACGACTTCGTGAACGTCATCCAGGGCGACTGCGCGCTGAAGCAGGCGCTCATCAAGGACAAACGCCTGGAAACCCTGCACGTTCTCGCCGCTTCGCAGACCCGCGACAAAGACGCGTTGACCGCTGAGGGCGTCAAGCGAGTGCTCGATGAGCTGATCGCTGAGGGGTTCGACTATATCCTCTGCGACTCTCCCGCCGGCATCGAGAAGGGCGCGCACCTTGCGATGTACTACGCCGATCGCGCGGTGGTGGTCGTCAATCCCGAAGTGTCCTCGGTCCGCGACTCCGACCGTATCCTCGGGCTGCTCGCCAGCAAGACACAGCGTGCGGAGCAGGGTAATGGCGGCGTGAAGGAACATCTCCTGCTGACGCGATACAACCCGAGGCGGGTCGCGAGCGGAGAGATGATGAGCGTGGACGACGTGAAGGAGATCCTGGGGCTCGATGTGATAGGCGTGGTGCCGGAGTCTCCGGACGTCCTTGCCGCTTCCAATTCCGGCGTTCCCGTCATTCTCAATGACGAGAGCGACGCTTCGCTGGCCTACGATGATGCCGTCGCGCGCCTCCTCGGCGAGAGTCTGCCGCTGCGGTTCCTGGAGGAGCCGAAGAGAGGCTTCTTCGCCCGCATGTTCGGGGGCTGACGTGGGGCTGCTAGCTCTCTTTCGCCGTCCGCCCTCCTCCGCCAGCGTCGCCAAGGAACGCCTGCGCATCATTGTCGCGCAGGAGCGCAGCGCGCGCGGCAGCCCGGACTATCTGCCGCTGCTGCGGCGGGAGATCCTGCAGGTCATCCACAAGTACGTCAACGTCGACCCGGAGGCGGTCCAGATCAACCTCGGACAGGAAGAAGGTCACGAGGTGCTGGAGCTCAGCGTGGCGCTGCCGGAAAAGACCCGAGCCTAGAGGCGCGTCGAGCCGAAAGGGCGAGGCGACGGAGGAAGCCTGCCCCGCGGGCGCTTCGTGGTAGCTTCAACGGCTGCGTGCCGCCAGCGGCGGCCCGATCGTTGGAGTCCGGCCATGGTCAGAATCGCGCCCGCCACTATCGCTTCCGTACTCCTCACCGGCGCAGTGGGCTTGGCCGGTAGCGCCGTTCCAGCGGTCGCGGCGGTAGCCGCAAACCCGGCAGCCGCGGCTCTGCACGATCTGGTGACAGCCGAATGGCAGCGGGAAATGCGGGAAGACCCGCTCGAGGCTTCCGCGGATGGCTTCCACGAATATGACGCCTACTGGCCCGATGTCAGTCTGGCGACGCTCGCGCGCGAGCATCAGGAGGACGTCCAGGCGTTGCGGAAGCTGGCGGCCATCGACCGGAGCGCCCTCACGGGTGAGGACCTGATCACCTACGACCTCTTCAAGTACCGCTACGGGATGCAGGTCGAGGAGTACGGGCTCAAGGGTTACCTGATGCCCGTCACCGAGCTCGACGGCGTCCAGACCCTGAGGAGGCTCACGCAGT
>Ga0207652_10003895_pt1 | contig 12208 bp, 10 predicted proteins | sample KBSC63BmetaG_FD_184334 | JGI IMG/M metagenome (GOLD analysis project Ga0207652, IMG submission 184334) | Corn rhizosphere microbial communities from Kellogg Biological Station, Michigan, USA - KBS C6-3B metaG (SPAdes) (version 2) | ecosystem: Host-associated > Plants > Roots > Rhizosphere ... | reverse complement strand
TACCAACGGCGGCCTGCTCGCCGAAGGTTATTTACATGGGATGAATACCGTCGCCGAAGCCGTGCTGCAGATACAAGGTCGCTGCGGCGACCGTCAGTCGCCACGCCATCAGGTTGGGGTCGTGACGAGCGGCGCGCTTGCCGACGGCTCTGCCATGATCCTGACCGCCGACCCGCATTCGCATCGTGCGAGCGCCCCTTGAGCATTACATCGACAGCGTCGGGCCGTATCAAGCGGCGCAAGCCGGGACGCCCGGCAAGTGAGCCGGACTTCGACAGTCGCGACGCGCTGCTGCGCTCGGCGCACCAGATGTTGTCGGAAAGCCGCGGATTGCCCGTCCCGCTAAGTGCGATCTGCGCGCGCGCGGGCGTCGACGTGGCGATGGTGCATTATCACTTTGAGAACAGGCTGGGACTGATGACAGCTTTGTTCGAGCGGCTCTGCGCCGCATGGGCGCCGGATATGGAGAGCCTGCTCGCGCTTGACGTCGGTCCACGAAAGAAACTCGAGATTCATATTCGGCAAATTATCCGCAACTATCGTCGCTATCCATATACGACGCGGGTGATGACGGAGCTCGTAACGTCGAACAAGCCCGCGCTGGCGAAGCGCATGAGCAGCAATTTCTTCAAACCGCTCGTACAGTTTTACGAGCGGTTGTTAGAGCAAGGCGTGGCTGCAGGCGAATTCCGTCCGATCGACCCGGTATTCTTTTTCTTTTCCGTTGTCGGCTTGTGCGAATTCCTGTTCGTAGCGCAGCCGATGCTTGCCGTTGGGCTGAACTTTGGGGCTGTGAATGAGGAGATGGAGGCTATGTTCATCGCTCACACCACGGCGCTTGTCCTCGATGGTGTTCTCCCTGTCGGAGTCCGCCAATCCAATCGTGAATATTAACAATAGCGGAGGAAATGTCTGATGAAGAGGTTAGTGCCTTTAGCTGCATGTTTTATCGCTGTACTCCTCATCAGTTCGCCCTCGGCTCAAGCCGAGGAGGCAAAAATCGTCCTTCGATTGGCAGATTCCTTTCCGGCTTCCGGCCACTACTTCTCCGAGCCGGGCGCAAAGTACTTCATGGAGGCCGTCCAAAAAGCGACCAATGGCCAAGTCGAGTTTCAGCACTACCCGGCGGAGCAACTTGGCAAGGCCAAGGACCTTCCCGCGTTGACGCGATCGGGTGTGGTGGATATCGGCTCCGTGATGCCTTCCTACGCCGCGGAGAAGATGCCGTTGTCCGCGGTCGGCGAGCTTCCCGGCATATTCAACAGCTCTTGTGAGGGTACGCTGGCCTTTTGGAAACTTGCCCGCGATGGTGTGCTCGCGCAAAAGGAGTTCCAGCCTAACGGGCTGCGCGTCCTGTTTGCATTGGTGGCAGCTCCCTACCAGGTCTTGATGCGACAAAAGATCGAGACCGTAAAGAACCTGGAAGGCAAGAAAATCCGAGCGCTGGGCTCCGCGGTCGACCTTGCCATGCGGCAGCTGAAGGCCACGCCGATTCGCATGTCGGCGCCTGAGATCTATGAATCCCTCTCGCGCGGCACCATCGACGGTACTGTCATCTCTTATGTTGCCGCAATGTCTTACGACCTGGGCCCGCTGGCGAGGTCGGTCACGACAGGACAAGGCTTCGGCAGTGCCGTACTGACCTATTCTATCAGTGAAACACGCTGGAAAGGGCTGCCGCCGAACGTGCAGGAGGCAATGCTCAAGGCAGGCGACGAGGCGACGCGACGGTCCTGTGAACGGATGGACAAGGATACCGACACGGACCTCGCCAGGCTGCAGAAACTGGGCATCGCCGCGGTCACATTTTCACCGGACGAGCAGCAGGAGCTGGTCAAGCTATTTGCGAATGTCGGCACCGCGTGGGGCGAGGAGCTGGACCGTCGCGGTAAACCTGGCAGCGAGGTTCTGAAGGCCTACCAGGACGCGGTCCGAAACGTGCGCAACGGCCAGCCGTGACGACCGAGGCGTTAGTTGCTGCCACAAATCATCGCTGTTACTCGCCACGATATGATGAGGGTTGGTCTTTGAACGATGGCGTGTCGAGCATCGCGTCAGCAAACAACTTCTTCAGCTTGGCGGTTTCGTCGGTCAAGACCTTCAGATGGGGGCTCGGACACATCGAGCCCCCATACTTCGCCTTCCATTGGTAGAACGTCGCACTGCTGATCCCGTGATTGCGACAACGTCTCCGGTCATAACCCCGGAAAATTCCAGCACGCGCTGGCCTAGTTTTGGGAAGCACTTCAAAATGGCGACGGACTCTACTTATTTTAGCGGAAGTTCAGGGCTCGGGTCAGTTGCATTGCAGATTCCATGATTATCGCGGAATGGGTCCTGCTGCTGCTTGTCGCAGAATGTTGGATTTGGAATGTCCGCTCTTTGGGGTGAAGCAGAAATATCCCGGATTTCCATTAAAGTCCGGGTTTGACACATCTGCGACATTGGGCAGCACTCAAGAAAGTGCACGATCTCACTTGATCGGCGGAATGGTTCGCCCAGGCGACGGCGTCCTGAGCCTACGCGCTTATGTTCAACTGCCGCCGCACGTCAGCGATGAGTTGCTTCACGTCCTGATGGCCACCGTTGTTGAAGGTGATGCGCGTGCCTTGTCCGTCGGGCAGTGGTAATATCGAAAGGTCCGGCCTGGTGGACAAAAACGGGATGATCAATATCCATTCTACCTAAGATTGTTTGGTGGATATATTTGCCTTAATGCACCACAGGTTTGATTGGTTAGGGTCGCACGAATTGTATCTGACGCAAACGACGGTCCCTTTGGAATATGCCTTGAACGCTTCCTGTGCTGCCGTATATCGGTACCGATAGCAACGTGGAAAAATATCTGCGTTACTATAACGTCTCTCATCAATCTCGAACGCATAGGTGATTTTTGGTACGTAGAACGACGCCAGTTCAACGAACACCGGCTGTATTTCGCAGGATATAATCTCGGCTTCCGCAAGACTCCATCCGGTCCAAGACCCACGTTGCTCAATCATCGCATATAAAGATTTAACCGCGGATTTTCCAGCATCCACCCAGACCGTTAAATTGCCCATCGCCGTCGTCTCCGCAATTGCGCCATTGTGTGGCTTTTAGCGATACTGCCACTGACCAGGCAGCACTCGCTGGGCGGACTTGATTGTCACTCAATCCTGAGCAAATTGTCGAAAACCAACCTTTATCGTGCATTCAGCCGGCGGGAGTGCCGTTACATGTCCAATGTGATTTCCGCTGAAGAGGCCGCCGAAACACACGTGATGATGAAACAAGAGCGCTCGCTTTCTGAGAGCACAAAATCCGCGTGCTTGGCCACGCCCCCGGTATAACGGGTTTTGCAGTCGCCACATGTAACAGCCTCACACCCGGACTTGGCATCTACACCACTTCGTTTGGCCGCTTAAGAATTCTTCAGGGCTGACTATTTACCGTCCCCGTTACAACTACTAGGACTTTGGCGTACTTATTACCTAAGGACCGGGTCCGATGCGGTAGATGCGAGTCAAAATATAGAACATCTCCTGAGTTAAGACGGAAGTTTTTACCTGAGAGCTCGACCTCGATGCTGCCGGATAACACAAACATAAATTCTTCTCCGACATGTTCAAATAGCCGCTTATCCTGAAATTTGAGTGGCGGTTGCATAATATAAGGCTCCATAGATTTGAATTTCTTCGAGCCCGCCAACATTTCGTAATCATAGCCTGACGAGCTACCCGCTCGCATGAATGATCGTCGCTCGCTTTTTCTGACTATCGAAATCGCGCCTTCGTGATTATCCTCTCCGAGCAATTGTCCGACAGTAATATTGAAGCTTTCCGCAAGTTTCATGGCAGTGGAAATCGAAGGCACTGATATGCCTCTTTCAATCTTTGAAACGAAGCTTTTTGTCAGATTGGATAAGCCCGACAAATGGTCGAGTGTCATGTTTCTCTGTTTGCGAAAGAAACGAATGCGTGCGCCTATCCCCTGATTCTCGGGCTTCACCCGTGAGATCGGTGAGCTTTGCGACACAGGTTGCCTTTTCTGATCTAGTTTTTTCCGCAAAGCCTTTAGCGCGTGACGGACCATGTGCTCATACCAAATTCTGGTTGCTAGAAGGAATCAATGAACCGCTATGTGAGCGCAAACTCAATATCGTATCGTTATGGTTATTGCATATGGCGAAATCCGCGTCATTGCGAGAAGTGCTTCGAAGCGTAATAACATCGTCAAGCAGAAAAGCGCGCACACGTGATTGCTGCCGATATCCCCCGCGGCGCGCGCCCTAATTATTTGATTTTACTAGGCTTTGACAATCGCTGTCATGTGTACCCCATTCTGAAATCGACCTGAATGTTTCGCCAAAAGATACTTGTCAAGTTATGCTGTGTTGAGAATAAGTTTTGCACAGCTCCACCGCCATTGAGTGACCGAAGCAGATTTCCCTCGCCGTAGGGCTGCTGGCGAGAAGCGACCAGTCGCTCCCACAACGGGAGGAACGGCGACGTTTGGACTAAGCTGATCGTCGATCGATGCTTGACGTTCTTTCACAAGCACTGCTCGTTGGGCGTCTGTAACGCCGACGTTCTTGAAACTATCGGGGGCCCTAGATGGCGATGCTCTTTTTTGAGGTCTCCGGCGTACTCAGCACTGCAATTGTCGTGATCAGACCCAGCACGATCAGGAAAACCGAAATCGGCCACGTCGCGCCACCGCTCCATCCTGTGAGAGCAACGGCAATGAGCGGCGTCAGACCACCGCCGATCGCACCGCCAATTTGAAACCCAAGCGATATTCCGGAGTATCGCACCTTCGTTCCGAACAACTCCGGCATGAAACTGGCGTGAAGAGAGAAAACAACTCCCTGGCAAACAACAATACCAAGAACAATTCCCAGCATGACAAGCGGTGGATTTCTTGTTTCGAGTAGCCCAAATAGCGGGAACGCGTACAGGACACCAAATAGCGTGCCGAATAGATAGAGTGGGCGGCGACCGACCTTATCCGACAGCCATCCCGTAAGCGGCATGATCGCGAGCTCTATGAATGTTGCAATTGTTACGGCTTCGAGAATGAAAGAGGTGCTCATTCCGAGCTGCTTGGTCAGATACGCTACTGCAAATACCGACAGGATGTTAACCCATGCCACTTCGGTGATCTTGAGGCCGATAGCGATCAAGGTCTCGCGCCGAAAGGTGGTGAGTGCTTCGAGAACGGGGACGCGCGCAACCTGCTTTTTCTCGCTGATACGTCCAAAGGCCGGCGTTTCATCGAGCCGTGTGCGAATGTAGATGCCGAGAGCAATCAACAAGGCGCTAGCCAGGAACGGCAGCCTCCAACCCCAACTCACGAAATCCGACTCCGGCAAATGCGTTGCGATGGCGAACACCCCCGTAGCAATGAGCCGCCCCAAAGGGTTACCCATCTGGACAACGCCGCCGAACAGGCCGCGGCGATTCGCGGGCGCCGACTCGGCGACCATCAGCACCGCGCCGCCCCACTCACCACCCAAACCAATCGCCTGGACCAGGCGCAACACGATCAGACTGATCGGCGCGAGAATTCCAATCTGCTCGTAACTCGGCAAGATTCCGACGAGGAACGTGCCGCCGCCCATCAGCATGATGGAGATAACCAGCATCGGGCGGCGGCCGATGCGATCTCCGAAATGTCCAAAGATGATGCCACCGAGCGGCCGTGCGAGATATCCGACAGCAAAAACGCTGAATGCCGCCAAAGTGCTGACAACGGGATCAGGAGTTGGGAAAAATACTTTGCCAAACACGAGGGCTGCGGCGGTGCCGTAGATGAAGAAATCGTACCACTCGATGATAGTGCCGAATGCGCTGGCTATCACGACCCTCGTTATCGGCCGCGCAGCTTGGTCAGGCTCCAGGGGGCGGTTCACGCCGGACAAATTTGTCATTTCTCCCATAGTGTCCTCTGAGACGCTCAAGGCTGGTACACAAGGTGTCACATAGAACTTGCGCTATCACAAGTGTGCTCTGCGGCGAGACGCCTCGACACGATCGGCAGTCGTGCTTTTTTAGCCGCTCGAACGTTCCTCAATAGAGATTAGTGGTTGTTTTTTTCGCGATTTGTGCTACGCGGTATCTTAAAGGACACAATGTTTCATAATTGAGTGTAGCGGGAATATGTGTCGGCAGGCCACGCGCGAGCGCAGGCATGATGCTGGAGCCAAGGACTGTTGGGAGAGCGCAATGCTAACGCTGGATTTTCACGCTTCCGGGCGCCACTTTCTCCAAATCCCGGGACCGAGCCCGGTGCCGGATCGCCTGCTCCGGGCGATGAGCTATCCGACAATTGACCATCGCGGTCCTGAGTTCGGTGCGCTTGGCCAAAGGATACTCCAGGACATCAAGAGCGTATTCAAGACGACACAGCCTGTCATCATTTACGGCTCGTCAGGTACCGGTGCCTGGGAAGCTGCGCTGGTAAACACTCTGAGCGCCGGCGACAAAATCCTCATGTTTGAGACCGGCCAGTTCGCCGCGTTGTGGAATGAAATGGCCAGGCATTTGGGACTGAAGCCGGAACTCATAGGACTGCCCGGATATGAAGGTTGGCGCCAGGGCGTTAAGCCCAACATGATCGCGGAGAGATTGCGGGCCGACAAGGACCGTCAGATCAAGGCGGTCTGCGTCGTTCATAACGAGACGTCGACCGGTGTTACTTCCGATATCGCCGCTGTGCGCCGTGCGATCGATGAGACGGGCCACCCGACCTTGTTGTTCGTGGACACTATTTCCGGCCTTGCTTGCGCGGATTACAGGCACGACGAATGGGGTGTGGACGTCACCATTTCCGGATCGCAGAAGGGATTGATGCTACCACCGGGTATCGGCTTCAACGCAATCTCCGAGAAGGCACTGGCCTCGAATAAGAAAGCTACTTTGCCGCGCAGCTATTGGGACTGGGGACCGATCCTGAAGGCGAATGAGACGGGCCATTGGCCTTACACGCCGAATACGAACCTTCTCTATGCGCTTTCCGAATCGCTCGACATGATTCTTGCCGAAGGCCTCGACGAGGTGTTTGCACGCCATTGCCGGCTTGCCGAAGCCTGCCGCGCAGCAGTCGGCGCCTGGGGGCTCGAGATCCAGTGCCGCGATCCAAATTTATACTCACCCGTTTTGACCGGGGTGGTAATGCCGGAAGGTAAGGATGCGGATCAGCTTCGCAAGATAATCTATGAGCGCTTCAATCTTTCCCTAGGTGCTGGTCTTGGCAAGGCGAAAGGGAAGATGTTCAGGATCGGTCATCTCGGAGATTGCAACGAACTTACGTTGCTGGCGGCCCTCACCGGCTGCGAGATGGGTCTTCAGATGTCGCAAGTTCCCGTCAGTGGCGGTGTAAATACCGCCATGGACGTCTTTATCCAACAGGACCGACGCCCAAACGCACAGAAAATAGTTAAGCTCAGCCGCAGCTGATGGTTCGCAAGCAATTTTATCCGCTCCCATTTGTTTGCATTCAACGCGAATTTCAGAGGTGAAAAACATCATACACTAGGACACGCCGTGCGGCCGGCAGCATCGATATGGCGGCAGTTTGGCAATTGGCTGTAAATGCAGGAGTCAGGGTCGAATGGCTGGATTCAGGGCCTGCGAATCGATGTGATTAGTGCGTGACATAATGTGTCATATCAGATAAAAATATGTCGTTAGATCGGAGGATAATCCTATGAACGTGGTTGTCAGAGACAAGGCTGAGTATCACGAGCAGACCACTCAGCGTATGAACAAGCATTTCGTCGTGCCGGAATGGTCTGATCGTCAAAAACTTGCGTTAGCGTCCAGGATTCTGGCAGCTGACGGTCACGATTCAGGGCTCGCGGGCCAGTTGACCGCGCGCGGACCGAAGCCAGGCACCTATTACATGCTGCGCTTTGGTCTCGGCATGGAAGAGATCACAGCGGAAAATCTTCTCCTCGTGGACGATGATCTCAATGTCCTCGAAGGCGAGGGCATGCCGAATCCATCAAATCGTTTCCATCTGTGGATCTATCGTGCCAAGCCAGCGGTCCGCTCAATCATCCATACGCACGCGCCTTACGTTTCCGCCTTGTCCATGATTGGAGTACCTCTCGCTGTCGCCCACATGGACACGAGCCTTTTCCATGAAGACTGTGCGTGGCTTCCGGAATGGCCAGGAACGCCCATCGGAGATGAAGAAGGGCGCATTATCTCCGAGGCAATCGGTGACAAACGCTCGATCTTGCTTGCGCACCACGGCCAACTCACGGCTTGCGCCGGCGTGGAGGAGGCAACGGTACTCGCGTTGTTTATCGAGCGCGCGGCGCGGCTCCAGTTGATGGCCATGAGCGCGGGAAAGATTCAGCCGATCGATCCCGAGCTTGCCAAGGAAGCCCACGATTACCGCTTAAAGCAGCGTGCGATCGCCGCGACATTCTACTACTATTCGCGGCGGGTGCTTCGTCAGGATCCAGCGGTCATTGGTTGAGCCTAAACTAATAGGACGAAGGCGCTAAAAGCGCCTTCGTCTATTAGCGCAGATGCGATCATTTTCTGTTCGCTGAACATTCTTTGCGTCTCGGATAGACGCGGCCACTCATAGCGGCGGCCTGATGACGGGTGCAGCCTCACTGTATTTATGAGGTGGTAACAGTCACAAAAACTGCCTGGAAAAGCCTTGACACGATGTGTCATTTTAGAAACAGATTTGGATCCGAGTAAAAACCTGCAAGAAACAATAGGGTGGCTTTCGATGGCTAAAATGAAGGTTGCGGCAGTTCAAACTTATTCGCATTTGGGCGAGTCTAAGAAAAACTTGGCGTCAGTCCTGGCGAACATCACGGAGGCTGCCAAAAATGGTGCCAAATTCGTCGTGTTTCCGGAGTGCATGAATGCCGGTTACGTCTGGGAAGATCATGCCCATGCGTTGTCGGTCTCCGACACAATTCCCGGTGAGTTCACCGGCGGAATAGGCAAGCTGTGCAAACAGTTCAACGTCTATGTTGCGATTGGAATGTCCGAACGAGACGGTGACGACGTCTATAATTCCGTTGCGCTGATCGGTCCGGAGGGCTTTATCGGAAAATATCAGAAGAATTTTCTGTTCGATTTCGATCCGTTCTATTTTACGCTCGGTACCACGGGCTATCCCGTGTTCGATACACCGATCGGCAAGATCGGCCTCTTCATCTGCGCCGATGCCCGCATCCCGGAGGGTGCGCGCATGCTGGCGCTCAAGGGCGCTGAGATCATTTGCCACATCACCAATTCAACCACGCATGAGCAACACGAGCTTCACGAGCCGGCGCGCGCCAACGAAAACGAACTGTGGTTGGTTTGTGCCGACAAGGCGGGAACGGAAGAAGGCCTGACATATCCAGGCTTCAGCCAAATTGTGCACCCTGAAGGAAATATCGTCGTCCGTGGCAGTCAATTCGGTCACGAGATCGTCTACGCAGAAGTCGACACGGACGTGGTTGCCGCAGTTCGGCAGAAGGGGGACAGCCTGATGCGCGGACGTCGTCCCTCGACATACGGAATCCTGCGCGAGTCTTATGAATCGCTCCCCTATGCGAAGGTTGCCGCAACTCCGGTCGTACCGGGATCAATCTCTGTCCTCGCCTCTCCGACGCAGATTTGCAACCATGGCAACGACGCTGACGCTACGCTGAAGCGTGCGCTCAAGCACGGCGATGAAGCAGGGAAGGAAAATGCACGTTTAATTGTTTTCCCCGAGCTTTTCATGACGTCAGGACACCCGACGGCTGCAGAAGCCAAGCAGTCGGCGAAACTAACCTCGAAAGTGTTGAAGGAGTTCGGTGTCGTCGCCAAGCACCGGCAGGCCTGGTATGTGTTGAACCTCGTCGAGGAAGTCAAAGGCGAGTATTACAACACGAGCTTCGTCGTCGGTCCGACTGGAGAGATCGTCGACCGCTACCGCAAGGTGCACCTGGCGCCGGCCGAGGCTGACTGGGCTACGGCGGGCGAGGAGTATCGCGTTCTGGCCCTGCCATTCGGCAATGTGGGTCTGATGACCGGTCATGAGGTTTGCTTCTTCGAGGTTGCTCGTATCCTTACCTGTATGGGAGCGGACGTTATCGCTTGTCCGTCGAATTTCCGGGCATCACGAGAATTCGATCTTTTCGCCAAGGAGCGCGCCCTCGAAAACAAGACCTTTCTCATCGTAGCGAACCGGACCGACGCCGCAGTCGAGGGCGGCAGCGCGGTCGTCAATCCAAACGCGTCGCTGTCGCATCGGGCTGGGAAGGATCAAGGTGACTATGTCTTTGCCTATCTCAACCTGACGTGGGCTCGCGACAAGCAGATCCGGCCGGGTACTGACCTCGTGCGTAATCGCCGACCGCAGTTCTACACCGAGCTCACGGAGCCCCTGTCGCTTTAAGATCGACAATAAAGAAGCGAAATAGCGGGCGCCGTAGCCCGCTATTTTGTTTGGGATCCAGTCGCTGCAAGCGTAACGATGCGCCATTAGTTATTTACGCTAACTCGCGACCAAGCGACGCTCGCTTGTCGCGTTACGCTTACCGTCGGCCAGGAGGCGACGGCGTGGTCACGCCTCACTCGCTCCGGCATCAAACTGCCTCGGCGACCTTGTCCATATTTCCTTGCGTTTCAGGAACGAGGATTGCGCCTGCACCGTAAAGCACGGTGGCTACGATCAGGAAAACAAGCACTGTCGAGGGGATGTTCTGCGATGTCTGACTGGCCAGCGTAACGAATGTCGGCATCATGCCACCGAGCGCGAATCCTACGTTCCACGACAACGACGTTCCCGTTGCGCGCAACTTTGTGGGAAAGCGTTCGTTCAGGAAGATCATAATAGGCGCCAGCGCCGCATTGCCGCAAAACGTCAGGATGCCGGCGTACAGGTAGATCATACCGAGCGAGTCCGACGTCAATCCTGTCAGTCGGACGTAGCACAGCGGAATGAGGACGAGGTTGGCCGCAGCGAGAAACATAAACACGCGCTTGCGCCCGAAGCTATCGGATAGAGCCCCAAACAGCGGCGTAGCGACGATGGCCACGAAGTTGGCGGTCACTAGAATTCCGCCGAGATCGTAGGCCGGCACCTTGTTCACCAATTTCAGGAATGCCGGCAGGTAACTTTGGGTGAGATAGATCTGCGTGGCAGCCCCAATTACGATCATCATATTGACCGTATTGATGCCGAGATACCGCCTGGAGAGCAAATCTTTCAATGGCGAAGAGGGTGCATGCTTCACTTGTTCGGCGCCTAACCAAAGTGGCGATTCCTGAACGGCATGGTGAACGAAGGCGCTGAGGATCGCGCCTGCAAAGCCGCCGAAGAACATTACGCGCCAACCCCAAATCAGGAAGCTCTCGCCGGAGAAGATGTGCGAGACGCCAAAATACATACCGGAGGCAAGCAGCGAGCCGATGGCCGCGCCAGCACCAACGATGCCGGACATCAACCCACGCCGGTTCGCCCCCACCGTTTCAGTGCCAATCGTATGCGAAGAAGACACGACGCCTCCGACAAAGACGCCTTGAAGGACACGCAAGCCGATGAATAACGCCGGCGCCAACAGGCCGACCTGATTGATTGTGGGAAGAAACCCCATCAGGCCTGTGACGATGCCAATGCCACCCACCGAGACGATCATTGCCTTGCGGCGGCCGTGACGATCGGCGTACGGGCCGAAGATTGCGGATCCGAGCGGACGCATGACCAGCGTGATTGCGTAGGACGCATAGACGGCCGCCAGCGACAAAATCGGATTGCTGGAAGGAAAGAAGAGATCCCCGATTTGCGGCGCCACGAACAGGATGATGAAGAGGTCAAAGAGATCGCACGACCAAGCTAGTGTCGCGCATATTGCGGTCTTGATAACTTGCCGGTCAGTTGCCGGAACCGGAAGCCCGCCTGTTACCGAGATGATAGTGCTCATCGATAAGCCCCCTATTTTTCTGCGTTGTGGAACTCGTTCAGCCGAAGAAGATCGGAGTTCACTGGTTGGATTTATTCGCCTTCTGCGCGGTTTCCTGACCGTCCTTGGTTCGACTATAGTCCCTCAGATATGATACCATGTGTCGAATAAGACATCACGTGTCAATTAGTCTTAACCGAGGCTCTTCCAGCTATGCGCACCGATGAATGAGGAGGCAACTCCCGCACATTGTTTAGCGCAGCTGCCCAAAGAGTGATCTTTTGACGAGTGTTTGCCTAGTTAAAATCGCTATTGACA
>Ga0207652_10003892_pt1 | contig 12210 bp, 10 predicted proteins | sample KBSC63BmetaG_FD_184334 | JGI IMG/M metagenome (GOLD analysis project Ga0207652, IMG submission 184334) | Corn rhizosphere microbial communities from Kellogg Biological Station, Michigan, USA - KBS C6-3B metaG (SPAdes) (version 2) | ecosystem: Host-associated > Plants > Roots > Rhizosphere ... | reverse complement strand
GGTCGCCGAGATTGGCACCCGCCAGTTCCAGGGGGGCCGGGCGTCCGCTGGCGCGCCGGGCGGGGGCGCCCAGACGTTCTTCAACAGGGGATTCTGGTCGCGCTGGTCCGGCGCCAGCTGGTTGCTGAGCAGCAGGAAGCGGTTCGAGGCGGCGTCCACGACGTGGTAGGGGACATTGGCTTGCCGGAAGGCGGCGTCCAGCGGCGCCAGGTCCGAGGCCGAGACCAGCGCGAAGACACGCCGGCTGTCGCGCAGGAAGGACACCACGCGATCCTGGGTCGACAGGTCGACGAGATCCTGCTGGCTGTAGAACGTCGAGCCGTGCCCCTCGACGTGATACCGGCCGATCGGGTCGCCGGGCCGCGCGAACTTCGTATAGGACTCCAGCGCCGGCTTGAACGACAGATGCCGGGACAGCGCGGGCACCGTGACCTGGGCCAGGTGGAAGGCGAAGAACAGGGCGCAGGCGATCGCCCCTTGCAGGCCGTAACGCCCCAGCGCCGTGAAGCCGCGCGCGGCGCCACGGCGGACGCGACCGGCGGGCAGGGCGGGCGCCTGGGCGTCGCGTCCCAGCGCCCGGGCGCGCGCCGCCAGGCCGGCATACACGCCCAGCGCGGCCAGGAAGCCGATGCCCAGGATCAGCTCACCCACCCGGATGGTGGGGGGCCAGCGCACCTTGTCGAACAGGTGCACCGAGGCGAGATCCTCGGGCGCCAGGTAGAAGTCGCGCGCGACCACCATGGTGCCGGTGGCCATCAGCAGCCCTGCCACCGGTTCGGGGCGGATGGCCTCCAGCGCCTCGTCCAGGAAGGCGCCGATCGCCAGCGCGATGGCCGGCAGCGCGGCGTAGCGCGCCTCGCCGAGGACGATGTCGCGGTAGCTGGAAAAGGCGTAGCCCAGACCGGCGAAGAGCAGCAGGTAGAGCTCGACGAAGGCCAGGCGCGGGTTGGTTCGCACCGGCGAGTTGTCGCCGTCCAGCCGCGTGAGCGGGCGCGCCAGCGCGAAGAACGCCACGGCGCTCCAGGGGAAGAGGCCAAAGCCCAGCTCGCGGATCAGCGCCTCGAAGGTGTGGCTGGGCGCGCCCGACCGGGGGACGCCCCCCACCAGCCATGAGTACTGGCCGGCCACGAATCGGCCCAACCCGGCCAGCCCCAACCCCAGCGCGAACAGGATCAGCACCAGCAGCGCCACGAAGCCCCGGCGGCCGGGGCGAAAGGCGCTGGCCCCCAGCGGCGCGTCGGCCGCGATGTCGGGGCCGACCCCAGGGGCCGCCAGGGGGGCCGTCCCGTCGGTGACAGCTGGCTCGCCGGCCACCAGACGGCGGCCGATGAGCAGCGCCGCCGCCATCGACAGGATGGGCAGCACGATGCCGGACAGCGCGCCGCCGGCCAGCGCCGCGACGGCCACGCCCGCCACGCCGGCGGCCAGGTCTCGCCAGCGGCGGCGGCCGTCCTCGGGCCAGGCGTAGCGGCCCAGACCGCCCAGGGCCAGGGCCAAGCCGGCCAGCAGCGGCGCGTCCGAGGTGAGCTGGCGCGCCTCCAGCACGAAGAGCGGCATCGTTCCCAGCGCCAGCGTCGCCAGCAGGCCGGCGCGTCGTCGCAACAGGCCGGCGCCGGCCCAGTAGACCGCCATCAGCGCGACGATGGCCGAGAGCGCGAAGAAGAACCGCGCGCCCCACTCGCTGGCCCCGAACAGGCGGATGCCCATGGCGGCCAGCGACAGATCGAGCGGGGGACGGGCCGGAAAGCGCCCGTCCACGGTGGGATCGAACAGATGCGCCGAGCGCGCGATCTCTCGCGCTTGCTCGGCCAGCCGCAGCTCGGACGGGTCCCAGAACCCGAAGCTGCCCAGCCGCGGCAGGCAGAGCGCCAGCGCGAACGCCAGCGCCCAGGCCCACGGCGGGACGCGCTTCAGGCGGCTGAGCATGCGGTGGTCAGATCCCTCCCAGACCGCCGACGCCCGGAAGGTCTCCGCCCTGGCCGCCGGCGCCACCCGCCGCTCCGGCCGCTCCGGCCGTGCCGGCCGTGCCCGCGCTCCCCGCCGTGCCCTGGCCACCGGCGCCACCCGCGGCGCCGGCCGTTCCACCACCGCCCGCGCCCGCGGTGCCGGTCGCGTGGCCGCCCGCGCCCGCGGTGCCGGTCGCGTGGCCGCCCGTGCCGCCGGTTCCGGTGGTCGACGGGCTGGGGCAGCTCGTGCCCTGGGCGACGCACGAGCAGGAGGGCGCTCCCACGGCAAAGCCCAGCCCGGCGTTGCAGATGGGCGGGCTCACGTAGGGATTGCAGTACGGCGCCGTCGAGACGCAATCGCTGTTGCTGCTGCAGGTCTCGCCGGTCTGCGCCAGCGCGGCGCACAGCCCGTTCACGCAGCGCGTGTTGTGGTCACAGGGGACGGTGGCGCAGGATTCGCCCATCTTGGCCGCCGGCGCGCACAGCAACACGCCGGCCGAATTGGCCGCGCAGTAGCTGTCCTGGGCGCACACGGCGCCCACGGCGCTGCACTGCGCGCCGCTGTTCACCGTCGTCTTCATCGCGCACAGCTTCGCCGTCGGATCGCAGATGATCGATCCGTCCGTGGCGCCCGCGCAGTCGAACTGAGTCGTGCAGGCACCCGTGAGCACCGCCGCCTTACCCTGGAACACGTAGTTGCAGGCCAGGTCGATGGCGGCCTGGTCGGCCGGCGTGACGACCTTCGCGCCGGTGTAGGCGGCCTTGATCTTGTTCAGGCAGTTGCTGGTGTTGCCGGGCGTGTACATGCGCTTGCCGCTGGCCACCGCGGCGTTCGCGAAGGTCATGCACTGGCTCGTCTGATAGGTCACGCAGGCCGTCGGCTGGATGCCGCAGGTGCTGGCGATCCCGCACATGTTCGTCGCGTACTGCGAGCAGAAGTCTGCCACCGTCGACGAGCTGCCGCCGCCCCCCCCGCACCCGGCTGCTGCCAACAGGACCACCACGCTCCACGCTCGAACCTTCTTCATCATGGCCTCCGAAATCAAAGGGGTGCAGTTTGGCCCTCCTGCGTCGGGGCGGTCAAGCGTGCATCCGTAGGTGCACCGTCTGGCCAGGATCGAGGATCGTCACGCGCTGATCGGCGTCGGCGCGTGCCCAGTCCCGTTCCTGCGCGAGCTGGCGCAGCCAGGCGACCGGCGCGTCCAGCCGTTCGTAGCCGAGCGGGAAGGCGCCGTAGCTGGTTGGAATCATGATGCGCGCGCGCAGATCCTCGAACGCGCAGCAGGCGTCGAGCGGAGAGAGATGCTCGTCACGCAGCTCGATGGGGTCGTAACCGCCGATGGGCAGCATCGCCACGTCGGGCTGAAAGCGCCGGCCGATCTCCGCGAAGCCCGAGAAGTAGCCCGTGTCGCCCGCGACATAGATCGTGGCCTGGCGCGCGCCGCCGGCCGCGGTGGGCGGCGTCTTGGCGGCCACCACGTACCCGCAGGCCCCGCGGCGGCGGTAGTCCCCCATCCCGCGGCGCGCCGAGTGGCGGACCGGAACGGCCGTCACCTCCACGTCGGCCTGATCGTGACGCTTGCCGGGCGCCAGCTCGACGACCTCGACGAAGCCGAGCCCGGCCACCAGCGGCGCACAGCCCGTGGGCACGACCAGCACCGCCGAGCGCGGAAGCCGCCGCAGGCTGGAGCGCGACAGGTGGTCCCGGTGGGCGTGCGTGATCAGGATCAGGTCGACGTCGGCCAGATTCTCGGCCGCGATCCCCGCCTCCTGCGCCCGGCGGATCCCGTAAAACGAGGTCTCCAGCAGCGGGTCGGTGACGAGGCGGGTCCGCGGCGCCGTGATCATGGTCGTGGCGTGGCCGACGAAGGTCACCGACACGGTCCCGGCTTCCGGCCGCGGGACGGGCAGGGCCTCGACGGGCTCGATCCCGGCGCTGAGGCGGCGCAGCACCGTGGCCAGATAGCGCAGCCGGAACACCCGCCCCCAGATGCCCGGGGTCCGCTGCCGGTGCAGATTGTCCAGGCTGCGCGCCCGCTCGACCGGCGGCAACGAAGCCAGGGGGCGCACGGAGCGGGACACGGCCGAGCATAACCCGCCCCCGTCCGCCCGCGGGCATTTCATGCTAAGTCACGCCGGGTGAACGAGGCCCGGGTGGTCATCCTGGGGGGCGGCCTGACCGGCATCTCGGCCGCGATGCACCTGCGCGCCCCCTGGATGCTGTTCGAGCGCGAAGCGCGCCTGGGTGGTCACGCGCGCACCGACGAGCACGACGGCTTCCGGTTCGACAAGACCGGCCACTGGCTGCACCTGCGCGACCCGGGCGTCAAGCGGCTGGTCGACGAGCTGCTGCCCGGGCGGATGACGCCCATCGCCCGGCGGGCCCGGATCTTCTCGCACGGCGTGCTGACCCGCTACCCGTACCAGGCCAACCTGCATGGCTTGCCGCCGGAGGTGATCAAAGAGTGCCTGCTGGGCGTGGTCGAGGCCAAGCTGGCGGGCGCGGCGGGCGGGCCGGAGCCGCGCAGCTTCGAGGACTACTGCCTGCGCCACTTCGGGCCCGGGATCTCGAAGCACTTCATGATTCCGTACAACGAGAAGATCTGGGGCGTGCACCCGCGCGAGATCACGGCGGCCTGGTGCGCGCGGTTCGTGCCGCTCCCGAATCTCGAACAGGTGATCGCGGGCGCCGTGGGCGCCGGGCCGCCCGAGCTGGGCTACAACCAGAGTTTCTTGTACCCGACCGAGGGGGGCATCGAGACCTTCACCCGGGCGCTGGCGGGGCGGCTGGCCGGCGGCCAGGTCAGCACCGGCACGTCCCCCGACGCGGTCGACTGGCGCCGCCGCGAGGTGACGGTCGGGGGCGAGGTCATCCCCTACCGCGCGCTGGTGGCGACCATCCCACTGCCCGAGCTGTTGAAGCGCATGCGCGACCTGCCGCCCGAGGTCGAAGCCGCCGCCGGCCGGCTGCGCTGCACCACGCTGCGCTACCTGAATATCGGCGCGCGCAGCCGCCCGCCCGCCGATTGGCACTGGATCTACGTGCCGGAGAAGCGCTATCCGTTTTACCGCGTGAACGTCTTCTCCACCGCGATGGCCAGCATGGCCCCCGAGGGGTGCGCCTCGATCTGCGTCGAGATGGCCGACCGCGGTCCGGTCTCGGACGCCACGGTCGCCGACACCATCGCGGCGCTGGTCCAGGCCGGCGCGCTGGCTCACGCCGACGACGTGCTGTTCGTCGACGAGAAGCAGATCGATTATGCGTATGTGGTGTTCGACCAGCACTACTACGCGGCGACGCGCACCATCTTCGATTTCCTGGAGGCGAACGCCATCCACCCGCGCGGGCGCTACGGCGCCTGGACCTACAACGCGATGGAGGACTGCGTGCTGGCCGGCCGCGAGGTGGCTGGATTGATCGACGGGGCGGCGGTGTGACCCCGGCCCCGCACGTCTCGGTCGTCATCCCCGTCTACAACGAAGAGGGGTTGCTGCGCGGCTCGGTGCTGGAGCTGGAAGACAAGCTGCGGCGCTTCGGCTGGACGTACGAGCTGCTGCTCTGCGAGAACGGCTCGCGCGATCGCACGATCGAGATCGGTCACGAGCTGGAGGCCGAGCACCCGTTCGTCCGGCTGCTGTCGATCGGCAAGCCGAACTACGGGCTGGCGATGAAGCAGGGGATCCTCGAGGCGCGCGGCACGTTCGTGGTGTGCGACGAGATCGACCTGCTGGACACGGAGTTCTACGCGCGGGCCATGGCGCTGCTCGAGCGGAGCGACACCGACCTGGTGGTCGGCTCGAAGGCCATGGTGGGGTCCCACGATCAGCGGCCACTGTTCCGGCGGGCCGCCACCCGCGTCTACAACGGCATCTTGCGCGCCGTCTGCCGGTTCCCGGGCACCGACACCCACGGCCTCAAGGCCTTCCGGCGCGAGGCGCTGCTGGAGACGGCTCGCCGCTGCGTGCTGGACCGCGACGTCTTCGCCAGCGAGTTCGTCATCCGCGCGCACCGCGAGGGGAAGAAGGTCGTCGAGATCCCGTTTGCGGTCCGCGAGAAGCGCCCGCCGTCCATCAACCTGTTCAAGCGCGTCCCGCACGTGATCCGCAGCGTCGCCAAGCTGGCCGTGTCGGTCCGCCAGGAATAGCCGCCGGGAATAGCCGGCCGATCAGGCGCCGATCCACCCCTGGCGCACCGCCTTGGCCCGCGGGCCAGCGTCGGGGTCGAGCGTGACGGTGAGCCGCCGCTCCGGGTTCTCCGCCAGCGTGACCTCGACGGTGCGCAGCTCGTCGCGGCGGAAGAAGGTCACGAGGACGCGCCGTCCGGGCGCGTGGTCGGCGATCCGCTTGGGGAGCGTGGTGGCGTTCACCCGCAGGCCGGCCACCGCCACGATCTCGTCGTTGAAGGTCAGGCCGGCCTTCCAGGCCGGCGAGCCCGGGACCACGTTGCGGATGGTGGTCTTGTCCGGGCTCAGCGCCAGGCCGGCCCAGGCGCGGGCGCGCTGGCTGCGCACCGGATCCCGGTCGGCGGGCGGGCGCCCACTCTCGTCCCAGTCGGGGCGTGCTTCCACCGACACGCCGGCCCGCTGCAGGTGATGGGGCAGCGGCAGCTCGTCGGTGCCGCGCACGTACTGATCGAAGAAGGCCTCCATCGGCTTGCCGGCGATGGCCGCCGCGGCGGCGCGCACGTCCGCGTCGGAGATGGGCCGCCCGGCGCGCCCGAAGTCGTCCCACAGCATCCGGAACAGCTCGGTCAAGCCGGCTTCCCCGGCGCTGGCGGCGCGCAGCTCGATGTCCAGCGCCATCGCGGTCCAGAAGCCCTTCTCGTAGTAGCTGGCGCCGCGGTTCACGAAGTTCTCCGACGGCTTGTACTGTCGGACCCAGGCGTCGAACGACAGGTCCTCCAGCGAGAACTCGTTGCGCCCGGGACGCGTGGCGTACTTGGGCCAGTCGTCGGCGATCATCTTCAGGAACTGCTTCACCGTCGTGATGCGCGCGCGCAGGATGATCACGTGCGCCAGGTAGTCGGTGCACCCTTCGAACAGCCAGAGCAGGCGGGTGTAGTTCTCGCGGGCGTAGTCGAACGGGCCCAGCGCGGCGTCGTGGATGCGTTTGACGTTCCAGGCGTGGAAGAACTCGTGCGCGGCCAGGTCGGCGAACCGGACGTAGCCGTTCTCGTCCTCGAAGGCGAGGCCGGCGATGTCCATGGTCACGGAGGCGCCGTGCTCGAGCCCGCCCGAGCCGACCGGCAGCGCGTGGACGATGAAGACGTAGCGCTTGAACGGGAACCCGCCGAAGATCCGGCCGGTCGCGGCGGCCACGCGGCGCAGGATCTCGACCAGGCGATCGACGTCGGCGTTGGTGCGGCCGTACAGCGCCAGCTCGAACCGCGTCCGGCCGACGGCGAAGACCCGCGACACGTGTGTCCCGATCTCGAAGGGTGAGTCGCACAGCTCGTCGAAGTGGGCCGCCTCGAACGTGTTCCGGCGCCCGCGCACGGCCGGCAGCGCGGTGGCGATGCGCCAGCTCCGGTCGGGCACGGCCACCTCGACCTGGCAGGGGCGGCTCTGCTGCCCGTCGACGAAGAAGAACAGGCTGGTCCCGTTCCAGTAGGCGTGGCTGTCGTCGAGAAACGAGGTGCGGACCGTGGCCTCGAACGCGAACACGCGGTACAGCACGCGAAACGGCCGCCCGCCGGTGGCGATGCGCCAGCGCTGCTTGTCGACGCGTGACACGCTGTCGGGCGGCAGCGCGCGCCCCCGGTCGTCGGTGACGCGCAGCCCGCTGACGTGCCGGACGAAGTCCCGGATCATGTAGCTGCCCGGCGCCCAGGCCGGGAAGACGATCTCGACCTCGTCCCGGCCGGGCAGGGCGGGGACGCGCATCTCGATCTCGTACTCGTGCGACGCCGGGGCGGGCATCGCGACGCGATAGACGATGGGGCGGGACGACGGGGCGGCGCGGCGCATGTGCGCCGCGCAGGATAACAGCTTAGCCGCGGGCGTCGGCGCCGGCGTCACCCGCGTCGGCGCTGCCGTCTTCCAGGCCGTCGCGGGCCCGGCCGTCGCTGGATTGGCCGTCGCTGGATTGGCCGTCGCGCGCCGCGCCGTCGGGGCGGGCGTCCGCCGGGCGCGCATCGTGCGCCGTCACGACGTCGCGGCCCGCGTCGTGCGGGGACACGGCGTCGCGCCCGGCGTCGTGCGCGGTGACCATGTCGTGCCCGGCGTCGTGCGCGGTGACCATGTCGTGCCCGGCGTCGTGCACGGTGACCAGGTCGCGGCCCGCGTCGTGCGGAGGGGCGACGTCGCGTCCGGCATCCGCCGGCGTGACGGTGTCGCGCCCGGCGTCCTGCGCCTCGGGGACGTCCGGACCGCTGTCACGCACCTCGGCGTCGGCGACCTCGTGGCCGTCGCGGCCACCGTCGTGCGTGGGGATCGGGATGATGATTCTCTTGCACCCCACCGCCGACAGCAGGAGCCCGCACAGCAGCAGCAGCCCGGCTTTACTCAGGCTCGGCATGGCGCGAGTGTACACCGCACCTCCATGGTCGACACCCGCGAGCTCAAGGCCGCCATTTCCGTCGATCTGGACGGGCTCGCTTGCTACTACGCGATCCACGGGCTGGGCGAGCCACCGCCGCCCCCGGCGCGCCACCTGGTCTTGCGCAAGTGCCTGCCGCGCTTCCTCGATCTCTTCGCGCGGCACGGTGTCCAGGCCACGTTCTTCGTCGTCGGCTCGGACCTGGAGCGTGATCCCGACGGGCGCGCGATCCTCTCCGATCTGGCGCGGGCCGGCCACGAGCTCGCCAACCACACCCACACGCACCCCTATCATTTCACCCGGCTCGGCCGCGCCGAGATGGCCGAGGAGATCGACCGCGCCCACGCCGCCATCGGTGAGGTGGCCGGCCGCGCGCCCAGCGGCTTCCGCGCGCCGGGCTATGCGATCAACCGTCAGGTGTTCGAGCTTCTGCTCGCGCGTGGCTACACGTACGACTCGTCCGTCTTCCCGTCGCCGCCGTACTACGCGGCCAAGGCGCTGGTGATGGGCGCCATGCGCCTGTTCGGCAAGCGGTCGGCCAGTGTGCTCGACGATCCGCGCGCGTTGCTCGCCCCGCGCGACCCGTACCAGGCCACGCCGGCGTCGCCCTACCGTGCGGCCGCGCCCGGGCCCGGCCTGCTGGAGATCCCGATCGCCGTCACGCCCGCGCTGCGCGTGCAGGTCATCGGGACCAGCCTGATCCTGGCCCCCGCGTGGCTGCGGCGTCGCATGATCTCCGCCGCGCTGGCCAGGCCTCTGTTCAACCTGGAGTTGCACGGCATCGACCTCGCCGACGCGGAGGCGGATGCGATCCCGGCCGCCCTGCTGGCGCGCCAGCCCGATCTGCGCCGGCCGCTGGCCCACAAACAGCGCGTCTTCGACGAGCTGTTCGAGGCGGTTCGCGCCCGCGGCGGCCGTTTCGTCCAGCTCGCCGCAGCTGCCGCGTGACGGCAGTTTCTTTGCGTGGCCGTCGCCGCCACCTACCGTCGGAGGATGAGAAACGCCCGGAGCGTGATGGTGGTCGCGGCGATCGTCGTCGCCACGAGCTTGGTCGCCGGCTGCGGTGGTGGTGGTGGCGAACCGACGGTGGGCGACGCGTGCGCGAAGTACGCCGCCAATGACTGCGCGCTCTTCGAGACCTGCGCGCCCGGGCTCAACTGGATCTTCGGGGCCACGAACATGGCGGACTGCGTGTCCGTGAACGTGACGGCTTGCCAGGCGGCGGCCGCCTCGGCGCACTCGGGATTCACGCCCTCGGTGATCGACGCCTGCGCAAACGCGATCGCTGCGGCAGATTGCGGGGGCGTGCTGGGAAGCAGCCCCGCGGCTTGTCAGCCCCGGGGCGGGACCCTGGCGGTGGGCGCCATCTGTCTCAACGACTGGCAATGCTCCACCGGGCGCTGCAGTGGAAACCCGCTGGTTTGCGGGGTGTGCGCCGTCTCCTTGCCGGAAGGCGCCGCCTGCAATCCCAGCGATGACCAGTGCGCGCCCAACCTGGTGTGCGCGAACAGCGCGATCAATCCGGGCTATCCGGTGTGCCAGAGGTTCGCCCAGATCGGCGATGTCTGCGGCGTGTGCCCGCTCGGCAGCATCTGCGGGCCGGACCAGCATTGCGCCGTGGCACCCCGGCTCGGGGAAAGCTGCGACCCGTCGGTGTACCTCATCTGCGATCCGCACAGCCCGGCCATCTGCGATGGGACGACCGCGACCTGTGTGGCAGCGCCGATGGTCGTCCAGCCTGGAGACTCGTGCGACGGCAACACGAGCTGCGCCGGGAACTGCGTCACCCAGCCCGACGGCTCACAACTCTGTCAGCCGTACGTCGAGATCGGGCAGGCCTGCGATCCCGTGCACGCGTTCTGTGGCATCGGTTTGGCCTGCGATCAGGGCGTTTGCGGCACGTGCGACACGGCGGGGCCCGCCGCGTTCCAGGGAGCGCTCCCAGGGCGGCCGCCGTTGCTGGCGCGCTTGCCCGCGCGGTGGCGTGACGCTCGGCTCGGCGGTCTGCGGTAGTCAGCGCCCGCGGATCGCGTTGCGGGCGAGCTCGTCGCAGCGCTCGTTCTCGGGGATGCCGGCGTGGCCGGCCACCTTGACGAACTCGGCGCGCAACGGCGCCAGCCGCTTCTTGATGTCGGCGATCAGGCCCTGGTTGGCCTTGGCCTTCCACCCCTTCGAGAGGACCCCGATCGCGTAGCTCGAGTCGGTGAAGATGCGCACCGGCTTGTCGGTGGCGGCGGCGCCGGCCAGGTCGATGCCGCGCACGATGGCGGTCAGCTCGGCGATGTTGTTGGTGCCGACCCCCAGGAATTCGCCCTTCTCCTTGCGCTGCGGGCCGTCGATCACGACCACGCCGATCCCCATCGGGCCCGGGTTGCCGGAGCAGGCCCCGTCGGTCCAGATGTCGACGACGGGCGTGCCGGGGGTGATCTTGGGAAGCTTCTTTACCCCGTCGACGTTCACGGGGTACTCGGCGCTGGGTGGGGGGCCGTCGTCGGGGATGAGGTTGGTCGGGCTGGGGCGGTAGCTCTTGGCGTCGGATTCGCGATACTTCATCTCGGCGCGGCCGGCGCCGTCCAGGACCGGGCGTCCAGATTCGTCGGTGCGAACGTAAACGATCTCTCCCTTGAACCGCATGCGAGACCAAGACATCCGGCGCACTATGAACCGAACGCGAGTTTTCTGGCCAGCGGTGATCGCCGCGCTGGCGGGGCTGGCGGCTTGCCGCGGCGGCTGCCGTCGCGGGGAGGATCGCGCGGCGACCGTCGAGGGGCGGCTGGCGATGTTCCCGGCCGCGACGCGCATCGTGGCCTCCGTCGACGTGGCCAAGCTGCGGGCCAGTCCGGCGGCCGCCAAGCTGGCCGCCCAGGCCCAGCAGAACGCCGGCGACCAGCACGAGATCGAGGAGTTCGCCAAGCGCACCGGGTTCGATCCGCTGCGCCAGCTCAACAGCGTCACGGTGGCATTTCCCGAAGAGGCGCGCGCGCACGGCGAGCTGGGGCTGGTCCTGCGCGCCGACCACCTGGACCAGGCCAAGCTGGTCGCCTACGCCCGCGACCAGCTTCAAAAGAGCGGCGACGATCTGACCGCCACGACGCGCGGCCGCCTCACCCTCTGGTCCTCGCGGCGCGACCCGGACCTGGTCGGCTTCTTCCTGGACAGCCAGACCTTCGTGCTGGGCGCGGGCGGGTGGGGCCCCAAGATGGCCGACCTGGCCCAGACCGCGCGCCCCGAAGACAGCGCCGCGACCGATCTGGATCTGGTCAACCTGGTCGAACGGGCCGCGCGCGAGCACGACATCTGGGCGGCCGCCCTGGTTCCGGACGCCACGCGCAAGTCGCTGTCCGCCGACCCGAAGTTCGCCGACGCCGCCAACATCCAGACCCTGTCCGCCGGCCTGAACCTGGGCAAGGGCCTGGAGGCCGTTCTCCACGCCGACCTGTCCACCGCCCCCCAGGCCCGCGCATTGGCCGACCGCGTGACCTCCTCCCTGCGCGACGCCAAAAAGAACCCCGAGGTGCTGATGCTCGGCCTCGGCCCCTACCTGGACGGCGTCTCCGCCAGCGCCGCCGACCGCGGCTTCGACCTGCACGCCGGCCTGAACGAGGCAGCCTTCGACGACCTGCTGGCCCGCCTGGGCGCCCTCATCGCCCTGGCCCGCGGCGGCGCCTCCCCGTTCAGCCGCTAGCACGCCGCCCACCAGGCTCCGCCGCGTCTCCACCGCCCCCTG
>Ga0207652_10003889_pt1 | contig 12215 bp, 5 predicted proteins | sample KBSC63BmetaG_FD_184334 | JGI IMG/M metagenome (GOLD analysis project Ga0207652, IMG submission 184334) | Corn rhizosphere microbial communities from Kellogg Biological Station, Michigan, USA - KBS C6-3B metaG (SPAdes) (version 2) | ecosystem: Host-associated > Plants > Roots > Rhizosphere ... | reverse complement strand
GATCGCGCGAGTCGATGGGCGTCCCGGCAGTCAGCGGGCCGACATCACCGCGAATACTTCCCCAGCGGAACACCCGGCGGTCGCCGTGACGACGCCAGATGCCCCCACCGAGCACGTTGACATAATCGCGGTGCAGCGTGTCGGTAGCGGTCAGCGACAACGTTCCGTGCGCCGAGTGACCGATGCGTGGTCCGGAGTCGGCGACGAGCGTCACGTCGTACGTGCCTGCGAGCGCGAGCGCGCGGGCCGGGGAACGGCACAAGAGGCGCCGCCGGCGGCGCGACACAATTCCCGGCGGATCCGCCAGCCCGCAGAGAGGCGCACGCAGCTATCGCCGGCGCCGCGACGGAAAGTCCGGCGGCGCGCGAGGCGGACAATGCGATGTACTTCACAGTTTCGTTATTGACTGAGACGACCTGACATGGCCTTGCTGAACCGAAGCGGGCGAGCACGCACGGGTGCGCGAGTTTCTTCGCGCGTCAGTCGTTCGGATCCTGGATCTTCAACACGCGCTCCGTGAGATCGGACACGCCCAGTCTTGCAGCCCATTCGCGCAGGTAGAGGCGGTCGAGTCGCGATGATTGTGCATTGACGATGCCGACGACGTCACGCCACTGTCGCTCGGACGTCTCTCCGCCTCGGCGATACCACTCGAGCTTTCTCAGAATCGTATCCTCCGCCGTATCCACGAACAGCGTGACCGAGCCGGGATCGCTAGAGAATGAGATCGGGGTACGCCGTTGGAGACGCTTCCGATCGAAGGCGTCGAGCCCGGCGACGAAGACGTCGACCTTCACGGCGGTGGGCATGTGGATGACGTTGAATCCGCCACCCTCCCGGACGGCATCCGCAACCGCCTCGCGAGAGACATAGCAATCGGCCTCGATCGCATCGACGAAGGCGCCGACATCGGATTGGCGAAGATCGGCCACCATGTCGATGTCGTTCGTGGAGCGAGGCTCGCCGTGCACTGAGCTGGCGAACGATCCCCCGATGACATACGAGACGCCAATTCGCGTCAACACGTCAGCGATGCGGTTCGCTACCGCGATGGGTTCCGGAAGAGAATCAGGCGCCATCCTGAGCGCCATAGGCGCGATCGACCAAATCGGCACCCAATCGCAGTCGCGCCAGCCGCAACAAGAGCGCTTGTCGCGATTCGCTCGGATACCGCGCGGCCAAGCCGGCGAGAGCAAGCTGGTTTGCAGCCAGCGTCAGCTCGGTCATTCGTTTCAGCTTCTCAGCCGGCGTCATCGACGCATACACTGCTTGCTGCACTCTTCGAGCGTCTGCGGAAGTGTCGTCGAGTCCAGATCGCTGCGTCATGAACTGAATATATCGTCTCCGTTCGATTGGGGACTTAACGTGTTCGCAAACAGGACCCCAGAAAAAACCCAAACTCACGGCTGTTAGCCGATTGTCGCCGATGCGAGACGCGGGCTCCGACCGCCGACTTCGGCGCGGTTGGAAATTGGTCGCGGGAAATGCGCGCGACATCGCGACGAGCGGCCGGCTGTCACGCCGCCGTCGCCGACCGTCGCACGCTCTCCAGCACCGTGACCAATTCCTCAACGGCTGTCTCGCTGAACAACCCCTCCGGTCCGCGAGGCGTGAGATCCGTGAACGGCGACTCGTAGAGTTGCCCGGGCTCCATGGTGCCGTGCTCAGTCAGGTGATTCACGATCAGATTGACGAACTCGATCTGGTTGGCACTCAGTACCTTGTTCATCAGGAACCCGGCAAGCGCCTGCTTCGCCGCCTCGCGGTCCATCCCGAGGAGCGAGCGCACGAACAAACCGAGCCCGTGCGACTCGGTCTTCGCCCGGGCGATGTCGTTCGCGCCGCCGACGCCGCTCTCGGCCAACATCCGCTCGAGCTCCGCCAGATCCGTTTCCGTGAGCGCGCGGTTCGTGCGAAGCTTCTGAATGGCGATGTGGTCCTGATGCGCGCGCAGATACACCTGCGCCTTCTGCCGGAACTTCGCGAAGTCACTGCCGCCGGCCAGCCCCGGCAGCACCACCTGGGTCGCATCGCCCATCTCGTCGGCAAAATCGGTATAGACGACTCGCCGCTGGCGCTTGTCGATGAGCTTGACGAGATCACGTAGTCGCCGACGCGCCGCCTCGAGCAGCGGAACGGTCACGTCCTGCCACCACTCGTCGGTCTGAATCTCCTGAATCAGCGCCAACTGCTCGCGCACCATCGGGATCGCCGACTTCTCCTCGAGAAGGGCGGCGATCGACGTGACCTTCTCGCGCAGACGATCGAAGCCCGGCTCGGCGCGCAGGCGCACCAATTGGAGATTCAGAATCAACAGGTCGAAGCGCTTGGCTTCTTCGCTCTCGGGGTCGAGCTCCGCCGGGAGGCCGGCAACCTCCTCGGCCAGCTCCTTCAGTTGCTCGGCCGAGAGCTTCGTCCACGCGCCGGGCTTTGCGTACTTCTCGATGAACCGGCGCTTGGGCCGCACCACAAAATTGTTGACGTTCATCGCAGCCACCTCGGCATGCAGCCGATCGCCCGTCGCGCGACGGACCTCCCCATTCGTCGAGAGATACGCGGTGGACGCCGGAAGCTCGGCGGCGCGCTTCGGAGCATCCGAGTCCCGCTGCCGATCCAACGCCTCGATCAGCTCGAGCCGCGCGAGAAAGAGCCGCTTGCCGAGCGACTGCGCCGCCGAGCCGTCCGCGGCGTCAGGGTTCTCGCCGAAGAACTCGAGATTCTGACAATAGTCGAACAGATAGAAGAACTGCTTATCACGACCGGGCCCGAACAGCTCGGCGCTCAGCCGCGTCCCGCGACCGATCATCTGCCAGAACTTCGTCTTCGAGCGCACGAGCTTGAACAGCACGAGATTGACGACCTCCGGCACGTCGATGCCGGTGTCGAGCATGTCGACCGAAATCGCGATGTGCGGCGCCTTGTCCTTGCTCGAGAAGCCGTCAATCAGACTCTGCGCATACTCGGTCTTGAACGTGATGACGCGCGCGAACTCGCCCCTGTACCGCGGATAGTTCGCGTTGAACCGCTCGGCGATGAAGTCGGCGTGGGCCTGATTCTTCGCGAAGAGAATCGTCTTGCCGATGCGGTCGCCGCCCGCCACGGTGAGCCCGTGCGTCATCAGGTGCGCCAGCACCTTGTCGACCGTGTCGACGTTGAAGAGCCACTTGTTGACAGCTTCCGGCTCGACGCGATCGGGGACGTTGCCCTCGTCATCCCATTCGAGCGCATCCCACTGATCCTTGTCCTTCTCGGACAATTCGTCGTAGGTGATGCCCTCGCGCTGGAACTTGAGCGGCACCGAGACGGCCCGCGGCGGCACGAGGAAGCCGTCGCGCACGGCTTCCTCCAACCCGTACGCGTCCGTCGGCACGCCGTCCTCGAGCTCGAACAAACCGTACGTGTTGCGGTCGACTTCGTCCTTGGGTGTCGCGGTGAGTCCGACGAGAAACGAATCGAAGTAGTCGAAGATCGCGCGGTATTTCTGGAACACGGAGCGATGCGCCTCGTCGATGATGACGAGATCGAAGTGGCCGACACCGAATCGGCGCTGCCCGTCGCGCGTCTCGTCGATCAGCCCCATCATCGTCGGATACGTCGATACGAACACCCGGCCCTCGGTGTCCTTCTCGGTCACGAGGTTGACCGGCGGCGCATCGGGCAGATGACGCTTGAACGCGTTCACCGCCTGGTTGACGAGCGCGACGCGATCCGCGAGAAACAACACTCGTTTCGCCCAGTTGCAGCGCATCATCAGATCGGCGAGCGCGATCACCGTCCGCGTCTTCCCCGCCCCGGTGGCCATGACGAGCAGCGCGCGGCGATCGTGATCTTTCTCGAAGGCTTCGGCCACTCGGCGAACGGCGCGCGTCTGATAGTAGCGCTCGACGATCTCGGTGCTGATCTCCGCGGCCGCGAGCGATTGTCTGCTCTCGCGCCGGCGGATCATCAGCTCCAACTCGCCCCTGGTGTAGAAGCCCTGCACGGCTCTGGGCGGGTAGTTCACGTCGTCCCAGATCCAGTGCTCGTAACCGTTCGAGTAGAAGATGACGGGCCGCTGCTCGAATTCCTTCTCGAGACAATCGGCATAGAGCTTCGCCTGCTGCTGGCCAACGCGCGCATCGCGACGCGTGCGCTTGGCCTCGACCAGGCCGACTGGCTTGCCGTCGTCGCCCCAGAGCACGTAGTCGACGAAGCCCTTGCCCGGCTTGTTCGGCATGCCGGTGACCTGGTACTCGCGATCGCGCGTCTGATCGAGCGGCCAGCCTGCCTCCTTCAACAACAGATCGATGAAGTAGTCGCGAGTCTCGGCCTCGGAATAGTCGTGCGTGTCGGGCTGCGCCGCCGCCGCTTGCTTCGCTGCCGCCACCTCGGCGCGCAGGCGCTCCAACTCTGCGTCGAGCGCGGCGCGGTCGGCCAGAACCGTCGCGAGCTTCTCGTCACGCTCGCGAAGGGACGCCTCCAGCTTCGCCAGTTGATCGGACGACTGCTTCGGCGCCGGCGTAGGCTTGGGCACCGCGCCAGGGTCAAATGCAATTCCCGGCGGCGGACGATTGATGCGACCGTATGTATGCGCGAGCCAGTAGCACACGTGGAACAACTCGCGGACCGCGACGACGGCGTCGTCGGACGGCACGACGCGGGCGCCATGCACCGCGCGGTTGCCTAGCGTCGCGATGACGCGGGCCTTGCTGAACACCGCCTCACCGGCGACCCGCTTAAAGCTCGGATCGTGGATGAGCGCCGACAGATTGTCCTGGTACGGCAGATGAAGCGACGCGTCGTACTTGTACGCCCAGGCTACCACCAGCTCGAGCGTGCGCCGTGCGTAGAAACACGATGTCCGCGGATCTCCATACGCGAAGTGCTCGGCGCGACGCGCCGCGTCGAACACCTCCGGCCATTCGCGATGCAGGAACGCGAACTGGCTCAACGCAGCGGCTCCGTCCCCGTCGACAGCTCCTTCACGTACCGGCGATAGCTGAACACGCGTCCGCGCTTCCGCTTCGTCAGCTCGCTCACGATGCCGAGCGCGCGCAGATGCTCGAGAGACTTGTTGACCGTGGCTGGCGTGAGCGACGTCGCCTTGACGAGCGCCGCCGAGCTGGCGATGGGATGGCGCTGGAGCTCGCGATGCACGGCGAGCGCCGAGGGCGCCGCGCGACCGAGCTCCGCGATGCGATCGCGGTCCCGGCTCACCATTTCGAGCAGCGTATTCGCCGACGCCAGCGCCTGCGTCGCACTCACCTCGATCCCCTGGGCGAAGAACTCCAGCCAGCGCTCCCAGTCTCCATGCCGCCGCACCTGGTTGAGAAGATCATAATACAACGACCGGTGTGTCTTGAAGTAGAGGCTCGGGTAGAGCATCGGTTCGCGGAGCACGCCGTCGGCCACGAGCTGGAGGACGATCAGCAGCCGTCCGATGCGACCGTTGCCATCGAGGAAGGGGTGGATGGTCTCGAACTGGACGTGTATGAGCGCGGCCTTGATGAGGGGTGGTGTGGCTTCGGGCTCGTCGTTAATGAAACGCTCGAGGGCAGTCATGCACTGCGGCACTTCGCTCGACGGCGGCGGAACGAAGGCCGCGTTGCCCGGCCCTGTCCCGCCGAGCCAGACCTGGGAGCGCCGGATCGCGCCGGGCGTCTTGTTCCGGCCGCGCGGATGCGCGAGCAGGGCTTTGTGCATGTCGCAGAGCAGCCGCGTGCAGACGGGCAGACCGCCAGCCAATTCGTTGAGGCCTTTGTCGAGCGCGGCGACGCAGCGGCTGACCTCTCGTGCGTCGTCGAGTGGAACGCCGGGCTCCTCGTCGGCCTCGTAGAGGAGCAGATCGGCGAGGGAGGACTGCGTGCCCTCGATCTGGGACGAGAGGACGGCCTCCTTGCGCACGAAGCTGTAGAGGAGGAGCGAGATGTTGGGGAGGTGGGCGGCGATGGCGTCGAGGCGGCCGAGGGCGACGAGGGCGTCGTCGAATTTGCGGCGGAGGGCGTGCGACCAGACGAGCGCCGGTTTGGGCGGCAGGGGAGCGGGGACGAAGGCCTTGAAGGGTTCGCCGGTGGTGGAGACGGTGACGTAGCGGCCCGGCGGGCGGCGGTGCACGACGGCGGGAACCTAAAATAAGGGGGAGCGTTATTTTAGGTTGTGGCGGTATCCTAAAACAAGAGGTCGCGTTGTTTTAGGATCAAAGCTCGCCGCGGAAGGCGCGGTATTGGAGGGAGGCGAAGAGGGCGTCGAGTTCGCGGAGCGACTTCTCCTGAGTCGCTTGAACCCGCTCACTTGCCGCGCAACGAGCAACAAACTCGCGCTGAAGCACCCGCGGTGGCAGCGAAATCACAAGCGCACGAATGTCATCAAAGTTCAGACCAGCCTTTACCGCCTGACGATTACGCCCACGAATAGCGCGTTGACCCATCGGTGACGCCAAGTATGCGGACAAGAATCTAGGTTCGAGACGGTCGGTACGTAGAATTGACAAGTGCTGATTGATAAAGGCGGGTCCGATGCCAGGCGGGATCACCGCCGTCCGGCCCAAGTCAGCGGTAATACTCATTAAGACGTCGCCGGCCTCGACACGGGTCCGTTTAGCTTCGGCGGCTTCAGGTGGCCGTACGAATGCAACGTCATCAAGCAACAAGCGGTCTCGCCCAACATTCTGAATTCTGAGAAATAGATCGCCCTCGTCCGAATAGTACGTAGCCCATCCTCGTGATCCGCTCGTCAAGAACGTTAGGAGTGTTCCGAGCTCCATCGTCGGCCAGCGCCCAAGAACTGATCGCGCGTCGCCGAACATGTCGAGGAAGATGGATTGCGTGAGCGTATCCAGCTGAGCGAAGGCGGTGCGGCGCTTGGCTCGCAGTGCGTCCGCCTTATGCAGGATGTCCGCAATGCGGCGCTGCTCTCTAATCGGCGGTAGCGCCAATTCGTAGCGTGCGAGGTCCTGACCGGTAAGATGCTTGATGGTCGCTCCGGTGTAGTAGTCGCGAAGCTTCCCATTGTGATAATCGGCCATGAGCCGATGCACGAGATACCGTGGATCAAGCTCGGGTCCGCAACGCACTCGATGGATGGCTTTCTGAAACTTGACGTCCGGAAGCCGCCCGTCCCAGATCGCGGCACGTCCGGCCTCTCCGCCTTCGCAGACAAGAACATCACCCGTTCGCAACCCAAACCGCTCGTCCTCCGCCTCCTCGAACAGCATCGTCTTGAGATTCGAGGTATCCACCTCGAACCAACGGACGTTCGGGTTCGCGATGTACGGAAGAGGTCGGCCTCGATTCTTCGCGGCGTCTAACATCTTTCCAAGGGAATGCTCCGCGACTGTCGACAACGCGACAACAGGCCAGCGGAGCGATGGCGCAGGTTTGCGAGTGCTCACGCTAACATCGATTCGAGTTCTTTCATGCCCCGCCCGATCTCGTCCTCCAGCCGCGCAAGCTTGTCGAGTATTTCACGTGGTGAGCGATGCTCCACCTCCTCGTGAACGACTTCCTTGTACCGATTGAGCGACAGATCATACCGCTGCTTCGCGATGTCCTCCTTCGGCACACAGAAACTCTGCTCGGTTCGCGCCCGCTTTCGTTCCGCACCGGACTGTTCCGCCCAGCGCGCCAACACGTCCGGCAGATTGTTCTTCCCATGTTCGTCCGCCCTCAGCACCGTCCCCGGCACCGGCCCGAGTTTGTCCTCCGACAACAACGGCGACCGCTTGTCATCGAGGCTCCATCCGTCCGCCGCGACGTCGTAGAACCACACGAAGTCCGTCCCGCCGGAATTCGTCTTCGTGAATAAGAGAATCGCCGTCGACACGCCCGCGTAGGGCTTGAACACGCCGCCCGGCAGCTTCACCACCGCGTCGAGCTTCTGCTCCTCGACGAGAATGCGCCGCAGCTCTTTGTGCGCCTTGCTCGACCCGAACAGCACGCCGTCCGGTACGATCACGGCCGCGCGACCGCCGGGCTTGAGCAATCTCAGAAATAGCGCGAGAAAGAGCAGCTCCGTCTTCTTCGTCTTCACGATCTGGAGCAGATCCTTCGCCGTGTTCTCGTAGTCGAGGCTCCCGGCGAACGGCGGATTCGCCAGCACGATCGTGTACGCCTCTTCGTCCGCTGCGTGATCCTGCGCGAGCGAGTCGCGATAGCGAATGTCCGGATTCTCCACGCCGTGCAGCAGCATGTTCATGCTGCCGATGCGGAGCATCGTATTGTCGAAGTCGAAGCCGTGGAACATCCGCTCGTGGAAATGCTCGCGCGTCTTGCTGTTGAGAAGGATGTTCTTGTAGTGATCGCGGAGATACTCGCCCGCCGCCACGAGAAAGCCGGCCGTGCCACACGCCGGATCGCAGATCACGTCCGTCGGCGTCGGCGCCAGCAGCTCCACCATGAGCTGGATGATGTGCCGCGGCGTGCGGAACTGCCCGTTCTGGCCCGCCGAGGCGATCTTGCTCAGCATGTACTCGTAGAGGTCGCCTTTGGTGTCGCGATCCTCCATCGGCACGTTGTCGATCAGATCCACGACCTTGGCGAGGAGCGCGGGCGTCGGGATCGTGAAGCGTGCGTCCTTCATGTGATGCGCGTACGTCGAGTCGTCGCCGCCGAGCGTGCGGAGGAACGGGAAGACGTGCTCGCCGACGACCTCGTACATCTCGGCGGGCGCGAAGTCCTTGAAGCGCGACCAGCGCAGATCGTCGTACGACCGGCCGCCATTCCTTCCGATGCCGTCCTTGCCGTTCGGAAAGATCCGGCGCGCCATCGGCTCCTTGAGGCGCGCGGCCTTGTTCTCTTCCAGCGTATGCAGGTCGTCGAGCCGCTTGAGGAAGAGGAGGTAGGTGATCTGCTCGATGACCTCGAGCGGATTGGAGATGCCGCCCGACCAGAAGGCGTTCCAGATCTGGTCGATTTGGCTCTTGATGGCGCCGGTGATCATTCGGGGGCTGCTGGAGATGCCGGACGGGCAGGGATGGTCGAAGGAAGGATAAAACTCGACCAATGATCGGCGCGGCGAAAGTGATCACACCTCGATACTTCACTTCCCGCCCGTGGAAGCTCCGCAATCGGCAGTGGCGCCCGCGACGCTTGCACAGGCCGTACAGCCTGCGGACCGGCGCGGCGTCCGGTCCTACAGCGAGTCTCTACCGCCCGCTCAACTGCACATGCAACACGACCGAGAACACCGTCTGCGCAAACCGACGATTCAGATTTCGGTCGAACGTGACCTTATGCGACCCCTGCAGCGTGAACGTCATGTTCTCCTGAAGATCCGTGTCCGCCGTGAGATTGAACCCCTCCTCCCCGTCGTCTCGCAAGCGACTCTGGAATTCGCCCGACGGATCGAACACGAACGTCGTGTTGTGTGCTTGATGAAAGCTCGCGCGCGTCCGCACATCACTCCGCAGCCCCAACCCCCAACTCGACGGCACTCGGAACGCTCGGCCGGCATCCAGGCTGATCTCGTTCGTGCGTGCGCGCGCCGTACTTCCCGGCAGGCTATCGATGCGACGCGTGAACGCGTATCGCGCCCCGGTGCTCAGCCCGCCCGGGATCGACCACGCGATCGATCCACCGATCGGAAAACTCTCCGTGTGCGTGCGACGCACGTCCGGCGGAGCGTCGTCGAGGTAGCTGGGCAGCTCCACGGTCGCGGTGCTTCGCGAATAGCCGACGCTCGCCGTCAGATTCGAGACCAACCCTACCGCCTGCGCGGGCTGGTACGCCCAGCTCACGGTCGCGTCGGGGAATTTGGTCTGCTCGCCACCCACGGTGGACGGCGACGCATCGGGACGCGCGATCCAGTTGGCGGTCGTCGTGCGCTGGTATCGGTTCAGCACCGAGGTTCGCAGCGGCAGCAGCAGCGCGCTCGACGCCGCGAAGACACCCGTCTGCCCCGCCGTCGTCGCATCGACGCCGCGGACATTCCGATACGCATCGGGGCCGCCCAGTCCGAGCTGCAGCAACAACGGCGCATCCACCGGCGCCGCGTCGAGCGTCGTGATGAGACTTCTCGTATACGACACATCCATCGGGGCAAACACCCCGCCGATGCGACGCAAGGCACTCGAATCGCGCGTGTAGGCAACGAAGGCCTTCGCGAGATCGATCGCACTGCCGATGCTCGACGTCTGCGCCGCGGTCATGCGACGCGGCAGCGTGAACGACGACGCCAGCGCCATCGAGTCGCGCGTCGCGAGCACGCTGTCCACACCGATCACGCCGGGCAGCGTCACCAACGACCGCACGTTCGGATCGCGCAGCATGCTGTACTGCGTCCCGAGCTCGGCGCGCGGCAGGAACCATGATGAAAACGCGGGCGCGATCGAGAAGCTTCCGGTCATGCTCCGCTCGCGCTCGAACCCGGCACTCGCGCCGAGCACTGAACGCCGCTCGCGAGACGCGACCATCGCGAGCGTGCTCGTATCGCCGTAGTCGCGAAGGTCGCGCACGGACTCGAGCTCCCAGCGCACCGAGGTGCCGTTCGTCGGACGCAGCTCGACCACGCCGCCGCTTCGCCAGAGTTTGCTCAAGGCCTCGCTCGTCGACGGCAGGTCGTCGGCGGCACCCGCCGGCTTGATGAACGACGTGCGATGATCCGAGCCGTCGAGCATGCCGGTCGTGAACCGAAGCTGGGTCGGATTCCAGCGGAACGCGCTCGACTCGAGCGCGTCGACCGGACCCGCCTGCAACACCGACGGCAACGCACCGAGCACCCCGCCGAACCATCCGGGGAGATGGATCGTGCGAGCGCTGTCGTCAGTCACCAGATAGTCGACAGTGACGTTGAGGTTGTGCGCGCGGCCATCCTGATACTCGGTGCGATCCACGCCGCTCACGTAGCTCGACGTCGCCGACAGATTGTTCAGCAACGGACCGAGAATCCCTCCCTCGATCGGCGTGCTCCGGCGAACGGTCAGCGCATACGTCGTGATCGCATTCTGTGGCTTGCGCAGGCCGGCGATGCCGCGGCCCGGAATGTCCGTCTGTGACAGATAGAGCGGATTGTTCGCGATCGACGTGCGCGTGACGGTGAGCGGCAACGCCAAGCCGAGTGACTTCGGGAAGAACTGCTCGACGTGAATGGTCGATGCGATATCAGTCGTGCGCTCGGAGAGAAACGTCGGCTGCTCGCCGAGCGCGCGGAAGTTCGGATCCTTGTTGCTCGTGGTGACGCGAATGTCCGCCAGTCCGCCGAGGTTCGCGGTCATGCTGAGCTGCCCCGCGTAGCCGGGCGTGTTGGCTTGATGGTCGAGCCGCACGTCGTCGACCCAGAGCTCGAGCGTGTCACCCGGCACGATCGTCGAGCCGCCCGCCGCTGCGCCCGTACGAATCAACCCAACCGCGATCTCCTGCACGGCAGCGAGGTTCGGCGCGGTGACCGCGGGATCGATCGTGTAGACCATGTACCCCGTGCCATCGCAGGCCGCGAAGCGATGCGACACCTGTCCGACCGGCAGCGGCGACGCGGCCACGATCGCGGAGTCGATACCTGTGCACGCGATCGCGGCCTGCTTGCCCGACAGATATGAGGTCTCTAATTGCTCGCGCAGCGCGATGAACTTGCTGAAGTCGATCGTGAGGTCGCTCCACGCCGCTTGCGTGTTCCCGGAGTTCACGGGCGCGCGATAGAGATAGAAGTTGTTCTCGTCGCGCCCCACCTTCACGTACATCTGCAGATCGCCGCCGGGGCCCCAGCCGTTGCCGCGCCCGCGTCCCCAGACGCTGAGCTGCTTGAACGCCATGTAGTACTGCGGCCCCGCCGGGAACCTGAAGAAGGTCTCGGCGCGATGATACAGCGGCAGGTCCCCCGCCTGAATGCGCATCGACCGTTCGTTGATCTGCGTGAGACCCGACTGGAACTGTCCGTTCTTCGTGTCGGTCTGATTCGAGAGTCCCGGCGGCGGTTGATACGCCAGCGTGCCCGTCGAATCGTTGGTGCCGATCGACGAGACGATCACGAAGCCGCGATCCGGCTGTGCACCACCCACGCCCGGCAACGCACGGTCGCTGCGCGCAAGCCACGGCGCTCCCGTCACCTGCAACTCGGCGACCGGAAGCTGCACCGGCTTGTCGTCGTCCGTGGCGTGCGCGCCAGAAACTACCGTCAACCGCAGCGCGCGAATGCGGCGCCGATTCACGTCGTTGAGCGAATCCGTCGGCGACTTGAACGGCATCGTGACGAGAACCCACTGGCGCGTTCGCGGCTGCGGGACGCCGCGCACGTACACGGTGTCC
>Ga0207652_10003885_pt1 | contig 12225 bp, 9 predicted proteins | sample KBSC63BmetaG_FD_184334 | JGI IMG/M metagenome (GOLD analysis project Ga0207652, IMG submission 184334) | Corn rhizosphere microbial communities from Kellogg Biological Station, Michigan, USA - KBS C6-3B metaG (SPAdes) (version 2) | ecosystem: Host-associated > Plants > Roots > Rhizosphere ... | reverse complement strand
GAACCAGCCCATGTTTTTTCGGCCTCCGCGCGAGCGCGGTCAGGTCTCAGCGGGCGCACGCGGCACGACGCCGTTTCTGCGCGCCGCGGCCTCCTGCAACGTAGAGCTCGTGAAGTACCTGCTGGCTCACGGGGCTGACATCACTCTGCATGAAGCCAATGGCCGCACGGCAACCATGCTGGCCCTGGGCGCGCGGCACCGCGAGGCGGACATCATTGCCATGCTGCGCGTGTTGCACGCAGCGGGCGATGATGTGAATGCGGTTGCCAAGATCATGTACATCCGTCGCGACCACGGCGGCACCGCCTTGCACATTGCCACGCAGCGTGGCCTCAAGAAGGCCATGGCCGAGCTGGTGTCCTATGGAGAGAACGTGAACCTCAAGGACCAGGACGGCCTCACCGCGCTCGACTACGCCATGGCGCGCGGCTGGTTGACGTATTTGACGGTCCGCCCGGCCCCTCGCATGGACCTGGCGAAACTGCTGCGCGATCTCGGCGCAACGGTCGAGCTCAGCAAGACGCCCGACTGGCCGGGAGAGTTCCCTCCCATCGGCCCACCGCGCCATCACGAATCGGAAATCTGGCCCCTGTGAGCACGACACGTCGAAGATTCCTGGGCGCCGGGTTGCAGGCGCTGGGTGCAGCCACGCTGGGCGTCACGGCGCGCTCGGCCTTCGGTTCCGACAAGGCGCAGATCACTGCCACTGAGCTGGCACCTGGCGTGACCTTGCTTGCCGGCGCCGGCGGCAACGTCGTCGCGATGCACGGCCCGGACGGCTCGCTGTTGGTGGACGGCGGCTATGCCGCAAATTCCAAGCCGCTCTTGCGTGCGGTCGCACACGCCACTGCCAATGACCGCGTCAAGACGCTGATCAATACGCACTGGCACCCAGCCCAGACGGGTTCGAATGAGGTCATCGGCCGTGCCGGCGGGCTCATCATCGCGCATGAGCGCACGCGGCAGTATCTGAGCCGCGCGGTTTCATCAGTGGACTATGAGGGCCTTTACGGACCGCTGCCGCCAGTCGCACGACCCGCCAAGACGACCCGCGAGGGCGGCTCTCTGGCGTTCGCCACGCATCAGGTGGACTACGGCTATCTGCCTGCCGCCCATACCGATGGCGATCTATACATCCACTTTCCGGAGCTCAACCTGCTGGCCGCCGGTGGCCCCGTGTGTGCGGAAGGGTGGCCGCTGCTGGACTATCGCAACGGTGCGTGGCTCGGCGGTCTGGTGAAAGCGCACGAGAAGCTCGTCGCCCTGGTGAAGCCGGACACGCGCATCGTGCCGGCCAACGGACGACTGCTCACCGGTGCGGAGCTCGCGCGCCACCACCAGATGTACGCCGAGTTTCACGAACGGATGGTCGGCTATCTCATCAAGGGCTGGGATTCGGGCGATGCCATCGCCGATCGCCCGTTGAAGGCATTCGAGGCGCAGTTCGGGGATCCGACAGCATTCATCCGCGGCGCCTTTACCAGTCTGAACCTGGCTTACGCGCCCGACTGAAGGTTTCGCACAACGCCGTCGTCGCGCGTCCCGCGGGTGCCCGTGCGACTGGCGCCGCCGCTACTCGACGCGAGTGACCCGCACCCAGTTCGTGGCACCCCCGGTCGCGGGCGAGGACATGTGATAGGAGCCGAACAGATACCGCTTGATCGTCACGTCATCGCCCACAGTGAAGAACGCCATCGTCTCCATGCCATCGTGACGCCAGACCTGCCCGTTTGACAGCTCGATGAGATAGACCTTCGGGCGGATCTCGTTCAGCGAAGCGATGCTCGCATGCTCGGTGATCGCCTTCGCGGGAGCGGCATTCCTCGCAGCCGGTGCCAGATACTCCTCTCCGACCTGATTCTCCGACGGGGGCACGAAGTCCGGCGACGCCGGCGCGGCCTGAGCCACGCTACGTGCCTCTGACGGAGCGCTCGCCTGCGACTGTCGCGCCGAGGGAGCCTCGTGCGCGCGCGACTGGGATGCGACAGTCGCTGGCGGGATGGCCGCCCGTTGGGGAGGCGCCGCGCTGGCAACCGCGGCATTGGCTGCGGCAGGCGCCGCACCTGCGCTCGAGGTACTGGCAGCTGCGGCTGCCGGACGCATCGACGTGTTAAGCGAGTCGTAGCACCGATACCGCTCCGCCGTATCCGTAATCCTTCCGCAGGCCATCACATTGTCGGACACGGTCGGCGGCGCAGTGTGGCAGCCGGCAAGAGTGCCGGCCGCCACTGCGAGAAGGATCACGCTGTTCGCGTTGCGCATGGCTTCATCCTCAGAACTGAGCCTTCACTCCCAGGAAGAAGGTTCGGCCATAGACATCGTAGAAGCCCGGGCTGGTGACGCCTTGGCCGGAGATCGGCAGGCTGTACGAGATCGGATTGCGGCAACCCTTCGTGAGGGCATCGGCACTGCACACTGCACTGAGATTGGTCCCGACAGGATAACCCAGCGTGGCGGTCGTGATCGCGGGCGCCTTGTCGAACAGATTGTTGATGCCGCCGCGCAGCTGCAGCATCTCGTTGATGTTCCAGTTGAACGACAGATCGAACGCGCTCCACGCCGGCGCAGCCAGAGCCGACGAGGGCGTGTAGCTGAGCATCTGGCCCGCCCCACCGGCGGCGACTTTGTTGTTGTTGGCGATGACCGCCTTCTGGGAGGCGATCGCCGCGGGCTCGACCGAGGGCAGGAAGCGCCAGCGCAGGTTGACGTTGAACCGCGGCATCATCCAGCCGATCGTGGTGAACAGCCGATAGGAATAAGAACCGGGGTTGGTCCCCGAGAGCGTCGGCCCCAGCGATCCCTTCCAGTCGGTCGTCACGTCGAAGTCGGCGGGTGACTGCTTGGTGCGGTAGAAATTGAGCCAGGAGTCCTGCGAATTGAACGTGAGCGCGCCCGGCAGCCAGCGCAATCCCATGTCGGAGAACTTCGCCATCCAGTTGAGCTGGAAGTCGATGCCGGAGGTCGAGATCGTGCCCTGGTTGGTGTAGATCAGCAGCGCGCTGTTCTGCAAGCCAGTGCCTTGATCGCGGTTCACGTTCTGGCAGGCGCTGCTGGCCGCCCGGGCCGCGGCGGCCGCCGCATCGGCAACCTGCACTGCGCCGTAGCACAGATAGTTGGCGTAGTCGGTCGAGTCCAGCCCGATGGCGTGGCGGATATCGATCCGCCACCAGTCGATGGACGTGGAGAGGTCCCGCAGCAAAGGGTTATCCGAGAGCTTGCTCACGACCAGGCCACCGGTCCAGGTGTTGGCCGTCTCGGAGCTCAGATTCGGATTGCCTTCCTGGTTCACGTAGAACTGCGTCGAGGTTGCCGAAGAGGCCTGCGACTGGTTGTGATAGTAGTTGGCCGTCCCGGCCGTGCCCATCATGGCCTGGCAGATCAGGTAGGTGCTCGCAGCGCCGGCAGCCGTCTGTCCGGCGGCGACTTTGGTCGTGTTGCCCGCGACCGAGCCGGAGGGCGAGAAGTCCGGCGCTGCACCACCGGCACCGAAGGGTGAGGCGGACTGTACCGAGCAGGGGTCACCAAAGATGTTACCGGTCGTGACCACCAGTTCCTGCTCGTTGAGGTAGAGCTCGCCGAGGTTCGGGGCGCGCGTCGCACGATTGAAGCCGCCGCGCAGGCGGTAGGAGCGACCGAGCTGCACGTCGGCGTCGACCTTGAAAGTCGTCGTGCTCGAGGTTGCGCTGTAGTCGGAGTAGCGTCCGCCGAAGTCCAGGCTCGCCTTCTTGATTGGCCCCAGGTCGTTGACGACGGGTACGAACACCTCCGCGTAATAGTCGCGGACGGTTGTCTGGGCATTGAGGCTGCCCGTCGGAAACACGCCCGAGACCGAGTCGAGGAACGAGTTGCTCGACTGCAGCTGATCGGGAATGTACTGCGCGGAGTCGCGCCGCCACTGGTAGCCGAGCGCCGCAGTGATGGTGCCGGTAGGCAGCTGGAACAGCGAGCCCTGGAAGTTGCCCTCCACGATGTCCTGCTGAACCTGGGTCTGCGCCTGAGGGACCGCCTGCACCGCGTACGAGCAGTCGGCGCTCGGAGCCTGGTCGGCGGCGAACAGCGTGTTGTAGAAGCCGCTGGTGCAGGTCGACGGCACGGTCGTCCCGAAGCCGGGAGATGCGCTGTTGTGATTACCGATCAACGACAGGCCGCGGCCATAGTCCGGTGAGTCGATGACCGCACGCCAGCGCTGCACGGACTCGTAGCCACTGCCAAGGGTGTAAGCCGTGGATTGGCCGCGCGAGTAATAGGCGTCCCCGGTCCAGTCCCCTGCGATCGGGAAGCGGATCCCGGTCTCGATGGTCCACTCAGTCGTGGTGTCGATCGTCGAGCGGCTGCCGAGGCTGTTGACGGGGTAGGTCTCCGAGGTCCAGCTTGCGGGGGCGTTCGTGCAGTCGGCTGCCAGGATGGCCGGATTGCACTGGACGGGTCCGCCGTAGCTCACCGAATAAGCATTGGGTCCGAGAGCGGCGATGGCTGCGGGAGTCGGGCTGCCGGGAGGTCCATAGGCCGGGTTGCCGAGAATGCTGCGGCTGTTGAGCAGCAAGGCGAGCTGCCACGGCACCGGGTGCTGCGCGCCCTTGGTACCGGTCGGAATGAAATTCGGATTGCTGAAGGCGTTATTCGTGGGGTTCGCAGCGAACGCAGCGGCAATCTGCTGCGCATTGGTCGCCGTCTGCAGTGACGGATTGATCGGGCTGTCGGTCGCCGCGTTGTACGGAACCGTCGCCTCGCGCCCGTAGTTCGCAGAAGTCGGGAAGAAGTACGTCGAGGTCAGACTCTGCGCAAAGCGCACATTGGAGTAGAACTGCACCTTGTCGGTGAGGTCGAACGTGCCGCTGCCGTAAAAGGAGTAGCGCGTCTGCGGCTCGCTGACGGTCTCGTTCGGGTTATTCCACTTCAGCGTCTGCACGACCGTCGGTGGTGAGGCCACGTTGTTGGCGTGCGTCGTATCGTAGACGTTGACGAGGCCGTACCCTTGGCCGGTCGTCGGGCCCTCGTAGTTGCTCGAGCCGATGGGGCCCGCAGGATCCCAGATGGTGCCGTCGGCATTGAAGCGCAGCCCGGCAAGGATGCCCGACCCGGGATAGGGAAGCACATAGGGCGTGGTCGCCGTGCCACGCGTGGGAAAGAGCGCGTTGAGCGAGGACTTGCTGGGAGGAGTCGAAACGGTATTGATGCCGTTCGTGCCGAACAGGTACAGGTACTGCCCGCCAATGCCCGGGTCGGACCACCCTTCGGTGTAGAAGTCGCGATTCTTCTGGTAGGCGGCGCGCCGATCGTAGTACTCGGCCCCCAGAATGATGTTGCCGCGGCCGTCGCCGATCTTGGTACCCATGAGGACGGTCGCCCTGAGCTCGTTGCCGTCGCCCGCCTGGGTGATGCCGTCCTGCACGTCGACCTGCAGGCCCTGGAAATTCTTCTTCAGGATGAAATTGGTGACGCCGCCGATCGCATCCGCACCATAGACGGCCGAGGCGCCGCCGGAGATGATCTCGACCCGATCGATCATCGCCGTCGGAATGCTGTTGACGTCCGTCACCATGAGCGGGTTGACGGGTGTCGTGCGATGGCCGTCGACCAGCACGAGGCTGCGGTTGGGGCCGAAGCCGCGTAAGGAAATCGTGGAGATGCCGACCGAATTGACGGCCGTCGATTGGACGTCGGCATTGCCTGTCGTGGGCGTAGTGGCCGGGTTGAAGTTCGGGAGCTGGTTGAGATAGGACTCGATGTTCAGGCCGGAGCGGGTCTCCAGCTGCTCCGCGTCCACCGTCACGGTCGGGCTGGTCGCCTCCATGTCCGGACGGCGGATGCGCGAGCCGGTCACCGTGATTTGCGCCAAAGCGGATGACGCTCCTGGGTTTGCTGCCGCCGGCGGGCCTTCATCCGCCGCCCACACCGTTGGGACGCACACCATTGAGGTGGCGCCGAGCGCGGCAACTACCGCAACGCGTACCAAATACGACACCGAGCCGGACTGCGTGACAGACATCTCCCCTCCCGTCTATGAGGCCACCTGGGGCACACTTGCGCGACTCCGGGTCGAATTGTGGTCTTCTTGGTCAGACGTACCGCAAGCGTGCAGGCTCGTCGTGTCTCCCCAAATATCGCGCGCGCAATATGGTTCATGCTTTTGAAAAAGACAATGCAACGCAGCGTGCGTGATCGCCAGCGTCCACGTAACGGAGGCTGCGAACGAGTGGTTTCGTGAGATGAAACCTGCTAAGACCGGGTCACCTCGTTTTTTGGACCCCGAAGGCAAGTACTGATTCGATACAACCTGGCGAGGGTAACTGTCGGCCCGTCGCGCTCAGATTCGCGCCGCGCGATGGCGCGCCGGCAGATAAAGAGACACGAAGGTTGCCTGCGCTCGGGCAAAGCTTGGCGGTAGCGCTCACATGCGTTTGGCGATCGATGGGAGCGCTACCTTTTTGAGTCCGCAACTCGCAACCCGTTGGAGCGTCAACGGATTCACCGCCAGATACATCAGCGCCATGCCCGTGAGGGCGAGCAGCAGTTTCTCGCAAAGGCGTCTCACCCTTCCGTGCACGCCTCGCACGGCTCTCCCGGTTGCGCGCTCGAATCTCTCGGAATGACGTAGCGCGCGGCCTGCAGTTTCGGAATCAGCACGCTCAACGTGAGCAGGATCTCTCTGCATGCCCGTGTCTCAGGCGACACGATGTTCTCGCGTTCGCGTGCGCTGCCCATCTCTTCCGCCAGAAACGAGGCGAGGGTTTGAAGCTGCGCGATCGAGATATCGAGCAAAGTGTGCGGGGTGGGAGTCATGGCCGGTCACTTCTCGGTGAGGCGGGGTGTGCTGTGTATTTATACAGCCAGCTCACGAACAGGCAAGTGAAATCCCGCAGCCATTTATCCAGTGACCGCTCACCCAAGGTACTGTATGAAGCAGCGAACGCCGCGGGGACTGAGAAAAAGTGTCGGACACAACCTGCGTCATCACCGGTGGAACGGACGGAATCGGCAAGGCGGCTGCGCACGCCCTCGCGCTTCAGGGAGCACGGCTGCTGATTCACGGGCGCGATCCGCAAAAGGGCGCAAGCGCCGTCGCCGAGATCAAAGCGCGCAGTCGCAACGCCGCGGTCGAATTCCTGCAAGCGGACTTCAGCTCGCTCGGCGATGTGCGCCGGCTCGCCGCGACGCTCATGGAGCGCGCCCCGCGGATTGACGTGCTCATCAACAACGCCGGCGGCCTGTTCGCTCGGCGCAAGCTCTCCCAGGACGGCTATGAAATGACCTTCGCGGTCAATCACCTTGCCCCGTTCCTGTTGACTCACCTGCTCATGAGCTCGCTGCGAGGCGGTAAGCCGGCGCGGATCGTGACCACCTCCTCCGAAGCGCATCGACGGGCGAGGCTGCAACTGGACCAGGCGAGCAGCCGCTACTCGGCGATGGGGGCCTACGCAAGCTCGAAGCTGGCGAACATCCTGTTCACGCGTGCCCTCGCAAAGCGCCTCGCCGGCACTTCCGTGACCGCGACGTGCCTGCACCCCGGGTTTGTCCGAACCAACTTTGGACGCGACCTGTCAGCGGTGGGCAGGCTCGTTTTCGGGTGGGTGTCCCGTTTCGCCCGCTCACCGGAAAAAGGTGCGGAGACGATCGTGTACCTCGCCACCTCCGCGCAAGTCCAGGGCGCCTCCGGTGGCTACTACTTCGACTGTAAGCCGACGCAGCCCTCACCCGCCGCCCAGGACGAGGGGGCCGCGGAGGATCTGTGGAGGCTGAGCGAGCAATGGGTGGGAATTGCCTGAAGCGCGCCGTCGCCGGCCGGCTCGCTTGCGAGTTGCCTGACGCTATGCCCGCATCAACGTCTATTAGAATAACAAGGCGGGGAGTGAACGATGGACACGCCACGCGGCTTCAATCCTGTCGGGCAATCAGCACCGGGTCTTCCGCGCCACGACGCGCCCCTTCCAGGGCATGTGCCGGGCGCACCGTCCCTACCCCTCGGGGGTGGAGATGCTCCCACTCCAGCGAATGGCGGCTTCAACACTGCCTACACCGGCCCCGGACTGCCGCTGTGGGTCACCCAGCCGATCGCACGGTTCTTTTTCTTCCTGTGGGTGTACCTGTTCGCACCGGTCGTAGCCGCGCTGTATCCCATTGCTGGTGCCGCCGGTCTGGTCGGCGCGGGGCTGTTCTATCTGCTTGCCCGGATCATGGGGGGAGGATATGACACTACCCACGGTTGGGCATGGACCGGATGTTTCCTGGGAGTCGTCGCGTTGATGCGAACCGAGACTCGCCTCGAAGGTGAGATCCCCGGCTACCTGGCCGCGCGTCGCTGGATACGGCTGGGCCTGTGCTTCATCTTCATGTTCTACATGAGCGTCCGCGAGCAGGGTAATTCCGCGGGCAGCTCGTTTCTGGTGGCGGCCATCTTCACGGTCATCATGCACTTCGTGCTGCGCTCGAAGTGGCTGCGCTTCGTCTGGCACGCCATGCAGCACACATCCTGGATGCGCGCGTCGGTGGAGTCCCCGTTTACCTTGAAGCAGTAACGGCGACGGCGGGTCCGCAGGTCCGCGAATCACTCGCCGGTAGGAACGATTCCGGCGTTTTCAGTCTGCCGCTCACGCGCACCTCCTCCGACTCGCTTCAGTGCTTGCGGGCGCTCAGCAACGATGGTGTTTCCAGCCGCTTCGTGAAGGAGACGACCTCGAGCACGAAGTCCTTGTCGGTCTCCAGGCGGCGCAGCTGTCGCAGATCCTCTTCGAGCCGCACCGGATCGCTGGAGTGGTAGATCAGACGCTTGTTCTCGGTGGCACGCGGCGACACGTAGTCCAGAAAGATTCGCCGCCGCTCGTCTGAATATCGATCGAGCACCCCTGCGACAGCCTCCCCATGTATGACGGCGGCCAGGGCCTCATAGAGGGCGAAGATGTCGAACAGGCCCGAGGTGAGTCCCAGCCCGCCGGTCGGATTGGTGACGTGAGCCGCATCCCCGGCCAGCACGACGCGGCCGACACGGAAGCGCTCGGCCGCGCGCTGATGCATGCGATACGGAGAATGCATCGCCAGCCGATACTGCGTGGGGCGCGACAGAATCGTCCGGAAATAGTGCGGCATGCGCTGCAACACTCCCTCCTCCGCCAGCGCGGCGTCTTCGCAATACGTGCAGCGCCACAGGCCCTCGTTGTCCAGCTTGGCGATGATCGCGCCGTATTGCGAGTCGATCATGAGCGTCGAGCGCGCGTATCCGTCCCCCTCGAAGTCATAGTAGATATTGGTCGCGACGAAGCGCTCCGGCCATGTCATGCCGTCAAAATGCAAACCAACAGCCCGGCGCACGCTGCTGCCGGCTCCGTCCGCGCCGATGACCCAGCCGCTGCGAAATTCCCGTGGGCCGCTGGGGGTCTGCGCACTGACCGTGACACCGCTGCTGTCCTGCCGCAGACCCGTGAACCGCGTGTTCCAATGCACCGCAAAGTGGGGCATTCCCTGCAGGCACTGCAGCGCGAGCTCCGCGAGTTTGTTCTGCCCGAGGTGGATGTTATAGGGATGCGGCGTGATTGCGGACAGGGGCTCGAGCGTGAAGGAAATCCGCTCGCGCGTCTTGAAAACCAGGTAGTGATAGTCCTGCTTCGGAAAGCCGATCGAGCGGGCGCGCTCGAGCAGGCCCAGCCGCTCCAGGCCCTCGAGCACCGACCAGTGATAGACGGCCGCTCGTGGGGAGTCGACGATGTATGGCTCACTCTCGATGAGAGTGACTTTGATTCCCGAGCGCGCCAGTCCGAGCGCCCCCAGCAGCCCGACCGGGCCCGCACCGACGATCAGAACTTCATCTTCCGTCATGCGAGCTCGTTCCTGTCGAGTGGGTTCACGACCATGAGAGCAGGCTCGCCGCCTCGGCGCCGAGCGCGGGCTCGTTCAGAGTCAACTGCGCGGGCTCTTCCCGGAAGCGGATGGCCGAAGCCAGATGGCGGCGGCCGAGCGTATCGTCGACGACCATCTCGCGCGCGAGCAGTTGCGGGTCCGCAAGTGCTTCCGGGAGCGTCTTCACGGGCGCGTAGCAGACATCGAGCCTGGCGAGCCACGCGTCCCACTCGTCACGTGTCCGGGTGGCAAAGGTCTCCTGCAGGAATGCGACCAGGGGCTGCTGATGAGGTCCCGGTCCGCGCTCGCTCAGCTGCGCCAACTCCGGCCGCCCCAACGCTTCCAGCAGCGCTCGCACGAATTTCATTTCCTGCCCGGCAAGCACGATGTGACGCCCATCGCGGGTAGCATAAGCCCGGTAAAACGCGGACCCTCCCGTAGTGCGCTCCTCGCGCGCGACTGGCTGCCGATTCTCAGCCAGCGTCGGCCCAAGCATGTTCGGCAGAGCGGCGACCATGCAGTCCTGCATGGAAATATCCAGATAGTCGCCATTGCCCGTCACCTCGCGGCGCCACAGAGCCATCAGCACTCCGGCCAGTCCCTGCAGCGCCGCCACGATGTCCGCGACCGGAATACCAGGAATGACCGGCTCACCGTCGTTGCCGAGCGTCACGCTCAACATGCCGCTGAGCGCCTCTACCGCGAGATCGTGAGCGGGACGAGCGCGATACGGCCCTGTCTGACCAAAGGCGCTGATCGAGCAGTAGACGATGCCGGGGTTGCGCGCACTGAGCACCTCGTAGCCGACACCGAGGCGCTCGACGACACCGGGACGGAACGTCTCCACGAACACGTCGGCGGAGTCACACAGATTCAGCAGCTGCTCTCGCTGTGCGGGGTCTTTCAGATTCAGGACAACGCTTTGCTTGCCGCGATTGAGAGCGCGGAAGAACACCGTGCTCGGGCCGTCGGCGAGCCCGATCCCACGCGCGGGGTCCCCGCCCGGTTCCTCCACTTTGATCACCTGAGCGCCGTGATCGGCCAGCGCCTGCGTGAGATAGGGGCCGGGCAGAAACCTCGAGAGATCCACGACGCGCAGGCCCTGGAGCTTCACGTCACTCCTCCCGGGCTCGCCGGCTGCAGCAGCTCAGGATTGTCCGCGCCCAACGGCGAGCACGCCCGGGATAGCGGACGCCGGCCGTCGATCTTCAACGGATTGCTCAACACGCGAAGCCCTGCCTCGTTGGCGTGACTCACGTTGTGGATCATCCCCGTCGAGGCCACGAACTCGCTGTCCAGAGCCAGGGCGACGTCGAGCACCGGTGCGGCCGGCAGTCGACCTTCGAACCGCGTGAGCCAGTGGCGTGTCGGCTTGCGGCTGAGCTCCTCGTCGAGCACGCGAGTTAACTCCTCGCGGTGGGTGTGGCGCGCGCGGATGCTCGAGAAACGGGCATCCGCCTGCAGGTCCGGCCGCCCGATCGCCTCGATCAGTGCAAGCCAGAATTTGTCCGTCATGCACATGACGAAGATCCAGCCATCCTGGGTGGCGAGCGTCTGGGCCGGCGCGACCGAAAAGTGCGCGCTGCGCGGCAGGCGTGTCGAGCGCAGCCCTTCGTTCAGGTACCAGGTGGCGGCGTAGCCCAGCTGATGCAGCGCCACATCGAGCAGACTGACATCGACATCGCAGCCTTTCCCGCTCGTGCGCGCCTGCAGCAGCGCGGCCAGCAGCCCCACCATCGCCGTCATCCCCGTCATGTGATCGATCATCGAGGGTGCGCCAAAGCGCGACGGCGGCCCCTCGGGCTCGCCCGTCAGGCTCATCAGGCCGGATTCGGCCTGCATCAGATAGTCGTACCCCGGCCATGCCGCGCGCTCGTTGTCACGACCATACGCTGAGATGTGTACACAGACGACCGAGGGCTTGATACGCGACAGCGCCGCGTAGTCGAGTCCGAGCTGCGCCGGCAGGTCGCCGCGGAGATTGTTGACCACCGCATCGGCACCGGCGACCAGATGCAGGAACGCGGCGCGTCCGGACTCGGACTTGATGTCGAGGGTGACGCTGCGCTTGTTGAGATTCCACGTCTGGAAGTACTGGCTGTCGGCCTCACCGAGCAGAAACGGACCGGTGTAGCGCGCCGGGTCGCCGCCGACCGCGGGATTCTCGATCTTGATGACCTGCGCGCCCAGATCGGCGAGGATCATCGTCCCGTAGGGACCCGCCCCGAATTGCTCCAGCGACAGAATGCGCGTTCCGGACAGCGGTTGGGTTGTGCTCATGTCACCGGGTTTTGCTTGATCCATTGGCGCGCGATGATGATCCGCTGGATCTCGTTGGTGCCTTCCCCGATGCAGGTGAGCGGCGCATCCCGATAGAGCCGCTCGATGTGGTAT
>Ga0207652_10003882_pt1 | contig 12231 bp, 8 predicted proteins | sample KBSC63BmetaG_FD_184334 | JGI IMG/M metagenome (GOLD analysis project Ga0207652, IMG submission 184334) | Corn rhizosphere microbial communities from Kellogg Biological Station, Michigan, USA - KBS C6-3B metaG (SPAdes) (version 2) | ecosystem: Host-associated > Plants > Roots > Rhizosphere ... | reverse complement strand
GATGCGCTTTCTCGACTTCGTCCAGCAGGATCACGCTGTACGGACGACGGCGCACGGCTTCGGTGAGATAGCCGCCTTCCTCGTAACCGACGTAGCCGGGCGGCGCGCCGATCAGACGCGCGACCGAATGCTTCTCCATGAATTCGGACATGTCGATGCGGATCATCGCCTCGGTGGTGTCGAACAGGAAACCTGCGAGCGCCTTGCACAGCTCGGTCTTGCCGACGCCGGTCGGGCCGAGGAACAGGAACGAACCGTAGGGGCGATTCGGGTCGGACAGCCCGGCGCGCGCGCGGCGGATCGCGTCGGAAACTGCACGCACGGCTTCGTCCTGCCCGATCACGTTCTTGTGCAGCGCGTCTTCCATGTGCAGCAGTTTTTCGCGCTCGCCTTCCAGCATCTTCGAGACCGGGATGCCGGTCCAGCGCGACACGACTTCCGCGATTTCCTCGGCCGTGACCTTGTCCTTGACCAGCTTGAACTCGCGCTGGTCGGCGGCTTGCGCGGCGGCCAGCTGCTTTTCCAGCGCGGGCAGCTGGCCGTACTGGATTTCGCTCATGCGCGCATAATCCTGCCGGCGCTGCGCCGCCTCCAATTCAAGGTGTGCCTTCTCGATCTGCTCCTTGATGCTGGCGTCGCCCTGCAACGTGGCTTTTTCCGATTTCCAGACCTCATTCAGGTCGGAAAACTCGCGCTCGAGTTTTTCGATGTCGCCTTCGAGATCGGAAAGACGCTTCTTCGATTCCGGGTCTTTTTCCTTCTTCAACATCTCGCGCTGGATCTTCAACTGGATCAGGCGGCGTTCGAGGCGATCGAGTTCTTCCGGCTTGGAATCGATTTCCATCCGGATGCGACTCGCGGCCTCGTCCATCAGGTCGATGGCCTTGTCGGGCAACTGGCGGTCGCTGATGTAGCGGTTCGACAACGTGGCCGCGGCGACGATCGCGGGGTCCGTGATCTCGACGCCGTGGTGTACCGCGTAGCGTTCCTTCAGGCCGCGCAGGATCGCGATGGTGTCCTCGACGTTGGGCTCGCCCACGAACACCTTCTGGAAGCGCCGCTCGAGCGCGGCGTCCTTCTCGATGTACTTGCGGTATTCGTCCAGCGTGGTCGCGCCGATGCAGTGCAGCTCCCCACGCGCCAGTGCCGGTTTCAGCATGTTGCCGGCATCCATCGCGCCTTCGGCCTTGCCAGCGCCGACCATCGTGTGCAATTCATCGATGAACAGGATGATCTGGCCTTCCTGCTTGGCGAGGTCGTTCAACACGCCCTTCAGGCGTTCCTCGAACTCGCCGCGGAACTTCGCGCCCGCAATCAGCGCGCCCATGTCGAGCGCCAGCAGACGCTTGTTCTTCAGGCCCTCGGGCACCTCGTCCTTGACGATGCGCTGAGCCAAGCCTTCGACGATTGCGGTCTTGCCGACACCGGGCTCGCCGATCAGCACCGGATTGTTCTTGGTGCGGCGACTCAAGACCTGCACCACCCGACGGATTTCCTCGTCGCGGCCGATCACCGGGTCGAGCTTGCCGGTCTCGGCGCGCGCGGTCATGTCGATGGTGTATTTCTCGAGCGCCTGGCGCTGGTCCTCGGCGCCTTCCGATTGCACCCTCTCGCCGCCGCGCAACTTGTCGATCGCGGCTTCGAGGTTCTGCTTGCTGGCGCCGGCAGCCTTGAGCGCGCGGCCAAGGTCACCCTTGTCTTCGAGGCAAGCCAGCACGAACAGTTCCGACGCGATGAACTGGTCGCCGCGCTGCTGGGCGAGCTTGTCGGTGACATTGAGCAGGCGCGTCAACTCGTTCGACACATTGATGTTGCCTTCCTGCCCCGAGACGCGCGGCAACTTGTCCAGCATTTCGCCGACGCGCTGGCGCAGCAACGGCACGTTGACGCCGGCCTGGGCCAGCATCGGCGCGGTCGAACCGCCCTGCTGATCCAGCAGCGCCGCAAACAGATGCGCGGGTTCCAGCATGTTGTTGTCGCGCCCGACTGCGATGGACTGGGCGTCCGCGAGGGCCTGCTGGAAACGGGAGGTCAGTTTGTCCGTGCGCATGGTGGCGAGCCTTTGCTGGCGAATCCGAAGCGGAAAAGATGTGGCCGAAACACTGCGCTTCAAGCGCCACGGCCCTCACCCGCCTTGACCTTGACGCCGGGCCCCGGGCCCATTTGGCGGGTCGCAAGCCGCCATTATCATGCGCGGGGGATTTATCGAGTAACCGTCGTGAATGTCATCAGGTTTGAACCGCGCGCATCGGCCATCGGGCGTGCGGCATGGTCGGCGTGGAACACGCTGCAATTGATCTACACCATCGCCTGGACGGCGGGCTGCATCACGCTGGCCTTGCTGGTGCTGCTGCTTCGCGGGGGCAACCGGCACATTCCGCTCAGGATGGCTTCGCGGCTGTGGGCGCCGGGCCTGCTGTTCGGCGCCGGTGCGACGCTGCGGGTTGAAGGGCTGGGGCGCGTGGATTTTTCCAAACCGCACGTGTTCGTCGCGAACCATCAATCCATCATCGACATCTGCGCGCTGTTCCGCGCGCTGCCCGTGCCGATCCGTTTCGTCATCAAGCAGGAAATCGCGAAGGTGCCCTTCATCGGCTGGTACGCGCGCGCCATGGGCATGGTGTTCATCGAACGCGGCCATGCACGCGAAGCTACCGAGCGCCTGCACGGAGTCGTGTCGCTGATACGCGCGGGCGAAAGCCTGTGCGCATTCCCGGAAGGTACCCGCAGCCGCAACGGATCCGTCGGGCCGTTCAAGGGTGGCGCGTTCCAGGTCGCACTGCAGGCCGGCGTGCCGGTGGTGCCGATCGCGATCGACGGTTCCGGTGCGGTGCTCCCTGCTTCGGGCTTTCGCGTGCGGCCTGGCACGATCACGTTGCGCATCGGTGAACCGATTCCCACCGCGGGATTGCACGCCGGTGATCGCCACGCGCTGGCGCAACGCGCGCACGATGCGGTGGCCGCGATGCATGACTCGGCGGACCATCCGGCACGAGCGTGAATGGGGCATTCACGTCGCGTGCGCCACAATGCAGCGACGTACCCTTCACGCCGAGCCGAGGTGTCCACCGTCAGCGCCGACATAGCAGCAGATTTGCCCGCGCCGCCTGAACCCGGCCCCGACACTGGCTGGGCGCTGTTCCTCGACGTCGACGGCACGCTGCTCGACATCGCCCGCCGTCCCGACGACGTACGCGTCGACACGCGCCTGCACGACGACCTTCGCCGGTTGCATGACAGGTTGGACGGCGCACTGGCGCTGTTGAGCGGTCGCAGGCTGTCACAACTCGACGCGTTGTTCGACTGGAACCATCGCGCCGCCGCCGGCGTGCATGGCGCGGAATTGCGAATGCCCGACGGAAGCGAGCGCCTCACCGGCGATGCCGCGGCGTTCGCGGCGGTGCGCGCCCACGCAACCACCCTGGTCGCCACGACGCAAGGCGTGATGCTGGAAGACAAGCAGCGCGCATTCGGGCTGCACTACCGGCACGCACCCGCGGCACGTGAAGCGGCCGAGCACATCGCACGCACGTTGCTGCGGGAAGCCGGCGACGGTTACGCAATCCAGCGCGGCGACCACGTGATCGAACTGAAACCCGCGGGCGTGGACAAGGGCCGCGCTCTGGCGGCGTTGATGCACGATGCGCCGTTTCGTGGACGCACGCCGTGGATGCTGGGCGACGACTTGACTGACGAGGACGCGTTCCGGCACGCCAACGCGAACGGCGGCATCAGCGTGATCGTCGGTTCGCGCCGCCCCACCGAGGCGCATTACGCACTGGATGATCCCGCTGCCGTGCGTGCGTGGCTGCACGCGCTGGCCGAAGCCACGCGATAACCGATCCCTGCGGACGAAGGAGGCAACCATTGGCTGCAAAAAAGTCCACCAAAAAAAGGCCACGAGGCAAGACGTCCCGGGCAACGCCGGCGAGGCCGCCACGCGGGGCGGCCAGCCGCGCGCCCAGGCGCAAGCCCGTCGATCCGGTCCGACATGCCAGCCTCGACCTCGGCATCATCGGCAACGGCACCATCAACGCGCTGATCGACGCGCGCGGAAGCATCGTCTGGCATTGCGTGCCCGCGTTCGACGGAGACCCGGTGTTCTGCGCGCTGCTGTCGCCGCGGCTTTCGGACGCCGGTTTTTTCGACGTGCTGCTGGAAAACGAGGCGTCGACCCATCAGCGTTACACCGACAACAGTGCGGTGCTGGTCACGACACTCACCGCGAAGGACGGCTCGCAGGTCGAGATCACCGATTTCGCGCCGCGCTACAAGCAGCACGGCCGCACGTTCCATCCGATGCAGATCCTGCGACGCGTACGCCCACTGTCGGGCTCGCCGCGCATCGCGTTGCGGCTGACACCGCTGACCGGCTACGGCGCACGCAAGCCGGAAATGACCTTCGGTTCCAACCACGTGCGCTACCTGCTCGATCCGCTGGTGCTGCGCGCCACCACCGACACGCAACTGCCAATGCTGCGCGACGGCCTGCCTTTCCTGCTCGACCACGATGTGCACATCGTGCTGGGCACCGATGAAACGCTGCACGAATCGGCCGCGCGGTTCTACAACGAGGCGCTGGATTCGACCATCGACTACTGGCACGAGTGGTCGCGTTATCTCTCGATTCCAGCCGAGTGGCAGGAAGCGGTGATCCGTGCCGCGATCACACTGAAGCTGTGCCAGTACGAGGGTACCGGCGCCATCGCCGCGGCGATGACGACTTCGATTCCTGAAGCGCCCGACACCGTGCGCACCTGGGATTACCGCTACTGCTGGCCCCGCGACGCCGCCTTGTCGGTGCGCGCACTGAATCGCCTGAGCGCCACGCGCACGATGGAAGAGTACGTGCGCTACATCTTCAATCTCGCGGTCAAGGAAGAAGGCGAGATGACGCCGGTGTACGGCATCCATTTCCAGGACGAGCTGCCCGAGCGCGAGGAAGCCACGCTGGCCGGCTACCGCGGCATGGGTCCCGTGCGGGTCGGCAACGAGGCGTGGAAGCAGCAGCAAAACGACATCTACGGCAGCGTGGTGCTGGCCGCCACGCAGATGTTCTGCGACCAGCGGCTGGTGCGGATCGCGGGTGAGGTCGAGTACCGGCGGCTGGAACGCTGCGGCGAGATGGCCTGGAAGCTGCACGACCAGCCCGATGCGGGGCTGTGGGAACTGCGCGGACGCAAGTCCGTGCACACCTATTCCGCGGTGATGTGCTGGGTGGCCTGCGACCGCCTGGCCAACATCGGCGCGTGGCTGGGGCTGGACGATCGCGTCAAGTTCTGGCGCAAGCGCGCCGACAGCATCAAGCGGAAAATCCTGCAACATGCCGTGCACAAGGACGGCTATTTCGTCGAATCGTTCGGCAGCGACCAGCTCGACGCCAGTTTGCTGCTGCTCGAAGGCCTGCGTTTCGTCAGCGCCGACGACCCGCGCTTCGTCAAGACGGTGGACGCGGTCGGCGAGACCCTGATGCGCGACGGTTTCCTGTTGCGCTACGCGCACCCGGATGATTTCGGCGCACCCAGCACCAGCTTCCTGGTCTGCAATTTCTGGTACGTGGAAGCGTTGATCGCGATCGGCCGCAAGGACGAGGCGCGCAAGCTGTTCGAAAAACTGCTGGCGATCCGCAACCCGCTGGGATTGCTGTCCGAGGACTACGACCAGCAAACCGGCGAGCTGTGGGGCAATTTCCCGCAAACGTATTCGATGGTCGGCCTTATCAACGCGGCGCGCGGACTGTCCACGAAATGGAGCGACGTCGTATGAGCCGCCTGGTCATCGTGTCCAATCGCGTGGCGCAGCCGAGGGAGACCCGCGCCGGCGGGCTGGCCGCGGCGATGCGCGCGGCGCTGAAGGAACACGGTGGCCTGTGGTTCGGCTGGAGCGGCAAGCGCGTCGCGCCGAACGAACGCGCGTTGCATCGCGAGCGCGCGGGCAACATCGATTATGCGCTGCTGGACCTGACGCGCGAGGAATTCGAGACCTATTACCTCGGTTTCGCCAACCGCACGCTGTGGCCACTGCTGCATTTCCAGCCGACGATGATGCAGTACAGCCGCGCACAATACGCGGGCTATCGCGAGGTCAACAGGTTGTTCGCGGAAAGACTCGCGCCGCTGCTGCGCGAAGACGACCGCGTCTGGATCCACGACTACCACTTGATTCCGCTGGCGTCGGAACTGCGCGCGCTCGGCATCGGCTCGCGCATCGGCTTTTTCCTGCACATCCCGCTGCCGCCACCGGAACTGTTGATCAACCTGCCCTGCCACGCCGACCTGATCGCCACGCTGGGCGCATGCGACCTGGTCGGGGTGCAGAATCGCGACGATGCGCGTGCGCTGACGGACTATTTCACCGGTATCCTGGGTGCGGAGCATTCGGGTGATGTCGTCCGCCTTGGCGAGCGTCGCGCGCGCATCGCGGCGTTTCCCATCAGCATCGACACCACCGAGGTGGCGCGGCAGTCGAAGGCCGCCGCCGCCAGCTCGACCATCCGCAACCTGCACGCCAGCCTCAGCGGCCGCGCGCTTGCGATCGGCGTGGACCGGCTGGACTACTCCAAGGGCCTGTCGCGGCGCTTCGAGGCATTCGGGCGTTTCCTGGCCGAGCATCCCGAATGGCGCTCACGGGTATCGTTCCTGCAGATCGCGCCGCCGTCGCGCGAGGAGGTACCCGAATACCGCGAACTGCGATCCAGGCTCGAGCGCTCCGCCGGCGCCACCAACGGCCGCTACGCGGAACCTGATTGGGTGCCGATCCGCTACGTGAATCGCAGCTTTGCCCAGCGCACGCTTGCCGGCTTCTACCGGATCGCGGAACTCGCGCTGGTGACACCGTTGCGCGACGGCATGAACCTGGTCGCCAAGGAGTTCGTCGCCGCGCAACCACCCGACGATCCCGGCGCGCTGGTGTTGTCCCGCTTCGCCGGCGCGGCGGGCGAATTGCAACAGGCGATACTGGTGAACCCGTACGACCCCGAGGGCTTGGTCGAAGGCATCGAACAAGGCCTGACCATGCCGCTGGAAGAACGCCGCGAACGCTGGGCCGCGATGTTCGAACACATTTCGAAATACGACATCGGGGCGTGGCGGCGGAATTTCCTCGGCGCGCTCGGAAGCTGAGGATTTCTCCTTCCCCCGCTTGCGGTGGAAGGTGCCCGAAGGGCGGAAGGGGGCCTAGCGTGCCCGCCCCCACCCCGACCCTCCCCCGCAAGCGGGGGAGGGAGAAAAGCGCGCGAGTCGGTGATTTGTTCCGCACTGGATGGCGCGAGCGAGACAGTTCATCCGCGCGATGCGGGTTTCACCTTCGGCGCAACCTCGATCATCGGCGCCAATGCCGCCCACACGTTACCCAGCACGCGCGGTTGCGCAGCGGCCGTGGGATGCAACCCGTCGGCCTGCATCAACGCGGGATCCAGCGCGATGCCCTGCAACAGGAACGGCAGCAGTCCGGTGCGACCCTGCCGCGCGAGGTCGGCATAGATCCCGCGCAAGCCGTCGCGATAACGCGGTCCGTAGTTCACCGGAAGCTCAATGCCGAGCAGCAAGACTTTGGCGCCCGCATCGCGGCATTGCGCGATCAGCGCCGCCAGGTTGGCGCTGATTTCAGCCAGCGGCAGCCCGCGCAGGCCATCGTTGGCACCCAGTTCCAGGATCACCAGCGCGGGGCGGTATTGCTTGAGCAAACCCGGCAGGCGCGTCAATCCGGACGAAGTCGTTTCCCCGCTGATGCTGGCATTGACGAGCCGCCATGGTGGACGCATATCGGCCAGACGCATTTCCAGCAACGCGGGCCACGCCACCTGCAATTCGATATTGTGGGCGGCCGACAGCGAATCCCCCATCAACAGGATCGTGCGCGGCGCGGCCGCCGCGGACACGCGCAGCGGCAACAGCAGGCACAACATGATGGATGACAGCAGTATGCACGACGGCAACCGGACAGACATGGCACTGATTTCCGCGAGGGGTTTGGGTAAGCACGTCGAAGGACCGGCGGGCCGCCTCGACATTCTTGACGATGTCAGCCTGGAAGTGAATGCCGGGGAAACCATCGCGATCACCGGCGCGTCGGGTTCGGGCAAGACCACCTTGCTCGGGTTGCTCGCGGGCCTCGATCTTCCCAGCCAGGGCAGCGTGCGCCTGGACGGCCACGCGCTGGAAGCGATGGACGAGGAAGCACGCGCGCGCTTGCGCCTGAAGCTGGTCGGCTTCGTGTTCCAGTCCTTCCATCTGCTGCCCGCCTTGACCGCCGAAGAAAACGTGTTGCTGCCGCTGGAACTCGACGGCACGCCGGATGCGTCGACGCTTGCACGCGAGGCGCTGGACTCGGTGGGCCTGCGCGAACGCGGCGCGCATTATCCGTACCAGCTGTCCGGCGGCGAACAGCAGCGCGTCGCCATCGCGCGCGCATTCGTGCACGGCCCGCGCATCCTGTTCGCCGACGAACCCACCGGTAACCTTGACCACCATTCGCGCGACGCGATCGCCGACTTGTTGTTCGCGCTCAACCGCGAACACCACACCACGCTGGTGGTGGTCACGCACGATCCGGCGATGGCCTCGCGCTGCGCGCGGGTATTGGATCTGGTGGACGGTCGCCTGCAGGCGCACGCGGCATGAGCGGCCCGCGCCACGCACTGCGCACGCTGCGGCGCGAATGGCGCCTGCCGGAACTGCGCACGCTGATCGCCGCACTGTTGTTGTCGGTGATCGCGCTGGGCGCGGTCGGCACCCTCGCGACGCGCGTGCAGCGCGCGGTGGTGATGAGCGCGGCGGAATTGATCGGCGGCGATCTGGGCATCGATGCGGCGACGCCGTTGCCGGCGGCGTTCGTGCAACACGCGCAAGCACTCGGGCTGCACACCAGCACGCTCGCCGATTTTCCCAGCGTGGCGTTTGCCGGCGAGCGCAGCCAGTTGCTGTCCGTCACGGCCGGCGACGGCGCGTGGCCGCTGCGTGGAAAGTTGACCGTTGTTGGACGCGGCGATCAAACCCGCGTCACGCACGCACCGCCACCCGGTTGCGTTTACCTGGATCACCGCGCGCTGGTGTCGCTGCAACTCAAGACTGGCGATCGCGTGCAGGTGGGCGGCATGGATCTGGCGATCGCGGGCGAGCTCGATCAGCAACCCGGCGGCGGCGACCTGATCGCGCTGGCGCCGCGTGCGGTGATGGCGTTGTCCGACGCCAAAAACGCGGGACTCCTCGGCACCGGCAGCCGCGCGCGCCATCGCCTGCTGGTGGCGGGCAGCGTGGCTGCCGTGGATACGTATCGCGCCTGGGCGAAAGCGCACCTGCCCGCCGATGCTCGCATGGTGACACCGGAGGAAGTGCAGCAACGGCTGGCGGTCGCGTTCGATCGCGCGGGTTCATTTCTGCGGCTCGCCGCATTGCTTGCGGCGTTGCTGGCCGGCATCGCGGTCGCGCTGTCGGCGCAGCGCTATGCGCGGCGCAAGACCGACGAGATCGCGCTATTGCGTGCGCTGGGTGCGTCGTCCCGCTTTGCTTTCGGCAGCCTCGCGTGGACGCTGGCACTGCCTGCCCTGCTCGCCGCCGTGATTGGTGCCGGCGTCGCACTTGGACTCGCATCCGCCGCGTTCGCGTACGCGCATGACCTGCTGCCCGCGTCCGCGCAGCGTGCACCGCTTCCGTTCGGCCCCGCGTTCGCCGCCGCGGGAATTGGTCTCGCGGTGCTGGCCGGTTTCGGACTGCCACCGCTGGCGCGGTTGAAATCGATCCCGCCGGTCGCGGTGTTCCGCCGCAATGTCAAACTGGTGCCACGCCGCTTCGATCTTTTCTACGCGGTGCCGGTGCTGGTTGCGCTGGGACTGATCGCACTGGAAACCGACAGTTGGAAAATCGCGGGCGTACTCGCCGCGTGCCTTGCGGGCGCCGCATTGTTCACGGCCCTGCTCACGTTTGCGATCCTGTGGCTCATCCGCCGCTACGCGGTGCGCCTGAATCCCGCGTTGCGCCTGGGCGTAAGCGCGCTGACGCGCCGCCGGGCTTTAAGCCTTCTGCAATCCTGCGCGATCTCGCTGGGCCTGACCGCACTGCTGCTGCTCGCGGTGGTCGCGCCGGCGTTGCTCGACAACTGGCGGCACGAGCTGCCTCGCGATACGCCCAACTGGTTCGTGGTCAACGTGCAGGATGCGCAACGCGCGGGCGTGCGCGACGCGCTGGAGAAGCTCGGCGCGACGCGCTTCAACGACATGCCGGTCGCGGTCGGCAAGCTCGTCGCGATCAACGGCGTGAATGTCGAACGCGTGCCGTTCCGCGGCCAGGATGTCAGCCAGGACGCCTCGCAGCAGGTGCGCCTGTCGTGGAGCCGCGCGCTGCCGCCGGCCAACCGCGTGATCGAAGGACAATGGTTCGCGCCGGATACCCGCGACGCGCAGGTATCGCTGGACGTCGCATGGGTGCGGCGTTTCGATCTGAAGCTTGGTGACCGACTCGCGTTCCTCGTGGGCGACCAGCGCATCGACGCCAGGCTCACCAGCATCCGCGAAGTGGACTGGAGCCGCTTCAACGTCAACTTCTTCGTGATGCTTGATCCTGCGCACGGCGAAACGCTGCCGCACACCTGGATCGCCAGTTTTTATCTCGCGCCCGGCCACGCCGGTGCGCTCGCCGCGTTCTCACGCGACAATCCCAGCCTGTCGCTGATCGACGTTGACGAATTGCTCAATCGCGCGCGTCAGATCGTGGGACAAGTCACCGCCGCCGCACGCTGGGTGCTGGCCTTCAGCCTCCTCGCGGGCGCGCTGGTGCTGGCGGCCGCGTTGACCATGAGCGCCGCCGAACGCCGCCACGAAGCGGCCTTGCTGCGCACCCTCGGCGCACGCCGAGATCAGTTGCGCATGGCGGCACTGTGCGAGTTCGGATTGCTGGGCGCGATTTCCGGATTGACCGCGCTGCTCGCCTCCGCCGCGGCCGGCGCGTGGCTCGCGCGTGCGGTGTTCCGCATCCACGCGTTCGCGCCGCCTTGGGCGCCGCTGATCGTCGCGGCAGTGATCGCGGCGATCGTCGTCGCTGCGCTGGGCTTGGCCGGAACGCGCAAGGTGCTGCGTACTTCGCCGCTGTTGTTGCTGCGGCGCTAGTCCGCCTTGAAGGGCATCGCAGGATATTTCCTGCGATGCTCACAGCTTTCTTTTCGCAGCATCACGTCCCGGCTTCGCCGTATAGGCGGTGTCGCACCGGCAACCCACGTGATCGACTGCTGCCAGCGCACCAGACGGAAACGGCGCGTCTATTTGCAACCATCCGCACTCCGCATTTGCTCGGCAACCTTCGCAAACTCCGTCGTCGTTGGATAACAACCAGCGCTTCCTGGTCATGCCGACGCTCACCGCACCGCAGTAAGAGCCATACCCAAGCGCGAGCCGTATTTCCGTGCGAGCAATGACACTGGCATCTGCTTCCGAGTAGCCGAATCGGAACCGCACCAAATCAGCGACCTGTTTGTCTGTCATTTTCTGGCGCATCGCTTCTGCGAGCGCATCACGCATAAGCACGCGCCAGCCCATACCCAGCGCATGGCTTTGACCATCTATCTCGAGCAATTCCGCTCCGTGAAGACCGGCCCAAGCAATCGCGTTCGGATCTTGATGATTCAAAAAATCGATCTGTCCGCCCACTTTAGCTTCATCTGCCTGTATTTCTCGGGCAAGGGTAACAATCTCGTCAACCAGTGCTGTACTGAGTAGGCCATAACGCAGTGTGGGCGCATACAACATGCGGGTATCGAGCACATTCATTGCTATTCCGGACATCTCTTGTCATCGCTGATCCAAGTAAGGCTTACCATCCGCCCGCTGTGCGCGCCGTCGCGTCGATACGAATGCAGGCGCGGATCTGTGAAGGTATCGAAGCCGCCGCCGAAGATGCGGGTGACACCCGCGCGCTGCAGGCGCTGGCGCGCGAGGGTGTACAGGTCGCACAGCCAATGTCCAGGACGCGCGGCGGTGAAGGCCGACGCTGCGACGGGATCGTGTGCGAGGAACGCTTCGCGCACTTCATCGCCGACTTCGTAAGACTGCGCAGCGATCGCGGGGCCGAGCCACGCAATGACGTTTTCGCGCGGGGCTTGCATTGCACTCAACGTATTCTCCAAGACACCTGCCGACAGGCCGCGCCAGCCGGCGTGCGCCGCGGCGATTTCGGGACCATCTTCGGCACAGAACAGTACCGGCAGGCAATCGGCGGTCTTGATCGCCAGCACCACGCCGGA
>Ga0207652_10003878_pt1 | contig 12236 bp, 13 predicted proteins | sample KBSC63BmetaG_FD_184334 | JGI IMG/M metagenome (GOLD analysis project Ga0207652, IMG submission 184334) | Corn rhizosphere microbial communities from Kellogg Biological Station, Michigan, USA - KBS C6-3B metaG (SPAdes) (version 2) | ecosystem: Host-associated > Plants > Roots > Rhizosphere ... | reverse complement strand
CGGCTGCGGGTGAACGGTGGGATCCCCGTAAACTTCGCTCGTACTTGCCTGTAGGATACGCGCCTTCACCCGCTTGGCGAGGCCGAGGCAGTTGATCGCCCCCATGACCGACGTCTTGATCGTCTTGATCGGGTTGTACTGGTAATGCGGCGGCGAAGCCGGACACGCCAGATTGTACACGCGATCGACCTCGAACTTGAACGGGTCGATGATGTCGTGCCGCACGAATTCGAAATGCGGATGCGCCAGCAGGTGCGCGATGTTGGATTTCTGCCCGGTGAACAGATTGTCGACGCAAACCACTTCGTCCCCGCCCGCAATGAGCCGGTCGCACAGATGGGAGCCCAGGAAGCCGGCGCCGCCGGTGACGAGAATGCGCATAGGGGGGAAGTTGTGGCCGTTGGCCGAGGGAGTTTCGAGCGTAAAACCCGATCGTAACAACGTCCGCGCCGAGAAGTTCCAAGCCGTGACGCACTTTTTTTTCGAACGTTTCCGGAACGCGGGCCGGCTCCGGCCAGTCACCCCGGCGCCCCGTCATGGGGACAAACCAAAGACTGACTACTATGAACCCAACCAAGAAAATAACTCTCGCGCTCGGCCTCGTCGTGGCTGGCGCGAGCTTTGCTCAAACGGCGTCGACCACCGCTCCCGCCATCGGCGTGCTCGGCCAGTCGTATTCAGAGTTCAGCTACGGCGTCACGGACATCACCCGTGTGTCCAAGGATCAGCAGAACCTGGGCGTGGCGGCGAATGTCCCAGTGACACCGCACCTCGACCTCGGAGCGTCGTACGGCTACAGCTGGCTGCGCGGCATTGGCCATACGAACGACGTGGCCGCCGGTGCCACGGCCTACACGGCGTGGAACGGCGTGAAGCCGTTCGTCGGGGCGGGCCTCGGCTACGAATGGGACCGCTACGGCACCAGCCGGGATGATTCAGCCACGTGGGGCCTCGCGGCCGGCGTGGAAATCCCGGTGAGTGTCGTGTCGATCACCCCGCAAGTCGTCTACGCCGACGATTTCCACGGCCGGGCGAATAGCGCCCAGCAATGGACGTACGGCGTGGAGGGCAACTACTGGATCACGAAAACCGCGGCGGTTTTCGGTGACGTCGGTTATGTCGACGTCCACGGCACCTCCGATCATGCCTGGCAGTACACCGTCGGCGCGCGCTTCCGCTTCTAAACGGAACGCCGTGGCCTGAGATCTGCGCCCGCGCGGTTCGCCGCGCGGGCTTTTCCGCGTGAGCCCGACACGCGCGCTCGCGTGCGAGACCACGCCGGCGACGCGCTCGCGTCCCAGCCCGTGCTACACCGAAGCGCGGTCTGAGCTTCTCGTCTTCACGCCGGCCTCGTAGCGACCAATCCACGCGCGATGCCAGGTCGCGAAATCGCCGGCCTCGATGTGCGCTCGCGCCTGCGCCATCAGGTCGAGATAGAAGTGCAGATTGTGGATCGTGAGCAACGTGCCGCTCAACATTTCACCGGCGACGGTCAGGTGCCGAAGGTAGGCGCGCGAAAAGTTGCGGCAGGTGTAGTTATCCATGCCCTCGACGATCGGTCGCGGGTCGGTCCTGAATTGTTCGTTACGCAGATTGATCGGACCATCGGGAGTGAAGACGAGTCCATTGCGAGCGACGCGCGTCGGCATGACGCAGTCGAACATGTCGACCCCGAGCGCGACCATTTTCAGCAACTGGGGCGGAGTCCCGAGACCCATGGTGTACCGCGGCTTTTCCGGGGGAAGGAACGGGGTCGTGGCACCGACCTGTTTCAGCATCTCGGGCTCGGGTTCACCGACGCTGACGCCACCTACGGCATACCCGGGAAAATCCAAGGCGGCGAGCGCCTCGGCGGCTTCGCGGCGCAAATCATCGAAGGTCGATCCTTGCGCGATCGCGAAGACATGATGCCCGCCCGCGAGGAACCCACTGTCGGTCGCGATCTGGCGGCATTGTTTCGCCCACCGCAAACTTCGCGCGACGGCATTCGCGCACGCGTCGCGTTCGCACGGCCAGGGCGGACACTCGTCCAGCACCATCGCAATGTCTGAACCGAGATCTTGCTGGATTGTCATCACCTCCCGCGGACCCAGGAAATGCCGGGCGCCGTCGAGGTGCGACTGAAACGCCACGCCCGCATCCGTGATGTCTCGCAGCTTTGCCAGCGAGAACACCTGAAAACCGCCGCTATCGGTCAGAATCGGGCCGTCCCAGCCCATGAAGCGGTGCAAGCCACCCAAATCGCGGATCAGTTCGCTCCCGGGCCGCAGGCTCAAATGATACGTGTTGCCGAGAATGATCTGCGCCTCGATTTCGCGCAAATGGACCGGCGTCACGGCCTTCACCGTGCCCTGGGTGCCGACCGGCATGAAGATTGGCGTTTCAACCGTGCCATGGCGGGTTTGGAGCCGACCACGGCGGGCGGCCGTAGCTGTATCCGTTTTCAGAAGCTGGAAGTGTTCGGGCATGGTCGCGGCGCAGGGGTGAATCTCCCGCGCTTTCGCGTACGGTCTTACCTCGTCCGGACGCTCACAAGTAAATCCCGCGTTGCGAGTCTAGGCTGTACGGCTACGGTGCAGCGCTCAATCTTCACGCCTTAAACCCTCCCTCGCTGCCGCCGCGAACATGCTGCTCGTTATCGATAACTACGACTCGTTCACCTACAATCTGGTCCAATACTTTGGCCAGCTCGGGGTGGAGCAACGGGTTTTCCGCAACAACGAGATCACACCGGAGGAGGCGGTCGCGTTGCGGCCCGATCGCGTGCTGCTTTCGCCGGGGCCATGCTCGCCGCGCGAAGCCGGCGTTACCTTGGACATCATCAAGGCGTTCGCAGGCAAGAAACCGATTTTCGGCGTTTGTCTCGGTCACCAGTCGATCGGCCATTACTTTGGCGGCAACGTGGTTCGCGCCGACCGGTTGATGCACGGCAAGACCTCTCCCATCCGGCATCGAGACAGCGACGTGTTCAAGGGGATGCCGCAGGATTTTCCCGCCACGCGGTATCACTCACTCGTCATCGAGCGGGCGAGTTTCCCGGCGGAATTGGAAATCACCGCCGAGACCGCCGAAGGTGAGATCATGGGATTGCGCCACAAGTCGCTGCCGATCTGGGGCGTTCAATTTCATCCGGAGTCGATCGCAACGGAAGGCGGGATGCGGATCCTGAAGAACTTTTTGGAGCTAAACTGAGCGCGATCATGCTTACAGCAGCCACGGCGTGCTCCGCCCGAGTTCGCGGGACGGTTGCCCAAGCGGCTTTGGCGGGTCGAGGCACCGGCTCCCTCGCGTCGATTTCCTGACCATGCGCTGCCCGAAGTGCACCTCCATCGAGGACAAGGTCATCGATTCCCGCATCAGCAAAGAGGGGTCGACGATCCGTCGTCGTCGCGAATGTCTGGAATGCGGCTATCGCTACAGCACCACGGAAACGCTCGTGCGCGACGGCATTATCGTGCTGAAACGCGACGGCCGGCGCGAGGACTTCGACCGCGAGAAACTCGTTCGCGCGGTCCGAGCCGCGTGCCACAAGCGTCCGGTCGATCCGGAACAAATCGCGATGCTCGTCGAGGACGTGATGGATGCGATGGAAGCGCAGTTCGAAAAGGAGATCCCCTCCCGCGCCATCGGCGAAGGCGTCATGCAGCGGCTGCGCAGCGTCGATCAGGTGGCTTACGTTCGTTTCGCTAGCGTCTACAAGGAGTTTCGCGACGTCGCGGAGTTTGTGGACGAAATCAGTGCGCTGAACAAACCAGGCCCGCGCAACGGCGGGCCGGCGAAATGACCGCATGACGCCGCACGCGCAAGCCGAGCTGCGCCGGCTGCACTTGATCAACGGACTGTTCGCGCACGCGACTGGCAACGACCTGTATCTCGCCGACCAGATCAGATCGGGCATTGCCTTCAGCCTGGCCGAACTCGAGGAGCAGATCGCGAAAGACCCGGCTTGCGCGGAGAAGTACGACGCCGCGTTCAATCGCGCCGCCGCCGAGCTGCTCGCGCGGCTCTTCGTGCATCTGCCGCAGCACGGCTTCTATCATTGGGATGCTTCGCTGCACCCCGAGTCGTCGACGCCGCTGTTCACGCGCGCCGAGGTGATGGCCGGATTGAAGAAGCTCACGCCTTTCCGCGAATCGACCCTCCTCGTGACGAACTTGCGGCAGGCGCTGCTCCCGGCCAACCGCCGCGCGACCGCGCGCCGCCATCAGGAGTACGAGGACGCCCTCGGTTTCATTCGTGATCTCGCCGCCGCTCGCACGGTGCCGACGACCAATTTGAACCTGTTGTTTCTCTAGTCGCCGGCGGACACCGAACAGAGAACGACGAGGCTCGCCAAGATTGCTCGGATCACCGCCCTACAAGCCGCGATGTGGAGCGAGGTCGCTGCACGGCTCGCGTTCGGTGCAAACCGTCCGCGACCGTCAGTTTGGTTGCGGCCGACACGCTCAGGCCTCATTGATGACTGGCGTCGGTCCCTCGCACCTTATGGCCAAAACAATTTTCGAGAAGATCATCGATCGCGAGATTCCCGCGAATATCGAATATGAGGACGACCGCTGCGTCGTCCTGCACGACATCCAACCGCAGGCGCCTGTGCACCTGCTCATCGTCCCGAAAAAATTGATCCCGCGCATTGGCGAAGCCTCGCGCGCGGACGAAGCCATCCTCGGTCATCTGCTGTTGGTCGGCGCCGAGATGGCGCGAAAGCTGGGACTGGCGCAGGGATTTCGCCTCGTCATCAACAACGGCGTTCATGGGGCCGAGTCCGTGCCTCATCTGCACGTGCATCTGCTGGCGAAGCGGCAGATGAGCTGGCCACCGGGTTGATCGACGCGAGGCACGGCGCGCAAGCGAATCGTGGCCGGCGAGCTCAGACGCGCGCTTCGAAGGTGCCGTCCGCGCGCTTCGCGATCAGCCGCTTCAATTCGAGCATCATCAAGGTTGCCGAGATCTGTGCAGAGGGAAGGCCGGATTTGGCGCCAATGGCATCGGGGGACAGGATTTCGCCATTGCCGAAGAGCGCATAGACGGCGGCCTCGTTGGCCGTGAGATGCGGCGGAATGCCGGCAGCCGCGTCGGCCGCCTTCTGCGGGATCGGCGCCGGTCGCAATCCGTCGAGGTAGCTCAATTCGCTCATCAAGTCGTCGACGCCGGTCAGGAGCGTCGCCCCGTCACGAATGAGCTGATGGCAGCCCGCGCTCGTCGGCTGGTCGATTCGCCCCGGCACCGCGAAAAGCAGCCGACCCTGCTCGCCGGCGAAACGCGCCGTGATCATCGCTCCGCCGTCGACATCGCTTTCGACGACGATCGTGGCTTCACACATTCCAGCAACGATGCGGTTTCGCATCGCGAAGGACTGCCGATCGGCCCGCCGGCCGAAGGGGAATTCGGAAAGCACCGCGCCGTCGGTCTCAACGCGTCGATACAGCGCGAGATTTTCGGGCGGATAAATGATGTCGATTCCGGTGCCCACCACCGCTGCGGTTTTGCCGTTCACGGCGAGGGCGCCTTCATGGGCCGCCGTATCAATGCCGCGGGCGAGACCACTCACGATGCAGAAGCCGCACTGGGCGAGTTCGCCCGCGAGTTTTCGCGCGGTCGCCTGCCCGTACAGCGTCGTCTTGCGTGAACCGACGATGTTTACGCACCGGTCGGGAAAGGCGTAATTTCCCCGCCGGTACAGTCCGATCGGTGGATCGTGGATCTCGCGGAGCAGTCGCGGATAGCCCGGATCGCGAACGGTAACGAACGTCGCGCCGCTCACGGCCATCTTCTCCAGCTCGCGACCGAGGTCGAAATGCCGCGCCCACCCGAGCAAGGTGTCTGCGATCACCGGCCCCACCCCTTTTACTGCTTCCAACCGCGACCGATCCGCCGTGAGGACATCCCGCGGATCGCCGCCAAGTTCCTGCAGGAGGCGATTCAGGGTGATCGGTCCGATATTCGGCAAGGCGTTCAGGATAAGCAGCGCATGCTGCTCCGTGAGCTCAGTCGGCATCCCCCACGCTGCGCCGCAGCGACATCCAATACAATTATATTTTACTCCATGATCTCATCTTAACCTAACGTGCGAAGCACGCCGCCCAGAAACTCAACGAGCTGCGTCGTGGCGACGGCAGTTTGACCACAGGCGCGCGCCAGGTCGTCGGCCGCGAGGCCATGCCAGGCGACCGCGCGCGCGGCTGCCTCGGCTGGCCGCTCCGGCAATTGTGCGACTTGGCACCCGATCATGCCCGCAAGCAGATCGCCGCTGCCGCCACGCGCCAAGACCGGGCCGCCCCACAGGGCGTGAAAAACCGGGCCGCCCGCGCAGATGCGGGTGATCGGCCCCTTCAGCACGACCGTTAGCTTTGGATCCTGCGCGAACGCGCGGAGGTCGCGGCCGGCGGCGATGCGCTTGAATTCGCCCGCATGCGGCGTGAGGACCCGGGGGGCGTCACCAGCGCTGACGATGTTTGGCTGCAAGGCATCGGCATCGATCACCAGCGGGATGCGCGACCGCTCCACCACCCCGTGAAACAGGGCGAGCGTCTCGGCCTCGCGACCGGCCCCCGGCCCGAGAACCAAAGCATCGGCGCGTTCCAGGCGCTCGCGCAGCAGATGCTCCCCCTCGAGCGCCAAGCCGCCTCCCGGCGATTCAGGCCAACCGACCCAGATCGCTTCCGGTAGCCGCGCCGCAAATGCGGGGACGAGCGACTGCGGCGCGAAGACCGTCACCAAACCAGCACCGCTGCGCACCGCGGCTGTCGCGCACATCAACACCGCCCCGGGAAATCCCACCGAACCGCCGAGAATGAAGACATGTCCAAACGTCCGCTTGTCCGACCGCGCCGGCCGCAGGGCCGCGAGTGGCTCGAGGATTTCCGTCGTAAGCACGCGATCCTCGTTCGCTGCCGAAGGCGCGGATGCCCGGCGGTCATTCGTGGCGTCTCTAAAAAACCCCAAATCCAAATACCGGATACGCCCGGCATTCTCGCTGGCCAATACGGGCGCTTTCACCGAACCCGTCGCATACGTGAAATCGGCGCGAAACCGGTCGGCACTCGGTAGATCGACCGCCGCGCGAAAGCCGATGGACAGAGCATTGACCCAGTTAAGCACCGCCTCGATCGCGCCTGAGAGCGGCGGCCGATACTGGAATCCGAACACGCCGTCCACGCACACGGCGTAGCCGGGAGCGCGACTTGCGTCGCTCGCAACGATATCGCTGGCCGCGCGCATGACGACGCGGCTGCGATGCGTTTGTTGGACTTCCCGCCACGCTCGAACCGTCAACGGTCGCAAGGGCTTTTCGCCGAAGCAAAAGACGATGTCGGCGGTCGCGTCCTCAAAACGCTCAAGGAGCCGTTTCGTCGCTAGCAGAGCGTCACCCCCGTTGTGGCCCTTGCCGACCAGTGTCAGGATTTTCGCCGCCGCCGGGAAATGCCCCTTCTCGCCAAAATCGCGGGCGATGGCTTCGCCCACGGCCGTGCCCGCGCGCGCCATTGCCTGCCATTCTCGCGCCTCGTCGCCGGCAAAAAGCCCGTGCTCCAGTGTCCGTGCTTCGTCGCACGTCAAAACCGACACGCTTGCTCGCTCCAAATCGTTCATCGCGAGGGTAAGGACGGCTTCGACGGGGCCGGAGGCAGCAGGCGCGGCGACGGATCAACCTTCGGCACGGGACGTTCGGAGGAATCGATGGCGGCGTTGGGCGCCGGAACGTACTCTGGCGGGCGCTCGAAGCGGCCATGCTCGAGCCAATCGCGATACTGCTCCTGGGTTTCGGTAAACCGCACTGGGCATTCCGGCGGCAGCGGATTGCCATGGCGGACGATGCGATTGGTCAGGTGCGATAAGCTGCGGAAGAAGTATTCCCCCTCGATGCGTCGGACCTCGTAGTAATCGGAAAAGTCGCGATTCGCGACATCCCACAGCGCGATTTGAGTGACATCGTTGTCCCACACGGCAAACCGCCCCCATTCGGCAAACACCGCTTCCACCGTGGTGAGTTCGACGCGCGGGTGGGATGGCGCCGCGGCCGCGGGTTTCGGCGGCGCCAGGGCGATCGTGCGGACGGAAGGCTGCGGGCGGCGCAAGGTCCAAACAAACGCCGCGCCGAGCAGAAACCCGAGCATCACCCAGGAGGGCGTTTTCGACAGCTCCTTGACGGAGGGTCGGCGTTTCGACCGAGGTGCGTCCATCGGAACGACGTTATTTGATTCGGGCGCGCACGCGAATCAAAGTTCGCATCAGGGCTCAGCTCGCAGGAGGGCCGCGACGGCCATCGCCACCGTCTCGGTGTGAGACAACGTTACTTGCACATGCGTCGCGCCGACGCGCCGCAGCAGCGCCGCTCCCTGGGCATCGAGGCGCACGAGCGGCTGCATTCGCTCGCCATGATAAATCGACATGGCGCGCCAGCCGAGTTCCGCGCCGATGCCCGTTGAAAAGCATTTCGAAATCGCTTCCTTGGCGGCGAAGCGTGCTGCGTAGTGCTTGTGCGGATGCGCTTTCGACGCGCAATAGCTGCGCTCTTCGGCGGTGAAGACCCGGTCGAGAAAGCGCTCGCCTTGCCGCTCGATGACGCCGCGCACGCGCTCGACTTCGATGACGTCGCACCCGAGGCCAAGGAGGATGCCACCGGGGCCGAGATCGAGATTCATGTCGGGTTCATGCCTTGAGTCTTCTCACCGTGCTTCGGCGGCGGGGTCGCGTCGCGTCGGTTGAATCGAAAGATGCTAGCGCCGGAGATCGATGTGCGGGGGCGAGTCATGGTTTGCACGTCATGCCGTCATGCGCGCCTTCATCTCGCGGACCGCCTCGTCGACGCCGGTGAACAGCGACCGGCTGACAATGCTGTGACCGATGTTGAGCTCATGCAGGTGCGGAATCGTGCGGACCTCGGCGATGTTCACGTAATTGATCCCGTGGCCGGCGTTCACCGTGAGCCCAAGCTCGTGCGCCTGGGCCGCGCCGAGGCGGAGTCGCTGAAATTCACGCGCTTGGTCCGGCGTCCCATAGGCGTTCGCATAAGCGCCGGTGTGGAGCTCAATCCACGGCGCGTGCAATTTCGCGCTGAGTTCGATTTGAGCCGCGTCAGGATCGATGAACAGGCTGGTTTTGATACCGGCTTCGTTCATCGCCGCCACGCAGGCGGCAACGCGATCGCGATTGGCAACGATGTCGAGCCCACCCTCGGTCGTGATCTCCTGGCGATTTTCTGGAACGAGGCACACGGAATCCGGTTTGATTTCGAGCGCCATGGCCGTCATCGCGGGCGTACACGCCATCTCGAGGTTGAGTCGCGTGGCAATGCTCTCGCGCAACCGTCTCACGTCGCGCTCCTGGATGTGCCGCCGGTCCTCGCGCAGATGCACCGTGATACCGTCGGCTCCCGCGCGTTCGGCATATAAAGCGAAAAGCACCGGGTCCGGTTCGATCGAGCCGCCGGCCCTGCCGCCGGCGTCGCGGTAACGGGCCTGCCGCAAGGTCGCGCAGTGATCTATGTTAACACCCAAGAGGAGCATGCGCTACGTTGTCACAATATTTCGCCGCGGGAAACGCCGGAAATCGGGGTTGCCATGACACCATCGATCACGGCTTGTTGACCACTGCAATCTCACCGTGGCCACGAAACGCGAAAACCCGCTCATCAATCTCGTCTGCAATATTGTCGTACCGTCGTTCGTGTTGATGAACCTCAGCAACGAGCACCGGCTGGGGCCGTTGTGGGCGTTGCTCGTGGCGCTGGCCTTTCCGGTCGGTTACGGCATCTACGATTTCATCGCCCGCCAAACGACGAATGTCCTATCCATTCTCGGCTTCGTCAGCGTGCTTCTGTCGGGCAGCTTTACCCTCCTGAAGCTCGGCGGGATGTGGTTTGCGGTGAAGGACGCGGTCCTGCCGACGCTGATTGGGATCGCTATCCTGCTTTCGCTGCGATCGCGGCGGCCCCTGATTCGCGAACTGCTGTATAACGACCAAATCCTCGATGTCGCGCGCGTCGATGCCGCTCTCGATGCTCGTGGCCGACATGCTGATTTCGAGGCGCTGCTCCGGCGCGCCAGCGTCGCCCTGGCTTTGACGTTCATCGCCACGGCCCCGTTGAGTTTCGCGCTGGTCCGTTATGTCCTGCGCAGCGCTCCCGGCACGGTCGCCTTCAACCAGGAGCTGGGCCGGATGCACTGGCTCGGACCGCTCGTGATCGCCGTGCCAAGCATCACGGTCGTGCTGATCGTCTTTTGGCGCCTGCTCAACGGCCTCGGACGGCTCAGCGGTCTCACGCAGGACGAGATGTTCCGCACCGAGAAACCGGCGGCGGCCAAGGACGCCTAGGCGATGCGGCGGCCGAGGCCGCGGCAGTCGCCTTAACGGGGATTTCGCTGCTCCACCCCGGAAACCACGCCATGATTGAACGTCACGCGGATGACCTCATCCACGTGCGTGGAGTACACTTGGGTCGTCACGGGTTCGTGCATCACGGCGAAACCGCCCGAACGCAGCGGAACGATGATGCGGTGCCAGCCAACCCACTGTGAGCCTTCATATTGCTGCCAGTAGGTGCGGTAGATCCACACGGTTTGCGTGCCTTGCGGCGTCGTCACTTGGCGAACCTCATCCGGATACCCCAGCGCGATATAAACCATATCCTGCGAATCACCGACGCTGATGTGGCCGTGCTGCAGACGCTGGCGCGTGTCCGACGGGAGCGCCTGATAGACTTCGGCTTTCTCCCGCGCCCGCGACTGGAAGGTGTTACAGCCCGACAACGCGAACGCGGTGGCAAGACCAAGGGCGAGCAGGATGAGCTTGGAGTTCATGGCGGTGGATCAGCCAACGTTGGACACGCTGGTTTCGGCGAAGTTGCCCCCGGCTGTCGCGCCGATCGGTTCGTGCGAGGCATAGGCTGAGCGGTCGGCCGGCGTACTGCGGTCCGACTCGGTACGACCGGCCCGCATCGAACCAACTTGAATCGTTTATCCGCGCGAGGCGATCGGAACGTAATCCCGCTTCTTCGGCCCGATGTAAATCTGCCGTGGCCGGTAGATCCTACCCTTCGGGTTCGAAGCGACTTCCTTCCAATTTGCGATGTATCCGGGAGAGCGGCCGATGGCGAACATGGTGGTAAACATGCTCATCGGAATGCCGATCGCGCGCATGATGATGCCAGAGTAGAAGTCGACGTTCGGGTAGAGCTTACGCGAAACGAAGTAATCGTCGCGCAGAGCCGCGTGCTCGAGGTTCTTCGCGATATTGAGCAGCGGGTCGTCCACGCCGAGCCGCTTCAGGAGCGTATCGCAGGCGGCGCCGATGATCTTCGCGCGGGGATCAAAGTTGCGGTACACGGCATGGCCGAAGCCCATCAGGCGGGTGCTTTTGCTGCCGGACTTGGCGGCGGCGATGAAGCGCGAGCCGTCGTCGCCATCATCGTGAATCTGTTGCAGCATCTGCATCACGGCCACATTCGCTCCGCCATGCAGCGGGCCGGAGAGGGCGCTAATGCCGGCGGAAATGGACGTGAAGACGTTGGCTTGGCTCGATGCCACCATGCGCACCGTCGAGGTGGAACAGTTTTGCTCGTGGTCTGCGTGCAGCAGGAGAACGAGATTCAGCGCCTTCGAAACCTCCGGCACCGGGACGTAATCCTGGTACGGTTCCGAAAACATCATGTGCAGGAAATTATCACAGAACGGCAGCTCCTGCTTCGGGTACACGTACGGCAGCCCGTGCGTGTAGCGATAGATCATCGCCACGATCGTCCGAATCTTCGAAATCGCCACGCCCGCGGCCAGGTCGAAGGTGCTCAGGTCGCGTTCGAAATTATTGGTGGCGAGTTCGGGATGATAGGCGGGCAAGGCCGCGACCAGTGCGGCGAGCATGGCCATCGGCGAGGCGCTCGTCGGAAACCCTTCGAGGATCTTCTGCGCCTGCATTTCGATCGGCGCATTTCGCCGGAGGAGTTGGCCAAACTCCTTGCGCTGCTGCTGCGTCGGCAGCTCGCCGTAGATGATCAAGTAGGCGGTTTCGACGAATTCGCTCTTTTCAGCGAGTTGCTCGATTGGATAACCGCGATGCCGCAGGATGCCGTTGTCGCCGTCGAGGTACGTGATCCGGCTCTCGCAAGAACCCGTGTTGCCATACCCTTGGTCGAAGCTGATGTGGCCGGTCGTCGTGCGCAAGGTGCGCATATCGATAGCCTTTTCTCCCTCCGACCCCTCGAGGAGCGGAAAGGAGTACTCTTTGTCAGCGATTCTCAG
>Ga0207652_10003869_pt1 | contig 12260 bp, 9 predicted proteins | sample KBSC63BmetaG_FD_184334 | JGI IMG/M metagenome (GOLD analysis project Ga0207652, IMG submission 184334) | Corn rhizosphere microbial communities from Kellogg Biological Station, Michigan, USA - KBS C6-3B metaG (SPAdes) (version 2) | ecosystem: Host-associated > Plants > Roots > Rhizosphere ... | reverse complement strand
ACTCAACTTCATGATCGGCGGCACGCCGTCGATGTCGACCGTCGACGACGACATCGCCAACGGTAACAAGAACTACGTCTACAACTCGTGCAGCGTCAGCATGGCAGCGCAGAACTTGCGACGATACCGGGCAATGCCGAATAGCTGGGTCGATAACCTGGCATCTTGGTAGAACGAACAGCGCAAACTGAGAAGGCACGAGGAGGGTAGCTGCCAGCTCAAGAAGCTGGCAGCTACCCTCCTCGTTTCTTCTCAGTTCCGTTTTATGGTTCTCCGAACGGATCCCCAGGTGGCGCAATGAGCGGCGTCGAGAACTTGGGGAGCTCGTGCCGATCGATCCACCGCGTGAAGTCCGCGCCGATCGACAGCCAATGCGCACGCTCGTCGTCGGTTCGCGCCGCGTTTTGCTTGCCGCGTGCGCGCACCCGCAGATCCGCGATCTTGAGCTCCGCCATCGCACGCACCTGCTGGGCCGCTTCAGAATCCGCCGCGAGCCACAATAATCGCTCGGCGAGCGCGCGCTGCGTGACGCGCTGGAGTGCGGCCAGCTTCGGACTCGATGGAACCGGCGCGTCCCATGTCGCCGCGACGAGTGCGTCGATGGTTGCGCTGAGCGAGAGATGCGGCCCCGATCCCCGCGTCGCGAACTCGACGAGACGCGCCGCGCGGTCGCGCTGGAGCACCATGTCGAGGATCATCTGCGAGAGCGTGCCCGCAGCCCCAAGCTCGTCGAACGCGGGGCGGGTCTTGCTTTGAAACAGCTCGACCGACGGCGTCACGGTGTTTGCGCCCGGCGCCATCAGCGTCAGCACAGTATCCGGAATCGCGAGCTCCTCGGGCTTGAGCGCGTCGATCATCATGCTGAGCGCGTCGGCTTGCTGTTTGTAGGAAACCGGACGCGTCGCCTGCTGTGCGTCGCCACGAACCGCGTTGCTGTACTCCATTCCGCCGATCGCTTTCGACGTGCCGTTGAGCGCGAAGCGGTGGAAGAAGTAGAGCGCGGCGAACCGTTCTTGGAGCAGACCAATCGGCTCGCCCGCGCGAATGTTGCGATCACTGAAGTTCTGAATCGCCACCTTACGCACGGCGGTCTGTTCTCTGAGGAACACGAGCGGCGACGTCTGATCATCCCACAGGCTCACGCGCGGATCGGAGCCATACTCAGGACGTGCGTCCGCGTCGCTCAGATAGAGAAACCCTTTCTTGAGGCCGTCGTTGACGATCGCACGCAGCGAGTCGCCTTCACTCGCCTGAGGAAACACGCCGTAGCCCCAGTGGATGGCCCACACGTCGTATGCGCCGGGCCCCGAGGCGTACGCCTTCGAGAGATCGATCTTGCCAGTTGGATCCACACGAACGCGCGGCGGCGGGTAGTCCATCACGGATCCACGCTCGTACGTGGAAGCGATGTAGTTGTGTGCGAGCCCGAGCGTGTGTCCGACCTCGTGCGCGCTCACCTGTCGCACGCGCGCGAGCACGAACGCCGTATCCGCCGGCGACGCGGCCGCTCCCACCAATGCCGCGTACAGGTTGTAGTCCGTACGCGCGCGGTGTGAATCCAGCCGCGCCATTCCCTTCACCATCTCGCCCGTGCGAGGATCGGTGAGCGCGCCACCCACCGACCAGCCTCGCTCGTTCCGATTTTCCCACTGCACGACGTTGTAGCGGGCGTCCATTGGGTCGACACCTTCCGGCAAGAGCTCGACCTTGAATCCACCTCGAAGCCCCGCGCGATCGAACGCCTCTTCCCACCACTTCACACCCTGCAGCGTCGCCGTGCGAATCGGCTCAGGAATGCCGCGATCGACGTAGTAGTGAATCGGCTCTTTGATCGGAGAACGCGGATCGTTCGGGTTCACTCGTTCGAGCCGATGCCGAGCGGCCCAGCGGACCACGAGCGGCTGTTGAACCGGCTGCGCATAGTCATGAAACGCGATGCCAAAAAAGCCGACGCGAGGATCTTGCGCGCGGGTTCGGAACCCGTCGGCCGGAAGCTTGAGAAGACTCAGATGCTGCCGGATCGTGAACGCTCGTCCGTCTGGAACGATCGACTCGACCGTTCCGCCAGGCCGGCCCGTCGCGGCGAACGTCAGTGCCGCGTCGATCTCCGTGTTCTCTGGAAACGCCTTCGTGTATGGCCGATAGATGCTCGACCGGTCCCGAGCCACGACGTACGTGCCCTGCTGCGACCGAGCGAGCGTGCCGACGACGTCGTTCCAATCGCGCAGCGCCAGGTCGGTTGCGTCTACCAGCATCCTGCCTTCTTCGTCCGCCAGGACCGGAAGCGCGGCCACCGTGCTGGGCGGAAATGCCTCGGCAACCGTTCGCGCGTGGTCGGGGTTCCCGGATGTCGTACGGTAGGCCCAGTTCTCGAGCACCACGAGTACACGGTCGCCCTCACGGTCGAAGCGAGCGACGTGCGTCTCACCACTCGCTCCGCGGTCGATTCCGATCGGATTGGATCCCAGGCCGGTCGCCTGGGATATCATCAGGAGCGCTCGAGTCGAGTCGTGAGGCAACTCGAGAAGGATGTGTCCTTGTCGAGTGTCCAAATAGATTGGAAGGAAGCCTTCCCGCCGTTCCATCCCCGTGGTTCGTGCGGCAATCGAGGTGGCGATTGGCGCTGATGTTGCCTGCGAAAACAGCGCGTCTGGGGCCATCGTGAGGAAACACCAGATCGCGAGTGCGGGCAGTCGACGGGGTCGTTGTATCATTTGGGGGTCTTCTCTCAACGTTTTTCGTGAGGGTTTCGTGCGCTCAGGTAGAATACGGCTCGGGTTGCTTCTCGGCATCCTCAGCGCCTGTGTGTCCAGCGGCCCGCACATGTTCGGGCAATACAACGATCTCGCGCCGAAGGTCGCGCCGCAGCAGGGCGACCGGATCCCGCGACGACTCACCGTCCAGCTCGCGCGCCCCGCGAACGTTGCGGTGTTTCTGGTCGTTCCCGGCCGTGGCAGCGAGCTACTCTTTCCCGCCGACTCGCTCGAGAGTCAACACTTGGACGCCGGTCCGCACCTCGTCGAGACGGCGCGAGCCCGCCTGTCCTCGAGCGACTCGTCGCGTCTGATTCGTCGGCCGACGCCGGCGCCATCGCCGACGTCCCAGAACCCGCCGCAGCGCGGCAACAACCGCAACGCCCGGCCGTTCGATACCCTGCCGGGCGTGGGCATGAATGCACACGGCTATCTGCTCATCTACGCGTCGCAGGAGCCGCTGCCGTACAACACGCTCAAGACACGGGTGTCTGGCCTGTCGATCCCGATCGAGGATGACGACGCGCTGAACACGGTCACGAAGCTCATCAGGAGCACGACGAAGACGACCGGACAGTGGGCGGCGTACGCGGCTGAATTTCCACCCTGATTGGCTGGCGTTCGCAACCAAGTTGATCACGGACGGACACGGGCACTGACGGATCGGCACGGAACATCTGAAAGCATTCTTTGAAGACAGCGCTCCCGAGCGACCGCCGTCAAAAAGGAATTTGTTTTTTTTCTCCGTGTCCGTCTGTCTGTGCCCCGTGCCGCTCCGTGATCGACCGGCTGTCCCGGCTACTTGTCGGTTCGCCCGGTAATGATCCCTTCCCGAATGCGCACCGCCCTCGCGCTCGCGTTCGGAAGCGGTTCGACCACGACATCACCGGGCGCGAACTGCAGCTTGCCGGCGAGCGTGAGTGTATCCGTCCCGCGCCTCACCTTGATCGAGAGGGAACTTCCCTCGGTGGACGCGCCGTAGCGGGCACGCATACGCGCGCCAAACTGCTGGTCCTCCACCGACACGTCGCCCACGCTGAGGAGATAGTCGCCCGCCTTCACGCCGGCAGCTGCCGCCGAGCTGCCGGGAGCCACCAGGACGATCAGGACGCCGCTCGAGTCGGGTTGTGTCTGCACACCCAGGCGCGGCACTCGCTCCTGTCGCGCGCGCATGCCGGCGATCGGCAGAATGCTGTCCCACGGAACGGCGTCGCGACCATCGATGTAGCGTGAGCTGAACGACGCGAACGATTTGCCGCCGGCCGCCGCGCTCACGGCTCCCCACCAGTCTGCCGACGTGAAGCCGTGGCCATGCTTGTACGCCGACTGGTAGAGCGACCGCATCACGTCGTCGAGCGAATGCTTGTTGTCGCTCGCGTCGCGAATCGCGATGTCCAGCATCAATCCGGCGAGCGATCCCTTCGGATAATACAGGTAGCCAGTTCCGTCGACGGGATGGACCCACGTGCTCAGCGACGCGTCCTCGAGCGACACCGGCGGCGCGCTCATGACCTCGTTGATCTTCTCGGCGGTCATCGCATAAAAGCCGTGATCGTTCACGACGCCGCCGCGCACCAGCGCGAGATCCGCGTAGTAGTCGGTGATCCCCTCCGAGACCCACAGCCACGGCGTGGGCTGGGGATGAGAGTACTGGTATGGCCACATGTCGGCGGGACGCAGCCGCTTCACGTTCCACGAGTGGAAGATCTCGTGCGCGTAGAGCGACGGCTGGAACTCGTTTCCGACATAGGACGGCGAGAGCACGTCGACATGCGAGCTCTGATGCTCCAATCCGCTCGCGCCACCGAACGTGGAGTCCACGATCTGCATGACCGTGTAGTTCTCCCACGGCGCTTCGCCAAAGACATTCACCTCGACGGGGATCACGCGCTTGAGCTGCTCCCACGCGTTCGCGCGCGTCGTCGTCGTCACCGATCCAGCCGGATACGTCGCGTATCGAACCCACTTCCCCGAGATGCGCGCACTGTCCACGTCGTAGTGGCCGATGAAGAACGGCATATCGACCAGATCGTGATAGTTCGTCGCCGTGTACGTGCGCGGCTTCATTCCCGCCGCGAGACCGGTGGTGACGTTCCACTCGGGCTCCGTGTGGACCGTCACGGTGCTCGGAAAGTCGAGCGAGTTGCCTTCGGGATAGAGAAACAGATTCGTGCCGTTGAACAGCAGGAAATTCTGTTTCGCCCACGAGTTGGCGTTGTCGAGCGAGTCGGCGTGATAGATAAACCGAACTGTCACGGTCTTCGCACCCGCGGGGCGCACCCGCCACGTGTCGAAATCGAGCTTATCCCACGTCAGCGGCTTGCCAGCTTCGGACGCCGGCTCGAAATCGGTGACGTACCGGGCGAAGTTTGCGAGCTCGTATGCGCCAGGCGTCCACGCAGGAAGCGAGAGCAGCACTGGCGCCGTGCCGGTCGTCGTAAACGTCATGCTGACCGCGACGGCGCGCTGCTGCGCGGTCTCGTTCGTGAATTTGATGTCGTAGTGTACGTCGTGAATCGGTGCCGACGTGCTGTCGCCGCGCGTCGTCTGGGCGCGCAGTGATGCAAGGGACGAGACGCAGAGTCCCGCGGTGACGAGAATTCGAAGCATGGTGCGTTAACCTACTCATGAGGATCGACGCGTCCATCTGTTCGCGCGTCGTGTCGTACAGCATATTGCCCGCGTGCGCCCTTCCCGCCCACCCACGGACGAAGTCGTACACACTCCTTACGTCCCCAGTTTCTTGGGTGGCGCGCTTGGGCTGTTTTCGCCGGTGATTGTTTTCTTTGTGCTCGGTGCGTCAGCGCTCGCGGCGCAACGTCCTGGCGTCATCTCCGGCACCGTGAAGGACGAAAACGGCGCTCGCGTTCCGAACGTCGAGGTGGCGGTGCCCAAGGCCGGCGTGGTCGTCCATACGGACTCGCTCGGTAAGTTCATCGTCACGCGCCTCGCACCCGGCCTCTTCGACATCAGCTTTCGACGGCTGTCATACACGCCCATGATGCTGAGTCTCCAAGTCACGTCCAATGACACCACGGACGTCGATGTCACGCTTACGATCGCCGCGGACCAGTTGCAGACCGTCGTCGTCCAAGGCAAGCAGGACCGAAAGCGCCAGATCCAGGGATTCGAAGAACGCCGCAAGCTCGGGATGGGTCATTTCATCACGCGGTCCGAGATCGAGCAGCGAAATCCCCTCGTGTTGAGCGAGATGGCGCGTGTGATTCCCGGCGTACAGCTCACGCCCACGAACATCATGGGCCGGATGACGCTTCGCTTCTCGCGGCGCGCGGATTGTCCGCCGGCATATTTTCTCGATGGGCTCTACGTGCCCAACTTCAACATCGACGACGTGCCGGCCCGCGACGTGGAAGCTGTCGAGTTGTACGCGGGTTTCGCCGGTCTTCCGCCCGAATTCATGAAGCAGATGGGGCAACTGACGTGCGGCGCCGTCGTCATCTGGACCCGAATCCCAGGCACAGGCACCTGACTTTGTCCGCTCACATCCGTCGTTCGCCGCTCGCCGCGGCGTTGTTCTTCGCGGCTTCCCCCCTCGCCGCGCAAGCTGCTCGGCCAGCCGACCTCATCGTCACTCACGCGCGAATCTACACGGTCGACGATTCGCACCCGTTCGTGTCGGCGCTCGCCGTACGCGATGGACGCGTCGCATTCGTCGGATCGGAACGCGAAGCGATGGTTTTGCGAGGCGCGACGACCAAGGTGATCGACGCCGCCGGACAAACGGTCATTCCCGGCATGATCGACGCGCACGCGCACCTGTTCGGGCTCGGCACGTTCCTCCGCGACATCGATCTCACCGACACGCGCTCGTACGACGCCATCGTGGCGCGCGTCGGTGAGCGCGTGAAAGGGCGCCCCGCAGGACAATGGGTGCTCGGCCGCGGCTGGGATCAGAACAAGTGGGGCGATACGCGTTTTCCAACGCACGAGGCGCTGTCGCGCGTGACGCCGAACAATCCCGTCGCGCTGCGGCGGATCGACGGACATGCCCTCCTCGTGAACGCCGCGGCGATGAAAGCTGCCGGCGTCACGGCGGCAACCAAAGATCCGTCCGGCGGACGCATCGAGCGCGGCGCGAACGGTGAGCCGACCGGCGTGTTCGTCGACAACGCGATGGACCTGATCGATCGCGTCATTCCTCCGCTCACGCACGAGGACATGCGCGCGGCGACGCTCGCCGCGATCGCGGAATCCAACAAGTACGGTCTCGTCGCGCTTGACGATGCCGGCGAGCCGCGCGACGTGCTGGACGTCTTCGAGGAGCTCGCAAAGGAAGGAAAGTTCAGTCTTCGCGTGTATGCGATGATCGGCGACGACAGCGCGGCGATCGCCCACTACTTCGCGCGCGGGCCGCAGAGCGCGTTGTACGACGGCCACCTCTGGATTCGCGCCATCAAACTTTACGCCGACGGCGCGTTGGGCTCGCGCGGCGCGGCGCTCCTGGATCCGTACGCCGACGATCCAAAGAACTCGGGACTACTCCGCACTGCACCCGAGCATCTTCGCCGCGTGGCCACCGAGGCCTTACGGCATGGCTTTCAGGTCGCGACGCACGCGATCGGCGATCGCGGCAATCGCGTCGCGCTCGACGCGTACGAGGCTGCGCTGAAGGCCGTTCCCAGCACCGATCATCGTTTTCGAATCGAGCATGTACAGGTGCTCGATCACGCCGACGTGCCGCGCTTTGCTCAGCTTGGCGTAATTCCATCGATGCAGGCCGTTCACCAGACGAGCGACATGTACTGGGCGCCGACGCGACTCGGGTATGCGCGCACGTTCGGCGCATACGCGTGGCGGTCGCTGCTCAATACCGGAGTCATCATTCCGAACGGCTCGGACTTTCCGGTCGAGCGCGTCAATCCGCTCTTCTCGTTCCACGCGGCTGTTTCCCGTCAGGACGACGACAATTGGCCGCCGGGAGGCTGGTTTCCCGAGCAGAAGATGACGCGCGAAGAAGCTCTGAAGGCGATGACGATCTGGGCCGCGTACGCCGGCTTTCAGGAACAAGTGACGGGGTCGCTCACTCCGGGCAAATATGCCGATTTTGTGATTCTCGATCGGGACATTATGACCGTGCCCGTTTCGGATATACTCGGCACTCGCGTGACCGCCACTTATATTGGAGGACGAGCCGTGTTCGAGCGGGATCGTTGACGAACGCGCTTCTTTTTCAGGCGGGACGCATGGTTCCACCAGTCGCGGGTCTCGGACCCGCTACGGAATCGATCGACGATCGGCACTCCTGGCTGACGCCGGAGCGCCTGACGCGAGTTCGCGCGATTCTCCTTGGCCTCACGCTGTTTTTCGGCCTCGCCGTGTACGTGTTTCACACGCTCGGCGAAACGCATGTCGTGCAGCCGCTGCTCGTGCGAAAGCTGCGCGGCGTGGGCGTGCTGACGTGGATCTACGCGCTCGTTCAGATGGTCGACATGCGTTTTTACAACAGCCGTTGGGCCCAACGCCGTCGCGCGTCGACAAGGATTCCGGACAGCCTCCACGGTTGGCTGTTCGGCCAGATGCTCGCCTGGTTCGGCATCGTGTATTACGGGATCACGGAGGATCTGCGCTGGTATGTCGCCGGCCTCGTGATTCTCGGCGTGAGCTTTCTCGCGTTCCCGATTCGCCGGTCGCGCTGATCCGCATCACAAGTCCGTGGGCTGTGGGCCGTCGTTCCGTCGTTGTCGCCCGCCGCCCGCCCCCCGTCACCCGCCGCCGGTAGTGAGTGCTCTCTTCCCCCGATAAAGAAGAGTCCTCACATTATGCGGCTGCTCGCGAGTTTTTTTCGTCACTCTGGCTAACTGCTCATGCTGAGCCCGTCGTCGCTCGCATTCTTGAAACGCTTGTTGGACACCCCCGCCCCATCAGGGTTCGAGGGACCCGCCGCCCGCGTGTGGCGCGAGGAGGCAGCCACCTTCGCCGAGAACGTCACGACCGACGTCGCCGGCAACAGCATGGCGGAGATCAACCCGAACGGCTCGCCGACGATCATGCTGGACGGGCACATCGACGAGATCGGGTTGATCGTGCAGTACATCGACGATGATGGTTTCGTCTACGCCGGACCGATCGGCGGCTGGGACGCGCAGGTGCTCGTTGGTCAACGGATTCGCTTTCTCGGCCGTGGCGGCGACGTTCTCGGTGTCGTGGGCAAGAAGCCGATCCACCTGATCAAGGCGTCCGACCGCGAGCAGGCGTCCAAGTTGACGGATCTGTGGGTCGACATCGGCGCCTCGAGCCGAGCGGAGGCAGAAGGACGGCTGAGCGTCGGCGATCCGGGCGTGATCGATTCCAAGACGATCGATTTTCCCAACAATCGCCTCGTATCCCGTTCGGTGGACGACCGCATCGGCGCCTTCGTGGTGCTCGAGGCGCTCAGACGGTACTCACAAAATCCCGGCGCGGCGAGGGTGGTTGCAGCGGCGACCACGCAGGAAGAGATCGCCTGGCACGGTGGCGGCGCGCTCATCTGCACGAACTGCGTCAACCCGAAGATGGCGATCGTCGTCGATGTGACGTTCGCGACCGATCATCCGAACATGGAGAAGAAGGAGATCGGCGATCATCGCATCGGCGGCGGACCGGTTCTCGCGCGCGGCTCCATCATCTCGCCGGTCGTCTTCGACTTGATGCGCGACACCGCGGAACGAAACAGCATCAAGTACTCGGTCCACGCCGTCGGGCGGGATACGTCCACCAACGCGGATGCCATTCACATCGCGCGCGAGGGCGTCGCGACCGGCCTCGTATCGGTTCCGAACCGCTACATGCACTCGCCGAACGAGCTCGTGAGCCTCGATGACGTCGACAAGACATCGACGCTGCTCGCCGAGGTGTGTCGCCAGGTGAGCGCGTCGACCGACTTCACGACGCGCTGATCACGGCACGGCGCGGTCATAGGGGACGGTCACGGATCGCCGTGACTACATTTTTTCTGGGTCTGCTTGTCGCAGGCTCACTGCTGTCGCTCTAGGCTGCGCGGCTCGCTAAGAGCCTCAGACCTGAGACAACAACTCAGCACGATATTTAAAGTTTCTATATGTCTTGCAAATTTGGATTCCTCGCCGTCGTGCTAACCGCCGGCGTTGCTTGCCATCAGCCCTCCGGCTTTCCCTCATCGTCAGCGGCGCCGGATTCGATGGCGATTCGCCGCGATATCGAGTCCCTCGCCAGTCCGGCACTCGCCGGCCGGTTGACCGGAACGCCCGGCAACGACTCCGCCGCGGCGTACATCGCCCGTCGCTATCACGCGCTTGGGCTGACCGCGCTGGCGCTCGATTACCAGCAGCACTTCGTTGCGCGACCGCCGGTGCACAATGCGCCAAGCCCGTCGCTGCCGACGCAGAACGTGGTGGCCGTGCTGCCCGGCACTGACCGTTCGCTGCGTGAACAGTTCGTCGTCGTCGGCGCGCACTTCGATCACCTCGGCAAATCGACCGACGGCGCGCTCGATCCGAACGACAGAACCGGGGTACGTCTCGGCGCCGACGACAACGCGTCCGGCACCGCCGCCGTGATGGAGTTGGCGCGCCTCTTCGCGCGACATCCCGCCAGGCGCTCGATCATCTTCGCCAACTTCAGCGGCGAGGAGCAGGGCGATCTCGGCTCCGAGTACTTCGTGAATCACATGCCGGTCCCGATCGACAGCGTCGACGCCATGGTCAACTTCGACATGGTCGGCCGCATGAAAAACGATCGCGTGATCGTGTACGGCGTCGCCACCGCGAAGGAGATGGTTGCGCTGCTCGACAGCGCGAACCTGGTCGATCCACTGAAGGTCGCGGGGCAGGGCGACGGCTTCGGTCCGTCCGACCACAGCTCGTTCTACGGGAAGGAGATTCCAGTTCTGCACTTCTTCACGGACCTGCACGACGACTATCACCGAGTGAGCGACACGCCGGACAAGATCAACGCGGCCGGCGAAGCACGCGTCGTGGCGTTGGCGGAGCGCGTCGTGCGCCGCATCGCTGATCGACCGCAGCGGCTCACGTATGTGCGCGTCGCGGCACCCGTCGCAACCAGCGCACGCGAGGGCTCCGACGTTTATCTCGGCTCGATTCCCGACATGGCGGGCGACAATGCGCCCGGCCTCCGACTCACCGGTGTTCGCGCCGGAAGTCCGGCGGATTCGGCTGGACTCGAGGCGGGCGACGTGATCGTGGAACTTGGCGGCAAGGCGGTGAAAGACCTCTACGAGTACTCGGACGCACTGTACTCGCACAAACCAGGCGACAAGGTCACGATCGTCGTGATGCGCGCGGGCCAGCGCGTGACGCTGACCGCGACGCTCGGCCGACGCAGCGGCTGAGCAGCGGACGCAGTACGGGATCCGCACTCAATGCTTCACGCCTGGTCCAGCGCCAAGTACACCTTTCCGCTCCCGGCGGGACATCGCTTTCCGATCGCGAAGTACACGCTCCTTCGTGAACGCGTGTTGGCCGAAGGGATCGTCGCGCCGGAGCACCTCCACGATCCGTCCCGCGCGTCGCGCGACGACCTCCTGCTGGTGCACACTGCGGACTATGTCGATCGCTTCACGCACGGCGAGCTGACCGACGCCGAAGTGCGGCGCTTGGGCTTTCCGTGGTCCGAGGCGCTGGTCGAGCGATCGTACCGCGCGGCGAGCGGAACAACCGAAGCGGCTCGCCACGCGCTTCGCGCCGGCATCGCGATGAACCTGGCCGGCGGAACACATCACGCATTTCCCGCTCACGGTGAGGGATTCTGCGTCTTCAACGACGTGGCGATCGCGATCCGCGCGCTGCAGCGTGATGGGTTGATCGAACGCGCCGTCGTCATCGATCTCGACGTACATCAGGGAAATGGCACGCACGCCGTGTTCGAGGGCGATTCCCGCGTATTCACATTCAGCATGCACGGATCGCGCAACTATCCGTTCCACAAAGTGGCGGGATGCATCGATGTCGAGCTGGCCGACGGGACGTCAGACGAGGAGTACCTCGCGCTGCTCGCGAACGCCTTGCCCGGAGTGCTGGCCGCGGCGAACGCGGACATCGCCTTCTACCTTGCCGGGGCCGATCCGCTCGTCTTCGACCGACTTGGCAGGCTGGCAATCAGCTTCGAAGGCCTCGCTCGACGCGATGCTTTCGTCCTGGAGCAGTGCGCCGAGATTGGATTGCCGGTCGCGGTCACGGTTGCCGGTGGGTACGCTGAGCCGATCGATCGTACGGTGAGCGCCCACGTTTCAACAGCGCGAATCGCCAACAGCTTCGCCCGGTCCTGAGCCGACACCCGTTCGGTTGGATCTGCGTCTCGCAGTTTGCGTCGCATCGTGCAATCGACGGGAGCGCGATCGGGCGTGCGCCAGGCGCACAGTTGCATAAGTCTTTATCCAGCAACCAGTTATGGATTTCGAACCGACGGGTCCGCTGATTGCCATTTAGGGCCGCACATCCCCACCCGCTTTCCCACAGCAAGGCGCCGTTTCCCGGCGCTCGTGAACCAATCACCCGTCGAGGAACTCGCATG
>Ga0207652_10003868_pt1 | contig 12262 bp, 9 predicted proteins | sample KBSC63BmetaG_FD_184334 | JGI IMG/M metagenome (GOLD analysis project Ga0207652, IMG submission 184334) | Corn rhizosphere microbial communities from Kellogg Biological Station, Michigan, USA - KBS C6-3B metaG (SPAdes) (version 2) | ecosystem: Host-associated > Plants > Roots > Rhizosphere ... | reverse complement strand
ACGGTCATGTTGTCGACCAGCGTGAAGTGCTGGTACACCATGCCGATCCCCAGCGCGGCGGCGTCGCGGGGGTTCTTGATCTTCGCCTCGGCGCCGCGCACCAGCACCCGCCCGGCGTCGGCGCGGTAGTAGCCCATGATGCACTTCACCAGCGTGCTCTTCCCGGCGCCGTTCTCGCCCAGCAGCGCGTGGAAGCTGCCGAGCGGCAGCCGCAGCGATACATCCTCGAGCACGGCGTTGCCGTTGAAGATCTTCGTCAGGCCGATGGCCTCGACGATGGGCGGCCCAGCGGGCGCGGGGGAGGGCACGACGGGCACGCCCATCACCGGCGTGATCGCGGCGTCGGTGACGGTAGCCGCCACGCTCATGGCAACGCCTCGATCAGGCGGCTGGAGTTGGAAACGGACCCGAACACGCCGTTCTGCATCTTCACCATCTTGACGGCCGCCGCGTGGTTGCCGGCGTCGGTGGCGCCGCAGCAGTCTTCCACCAGCAGGCACTCGTAGCCGCGGTCGTTCGCCTCGCGCATCGTGGTGTGCACGCACACGTCGGTGGTGATGCCGGTCAGGACGATGTTGGCGATCCCGCGCTGCCGCAGGACCAGGTCGAAGTCGGTGGCGCAGAAGGTCCCCTTGCCGGGCTTGTCGATGATCGTCTCGCCGGGCAGCGGATAAAGCTCGGGGATGATGTCCCAGCCTTTCTCACCGCGGATCAGGATGCGCCCTTGCGGTCCCGGATCGCCGATGCCGACCCCGGGGTTGCCCGGCGTCTGGCGCGAGCGCCAGCGCTTGTTCGCCGGCAGGTCGGCCAGGTCAGGCCGATGCCCTTCCCTGGTGTGGAAGATGGGGTAGCCGCCGGCGCGCATGCGCGACAGCAGCCGCTTGATGGGCTCGATGCAGGCGCGGGTCAGGCCGATGTCGTAGCCCAGCAGGTCGATGTACCCGCCCTTGCCGCAGAAATCGGTCTGCATGTCGATGACGACCAGTGCGGTGTTTTCACGTCGCAGCTCGCCGTTCCACGGCCACGCGTAAGGTTCAGCGGGGACGAAGGTTCCTTTGCTCATGGCGATGTCCTTCCTGCAGGCAGCCGGGGCTTGATGGTCACCGGGCCACACGCAGCTCGGCGGGTTGGCCGGCCAGCGCGCGATCGGGCGAGCTGGTGGCAACGATGATGATCAGGGTCAAGACGTAGGGCGCGGCGTTGAACAGGTAATAGCCCGACGTGAAGCCCACCGATTGCAGCGCCGGTCCCAGCGCGCTGGCCCCGCCGAACAGCAGCGAAGCCAGCAGGCAGCGCACGGGATCCCAGCGGGCGAAGATCACCAGCGCCACGGCCATCAGGCCCTGGCCGCTGGACAGGCCCTCACTCCAGCCCCCCGGGTAGTACAGCGACAGGAACGAGCCGCCGACACCACCCAGGAAGCCACCCGCGATGGTGGCCAGCAGGCGCACGCGGTTCACGTCGTAGCCCATGGCGCGCGCGGAATCGGCGCTCTCGCCCACGGTGCGCAGCACCAGGCCCCACCGGGTCCGCTTCAACAGCACCACCACGGCGGCGGTGACCACCAGGCCCAGCACGAACAGGGCGTTGATCTGCAGCGCGGACCTCAGCGCCGGCGAGTCGCTCCACCATCCCAGCGAGACCGCGGGGATGTGTGGCGTGGTGGCATCGATCAGCGGCTTACCTATGAAGAACGCCAGACCCACGCCGAACAGCATCAGCGCGATACCCACGGCCACGTCGTTCACGCGCGGCCGCGCGCACAGCGCGGCGTGAACGGCGCCCAGGATGCACCCGACCAGTCCGGCGGCCAGGATGCCCAGCCACGGTGAATGCGTCAGGTAAGCGACGCCATAGCCGCTCATGGCGCCCATCACCAGCGTCCCCTCCAGGCCCAGGTTCACGCGTCCACTCTTCTCGGTCAGGCACTCGCCCAGACTGACGAACAGAAACGGCGTGCTGACCCGGATGGCGCCGCCCAGCACGGCCAGCCCCACGCCGGTGGCGGCGCTCATGCCGTCACCGCCGGCGGCAGGTTTCCCGAGGGAGCGGACGCGCCGGAGACCGCTTTCTTCCGCCTCGCGCCCGTGCGCGCGTTCAGCGTCTCGGACAGCAGGATGGCGATGAACAGGATGCCCTGCAGGACGTTCACCGTCGCATCGGGCAGATCGAATCCACGCTGCAGCAGACCGCCGCTGGCGCTGATGCCGCCGATGATCAGAGACACGGGGATGACCGCCAGCGGATTCTGCCGGGCGATGAACGCGACCAGCACCCCTGTGTAACCGTAGCCGGTGATGAGCGAGGCGTTCGCGGTGCCATGGATGGCGGCCACCTCGATCGAGCCAGCTAGCCCGGCGCACACGCCGCCGAGAAAGGTCACGATGACGATCAGCCGCGCCACGGGAAGGCCGTTCAGCAGGGCGGCCCGTACGTTGCCGCCGATCATGCGGGCCGAGAATCCGAACAGGGTGCGGTTCATCAGGAACCAACCCACCAGGCAGGCGCCGACGCCCCAGGCCAGTCCCCAGTGCACATCCAGCCCGGGGAGGTTGCCGATCATGTTCTCGTCGCCGATGGGCGTCGTCGAGGGCTTGTTCAGGCTGGCGGGATCGCGCAGCGGTCCCTCGACGAAATGATTCAACAGCGCGATGGCGATGTAGTTCAGCAGCAACGTGGCGATGGTCTCGTTTACCCCTCGGTAGGCGCGCAGCGCGCCGGCCAGGGCGATCCAGACCCCGCCCGTCACGCCGCCCGCCACCAGCATCCAGGTCGCCACGGCGATGGGCCCGTGCCCGTGATTCTTCGCCGCCAGCCCCGCGAGGGCCGCCACCAGCCCGCCCAGCACCATCGCCCCCTCGCCACCCAGCACGACCAACCCCAGCCGCCCAGGCAGCGCGGTCGCCAGCGCCGTCAACATGAACGGCGCCGCCCGCAGCAACGTGTTCTGGAACGAGAACCAGGTCCCGAACGACCCCTTGAACATCTGGCCGTACACGGCGGCGGGGTTGCGCCCGACGATGGCCATGAACAGGCCGAACGCCACCACCGTCCCGGCGAACGCCGCCACGGGCGCCCGGATCACCTCCCAGGCTCGCCGCGCACCGGCCCCCAGAGCCGCCTTCTCGGGAGCCGCGACACCGGCACCGCCGAATGTACTCGCCACGCTCATCGTGCTCAGGGCGTCAGTGGGTCTTTCCGACCACGCCGTCGACCAGGTAGTCCATGCTCTCCAGCGCGATGTCCGTCTGCTTCTGCTCGACGCCGGCGGGGATGACCACCTTGCCGCTGTTGTCCTTCAGCGGACCCTTGTAGATGACCATCGTGCCGGCCATGAACTTCGCCTTGGCCGCGTCGGCCTTCTTCTTCGCCTCGGCGGAGACCGACTTGCCGTAGGGGGACATCTTCACGAACCCTTCCTTCAAGCCGCCGCGCAGCAGGTGCGGATAGGGCTTGTTGGCCTGGATCGCCGCCAGGTAGTCGCCGTAGACCTTGCCCCAGTTCCACTCGGCGCCGGTCAGGTAGCCCTTCGGGGCCAGCGCGGCCTGGCTGGCGTGATAGCCGGTCACCATGACCCCGCGGCGCTCGGCCAGTTCGGCGATCACCTTGGGCGAGTCGACGTGATAGGTCAGCGCGTCCACGCCCTGATCGATCAGGCTGTTCGCCGCCTCGGCTTCCTTCACTGGCATCGACCAGTCACCCGTGAAGATGACGGTCACGGTGGCCTTCGGGTTCACCGAGCGCGCGCCCAGCGTGTAGGAGTTGATGTTGCGCAGCACCTGAGGGATCGGCTTGGCCGCGATGAACCCCAGCTTGTTCGACTTCGTGCTCAATGCCGCCACGATGCCCGAGACGTACTGCGCCTCGTCGATGTAGCCGAAGTAGCTGCCGACGTTCTTGGGATGCTTGCCCTCGACGTAGAGGCCCCCGCAGTGCAGGAACGTCACGTTCGGGTACTTGGCGGCCATCTTCAGGATGTGGGGATCGAAGTAGCCGAACGACGTGGGAAACAGCAGCTTCGCGCCGTCCAGGTTGATCATGGACTCCATGGTCTTTTGCACGGCAGCGGTCTCGGGGACCATCTCTTCCTCACGCACCTTGATCCCCGGAAGCTTCGCGACGGCTGCGGCGCCCTGGGCGTGCGCCTGGTTGTAGCCGAAGTCGGTCTTGGGACCGACGTAGATGAACCCGACCGTCAACGGCTCGGCGGCCTGCGCCGGCGGCGAGGCGAACGCAGCGGGCAGGGCCAGCGTGACGGCGGCAAGCAAGAACGAACGACGGGAAGCGGGGGTCGGGGAACGGCGGGAAGGGAATGTGATCATTGGACCTTCTAAAATGCGCGGAGTTTCCGGCAGTTTTCCGCCCGCGCAATTCCTCGTAACTTTCCAGGTTTGGGGCTTGCCTGCGCTTGTGAAGGGCAGAGCCGTTCGGCATCCTGGCGCGCATGACCACAGCGACGCAGCCGCGGCGAACCGATGTTGGCCCCCCAGATCCGCTGCTGGACGGCGGCCTGGATCTGGGAACGCTGGCGCGGCTGTACGCGTCGGGCAGGACCACGCCCGCGGACGTGGTGAAGGCGGTGCTGTCCCGCATACGCCACCGCGGCGACGACGGCGTCTGGATCTCCGTCGCCAGCCCGCAGGCGCTGGACGCCGCTCTGGAGGCGCTGGAACGGCGGCGCGCCGCCGGTCACCCGCTGCCGCTGTACGGGGTGCCGTTCGGCGTGAAGGACAACATCGACGTCGCGGGCTTTGCGACCACGGCGGGCTGTGCCGCGTTCAGCCATCAGCCGCGCGCGTCCGCGCCCGCGGTGCAGAAACTGCTAGCGGCCGGCGCGATCGTGATCGGCAAGACGAATCTGGACCAGTTCGCGACGGGACTGGTAGGCGTGCGGTCGCCCTATGGGATCCCGGGCAACGCCTTCGACGCGACGCTGGTGTCCGGCGGCTCGAGTTCGGGATCGGCGCTGGCCGTCGCGCTGGGCCAGGTGACGTTCGCGCTGGGCACGGATACGGCCGGCTCGGGGCGCGTCCCCGCCGCGTTCAACAACGTGGTGGGCCTGAAGCCCAGCCCAGGCCTGATCACCACCGCGGGCGTGGTGCCCGCCTGTCGCTCACTCGACTGTGTGTCGGTGTTCGCGGCGACCTGCGAGGACGCGGCATCGGTGGCCGAGCTGGCGCGGGGTTTCAACCCGGCCGACCCGTTCTCGCGCCCGGCCGCCGACGATGTTCGCTTCGCGCCGCGGGCGCCGCGGACGACGTTCCGCTTTGGCGTGCTGTCGCCGGCCGATCGCGAGTTCAACGGAGATGTGGCGATGGCCGAGGCGTACGCGCGCGCCGTCGACAGGACCGTCGCCGAAGGGGGCGCCGCGGTCGAGTTCGACTTCGCGCCTTTTCTCGAGGCGGGGGCGATGCTGTACGAGGGGCCGTTCGTGGCCCAGCGCCTGGAAGCGGCCGGCAGGCTGCTGGCGGAACGGCCGGAAGCGTTGCTGCCGCCGATCCGCGCCATCATGGAAGGGGCGACCCTCCCCAAGGCGGACGCGGCCTTCGCCGCCGAGGCGCGTTTGATCATGCTGCGTCGGCAGGTCGCCGCCCTGTGGACGTCGCTGGACTTCTTGCTGCTGCCCGCGGCCCCCACCATCCCGGCCATCGAGGCCGTGCAGCGGGATCCCATCCGGTCCAACGCGTCGCTGGGGCGCTACACGACGTTCGTGAACCTGCTGGACCTTGCGGCGCTGGCCGTGCCCAGCGGGTGGCGCAGCGACGGACTGCCGGCGGGCGTGACCCTGATGGGGCCGTGGGGCAGCGACGCCCTGCTGGCCGGCTACGCGACGCGCCTGCACCGCTCCATGTCCTCGCGCGTGGGCGCGACCGACGCACCGTTGCCACCGCCGCTGGCGCCGCCCCGCGCCACGCCAGCGTCAACGGCAATCCCCATCGCCGTCGTGGGGGCGCATCTGTCCGGCCAGCCGCTGAATCACCAGTTGACGTCGGCCGGCGGAACTCTGCTGCGCGCCTGTCGAACGGCGCCGCTGTATCGTCTGTACGCGTTGCCGGGGACCGTCCCCCCGAAGCCAGGGCTGGTGCGCGTCACCGACGGCAGCGGGCTTGCCATCGAGGTCGAGGTGTGGACGCTGCCGCCCGCGGCGTTCGGCGCGTTCGTGGCGGGCATTCCGGCGCCGCTGGGCATCGGCAAGCTGAACCTCGAAGATGGCGAAGCGGTCAGCGGGTTCGTTTGCGAGCCGTGTGCCATCGAAGGCGCGAACGACATCTCTTCCTTCGGCGGCTGGCGGGCGTACCTCCGCCAGAGCGCCTGAGGATTCGGGGGCCCAGCATCGTCCGCCGCCGCCGAATTAACGCAAGACTTACGGCCAGGAAACATGTTGTTCATGTCTCCTGGGTAATGTCCGTTACCAGTCGATAACGACTCGGTGAACGTGATCCCAGCGAGTCGTTATCGCGTCCGGCGAGGACACTCGTGACGTGTGTCCACCCGGGCCGCCTGCATCCGGATCACGAGACTAGGACGAGCATGCTGGACAAACGGAAGGGCCTCACGATGATTCGCCGGTACGCGCTTTCAAGCTTGTTGTTGTTGGGTACTTCCACGTTCGGCGCCTGCGAGAAGGAAGAAACGAAACCAGCCGTCGCTCCGGCGGCGCCCGCCGCGCCCGCGGCGCCGGCCCCCGCGGCCGCGCCGGTGGACGACAAGGGCCCCATCAAGGTCGGCATCCTGCACTCGCTGTCGGGCACGATGGCGATCAGCGAGACCTCGTTGAAGGACGTCGCCCTCATGACGATCGAGGAGATCAACGAGGCGGGCGGCGTCCTGGGCCGCAAGCTGGAGCCGGTGGTCGTCGACCCGGCCTCGAACTGGCCGCTGTTCGCCGAGAAGGCGCGCGACCTGATCCAGAACCAGCACGTGGCTGTCACGTTCGGTTGCTGGACGTCGGTGTCCCGCAAGTCGGTGCTGCCGGTCTTCGAGGAGCTGAACGGCCTGCTGTTTTACCCGGTCCAGTACGAGGGCGAAGAGTCGTCCTGGAACGTCTTCTACACGGGCGCCGCGCCGAACCAGCAGGCCATCCCGGCCGTCGAGTACCTGATGAGCAAGAAGGGCGGCGCCGCCAAGCGCTGGGTCCTGCTGGGCACCGACTACGTCTACCCGCGCACCACGAACAAGATCCTGCGCTACTTCCTGCACGCGAAGGGCGTGGCCGACGACGACATCATGGAGAAGTACACCCCGTTCGGTCACAGCGACTACCAGACCATCGTCGCCGACGTGAAGAAGTTCGCCGCCGGCAAGCGCACCGCCGTCGTCTCGACGATCAATGGCGACTCGAACGTGCCGTTTTACAAGGAGCTGGGTAACCAGGGCATCAAGGCCACCGACATCCCCGTGGTGGCCTTCTCGGTGGGCGAGGAAGAGCTGCGCGGCGTCGACACGAAGCCGCTGGTCGGCCAGCTGGCAGCCTGGAACTACTTCGAGTCGATCGACAACCCGACCAACAAGGCCTTCATCGACAAGTGGATGGCCTACGTGAAGAAGAACAACCTGCCAGGCGGCGACAAGCGGGTCACCAACGACCCGATGGAGGCCACGTACATCGGGATCCACATGTGGGCGCAGGCCGTCGATCAGGCGCACACCACGAACGTGGACGCCGTTCGCCAGGCGGTCGGCTACCAGCACTTCAAGGCGCCGTCGGGCTTCGACATCACGATGGACGCCGAGAACCACCACCTGCACAAGCCGGTCTTCATCGGGGAGGTCAAGGCCGACGGTCAGTTCCGCGTGGTGTGGAAGACGGACGGGCCGATCAAGGCCGAGGCCTGGAGCCCCTACATTCCGGATGACAAGGGCAAGATCGCGAACTGGCTGTACCCGTGGGCCTGCGGCAACTGCACGGAGGCCAAGTACAAGTAATGCGTTCCGCGCCGGCCCCCACCGTAACGCGCCGGTTCGCGACCGGTCGATCCGAGCTTGCCGCGCTGGCCCCGCTTGCCGCGCTCGCCGCCTTCGTCCTCGTGACGGGCGGCGGCGCGGGTCGCCCCGCCTTCGCGAACACTCTGGAAGAAGCCATCAACGGTCTGGCCAGCAACTCGGGCGAGAAGATCTCCGCCAGCGTGAAGGCGCTGGCCACGCTGGGCGACCCGCGCGCCATCCCGGCGCTGGACGCTCTGTGTGACGATCGTTTGCGGGCGGGGGCGGACGGGCGGGCGTGGATCTTCGATAGCCACACCCACGACCTGAAGGACCCGGTGACAGGCGCGATGGCGCCGGCGTCGGCCCGACCCGCGAAAGAGGTCGAGCTGGACAACGACATCCGTCGCGACGCGCAGCCGGTGCTGGCCCAGTTGCAGCTCGGCTCGTCCGACAAGGCCGTGCGCCTGGCGGCGGCGGAGGAGCTGAGCAAGGCCGGCTCGGACGACGCCGCGCTGATGCTGCACAAGGCTTACGACAAGGAGCAGGACAAGGGGGTCCACGAGGCGCTGGCGCTGGCCGTCGCGCGCCTGGACATCCAGAGCAAGGATCCGGCAACGCGTCTGGCCGCGGTCCAGATCATTCACAAGTCCGGCAACGACGCGATGCTGGGCGAGCTGCAACGGCTGGTGTCCGTGGGTGCCGACGGCAAGCCGCAGGAACCTGATGAGAAGGTCCGCGGCGAGGCGAAGGAGGCGCTGGAGGCCGTGATGAGCCGGCGCAAGATGGTGACCGCCGTGGGCAGCGTCATCTACGGCGTGTCGCTGGCCAGCGTGCTGCTGTTTGCGGCACTGGGGCTGGCCATCACGTTCGGCCTCCTCGGCGTCATCAACATGGCCCACGGCGAGATGCTGATGCTGGGGGCGTATGCGACCTACGCGGTGCAAACGTTCTTCCAAAATCACCTGGCGGGCGCGTTCCAGTACTACCTGGTGGCTGCCGTGCCGGTGGCGTTCATCGTCACGTTCGCGGTGGGGGTGGTGCTGGAGCGGGTGGTGATCCGCCACCTGTACAACCGCCCGCTGGAGACGCTGCTGGCCACCTGGGGCATCAGCCTGATCCTGATCCAGACCGTGCGGTTGATCTTCGGCGCGCAGAACGTCGCGGTGGCGAACCCGGACTGGCTGGCCGGCGGCGTCGAGCTGGCCCACGGCCTGGTGCTGCCCTACAACCGCATCGGGGTGGTCATCTTCGTGGTCGCGGTCTCGGCGGCGGTGTGGGCGTTGCTGTACCGCACGCGGCTGGGCCTGAACGTCCGCGCCATCACGCAGAACCGCAACATGGCGGCGTGCGTGGGCATCCCCACCAAGCGGCTGGACGCCTGGATGTTCGGTCTGGGTTCGGGGATCGCGGGGCTGGGCGGCGTGGCGCTGTCGCAACTGGGCAACGTGGGGCCCGAGCTGGGGCAGTCGTACATCATCGACTCGTTCATGGTGGTCGTGCTGGGTGGGGTGGGACGGCTGGCCGGCGCCATCGTGTCGGCGCTGGGCCTCGGGATCATCAACAAGCTGATCGAGCCGGTGGCCGGCGCGGTGATGGGGAAGATCGTGGTGCTGGGCTTCATCATCCTCTTCATCCAGCGACGGCCCCAGGGGCTGTTCGCGCTCAAAGGCAGGAGCGAGGCGTAACGTGCGCGAACGTCTGTTGCAGTTCCATGGGCGCCGCGGTTGGTTGATCCTGGCGGTCGCCGCCGCGGCGCTGATCATCGTGGTGCCGGTCCTGAACTCGCTGCCCAGGTCCTTCCCGCTGGCGGTGCCCGATTACCTGATCCCGCTGCTGGGGAAGTTCCTGTGCTACGGCATGATGGCCATCGCGATGGATCTGGTGTGGGGTTACACCGGCATCCTCAGCCTGGGGCACGCGATGTTCTTCGCGCTGGGCGGCTACGGGATGGGCATGTACCTGATGCGGCGGATGGCGGGCGAGGGCGTCTACCGCAGCAACCTGCCCGACTTCATGGTCTTCCTGGACTGGAAGACGCTGCCCTGGTACTGGCACGGCTTCCAGAACTTCTGGTTCGCGGTGGCGATGCTGCTGCTGGTGCCCGGGGTGCTGGCGGCGGTGTTCGGCTGGTTCGCGTTCCGGTCGCGCATCAAGGGCGTGTACCTGTCGATCGTCACGCAGGCGCTGACGTTCGCGGCCATGCTGCTGTTCTTCCAGAACGCCACCGGGTTCGGCGGTAACAACGGCTTGACCGACTTCAAGCACCTGCTGGGGCGATCACTGCAGTCGCCGTCGACGAAGCTGGCGCTGTACATCGCGTCGGCGGTGGCGCTGGTGCTGACGTACGCGCTGTGCCGGTTCGTGGTGACCAGCAAGCTGGGCCGGGTGTTGACGGCCGTGCGGGACGCCGAGCTGAAGACGCGCTTCTGCGGGTACGAGACGACGCACTACAAGGTCTTCGTCTGGACGCTGTCGGCGATGTTGTGCGCGCTGGCGGGCGCCCTGTACGTGCCGCAGGTCGGGATCATCAACCCTAGCGAGATGCAGCCCTCGAACTCCATCGAGCTGGCCATCTGGGTGGCGGTGGGAGGGCGGGGCACGCTGATCGGGCCGCTGCTGGGCGCGCTGCTGCTGAACGGCGCCAAGAGCTATCTGACGGCGGCCTTTCCGTCGGCGTGGCTTTACGTGCTGGGCGGCATCTTCGTGCTGGTGACGCTGTTCCTGCCGCGGGGCGTCCTGGGGTTGCTGACGGCGGCCCGCAAGCGGAAGACCACCACTCCACAGCAGGCGACAGAGCCCGAGCGCGGGGTGAGCGTCGAGCCGGCGCCGTCAACCGGGAAGGTCCCGGTGACGCCATGACCGCCGTCGAGGCCGACCTGGTCGCCACGGTGGCCGACGGGCCGCGGGTGCGGGTCGCGTCGCAGGTGGTCGCGCTGTGGGTCGAGAACCTGACCGTCAGCTTTGACGGGTTCAAGGCGCTGAACGACGTCACGCTGCTGCTGGATCGGGGCGAGCTCCGCTGCATCATCGGGCCCAACGGCGCTGGCAAGACGACGCTGATGGATTGCATCACCGGCAAGACGCGGCCCGATTCGGGGTCGGTCTACCTGGAGAGCCGGCTGCACAACCTGACCGAGCTGTCGGAGTGCGAGATCGCGCAGCTGGGCATCGGGCGAAAGTTCCAGCGCCCCACGGTCTTTCCCCAGCACACGGTGTACGAGAACTGCGAGCTGGCCCTGAACGGCAATCGGGGCGTCTTTCATTCGCTGTTCTCGCGCCTGAGCAAGAAGGACAAGGAGACGATCGATCGGGTGCTGGAGACGATCGGCCTCGTGGACCTGAAGGGCAGGATGGCCGGTTTGCTGGCGCACGGTCACAAGCAGTGGCTGGAGATCGGCATGCTGCTGGCGCTGGACCCGAAGGTGCTGCTGATCGACGAGCCGGTGGCGGGCATGACCCAGCCCGAGATGGAGCGCACGGCCGAGCTGATGCAGCGGCTGGCGGGCGAGCGGACGGTGGTGGTGGTCGAGCACGACATGGAGTTCGTGCGCAGCATCGCGCGCAAGGTGACGGTGCTGCACGAGGGACGCATCCTGGCCGAAGGGCCCATGGCGGAGATCCAGCGCGACCCGCGCGTCATCGAGGTCTATCTGGGGACATGATGGAAACGACGACTGAGGCGGTGGCCGAGAAGCCGACGGTGTTCGATCCGACCGCGGGCGAGCCCCTGCTGGTGGCCAAAGGGATCAACCAGTTCTACGGCGAGAGCCACACCCTGTGGGACGCCGGGTTGGTGGTCCCGAAGGGGACGGTGGTCTGCCTGATGGGCCGGAACGGCGTTGGCAAGACCACGCTGCTGAAGGTGATCATGGGGCTTCTCTCTCCGCTATCGGGGACGATGGCCGTGGGCAAGAAGCCGTTGCTGTCCGGGCGGCCCGAGCTGCGGGCCCGCATGGGGATCGGCTACGTGCCGCAGGGGCGCGAGATCTTTCCGCAGCTCACCGTCGAGGAGAACCTGCGCCTGGGCCTGACGGCGTCGGGCAAGCGCGAGATCCCGAAGAAGGTGTTCGAGTTGTTCCCGGTGTTGAAGAAGATGATGGGGCGACGGGGCGGCGATCTGTCGGGCGGGCAGCAGCAGCAACTGGCCATCGGTCGCGCGTTGGGGTCCGATCCGTCGGTGCTGATCCTGGACGAGCCGACCGAAGGCATTCAGCCCAACATCGTCCACGAGATCGGCGACATCATCATCGGCCTGGCCCAGGAAGGTCTGGCGGTCCTGCTGGTCGAGCAGAAGCTCCCCTTCGCCCGCCGCGTGGGCAACGTCTTCTGCATCATG
>Ga0207652_10003866_pt1 | contig 12267 bp, 11 predicted proteins | sample KBSC63BmetaG_FD_184334 | JGI IMG/M metagenome (GOLD analysis project Ga0207652, IMG submission 184334) | Corn rhizosphere microbial communities from Kellogg Biological Station, Michigan, USA - KBS C6-3B metaG (SPAdes) (version 2) | ecosystem: Host-associated > Plants > Roots > Rhizosphere ... | reverse complement strand
GCTACATGCCCCATACTACGGCCTGTAAGTCACTTGATTGGTGGCGCTGACCGCGGTCAGCCAGGTCTGTCCGGCGTCGAGTTTGATGGTCGCCCCGCTGCTATCGGTGAAGCTGAGCTGGCTTTTATTGTCCGTCTTGGTCCAGGTGCCGATCGTGACCGTCCCGTCTTGGAAGACATACGCTTGCCCGCTGCCGATAGGATTGTAGTTGGAATAGAAGGCGCCACTACTATCAAGCGCGCCCTGGCTAAGCGGTACCACCAGGCCGATGACCACTTTCGGCGCGATCTGGGTCTGGGCGCCGCTGGCGGATAATTCCATGTGCGGCTTGCCTTCTTCGCTGCGTTTGTAGGTGTTCGTCGTGGCGTCGTAATCGAAATGCGGGTTGTAGTAGTAACCTGAAAGCGTCATATCGATGCTGTTGGCCGCCGTCCGGATGTCAGAGGCCACTGATGTCGGCGTCTTTTTACCGGCGGTGGGTTTGGTCGCGGTGGGTGGTTTGTACGGTTGGTCGGCCTTACGGGCGAAGCCGGTGAACGTACTCGTGGTGTAGCCTTTAGCCTGTTCGACGGCGTTCAGCTTGGCGATAGAGGTATAGACGTTGTGCGGCGCGTAGCGCGAACTTATCCGCTGATAGGCGCCGGAGTTATAGAACTGGTCCAGATCACGTACCCCCCAGGCCTTGATGTCGGCCAAACCGTCCGGACTGCCGCCGACATGCGCGTAGCCGGCGTCAAAACCGAGCGCCCAGGCGAGATAGTAGGGCCGAGCGCTGCGGACCGGCCCGATATAATCCGGCTGCGTATCCTGATACAGCGCCATGAAACGGGTGACGCCGCCTTCGGCGATGGCCTCGAACACTACGCCGGCCTGATCGAGCCCCGATTGCGGCCGGGCGTCGATACTGTTCTCTATCATGACCGCGGTGACCGGACGCTGATTGACCGCCGGATCCACTGGCAGGCCGCTGAGCGTCGACGGGACGGTGGTGGGTACCACCACTTTCGGTTTCTTAGCGCTAGGCTTCACGCTGACGGCGCTGACTTCGACGGTCCGGTGGAAGTGCGTCCAGGCGGCACCACTGCCGAACGCCAGCAACACGGCGATGACGCTTAGGACGATACTCTGGCGGCGGCTCGGCGGCCACGAAACGTGGAACCGGCGCTTGGGAGGCTGGGGAGGCGTAGACCCCGTGGTGCCGGTCTTGCCCGCTGCGGGAATCGCCTCGGCCGTGTCGGGATGCTTCGAATCAGGAGCAGAGCCAGAGGCGAACTCCGGTTCGTGACTATCGGGCGCCGCTGTCATTTCGAGCCTCGGAAGCGGCTTGAAAGCCGGTTTCGCGAGTGGTTCGATCACTTTTGGTTTCCGTCTCGTTGGCGGCAAAACGTCGTCAATCATCTGGCTTCGCTCCGCTCAGCAGAGGTTCTCACTTTGTTGGAACATAAGCGTTATTATAGCAATAAACCAAGCACAATGAGCGAAAAACAAAAAACACGTCCCGTGGGCGGAAGGTCAGAAAGCGGCTCCGCGCGTCCCGACCCGACCCGCGCGGCATCCGGCGGTATTGGCTCGAGGAGTACTAACTGCTCAGTGATTCGATGCTTGTCCGCAGGCGAGCCAGAGAGCGTTCCTTGCCCAGCACGTGCAACGTATCGGCCAAAGCTGGGCTGAACGGCGCCCAGGTGGTGGCGATACGGATGAGACTGAACAATACTCCTGGTTTCTGGCCAGTGGCTTCGAGGAGCTGATTAAGGCGCTCGGTCAGATCGGCGGCACTGAAATCGCTAGCTTCGAGCGACGCCTGGGCGGTCCGGAGCCAGGTTCTCAGTTCCGCGCGGTCGAACTTCTTGAGCTGCTTGTTCTCGCCTATCAACGCCATGTCTACCGGCAGATCTTCGAAGAAGAAATTCGTCAAGCTGGGCAGCTCGGCGAAGAATTTCAGCCTTTCTTGGACCAGGCCGAGGACCTGCGACTTGTAGTCATCCGGGTAAGCTTTGGCTGATTCGGGCCAGAACCCTTGACAACGGGTGTATATAGTGTTGCTGTCAAGTGCCCGGATCCAGGCGCCGTTCATCCAGCTGAGCCGTTGTTCGTCAAAGCGGGCGCCGCTGCGCTGGACGCGCTCCAGACTGAATTTGGCGATCAGCTCTTCGCGGCTGAAGATCTCTTGCTCGGTACCATCGTTCCAGCCGAGAGACGCGATGAAGTTGATCATCGCCTCGACCAGGAAGCCATCGCGCAGATAATCGAGGACGTCTTTGGCGCCGTCACGCTTGCTGAGCTTCTTCTTGCCGTCCGGGCCGAGGATGTGCGGCATGGTGGCCAGGATGGGCCGCTCGAAGCCGAGGGCCTCGGACAGGTTCAGATAATTCGGGACGCTGGCCAGGAATTCCTGGCCGCGGATGACGTGGCTGATCCGCATTTCCTGATCATCGATGATGTGCGCGAAGTTGTAAGTGGGAAAGCCGTCGGATTTCATGATGATGAAGTCGTCGATTGCTTCGGCGCCGGCGTGCAAGTCGCCCATAACGGCGTCTTGCCAGTGATAGTTCTGGGGTTCGGACTTGAAGCGTAGGGCTGTCGAGCCGTCCCACTTGGGCGGGTTTTCCGGGCGGTGATTGCGGTATAGGAACGGTTTCTTGGCGGCCTGGGCTTGCTCGCGGAAGGCTTGGACTTCGGCCGGGGTGTAGGGGTCGGCGTAGGCTCGGCCAGCGTCGATCAGCACCTGAGCCCACGTTTTATAGGTAGCTAAGCGTTCGGTTTGGCGGTACGGACCGTACTCACCAGGCATATCGGGACCTTCATCGAAATCCAGCCCTAAGGCCCGCAGGCTCTCGATTATGTGGGCCTCAGCCCCTTTTACTTCGCGAGCTTGATCGGTATCCTCGATGCGCAGGATGAACGAGCCCCCGCTCTGTCGGGCGATCAGCCAGGCGAATAGCGCGGTACGGATACCGCCGACATGTAAAAAGCCGGTCGGGCTGGGCGCGAAGCGGGTACGGACGGGTTTCATATGAGGTGCAGTATACAAGAATTTGGCCGCCGAAAGAAGTCAATCTCATTTACAGAATTGACAATTAAAGGTATAATAATCAAAATGTAAGTTTTGGAGGCAACTATGGCAGGAAAAGCTAACGAACAAATAGCTATGATACCAGGAGTTGATGTACTCGATCGCCGTTATGATACCGTACTTGGCGTTGCTATGCTGGAGGCTTATCGAGATATTCCTTCTAGTTGCGGGCCGCTGGCGGTAGAACAGCTCAAGCCAGCCGAACGAATGGACGGTCGCTCCGTGCAACGGGACGTGGTGCGTTTCATGGCGGAGAGTGTCGCGGACACAATCGAGATCGCTGAAATGAGGGCGGCCGAACTGGGAGGTACCGACGGGCCTCGCCGGACGCCAGAAAGTGATCGGTAAGCGGTATGGCCGAAGAAAGCGGATACGATAAGTTGAGCTCGTTCATCAGGACGACACCTGCCTCCGCCGAAGCTAGCTCTGACACTCAGGCTGGTCTGCCTGAACCGAGACCGGAGCTAATGGCAGCGTACCGGCACGCGATTAGAACGCACAAGATCGATGTGATGCGCGAGGCGCTCGCGAGCCTATCTGACACGCAAGCGACCGCGCGGTATCTCGCGGAACTTCCCCGGCCCGATGCGCGCTATATGGATGCCGCGGAGGCCGAGCTTGCCGCGGCTGTGGCGGCGCAGGGCGTGGATGCTGGCGAGGCCTGCGACATAGGTCCTGATCATCTGTCGCCGGACTCGATGGAGAGCGTTCGCGAGCATTTTGAGCGGCAAGATCCCGTACCTGAGGGCCTGATCGAACGTCTCCAAAACCCAACTGGTGATAATCCTCGCTGATCGCGGCATCGAGTTGCTATGACAGAAGTGTCTAAGACGGGCGGGGCTGAGACACCACCAGACTTCGTTGAGAAAAACGAGCGATTCTTCGAGTGGTCAGAACATGACGAAGCAGCTCTGAGTTACACCGATCGTGATCCGAGAACCGTCGCGCGATCCAGCAAAGCTCTCGCTATGCGACAGTGCTCAGCCATAGAGTGTCGCTTGGAGGGCAATATCAATATGTCGGCTCGCCACGGAGCGTTCCTGTGTGATCTGTCATGCGACGGACCGCAACAAGCGGTACGGCATTTTGGCTACGGTATCCAGAACGCGGATAGGAGCTAGCGATTAGACGCTGGTGACGATGGAGAGGATGTCGGCGGTGCTGAGGTTGCCGTCGCTGGTGATCTGATAGAAGATACCGTTATTGACCCAGGCGGCGTCGCCCTGTCCATAGATGTAGATGGTGTTACCACCCTGTTGTAGCGTTTGGAAGCTACCGCTCCGCGGGATGTTGCTGGCAGTCAGAACGTCTTGATCTGTCAGGTTGGTGCGTTTCTGGCTGAGCGTGTAGTTGCGGCTAGTGCCGGGCTTGGTATATTGGATCGCCACCTGGCCGGCACTGTAACGGAACTTGCTGGCGGCGAAGCCGCTCGGTTGATTCGCGGGCAACGTGGCGTGGAAGCCGGCTTTGGCACTGGCGTAGCGGAGCGTGATGGCGGCTTTGTTTTGATAGGTGAAGAATCCGGCCAGGATCACCACGGCCAGCGAGACGGCGACGACGCTGGCCAGACGGTGGTGGGCACGAGGCTGACGGCTCGCCTTTCGGACGTGCTTTTTGGTCTGGACGGCCGGTTGTTCGTGGGCCGTGGCGGTGGCCAGGGCTCGCTGGAAGACGTCCATCGATCGGTTATGGGCGATGGGTCGAGCGGATTGTGCCGGCTTCACGGTTACGGCTGCCGCCTCTGTGGTGGCGGGAGTCATCGGCTGGCGGAACCAGCTGGCTTGATCGGGGGCGAAGCGGCGGATAAACTTGCTCTTAGCGACGGTGGTCGCCCGCCGACTACGCTGTTCGTCGACGGCTGCGACGGAGTGTTTGGGGGCGACATGAAGCCGCGGTGATTTGACAAGGACATCAGTGCGCGTTTGGGCGTGTACCTGGCGTCTGAGGCTGGGAGCCGGGCGCTTGACGGCGGCTCGCATCAGGGTGCGGGCTGGTTGCTGCTTGTGGGCTTTGATATGGACAAGTGGCGTCGGGCGGGTGCTGAGGACACTGCTGGCGTGATTCGCCGGCTGGATCGGCGTGGTGACGGACCGTATCAGCTGTGGCCGTGGACTGACCACCAGGGATTTTGCGGTGGCCCGGACGACATCATTAATATGTTTCGGAGCCGGTTTGCTGGTGTTATCCCGCCGGCTTCGCGAGGCGTAGTGGGTCCGGACATGGACGGTGTGGGCATCACTCATTAACGGCTCCCTACACGAAGGGAAATACCGCCGTAAGAGCTATCGCCGCCTACCGCCAAGGTACGTGTGACTGGTATGATTATTTTTTTGTTGACCACTGGGGGTTTGTCCTCGAACTATCGTACTTATGGTAAACCTTATCAGGCGAACTGGCAATAGGTGCGCTATACTTAAGTGACAGCCAGGCCGGCTTCAGCAGCCGGCTGTAAAATATACGTATGGATTTTCTCGACCCCAAAAAACAACGTCAGCACACCATCCAACTCGCCGTTGGTTACGTATTGATTAGCATCGCCATCACTATCGCGACCATCATACTATTGGTGATGGCCTATGGTTTCGGCCGGGGTAAAGATGGTGAAGTCGTGCAACGCGGTATCGTATTTATCTCCAGTACCCCGAGCGGCGCGGCCATCCGCCTCAGTAACAGCAAGGATAACCTGGCCACCACCAATACCCGAGAACTATTACTGGAGGGAACGTATACGCTGAACCTTACCCGGAGCGGTTATCGACCTTGGAGCCGCCAGATTACTGTCGTCGGTGGCAGCATCGCCCATTATGATTATCCATTTCTCTTTCCGGCTACGCTGAAAACGTCGGCTGTCAAGACGTTTGCCGGCGCCCCACCGCTGGCCACTCAGAGCCCGAGTCAACGGTGGCTACTCGTGCAGCATCCGGAAGACACCCCTACGTTTGACGTCTTTGACAGAGATAATCCCAAATCGACGAGTACTACGATCACCTTGCCGAACACCCTCGTGACGCCGGGGACGAATCAGAGCTGGGAGGTCATGGAATGGGCCTCCGATAACGATCACGTGCTCCTGAAACACCTATACGACGGGAAGAGCGAATTCATCATGTTGGATCGTGGCGATCCCTCGAAATCGCTGAATCTGAATCAGACATTAAATTTGTCGCCGACCAAGCTGAGCCTGCGGGATAAGAAATACGATCAATATTACGTCTACGACGCCACCGATCAGACACTGAAGACTGTCAGTCTCGATAAGCCCATGCCGGACGCCTATCTCGAACATATCATCGACTATCAATCGTACGGCTCGGATACGATGCTGTACGCCTCCAGCGCCTCCTCCGGTAAAAGCAAGGTAGCGATCGACTTGCTGCAGAGTGGCAAAACGTATAATCTCCGCGAAGTGACGGCCGGCACGACGTATCTTCTGAATCTGACACGCTACAGTCACGCCTGGTATGTCGCGGTCGGCGCCAGCAGCGAAAGCAAAGTATATGTCTACAAGAACCCGGTGACGCAGCTGAACTCCAAGCTGGGAGTGTTGGTACCGATCGCCATCCTGAAGACTGTCCAACCGACCTATCTGGCTTTCTCCGATAACGCCCGTTTCATCACCAGTGAGAACGGCTCCGTGTTCAGTGTCTATGACGCCGAGAATGATGAATCCTACACCTATGATACGAAGGCGCCGCTCGACGCTCCACAAGCGCATGCTACCTGGATGGACGGACACCGGTTGACCTATGTCAGCGGCGGCAAGCTACTTGTGTTCGATTATGATCACAAGAACGTCCAGAGCTTGATGGCGGCCAGCCCCGACTACACCCCATTCTTCAGCTCCAATTACAAGTTCGTCGACACTTTCGCTCTTCCCGATCCGGCCGGCCAGACGGTGCTTACCACCACCTCCCTCCGTACACCTGCCGATCAGTAGAGCAATAGCTTTGCCTCCGGCCATGGCTTTTGATTGTAAGACTCCTACTCATGAGTATGGGCTGCTGGGAAGGGGGCGCTATGTTGAATAGTAAGAATTAAGAATTAAGAATTAAGAATTAGGAAGTAGGAATTAGGAAGTAGGAACGAATTCTTTTGAGCCCGCGGCTAAGCAACCTAAATCTTTAATCTTTAACCCTACGCATTCGCTAGAACACCCAGCGCCACAAGCGGGTCCAGGCGGTCGGCCCGTTGCCCGGGAGCGTAGCGGGTCCGACCTGGCTGGTGCTACCGGCGCTGGCGGCGCCGGTATTGGTGCTGACAGCCGGGCTGATCTGTTGGCCGACGATGATCAGGCGGTGCAAACTCGTCCCCGGCGGATCGCAGGTGATGAGCGTGGCGGTGGCCGTCTGGCCCGCTACCGGTCCCAACACGGCGACATCGCTGGGGTCGACGATATCTTTGGTGATGACCTTGTACACGTAGACTTTTCCGGCATTGGTCAGATAGAACGTATCTCCTGGTACCAGCGTATGCAGCTGCACGAACGCGAACTTATACTTGCCTTTGTTAAAGATGTTGTTACTGGAATGGCCGAAGAACGCCGCGTTGCCATTCTGGCCCGGCATGACAGTGCTCGGATAGTGGACGATGCCACTTTCCAGATCGTTTTCGATGGTCGCTTCGTCGGTAGATGTCTCGGTGTAGTTGACCGGTATCTCGACATTTATCTTGGGAATGATGACTTCCGGCGTGCTGGTCGGCGCCACCCCGTCGGTGCTGAGGATCAGCGGCGTGGCGCTGGCGTGCCGGCTGGGCTGAATGAAGGGCGCGATAAAGAACTCGTTAAAGAATCCGAACAGGAAGATCAATATGACCACCAAGCCCATGCTCAGGCCAAAGACCAATGACTGAACATGATGCTTGGCCTTGAGCTTGCCACCGGCGGTGGCGTGTTTGACGATGGTGTCTTTGATGGCGGCGCTGGAGCGGCCGACCTTCGTCGTCGGTGTTTTCTTGGGTGTCTTTTTCTTCGGCGCCGGATGAACGGCTAGCATCGCCGGCTGGTGATCGCCGACAACTAGCCCTTTCTCCACGAGCTGGGCTTGGAGCACTTCGCTGGCAACCGGTTTTGGCGCCTGCTTGAAATACTGGGAGCTGTGGGCGTTACTGGCGTAGAATTCCTGCCAGACCTCGTGCTTTTCCTTGTCGGGCAGCGTCACGTAATAATGGTGCCACTCCGTCTGGATATCGGCGAGCGGCTTACCGGAGGTGCTCAGTTCATGCATGAATTCCTGGTGTTTGGAACGGTGCTGGATACCCTTGTCCTCGGCGATCTCCTCTGTGGCGTCCGGCTCTTCGGCGTAAATCTGAGCCAGCTTCCGACGGATTACGGCCGCGGCCGCCTCGCGTTCTTCGGACCGGTTGATCGGCTTGAGGTCGTTGGCTTTCTGCGGCAGGAGATATCCACCCTGCTGTGGCTCAGGATTGACGCTACTGGGATCGAAGAAAAGGTCATCGTTTGCCATAAGAGCTCGTGAAAATAGCGAACCGTTGTCCGGGCTCGCTTTTCACCTTCCAGTATAGTACAATACACCCCTGATAACCACGGAAACGTAAGCGTTTTCAAATACAGCTCCGGTTATCCATATGGGCGAGTGGTGGAATGGTAGACACGCCAGACTCAAAATCTTGTGAGCTTTACGCTCGTGTGGGTTCAAGTCCCACCTCGCCCACCACACAGTACTGAGACAAACCTACGATCTTTCTATAGCTTCTCGCGGGGTCATCCTTTATCTTCTATTCGATTGGATACCTCCGGTTCGGCATATAGACTCACTGACCGTTCGTCTATCATCGCCGCCCGGCCTCCTGCAAGGAAGCCGGGGCTACTCTTTCCCCTCGGCACTCACTTCGTTGATATGGCTCGGAAATGAATTATAATACGCTTTGGATTTCTTACGATATGGAAGACCAACACATCCAACAACTTCAGGATTATATCCGGCAACAGTACCGGTCCGGTTTGCAGCCGAATGAAATCGCTCAGCAGCTCCAGACAGTTGGCTGGCCCGCCGAGGTAATACAACAAGCTTTCGCAGTGGTTCAGGCCGAGATGGTACCGAACAGTTACGCGCAACCCAATCCCGCGGCTAATGCCTCCGCTACTAGCCAAACCGGTAGCGAAGTCCCAGCAGCGAATGGTAAGAAGCGTGGACGTATCCGGACTGGCTGGCAACTGTTCAAAATAAGCTTCGGTATCCTGCGCGGCAACAAATACTTGCTGCGCTATTTACTCCTCACCGTGCTCAGTGTGGTAGCGGTCCTGATCGTGTTTATTATCGTCTTCCTACTTGGTCATAACGTCTTCTTCCCGAAGAACTACTACGGTGGGAATGGTATGTCAGTGCTCGGCTACATTGTCACGTTCGTCTATTACGTCAGCATTTACTTCAGCATCAATTTCTTCGCGGCGGCGCTAGCGGCCAACATTCTGGACATCTTCAAAGGGCAGCGACAGCCGTATCAGCAGTATCTGCGCGCGGCATGGTCCCGGGCCGGCACGATTTTCTTCTTCTCGATCATCTCGGCGACCGTCGGTTTCATACTCAATTACGTGGTGGAGCGTATCCGTTATATAGGTTGGATCTTGAGTTGGATACTGGGTACGGCCTGGTCTCTCGGTACGATGTTCGTGCTGCCAATTCTCATGAATGATCCACGGGTGTCGGCGCCTGGTTCTATCAAACAATCGGTCAAGTTCTTTAAAGCCACCTGGGGCGAAAGCGTAACCGCCAAAGTTAGCGTTAACGGGCCCTTGGCTTTGATAAACCTCGCGGTTTTCGCCCTGGCTTGCATCTTTTGCGTCGTATCTTTCGTCTATGGTTGGTGGCCACTCGGTATTTTCTGGATGTTTGTGTATTGGGCGTTCGCTATAACATTGATAATTATCGGCTCATTCGCGAACAATATTCTCAACGTCGCTCTGTTCTACTACGCCAATTACCACCGCGTCCCACCAGCCTTCAACGCTGAACTGCTTAATTCGGTCTTCATCAAGCGCAAGCGCTCTCGTCTCGGTAAGAAACTCGCTCCGACTCCCTGATTTCTCACTGTGCCAACGCGGTTGTCAGGGCTTCGAACGGTTTGCCGGGGTTCTGTAGCCACCAGGTAGCGGCATGGGCGGCGGTGCGGACCCGCCAGACTTCCAGGCCTTCCACCTTGGTGCTGCTGACTTCCCCGGTGACGGCGACAAAGATATTGTCGAGGTGCTTGGTGACGATACTGATCTGATGCTTCTCGGTGAATTCGTGTAAGGCGTCGATGAGGCGGAAGAAGTCCATGTCGAAGGTGAAGGCCGTGGTGAACTTGGCGCCGATGGCCAGTCTCTGCAGTTGCGCGAAACTGAGAACCAGCGTCGTTTGCGATCGGGTCAGGATGGCCGCGGGATTCGGTGTGAAGTAGTCGACGGCGTCCTTGGTGATCGTCACTTGCCCGACGTAGTTAGCCAGAAACTTTTCGAGTAAAATAGCGGTCTCGCTGTTGCGGCCGAAATCTCCGGCCAACAGCACGCCGTCGGCCCACTCGGCCTGCGCCAGCAGTTCGCCCAGCGCCAGCTGGCTGAATCCGCCGGAAGGATTGCTCATGGCGTATTCCACGCTCTCTAGCACCTTGCCTACCAGACTCTTGACACGCAGGGGTAATATCACTCGTGTCAAGCCCACCCCGGCTTTAAGGCTCTCGGCATAGGCTTCGGCGGGCGCGGCAAAGCCGTACGCATTACCGCCGATGACGAGCAGTTTACCGGCATGGGCGCGGTTTTCCGGCCGGCTCCAGAGCAGGTCTGGAAATAGGGGCTTATCCGACGTTTGTCGCTGCCAGAACGTATGATCCATCCTGCTGCTCCAGTTCATAAATCACGTTCTTGCGTTCGATGACGATCTTCCAGCCGTTCTGCTGGGCCAGCTTGAGCAAGCGCTGCTCCGGGTTGAACGCGATCGGTCGCTCCACCATCGCCAGCATCTTGGCGTCGCCGTGGCTATCACCGATCGCCAGGCTATCCCTGAGTGACAGGTCGTGCTGGTCGATCAGCTTTTTCAAGGCGCTGTCCTTGCTGTCGACCAGATCGGCTTCACCGGTAAAATAGCCGTCTTTTTCCAGATAGGTCTCGCCCACGGCGACATCGAACCCGTAATGAGTGGCGAACTGGGCGACACTGTACATTTCGGAACGCGACAGCGCGATCAAGAAGTAGCCGTCCCGCTTCAGCGTCTTGATAAGATCCCGGGTGTAGACGTAGCTGCGACTGCGGGCGCGGGCCAAAACTTCGTCGGCGGCCGCTTGATAGTCACTGACTTTCACGGCCGGCAGATTATTGAAGAGGAGGTCCACCGCGAATTCGGTATATTCGGTGAAAGCATCGCTGTGCTGACGATCCTGATAGGCTGTCAGCTTCTTATCGAGCTGCACCCGCGCATCGGCCGGCAGATTTCCGTCGGCAATCAGTTGGTCGACGATCTGCAGGAACAGCGATGTTCGCACCACGGTTCCGTCAATATCGAAAACCGCGAACTTCTTAGCCATTATGCCGTCCCCGTCATCTGTAGGAGAATCGTACGGTTCACGTCATAATTCGGCCGATCGTTACCGTGCCCGGCCGTCGTCCAGATCAAATGGCTGTTCGGCAACTTCTCGTTCAGCTCATAGGCGGTCACCGGTGGGCACACGAAGTCGTAGCGGCCTTGGATGAGCCAGATGGGCATCTTGAGCTTGTGGGCGTTATCCATGATGTACCGGTCAGGCATGAAACAGCGGTTGACCATATAATGGATCTCGAGCTTGGACAGCACCGGATCATAGGTATCATCGAAGGTCGGCGGCGTAAATCTGTCGTCCAGCGCGAGTAAAGCGCCTTCCAGGTTGCCGTAGGCATAGGCTGATTCACGGGCAGCTTCGACGTCATCACCGAGGATGCGGGTGGTGTGGTATTTGCCCGGATCATCATGGTATTTGGCTGGCGTGGCATCAAGATACCGGTCCCAGACATCCGGAAAATGCGTAGCGAAATGCCCCTTGTCGAGGTAATCGACCTCGGCCTGGGAGCCGGTAAAGATCCCTCGCAGCACCATGGCCTTGACCCGACCAGGATATTTCAAGGCGTACGCCAGCGCCAGGCATGAACCCCATGACCCACCGGTGATGATACATGTTTCCAGGCCGAATGTCTCGGCGATCTTTTCGATGTCCGTGATGTTCCC
>Ga0207652_10003854_pt1 | contig 12290 bp, 12 predicted proteins | sample KBSC63BmetaG_FD_184334 | JGI IMG/M metagenome (GOLD analysis project Ga0207652, IMG submission 184334) | Corn rhizosphere microbial communities from Kellogg Biological Station, Michigan, USA - KBS C6-3B metaG (SPAdes) (version 2) | ecosystem: Host-associated > Plants > Roots > Rhizosphere ... | reverse complement strand
CGCCATGACGGTGCGCGTAATCGAGCGCGCTTGCCACCTCGCGCGCGATCCTCACCGCATCGGCGATCGGGATCTGACGTTCGCGGTCGAGTCGGTTGCGAAGCGATTCCCCATCCACGTACGGCATTACGTAGAAGAGATATCCATCCGCGTCACCCGAATCGTGAAGTGCAAGGATGTGTGGATGCTGGAGACTTGCCGTCGTCCGAATCTCGGCGAGGAAGCGGGTGGCGCCCACGACAGCAGCCAGATCCGGGTGAAGCACCTTCACCGCGACGTGCCGGTCGTGCTTCAGGTCGCGTGCCAGGTAGACCGTGGCCATTCCACCCCGCCCCAGCTCGCGCTCGATCGCGTAACGGTCGGCGAGGGCGCCCCTTAGACGCTCGAGGTTGACGGCGTCCGCGTTCATGCGGGGTGCGCGCGGAGCAATCGACCGACCTCGTAACTGCACGCCATTAGGGGATAACTATGTGAGAAGTCCAGTGCTCGCGTCACCGGCGTACTCAACGAGCGCGACCCGTTCGAAGAGTTCGTGGAGCGTCATACAGATCCTGATTCAGCGAACGTGTCTATCTGTGCGCCCGGCCCAGGAGGATGAGTGGCACCGCCGGGCAGAATATCCGCGGCAGCCGCGGACGACGCAAGGCGTTACACGGACACTACGGTTCAGGGCTCGCCCCACGGAGTCCCGAGGCGGCGAACTGCATCCGCCCGCGTCGTGTTGAGCGGCAGGCAGATCGAAGTCGTCACATGGCCAGCTTTCGGCAGCTCGATCCCCAGCGACTTGCCAGTCCCGAGGGCGAGCGCGGCATCCAGCTTCAGGTCCCACGCCTCGTACCTGGCCTCCTGAAGAGCTTCGGCGAATGCGAGGCGGGCGGCCGGGCCGGGTGGGCCGGTCCACGTTTCGAGCGCGCGCAGTCGCGTCCACGCCATCTGCTCGTGTGTTTCGTGCTCGAAGACCTGGGCCAGGAGACTGTACATGACGTCGAAGTTGCCCTGCTCGGTGGGATCGAAGAGGCTGGATCGGCCGCTCGCGGTGGCGGACTGCCATCGTTCGCTGAGGACGGGGTCGATCGCGGGACGTCCAATCCAGGTCGGCGCGGGATCGAGCGCTCCGTCGCGCGCGCGGCCGAGCAGAGCGGCCAGCTCGTCGAGCCGCCGGTCAATGCAGGGCTCGTTGCTCACTCGATCGCGGATGAATCCGAGATTGAACTGCACCTCTGCGAGAACGTTTCGGCGCGCTTCGTCAGCTGCATGGCGCTCGCGCAGCGCAACGACGCTCTGTTCCGCGCCGAGCGCGATCAGGACGCCGAGCACGATGATCCCCACCTCTTTCAGCAACTCGCGCCAACTGTGAATGGGATGTGGTTTGTGGATCTCCATCGCGCCATGTACTCCTGTCAGTTAGCGGGCGACACTTGACGACTGCAATAATCCTGTGCAGTACGCGCTGGAGAATGTACGGGAGCACGTGTGGGACGTCAAAAGCACTTGTCGGACGTCAACGTAGTATAAATCCGGTGTTCGTTGAGTCGGATCAAAGCCAGCTTGCGATCAAGCGAGCGAAGCAAAGAGGAGGCCGGGGACGGAGTGGGGACGGACTCCGCGCCCGGCACGGTTCAGTATCATGGCATGGCTCGATATCGCGCTTGAACGCGCAATGTGGGCGTATCGATCACCGACAGGCATCATGAATTGCATGCGGAGTCCGTCCCCACTCCGTCCCCAATCCGTCCCGGCGCAGGCGCTCACCCTTCCGCGCGAGCCGGCGTGGCCGCAAGTTTTGCGCGTGAACGTGACCGCATCCCTCGGCGACGCACTGGTGGGCCGCTACACGATCGAGCGCGAGCTCGGTCGCGGCGGCATGGCCACGGTGTACCTCGCGCGTGATCTCAAGCACGACCGTCTCGTCGCGCTCAAGGTGCTCGACCCCGAGCTCGGCGCCGTGCTCGGCGTCGAGCGATTCCTGAGCGAGATTCGCGTCACCGCCAACCTGCAGCATCCGCACCTCCTCCCGCTCTTCGACAGCGGGAGCGCCGACGGGCTGCTGTACTATGTGATGCCGTACGTCGAGGGTGAGAGTCTACGCGCACGGCTCGAGCGCGAACGGCAGCTCCCGGTAGACGAGGCGCTGCGCCTCACGATCGCCGTTCTTTCCGCACTCGCCTACGCGCACGAGCACGGAGTCATTCACCGCGACCTGAAGCCGGAGAACATCCTGCTGCAGCGTGGCGAGCCCGTGGTCGCCGACTTCGGGATCGCGCTGGCGGTATCGAAGGCCGGCGGACAGCGCGTCACGCAGACGGGACTTTCGCTCGGCACGCCGCAATACATGTCGCCAGAGCAGGCAACCGGCGATCGCATGATCGACGCGCGCAGCGACATCTACTCGATGGGCGCGGTGCTGTACGAAATGCTCACGGGCGAGCCGCCGCACACGGGCGCGAGCGTGCAGGCGATCATCGCGAAGCTCCTGACCGAGCGTCCGCGCAGCATGCGGTCGACGCGCGACACGGTGTCGGAGCCGGTGGACGCGGCAACGATGAAGGCGCTCGCCAAAGTTCCCGCTGACCGCTGGAGCACGGCGCAGGAGTTCGCCGAGGCACTGCGCGGAAGCGCGACGATTGCGATTCGCGAGGGGCGCGGAGCGCTCGCGCTGCTCGCACGGCGCGCGCGACACGTGACACGGTCGATGAAGGCGTGGCGCATCGCCGCCGGTGCGTTGCTCGCCGTAGCGGCGCTCCTCGCCTGGCTCGCGTTCCGGCCGCATCCGCCGTCACCGGAGCTGCAGCTCGCGCGGCAGCTCACATCCGAGGGCGACGTCATCGGCGCGGCGATCTCTCCGGATGGCGCGTGGCTCGCTTACGTGAGCGACGACTGCTTCGGGCAGACCTACACCTGCACAAGCACGCTACAGGTGCGCGAGGTGGACGGGACGCGGTCGGTAAAGCTCGTCACCTGGCCAACGCTCGGGACCGGTGTGCGCTGGTCACCCGACGGTGCGACCGTCGGGTTCATCGGCGCGCCGGACTCGACGGCACCTGCGCTCTATCTGATCCCCCGGCTCGGCGGCACTCCGCAGCGAGTTGGCGGGCCCGCGCGGGCGTGGACGTTCGCGCCGGACGGCAAGGTGGTGGAAATCGTCGGTCCGTCCGGGAACGAATCGCTGGTGTGGCTCGATCCGCATACCCTGGCGCCCACGGACAGCGCGACGCTGCCGCCCGGGTTGGATTTCAACGATCTCGCCGCGAACCCCGACAATCGCTCCTTCGCCGCATCGGGCGTGGCGGGTGGCGCACTCGCACTCGTGCTCATCGACGGCCGCGGCCGACTCCTCGACAGCACGACGGCGTTCAACTTCCGCCCCGATATCCGGTGGGACGCAACGCACACCGGGGTGCTCGCACTCATCCCCTCGCCAGGCACGACAGACAATCTCCTCCGCATCCCGGTGTCCCGCGGAAAACTGGGAGCCAATCAGGCACAGGTGGTGCTCGGCCAGGTGAGCGACGGCGTCGGTACCACCGGGACCATGGATGCGTCGCCGTCAGGGCGGGTCTCGATCGTTGACGGTCCAACGTCGTTCGAGATCCTCACGCTGAAGCTCGGTGACCCGACCGCGACGTGGACTCCACTCACGCACCGCACGAGCTGGGTGTGGGGACAACAGTTCTCACCCGATGGCGCCTCACTCGCGGGCTCGGCGACCGACAACCTCGGCGACAACATCTATCTCTTCCCGTTGTCGGGCGCCCCGCCGCGCCCTCTCTCGGAACAGCGCGGAATTCGTGACTATCCGTTCTTGTCGCCCGATGGGCAGCACATCGCATTCGACGCGCTGACGCCCGAGGCCACCCCGATCGGCACGATATTCACGGACGTGGCGGGTGGACGCGAGCACGTGATCCAGCGCGGGTTCGGACTGGGGTCCGTCATCGGGTGGACGGGAAACGATGCCGTCGTGCTCGGGCATGAGAGGGCGCTCGTGGTGGTGGACACGACCGGCAGAATTCGCCGTCGCATTCTCCTGCCCCACTCGCTCGCGCCCGGCACCGCGCCGTACACCGATGCCGCGTCGCAGCGGGCGGCATACTGGTCGCCCAACGCCGGCGCCGTCATCGTCGTGGACCTCGCGAGCGGGAAGCTCTCGCGACTGGTGAGCACGAAGTCGCCGGTGCAGCCAGTCGGCTGGGGGAGTGACGGATCGCTTTTCGTCACCGGCAAAGCCGCGGACCAGCGCGCTCTACCGCCAGGAACCGAGCCCAGGAGAGATCTGGTGCTGGAGCGCCTCCCGCCCGGCGGCACGGCGTTCGTGCGCGTGGCGACGCTGCCGAACGGGTGCTGGACCGACGTGGGCGCGGTGACCGTCGGCGTGGGCGGGACGCTCGCCGCGTGCACGGTGCGGCGGTTCGTGCCGGACGTGTGGCTGGCCGATCGCGCGGGCAAGTCGGGGTGGTGAGAGGGAGCTTGGGTGGTGGTTTGCGGGGACGGAGTGCTCCAGTGGGGACGGAGTAGGGACGGACTCCGCACGGAGTTCATGACGCCTGGCAATGATCGATACGCCGCGCCGCAAGCTTCAGCGCGATACTGACCGGTGTCCTCCTTTTCCCGTCCGCATGGTCAGACTTTCGCGCCCGATCCACCCGTCACGTGCCTCGTAGACCACGACTTATCATTCCGAACGTCCCGGTCCACATCACTCAGCGCGGAGTCGACCGCTGCGTGACGTTCATCAGCGCGCGGTAAACCGGAGTGCACTGGTTCGCGCCGCGCTCAGCGGTCGATGAAAGCCATGACCGCTTCCTCGTGACGCTCGCCAGCGGCCGGGGTAAGGTTGTTCAGCCGCTGGATCTGTGCAGCACTCAGCTCAAGGCGGTCGGCGGCGGTGTTCTCCTCGACGCGTGAGACACGCTTGGTGCCGGGGATCGGGACGATGTCGTTGCCTTGCGCCAGTAACCACGCGAGCGCGACCTGGGCCAGAGTGCCACCCGCCTCGGCGGCGACGTCCCTCACCTCATCGACGATACGCAGGTTGTGCGTGAAGTTCTCGCCACTGAAGCGTGGGTTCGTCTTGCGCCAGTCGCCGTCCGAGAGTTGCGCGGACGAGCGGACGTCGCCGGTGAGGAAGCCGTGGCCGAGCGGCGAGTAGGGCACGAAGCCGATACCCAGCTCGCGAAGGAGCGGGATCAGCTCAGCTTCCGGGTCGCGCGTCCACAAGGAATATTCGGTCTGTAGCGCGGCGACCGGGTGCACGGCGTGCGCGCGGCGGATCGTGGCGGGGCCGGCCTCAGATAGACCGATATAGCGAACCTTTCCCTCGGCGACCAGCTCGCCGAGCTCGCCGACAGTGTCCTCTATGGGAGTCCTGGGGTCGACGCGATGCTGATAGTACAGGTCGATGTGGTCGGTGCCGAGTCGCCTGAGTGAGCCCTCGACCGCGACGCGGATGTTGGCGGGGCTGCTGTCCGCCACGCGGGGGCCCCCGCTGGAATGGGAAATGAGCCCGAACTTCGTCGCCAACACAACCTGGTCTCGGCGACCCTTGATGGCCTGCCCGACTAGCTCCTCGTTCTTGAAGGGGCCGTAGATCTCGGCCGTGTCGATGAGCGTGACACCCAAGTCGATCGCCCGATGGATGGTGCGGATGGACTCGGCGTCGCTACCCTCACCGACGTTGTAGTAGCCGGACATGGACATGGCGCCGAGACCGATGCGCGAGACGTCGAGACCGCCGATGGATACGTGCTTCATGGTGCTGAAACTCCGTGGTGTGGTGCTGGGTCCGCGAGCATGGGCAGCGGAACACTCGCACAGTGTGAACGTCTTCGAGCCTGCCCATGACTTGCCCATTCCTACCGATCCTGCCTTGGGCTGGCGGCGAATCATGCAAAGGCCGTGGCGGTTTTATACGCGGCGGGACCTCTGTGCCATTGGAGGAACGTACTCATCATCCAGCGTATAGTCCCTGCCGGATTGCAGCGAATGATTGCCTATTCCTCCACAGTGCTGGCTATACAGCGACATTTGGCCTATTCTGAAGTCATGTCGAATGGATCGCCTCCCCGTCGACCGAACACGACGGCGACATCGCGTTCGGGAGGGTCAGACTCCGCGACGGCAGGAGCTCGAGAGGCAGCGCGCGGTGCGGCGCTGTGCGGCGAGCTCGCTGGTCTGATCGAGCAGCGGACAGGCGCCGATGGCGGGCACGAGACCGCGATTCCGCAGCTGGCCTTTTGGCGGTTCTCGCACCCAACCGAACCGGCGCACGTCTGCCAGCAACCGGCTGTGTATGTGGTAGTGCAGGGCCGCAAGCAGGTGACGGTCGGCGATCAGACGTACATCTACGACCCATCGCAGTACCTCGCCGTCTCGCTGGAGGTGCCGGCCGTCGGGCACGTCATGGAGGCAAGCCCGAACCTGCCCTATCTCTGCATGACACTGCGCGTTGATGCGCGCGAGCTCGCGGCGTTGATCGTCGAGACGGGACGGCCGGCTCCCCGCGACGATCACGATGGACGCGCGCTGTTTGTGAGCGCCCTACACGCGCCGCTTCTCGACGGGTTTCTGCGGCTGGTGCGGCTGCTCGACACGCCGGATGACATCCCGGTGCTGGCACCGCTCATTCTGCGGGAGCTGCACTTTCGGTTGCTGCAGGGGGAGCAGCACGGCCGTCTGGCGGAGGTGGCGATTGGTGACGGTCGGCTGCGGCGGGTGGCTGGGGCGATCAGCTGGATCAAGCAGCACTACGCGGAGCCGCTGCAGATCGAGGCGCTGGCGAAGCGGGTGAACATGAGTGCCTCTGCGCTGCACAGTCACTTCAGAGCAGTGGCAGGGGCGAGCCCGATCCAGTACCAGAAGCACCTGCGACTGCAGGAGGCTCGTCGCCTTCTGCTGTCTGGAGCGACGAGCGCTGAAGCGGTAGCCTATGAGGTGGGGTACGCCAGCGCGTCGCAGTTCAGCCGGGAGTACGGGCGGCTATTCGGGGAGCCACCGCGTCGCGACGCCGAGCGGATGCGGGAGCTAACGTCTGTGCGTTCTTAGAGTTCGGACCCCAGTCCCGAGCGGGATCTCAAAATAGTTTTGCCGGCACTCGTCCCAGGAGGTCTGTCCCTGGAATGTGCGCTTTGCGAGGGAGCTGCCTGAGCGCTCGCCGTTCGCGCCGCGGGAGGTCATCGCAGGAAAGGATGCGCGGACTCTCGCGCGCGAGATGCTCGATATGTCGCAGGAGGAGTTCTCGACAGCATTCAGACACTCACCGATGAAGCGCGCGAAGCTCCGCGGACTCAAACGCAACGCGGCCGTGGTGCTCGGGAATATCGGCAATGCGGACGACATCGATGTGCTCGGGCGCGCCCTTGACGACTCCGACTCCCTCGTGCGTGAGCACGTCGCGTGGGCGCTCCAGAAGAGCGTGTAGGCGCAGGGCTTCCGCCGAGAGCGGAATCTCCACGTCGCACGTGGCAGCCGTACCCCCATGGCCGCCGGCGCGTCGACTCCCGGACGCGCCTCGCCCGGCCGCGCGTCCAGCGAGTGTCGACACTGCTCGCTACGTCACCGGGCGCCGTCCCTCGCGGGAGCGCTGCACGAGTCCGCCGGCGTTGAGTTCCTCGAGGCGGGACTTGACCGTGTTGTACGCGATCGGGATTCCGACTCGGCGACGGTACATGTCGCGGACGTCTTGCCGCGCCATTGGGCGGTTCTCAATTTTGCCGCAATTACTCCACGCACGTGACCGACATCGGAAGCGAGCCTTACTCGCCGCCCACACCGGGTTTACCATGATCTCGGCAAGTTGGTCGACCGTGACGAGCTGCGGGCGGCCAAGCCTCTGGAACCAGCCTTGGACTTCGATCGCGAGTACACCTGAATGACCACCTGCCAGTTAACGGTTAACCCGCCTCGGTAGTGTCCCAACGTTGAGCAAGGCTTGGCCGATAAGGCCCTGAAACAACAGCGGTTGTTCGTAGCGGCGCCTGGTGACCATTTGACGCGCGGTGCGCGAAACTGCGACTGGACGACGGATTCCCTCGCGAAGCCGCGTGACGGCATCCCTCAGATCACCGATCCACCTGCGCCATCTGCTTCTCGTTGTACCTCGGCCCGGCCACCTTCTCCGGCGCGAGCGCCGCGTCGAGCACGGTCAGCTCGCTCGCCGTGAGCCGCACGTCGGCGGCCGCCACGTTTTCCTCGAGATACTTCCGCCGCTTGGTTCCGGGAATCGGCACGATGTCCGGGCCCTTGTGCAACAGCCAGGCGAGCGCGATCTGCCCCGCTGTCGCGCCCTGTCGCACCGCGAGATCGCGCACGACCGACGCGGCCCGCATGTTCGCGTCGAAGTTCTCACCCTGGTAGCGCGGATCGCCGCGGCGGTAGTCGCCCTCCGGATATTCCTCGGCGCGTTTCACATTGCCCGTCAGGAACCCGCGGCCGAGCGGCGCGAACGGCACAAGGCCGATCCCCAGCTCGCGCAGCAGCGGGATGATACGGGGCTCGAGGTTCCGCTCCCACAGCGAGTACTCGCTCTGCAGCGCCGCGATCGGGTGCACGGCGTGCGCGCGGCGGATCGTCTGCTCGCCCGCCTCGGAGAGACCGAGGAAGCGGACCTTCCCGTCGTGCACGAGGCTGGCCATGGCTCCTGCGACGTCCTCGATCGGCACCGTGGGATCCACGCGGTGCTGGTACAGCAGGTCGATGTGGTCCGTCCGCAGCCGGCGCAGCGAGCCCTCGACGGCTTCGCGGATGTGTGCCGGCCGGCTGTCCATGCCGGATATCGCGCCGTTCGCATCGAAGGTGAAGCCGAATTTGGTGGCGATGAAGACGCGGTCGCGTGCGCCGCGTCCGGCCGACTTCAGCGCGCGGGCCAGCAACTCTTCGTTCGCGTATGGCCCGTATGCCTCGGCCGTGTCGAAGAACGTCACGCCGAGCTCGATGGCCCGGTGGATGGTGGCGACGGACTCGCGCTCGTCACGCTCTGCGGGGGCGCCGTAGGCAAAGGTCATCCCCATGCAGCCGAGGCCGAGCGCGGAGACGGTGAGCCCCTGGGTGCCGAGTGTGCGGGTGGTCAGCATGATCCGGTAGACCTCTCAGACGTTGCGGGAACGCGTGTCCTGATACTGCTCGTCACTCACTTTCTCCATCCAGTCGACAGTCCTGCCGCCGAGCTGCTCCTGAATGGCGATGTGCGTCATGGCCGTGGTCGGCGTCGCGCCGTGCCAGTGCTTTTCACCGGGCACGAACCAGACCACATCGCCTGGGCGAATCACCTCGATCGGACCACCTTCGCGTTGCGCAAGGCCGCAGCCCGCGGTCACAAGGAGCGTCTGTCCCAGCGGGTGCGTGTGCCACGCCGTGCGGGCACCCGGCTCGAAGGTGACGCTGGCGCCCACGGCGCGTGCCGGATCGGGCGCCTGAAAGAGCGGGTCAATGCGTACGGTGCCGGTGAACCAGTCGACCGGTCCCTTTGCTGAGGGCTGCGAGCCGGCTCGCTTGATGTCCATCTTCGTTCTCCGTGGCCCGGGTTCCCGGGCGCTCAGTATTCCTGTCGGTTTCTCACTGGAACAGGCACGCAACGTGAAAGCGGAGGAGCAGCATGCGACTTGGCATTCTGGGTTCAGGACTGATGGGAGGCAAGCTCGGCACGATCTTCGCACGCGCCGGGCACGATGTGGTATTCAGCTATGCGCGCAGCCGCAAAAAGCTGGAGAAGCTGGCGCGGGATGCGGGGAAGAACGCGCGGGCCGGCACACCGGCTGAGGCCGCGCAGGACGCAGACGTTCTGCTCCTCGCCGTGCACTGGTCGCGCGTCGACGACGTGCTGCGTCAGGCAGCCGCGCTATCGGACAAGGTCATCGTGAGCTGCTCGCTCCCGATGAACGCCGACGATACCGAGCTCGTCGTCGCCCACACCTCATCGGGCGCGGAGGAGCTGGCGGAGCGGGTGTCCGGAGCGCGGGTCGTCTCGGCCTTCAACACCGTGCCGAGTGAGGTGCTGTTCGGCGTGTACGAGGCCCGGGCCAGCGCCACCGCACCGAGTCTCGTGTATTGCGGCGACGACGCGGGCGCCAAGGGAGTGGTCGCCGGGCTCATTCGCGACGCCGGATTCGATCCGGTGGATGCGGGCCCCCTGCGCATTGCCCGGTACACCGAGCCCTTCGCGCTGCTCGTCGCGCAGCTCGCATACGAGGGACACGGTGGGCCGGAGCTGGCGTACCGGTTCGAGCGATTCGAACTGCACGCATGAGGCTGGCGCGTGGACGCGGGCCGGTTCACGAGGACGCACCCGGGCGCGGCGCCGCGGGCTGACGCCGGTCTGCGGCACCTGACCCTTGACGCCGCAATACGTGCATATGCACCTTACAGCCATGCTCACGGCTCCCGACCTCCGCCGCATCGCCGACTGCCACTGCCTGGCCGCCCGGCGCACCGCGCGCGCCATCACGCGACTCTACGATGAGCAGCTGCGCCCCCAGGGCCTCCGCGCGACGCAGTTCTCCGTGCTCGCGGCGCTCGCGATTCAGGGAGCGACGCCGGTGTCCACCCTCGCGGAGGCGCTGGGCATGGATCGGACGACGCTCACGCGCAGCGCCGCGCTGCTCGAGCGCCGCAAGTGGATCACGACCGCGCCCTCCGCCGACCGCCGGCGTCGCGCGTGGAAGCTCACCGCGACGGGCATGCGCAAGCTCGAATCCGTGTTGCCCGCCTGGCAGGCCGCGCAGGATACGGTCAGGAAGGTTTCGCGTGGGACGTCCCGCCCCGCGACTCCTGTCGAACGAGCAGGCTAGTCCCGGCCCCCCCAACGCTCCGGAGCACTGTGCCCGCCGACGTTCTGGTAATTACGTGCATATACACCCTAGGAGGTGCCCCATGCTGGACCTGATCGGCGCCATCTTCGCCACGGCCGTCTCCGTCACCATCATCGGCATGCTCGTCAGCGCCACGCCGGCGCGCGCGTCCACCAGACGCGCCATCCTGGCCGCCGCCGCGGCATGGGGTGCGCTCCTCGTCCTCGTGACGGCGCTCGGCGGCTTCGCGCCCGGATCCACCGGACCCGTCCCCGGTCCCATCGTCGCCTTCACCGTGCTCGTCGTGTTGCTCGCTGTCGCGTGGCTGCGGCGCCCCGGCTTCCGCAACGCCCTGCTCGCGACGCCGCTCCCCGTCCTCGTCGGACTCAATGCGGCCCGCCTGGGCGGCGTGTTCTTCCTGGTCCTCCTGGCACGGGGCCGCCTGTCCGCGCCGTTCGCACCGTCCGCTGGCATCGGTGACATGATCACCGGCGCCTTCGCCATTCCCCTTGCGCTGCTGCTCGCGCGTGGTGATCACGCACCCCCGTGGTGGCTCGGCCTGTGGAACGCGTTCGGCATACTCGACCTGATCGTCGCGATCACTCTCGCAGTGCTTTCCACGCCAGGCGTGCCATTTCGCGTCTTCACCGACGGCCCCGGCACTCTGGCCATGACCACGCTCCCGTGGATCATGATTCCCGTGCTGCTCGTGCCGCTCTTCCTGCTCATTCACCTGGTGATCGCCGTGAAGCTCCGGCGCATGGCGGTCGTGCTTCCGCTCGCGACGGCAAGCTGACCAGGGCGCAGGGTCGGCGCATCGTATCGGATCGCGATGCGCCGACTCACGGTGCAGTCACGCTCCGCCACGACGGCGCTCACCAGTAGACCCAGCGCCGGAGGCGGACCGCCTCATTCTCGATTGTCGCTCCATCGGACCCGGTGATCTCGATGCACGCATCCTCGGCGCCGTCCTGGGAATAGACGTCGCGCACCAGCAGGATTCCCGGGATCAGAGAGCGCTCCTGCCGAACGAGGATACCGTAGCCGCATGGTGCGCCGCAGTCGGTCTGGTACACCACGAAGGCGCCAGCATCGGGGAGTGGCACTCGCCTGACCGGCGTCAACATCCCATTGGATTGCCCGAATGGAGTCGAGAAAAGGCTCACGGAGGTACACAGCAACGGAAGACCGCCCGCCGCGAGCGCGGGCCAGAACGCAACTAGGGCGAGCAGCGGCCAGCCGTACCCGGGCACCGTTGTGTGGCGTTGACTTTGCATCACAAAGTAAGTTGTACCAGGTAGGCAAATCCGTCAAGTGCCGAAGTCCGCCCGCCCTCGCCTCGCAGGCGTGCGCCGCGTATCATCGCACCGGATGGAACCCCGGCCCGTCCTCGTATTGGCATGCGTGATGCTCGCGCTCGGACTGCCACGCGTCGCGCTTCCCGCGCAATCCATTCGCGTCCTGTCGGACACGCCCGTGTCCATCGGTCTCACCCAGCCGCTCGTTGAG
>Ga0207652_10003853_pt1 | contig 12290 bp, 6 predicted proteins | sample KBSC63BmetaG_FD_184334 | JGI IMG/M metagenome (GOLD analysis project Ga0207652, IMG submission 184334) | Corn rhizosphere microbial communities from Kellogg Biological Station, Michigan, USA - KBS C6-3B metaG (SPAdes) (version 2) | ecosystem: Host-associated > Plants > Roots > Rhizosphere ... | reverse complement strand
CGGCATGGTGGGCGGGGCCTGGAGCGCGCGCCGCTTCTCGTTCACGGGCGGCCAGCTGGTGCTGGCCGACAGCATGGTGGTGGGCGCGGGGCTGGGCGGGCTGGGCGCGGCGCTGCTGATCACCGACGACACACGACCGTCGCTGCCCGCGGCCATCGGGGTGGTGCCATTGATGATCGCGTCCGCCGTCGTGGCGCACACGCTGTCGCCCACGACGAACGATCTGCGGTTGATGACGTTGTCGGCCGTCGATGGCGCGTGGGTGGCGGGCCTGGTGGCGGCGGGCGCGACGAAGACCTCCCTGTTCGGGTCGCGGCAGGGGCAGGGGGGCCTGTTGCTGGGGCTTGGCGGCGGCTACCTGGCGGGCATGGCGGCGGGCGGGTTCACGGAGGTCACGCCCCTTCGCCTGCAGGGCGGCGAGATCGGCCTGGTGCTGGGAAGCGGCGCCGGCTACGGGCTGAGCATGCTCGCGTCGGGCTTCTCTCACGGGCGCGGCGATGCGCTGTCGCCGTCCGACACGGCGGTGTGGAAGCTGGGCGCGGGGCTGGGCGGCGCGGCGCTGGCCACCGCCGGCTTCGCGCTGGCGCCGCGCCTGACGCCGGGGCCGAAGGCGGGGTCCCTGATCGCGTGGGGCACGGCCTATGGCGCGGCGGTGTATGCGCTGGCGCTGGCGCAGGAGACGCCGGCCGGTCAGCTGGACACCAGCGATGCGATGCGGGCTCGCCTTTACGGCGGGGTCGTGGTCAGCGGCCTGGCGGGTGGTCTGGCCGGACTGTGGGCGTCGCGCCACTTCGAGCCGGACGCCGCCGATCTGGCGACCACGACGGGGACCACACTGGCGGGCGGCGCGGCAGGATGGGGCCTGGCCGCGCTGCTGGCGCGCGATCGCGGCTGGGGTGATGCGCTGGGCCTGGCCGGCGGCAGCGCGCTGGGCCTGGCCGGTGGCGCATGGTTCACACACGCCGCGCGCCTGCGTCCGCCCGCGCTGGGGGCGGCGGCGGCCGGCCTGGCCTACGGCGGCCTGATGGGCGCGTTGCTGCCCACGCTGGCCAGCGATCACTGGTCGTTTGATCGCGCCACCTCGGGTGGAACGCTGCTGGGCGCGGGGACGGGCGCGGTGCTGGGGGCGGCGGTCGCGCAGCTGACCGACGCGACCGCGGGGCAGGTGGCGGTTCCCGCGGTGGCTGGCGCGCTGGGGCTGACCGCGGGCACCGGCGCGGGGGTGATGCTCGACGTCTCGGGTTCGCCAGCGGCACGCGCGGGCGCCGCGATCGGCATGACGGCGCTGGCGGCCGGCGCGCTGCTCGGTGATCGCTGGCTGCATCTGTCCGATGGGCTGGGATCGTCGGCGCTGGGGCTGGGCGTGACGGGCGCGGGCTTCGGCGCGCTGGAGGGTGTGTTCCTCTCGGGACTGATGGCCAGCGACGGGCGGGTGCCCGACGGCGGGCGGGTGCTGCAGGGGGGCGTGCTGCTGGGTGGTTCGCTGGGTCTGGCGGGCGGGCTGGCGCTGTCCCGTCGCTTCGCCCCCTCGCCGGGAGATCTGGTGTTCGCCGGCGGCGCCAGCGCGCTGCTCACGTCGGCGGGTTACGGCGTGGGCGAGCTGGCCATGAACTCGACGGGCCGCGCGTCGTCGGCCGGCGCGATGTCCGGTGCCGCGTTGGGCCTGCTGGGCGGCGCGCTGCTCGCGCCGTCGTTGCACCTGGACGAACCGATGGTGCTGGGCGGACTGGCGGGTGGTGCCACGGGGAGCTTGCTGGGAACGTTGTTGCCTGGCCTGTCCGATGAGCACTGGACATCGTCGTCTCGCACCGACGGGGGACTGCGCGCGGGCATGGCGGCGGGGCTGATCGGCGGTGGGCTGGTCGCCCATACCACTGGCGCGAGCGATCGCGAGGTGGCGGTGTCGTCGCTGGGATTGGGGTTGGGCGCGGCTGCCGGCCTGGGCGCGGGCATGATGGTCGGGGACGCGGGCACGCGCGCCCAGCGAATCGGCGTGGTCGCGGGGACCACCACGGTGGGGATCGCCGGAATCGCCCTGATGCGTCCGCTGCGTCTGGCCGAGCCGTATCCGGAGACGACGCCGGGCGTGGTCATGACCGTCGCGGTGCACGGGATGTGGGACGGCCTGTGGACGGCGGCGCTTCTGGACCCGTCGGGGGTGCCGTCGTCGGCGCAGTCGCTGCGGCTGCAAGGGGGCCTGTTGCTGGGCGGCGCCGCCGGCGTCGGCGCGGGCGTGGTGCTGGCGCGGCGCGCTCCCCTGACCGGTGATCGCCTGTTGCTGCTTGGCGCCGCCACCGCTGCCGGCAGCAGCGCGGGGCGTGGCATCGGGCTGCTGTGGTCCGACGGAGCCGGCCGCGGGGACACGGCGGCCACCCTGGCGGGGTCGGTGGGCGGCACGGTGGCGGGGGGACTGCTGGCGGCTTACGTGGCGCCGGTGGCGGCGGACCTTGGAGCCGCCACGGTGGGCGCCGCGTACGGCGCGACGATGGGCGGCCTGGGCGCGTCGCTGCTGGGCACGGGCCCTGGCGGCACGGATCGGCAGGTGTGGGGCGGCTCGATGCTGGGGGCCGGCGCCGGCGCGGCGACCGGTCTTGGCCTGCGGCGGGCCACCGGTGCAGACGCTCGCGACGTCACCCTGACGGCGTTCGCGGGCGCCGATGGTCTGGTCACGGGCCTGGGCGTCGGCTTGCTGCTGCGCCAGCCAGGTGACGGCACGCGGGCGCTGCGGTTCGACATGCTGGCGGGCGCTGCCGCCGGCCTGGGCCTGGGCATGGCCAGCTGGTCGCGCCTGAACCTGGGCCCCGGCGACGGCGGATTCATCCTGGCGGCGACGACGCTGAGCGCGTGGAACGGTTACTGGATCCCTCGGTTGGGTCACGCCGACGCGAGCACGGTGGACAGCAACCACCGCACGGGCGGCGTGCTGGCGGCGGCGGGGGGCGCGTCGTTCGTGGCGCCGTTGCTGGCGCCCCTGGTCGCGCTGGAGCCCGACACGACGGCGGACGCCGTGGCGATGGACGCCGTGGCCAGCGGCGCGGGGGCGGGCGTGGGGGCATTGCTCAGCACACGCGACGACGCGCCGGTGGCGGGCCTCCTGATCGGCGGCGCGGCCGGACTGGTGCTGGGGGGCGCCCTTCACGATCGCATCCAGTGGGACAGCGACCATGCCTCGTTGATGACCCTGGGCGCCCTGGAGGGGCTGTGGGCCGGCGGCTTCTTGCCCTACGTGCTGCACACCGGCGCCGAGGTGACGGATCGACAGCGCGCCGGGGCGCTCGCCGCTGGTGGCTTTGGCGGGCTGGGGTTGGGCATCCTGACCTCGACGCTGTGGACACCGTCCGCGGGGCAGGTCGGGTTCGCGGCGCTGGGCAGCGGCGTGGGCGCGGCGATCGGTGGCGGCATCGCGCTCGCGTCGGACGGCATCCACGACCAGGCGGCGGCGGGGCTGACGCTGGCGGGGACGGGCGCGGGCCTGCTGGCGGCGGGGCTGCTGGCGCCGCGGCTGGAACTGCAGCCCCGGCTGGTGGGCGCCGCCGCGCTGGGGGCGACGCTGGGAACGTCCGAGGCGTTGCTGTTCGCCTGGTCCGGTCGCGCGGCCGGGCAGACGCAATACTCCGGCGCGGCGCTGCTGGGCGCCGGCGTGGGCGCGGGGCTTGGCCTGGCCAGCGCGGCCGAGACCGATCTGTCGCGCTCGCTGACGCCGGCGGCGGCCGGCTTCGCCGCGTGGGGCGCCTGGATGGGGGCGTTCTCGGGTTCGCTGTTCGCGCGTGATCCGCACGAGATCACGACGGGCGGTTTGATCGGCGCGAACGCGGGCCTGCTGGCGGGCGTGGGCCTGCTGCGCCTGCACGCCGTCGACGGCGCCGACTTCGGCTGGCTCAGCCTGTTCGGCGCGATGGGCACCGTGGGCGGCGCGGCGGCGGCGGCGCCGTTCACCAGCCGCGACAAGCCGGCGCCGATCCTGGCGGGGCTGGCGCTGGGCCCTGCCGTCGGCATGGTGGCAGGCGCGCTGGTGCTGCCACACCTTCACCGAACGACCGCGCCGGCGCCGGGCTTCTTCTCCAAGATGGCCCGCGCGCTGACACCAAAGCCCTCATCGTCGTCCGCGTCCTCGTCGTCATCCTCGTCCCCCGACGAAGAGCCGGCCGCGCGCCGCTTCGCGCGCGTCCTCGACGAGACCATCCACGTGACCGACTGCGCCCCGCTGATCGGCGCGCTGCCACAGGCGGACAGCGCGCCCCCCGGCACGCCGCCCCCCTTCATCGCGGGTGTCACCGGACACTGGCAGTGAAGGAAGCGGGTTCTCTCATGTTGCATGCGGGCCGGGAATGAAACGAACGCCACCGCTCGACGAGCCGGTCCGATCGCGGTTCGAGGCCCGTGGGGACGGGAACGGCCAAGCCGCGCGCCGCTCACCAGATCATCGCCCTGACAGCCAAGGTTTCCGAGCGCGGCGCTTGACGCGGGCCCCGATCTAGGTGAGGAGAAAACGATGAGCGAGCGGCGTCGGCGCGGTCATTCTGGGCGTTTCTTTCGCGTGGCGCTGGGCGTCGCGCTGGTCGCCGCCGTGGCGTGCGGCTCCCCTCGCCAGAATGCGCTCGTCGATGGTGGTGCAGGCGGCACGCCGGCGGCCGGTTCAGGCGGAGCGGGCGGGGCTACCGGTGTCGCCACGGGCGGACGCGGCGGCGCAAGCGTGTCAGGCGGCGGAGGAACGCTCGCCGCTTCTGGCGGACAGCCAGGCACGGGAGGAGCGCCGACGGTCGGAAGCGGCGGAGCGGCTGGTTCGAACGCATCCACAGGAAGCGGCGGAGCCTCCTCGGGGGGGGCAGGCGGCACGACGACGGGAATCGCCGGGATGGGCAGTGGCAGCGGCGGCGCCGGGACAGGCGGCGTGCCGGGGACGGGCGGGATCACCTCGACGGGCGGCGGTGCTGGCGGTGGCCCGGGATGCTCGGGCACGATGAAGCTGTGCAACGGAAGCTGCGTGCCGCTCGCCACCTGCTGTGGCGGCTGCAGCGGCACCACCCCCGTATGCAGCAGCGGCGGCGTCTGTGTCGGCCGTGACGCGGGAACGTCGTGCATGCAGGATTCCGAATGCACGACGGGACATTGCGCGGATGGCGTCTGTTGCAACGCTGCTTGCGCGGGCCAGTGCGAATCGTGCTCCACGGCCTCGGCCAAGGGCACGTGCACGCCCGTGACGACGCCGCGGACACCGTGCGGCGGAACGGGCGCCTGCGCCGGGATTTGCGACGGCAGCGCCGCCCACCGTGCCGCCTGTGTGTTCCCCTCCAGCACCACGTCGTGTGGCGCGGCCGCCAGTTGCACGAACGGCGTCGCGACGACGGGGGCCCTGTGCAACGGCTCTGGCGCGTGCACGGCGTCGACGATGATGTCGTGCATGTACGGCTGCCGCACCGATGGAACGATCGGGTGCGCCAGCAGCTGCGCCGCCGGCACCGCGCTCTGCGGCGGTACCAGCTGCCTCGATCTCAGCCAGCCTTCGCACTGCGGACCCTCCCGCCAGAACTGCACGGGTACCATGACGTCAAAGTGCTCGGGCGCTACCGGGGGTTGCGTCGCCTGTCTAATCAACAGCGACTGCAAAGGGACCAACTCCGTTTGCTCGTCCAACCATACCTGCCAGTGTCACCCCAAGTCAGCGGCTAACCTCTTGACGGGGGGGAACTTCGACAGCTCGTTGCTCCCCGGTTGGACCGTGACCGGCGATGTGGAGTTCGGCACCGACGACGATGCCGACGGGTGCAATCCCTCGTCCGGCTATATCATCTTCGGAACCGGACAGTCTCCGTCGATTTCCCAGTGCGTCAACGTCACCGGCGGGGCCACCTACTACCTTGGGATCAGCTACAAGGAGCCGCAGGCGAACAGCGTGTTCTGCGAGCTGAACTTTTACACGCAAACCGGGTGCCCCTCGGGCGCCCTTGCCCAAGGAGGAGGAGGCAACCCCATCTTGGGAGTGACTGCGCTGAACACCTGGACACGCGTTTCGACCCAGTATGTTGCTCCGCCCAGCGCGGTCAGCGCCGAATACATCTGCCTCTTCTGGACAGGGTCAACGCAGCTCGACCAAGCGTACCTGAATACCTCCGACAGCTACTGACGCTGGGCGGTCAGTCTGCGCCGCGAGAAACGTAACGCGCGGTCCGCGCCCCACGGTTCAGTTTAGGCAATCAGTCGGTCGTCGACCGACCCCGCCGTCCAGCCGACCGTGGAGAAGTCGTTCCGGCGCTCAGGCTCCTGCGGGGATCACTTGGGCAGCAGGGCCGAGATGGCGCCGTAGAAGGTGTCGCCCATGTAGTCGTAGCCCATCTGATTCGGGTGGACGCCGTCGCCGCTGAGGTACTTCGAGGGCATGAATCCCTTGTACATGTCAACCATGACGACATGATGCCCGGCGGCCACCTGCTTCGAGACGACGTCCGGGATTTCGCCGTTGTAAGTCGTGATGGTCGTGCTGTTCGTCGAGCTACCGGTGCTGCCCCCCAGCGGGATGATGGTGGCTACGACCACCAGCGCCTTCGGCGCACGCTTCGCCAGCTCGTCCAGCAACATCGAAAGGCGATCGGCCATGCCCGATTGCATCCCGCGTTGCGAATACACGTCATTCGTTCCGATGTGCAGCAGGATGATGTCTGGCAGGGTCTTGAAGGCCGGATCGAGGACGGCCGTCGTGTTTATGCCGTTGCCCGTCGAGTTGTCGATGGTGTAGCCGCTGTAGCCCGAGTTGCTCTTCGGGAAAGGCATGCCCATCACCATGTCGGGCCCGTTCATCAAGGCGCCGGTGAAAGTGATCATCTGGCCCGCCGTTACCGCGTCCGCGAACAGCTTCACGCGGTAACCCCCGTGCGAGTCCTTGCCGTTGATGCTGCTGTCCGTCGACGATTTGTCAGCGGCCACCGTGATGAGCCCGTAGGTTATGGAATCGCCGAGCGGCAAGATTTTGCACACGTCGCTGGTCGGGCAGGGGTTGTAGGTTCCGCCGCCCGGTGCGCCACCGTTGCTGCCGCCTACCCCCGAGCCGCCGCTCGCCGTGCTGCCACCACCGGCCCCGCCCGACGCCGCCATCCCGTGGCCCCCCGCGCCGCCCGTGGAGACGGGGTTCCCTGCGGCGCCCCCGGTACCGGTGCTGCCACCGTTTCCGCCGCTGGCGGTGACGCCACCCGAGCCCTTGCCGCCCGAGCCGCTGCCGCCGCTGGCGCTGCCGCCCGAACCGTTGCCGATCGTGCCACCGGATGCGTGGCCGCCGGTGCCGGGAGTTCCCCCCGAGGCGGTTCCCCCACTTCCGGTGACACCGCCGGACGCGCTGCCGCCGCTGCCGTTGCTGCCGCCGCTGGCGCTGGTGCCGCCGGAGCCATCACCCTCGCCGCCGCCGGAACCGCACGCCGAAAGGGCAAAACCCGCCGCGGTCAGGATGGCGAGGAAACGCATGATCTTCATCGGGAAGCCTCCGTGAAAGATGTCGAGGGCACGCTTCGCTGGTGGCAAGGGGGGAGGGGTGGCCAGGCGCGTCGAGCCGCTCGGGTCTTGCGAAAACAACCGGGTTACCGCGCCGATTGCCAGCGCGTCTTCCAAGTTGCCGTCTTTTCTTTGTTGAATTGCGACACCGGGCCGGCTGTTGTCACGCATACAGGAAAAAACGGCGGCCGCGTGCAGGAAAAGTTCGGCGCGCTTCCGGACGGACGGGTAAAAAGGCTGTTGGCCCGCATGATTCACAAGTACGGCCTGCCGCTGACCGATTCGGACTGGTCGGGCTTTCCGATGCGGGTCGGGCATTTTCCGACCGCGGGCAAAATTCACGAGCTGTCCAGCACGGCGGACTCGGTGCTGCTGTGGACGGGCGGCACGTCCCACGTCGACATCACCTACCGTGACGTCGAAGGCAAGACACACGCGAGCCACTTCGACCGCACCAGCGGCATGATCGATCTGCTGCCACGGAGCGTGGTCATCGAGGAGGTGAAGTGGCGCAACGACGGCGCGGGTTCCAGCTGTGTGTCGGTGAATTTTCCGACCGGAAGTCTGGCGCAGCTGCTCGGGCAGAAGGCCGACCCGCTGCCCGACCACATGGGCCCCCGCTTCGCCATCACCGATCCGCACGCGGCGGATCTGGTCACGCGGCTGCAAGCGCAGGTGGTCTCGGGCAACCCGCTCGGTTCCGCGTACGCGCAGGGACTTTCGCTGACGATCGTCTCGTACCTGTTTGCCAGCTACGGCAAGGGCGCGCCCGTCGGCGGTCCGCCCGCCGAGCCGGGGCGACTGCCGCGCCTGCAAAGCGAGGCGCTGATGGTCTTCGTCGAGGACTTCCTGTCGCACGACATCGGCCTGGTCGACATGGCGGCGGTGGTCGGTTACAGCCCCGACCACTTCTCGCGCCTGTTCCGGCAGACCTTCCGCGCGTCGCCGTATCAGTACCTGCTCAGCCGGCGCGTCGAGCGCGCGAAGACGATGTTGCGCGATCCCAGCGTGCCCATCGCGGCGGTGGCCGTCTCATGCGGCTTCACCAGCCAGTCGCACCTGAACGCCGTCTTCAAGCGGCTGACCGGCGTCACGCCCGGTCGCTATCGCAAGGGCTGACGCTTCGGCTCATCACGGCCGCATCGCGGGCGGCCGGGGGAAGAGGTAAGGATCCCGGGCATGGGCGAGCTGGCAGACACGATCAACGAGGCCGTCGAACGCGGAGAAGGCGACAAGCTGAACTCGCTGATCGCCGTGATGGTGGCGGTGACGGCGACGTTCATGGCGCTGTGCAACGTCAAGGACGGCAACGTCGTGCAGGCGATGGAGCAGGATCAGGCCAGCGCCGTGGATGCTTGGGCGCTGTACCAGGCGAAGGGGACGAAGCTGAACCTGGCCGAGGCGACGCTGGACCAGTTGACGCTGGAGCGGGAGCTGCGTGGCGAGCTGAACGCCGACGCGCGGGCACGCCTGGACAAGAAGATCGCCGAGTACACTGCGAAGGTGAAGCTGTACGAGTCCGAGAAGGCCGACATCATCGCCCAGGCCAAGGGGTTCAAGAACGACTACGACAGCCTGAACATCCATGACGACCAGTTCGATCTGGGCGAGGCCCTGATGTCCGTGTCGATCGCGCTGTTCGGCATCACCGCGCTGGTCCGCAAGCGGCTGTTGCTGGGCTTCGGGATCGCCTTCGCCGCGCTGGGGATCATCTTCGGTTTCGCTGGCTTCCTGCGGCTGGGGCTGCACCCGGACTTCCTGACCCGGCTGCTGTCCTGACGCGTGGCGCGGCGCGCGGGCGGGCGCCGTGATCAGGGTTCCCCTTTGTCGTTCCCGTTTTGGCCCCCCTTGGCGTGAACCAGGCAGTGACCTCGGCTGGTCGGGAACCGTACGTCTCGCACCTACCGCGGCCATGACCATGCTATCTTCGTGACCCCTTCGGTGACCCCTGTTCGCCCGTGGTTTGCCCGCAATTTGGAGGATCCCCCATGCGTCAGAGCTTTACCCGCGTTCTCTTGACCGGCTTGTTGATCGTCGGCTGTACCCCTAAAGCGAGTGACAGTGGAGGGAGCGGCGGCAACAACAACAGCAGCAGCGGCGGTAGCAACGGCAGCAGCAGCGGCGGCAACAACGGCAGCAGCAGCGGCGGCAGCAACGGCAGCAGCAGCGGCGGCAAGACCGGCAGCAGCAGCGGTGGCAGCAACGGCAGCAGCAGCGGCGGCAGCAACGGCAGCAGCAGCGGTGGCAAGACCGGCAGCGGCGGCAGCAACAGCAGCGGCAGCGGCGGCAGCAACAGCAGCGGTTCGGGCGGCGCGACCGTGTCCTGCACGGCCGACACCAGCAACCTGGTCAACGCGGGCAGCTGGGTCTGCGACGCGGACACCTCGATCAAGATCCAGGGCGCCTTCTACATCTACAGTGACGGCATGTCCTGCACGATGCCCTCGCCGAACAAGCCGTGCACCGACAAGGGTTGCTGTGTCAGCGGGACGACCACGGTCTCCGACATGACCACGAACTACGCCAACTGGGGTTGCGGGATCGGCATGGAGCTGAACTCGTCGGGCGGCGACATGCCGACCAAGATGGCTTACGCCGGCCCCAGCAAGTGCTTCACGATCACGCTGACCGGATCGAGCGGCGGCAACTCGGTGCGCATCGGCTTCACGCAGAGCACGAACACGTCGGACGTGGCGCCTTTCGTCGACATCGCCCCGTTCGACAACGGCTTCAGCCAGAAGATCTGCTTCGCGGACGCGATGTGCCCCGATTGGGCCGCCACGCAGGGCTGCACCAAGGCCACCGGCGCGGACGGCACGCCGTACGACCTGCAGGTGCAGGTCTCCGCGGGCTCGTCGGCGACCACGGTCGGCGCCTACAACCTGTGCATCACCAGCATCGTGCCCGACGGCGTCACCGGCGGTACGGGCAGCGGCGGTGGCACCGGCTCGACGGGCAGCGGCGGCTCGACCGGGTCGACGACCACCTGCCAGAGCCCGTCCGGCGGGCCCAGCACCATCACCGACCCGTTCGGCGTGGGCATGGTCGCTTGCGGCTCGCAGCAGTACGTCGTGCAGAACAACGACTGGGGCGCGAAGATGGGCCAGACGATCACGTACGGCAAGGGCACCACGATGAAGGTCACGCAGCAGACGGGCGTGGGCCAGAACAACGCGCCGGCCTCGTTCCCGTCGATCTTCATCGGTCAGAACTCCGGCCACTCTTCCGGCGATACCCCCAAGGCCGTCAGCTCCATCAAGGCCGGCGACCTGCCGACCAGCTGGACCTGGGCGGATAACGGCGCCACCGGCTCGTACAACGCGGCCTACGACGTGTGGTTCAGCACCAGCTCGAGCGGGGAACCGACCGAGGGGAACCCGAGCGGCGGCTTCCTGATGGTCTGGTACCACAAGCCGTCGGACAACCAGCCCATCGGCACCATGAAGGGGACCGCCAACATCGCCGGCGTGAACTGGAACATCTGGGAGGGCAACAACTCGAGCAACAACAAGCCCTGCATCACGTACCAGGCGGTCACGTCGATCAACACGCTGTCGTTCAAGCTGGGCGACTTCATCCGCGATGCGGTCGACAAGCAGAAGTTCCTGCAGGACTCGTGGTACCTGACCAACGTGTTCGCCGGCTTCGAGATCTGGAACGGCGGCCAGGGTCTGGAGACGAAGGACTTCACCGCCACCATGAAGTAACCGCCGGCCGCGCGAGCGGCCGTCGCGAAGAGGGCTCCGTCGCCGCCTGGTGACGGGGCCTTTTTCTTATCCGGGCTGGATACGCTGCAACAGCGCCACGCACTCGACGTGGCGGGTCTGCGGGAACATGTCGAACGGCTGGATGGTCGTCGCCTGGTAACCTGCGGACAGCAGGCGGGCCAGATCGCGTGCCAGCGATTCGGGGCTGCACGACACGTAGACGATCGTTCGCGGTCCGAACGCGAGCAGCTGCGCCAGAAAGGCCCCGTCGCAGCCCTTGCGCGGCGGATCGACGATCACGGCGGTCTTGCCGGCGGCGGCCGTCGCCTCGGGCGACAGCGCACCGAAGATGCGGGCCGAGTCGGCCTGCACGAAACGGACGTGGGTCAGCCCATTGCGGGCGGCGTTGTCCCGCGCGGCGGCGACCGCCCCGGCGCTGACCTCGACGCCCACCACGTCCTGGAAGCGCGCCGCTCCGGCCAGCGCGAACAGCCCGCTGCCGCTATAGGTGTCGACCAGGCAGGTGGCGCCTGTGGCCGCCGCCGACTCGATGACGAAGTCGACCATCCGGGGCAGCAGGAACGGGTTGTTCTGGAAGAACTCGCGCGCGTAGAACTCCAGCGACACCGGGCCCACGCGCTCGGTGACGCGCGCGTCGGGATCCGTGGTGACGCCGGACGCGGCCTCGCGCAGCAGGAATGAAGCCCCGCGCCGGCGAGCGGCCGCCGCCACGGTGATCTCGGCGCGCAGGCTGGGCAGGGCGGCGTTGATCCCGTCGGTGGCCAGAGGGCAGCGCGCGACGTCGACGACGTCGTGGCGGCGGCCGTTGCGCAGAAAGCCGATGTTCAGCGGCCTGTCCGGCCGCGGGGGTTCGTGGTGCGGCGTGATCTTCGAACGGTATCCGTAGGTCCGCGGCGAGGGCGCGCAGGGCGCCACCTCCACCGCCAGGCCGGCGGCGGCGAGATGCCGCCGCACCAGCGCCGTCTTCCATTCCAGCTGCGCCGGGTAATCGGCGTGCTGGAACTGGCACCCACCGCAGGCGCCAAACAGCGGACAGCCGGGGGCGACGCGCGCAGGTGACGGCGACAGGACCTGCAGCAGATC
>Ga0207652_10003851_pt1 | contig 12291 bp, 8 predicted proteins | sample KBSC63BmetaG_FD_184334 | JGI IMG/M metagenome (GOLD analysis project Ga0207652, IMG submission 184334) | Corn rhizosphere microbial communities from Kellogg Biological Station, Michigan, USA - KBS C6-3B metaG (SPAdes) (version 2) | ecosystem: Host-associated > Plants > Roots > Rhizosphere ... | reverse complement strand
GTTCGCCGAGCATGTGGCGGCGCTCGATGTCGAGATCAACCGCTGGGAGGCGCAGGGCGGCCCGCGGCTCACCTACGGCGAATTCTGGGTCGCACTCACGTTCTATTCGTTCGCGCGTGAGGTGCTTGACTGCGCCGTTATCGAGGTCGGTGCCGGTGGTCGCTTCGACCTGACGAACGTGATTCTGTCAGATGTCGCGGTGATCACGTCGATCGGGCTCGATCACACACGCACGCTTGGTGGCACGATTCCCGAGATCGCCTGGCACAAGGCGGGCATCATCAAGGCGGGGCGACCGGCCGTGACGACCGTCAATAAGCCGGACGCATTCAGGGTTATCGCCAACGAAGCGACTCAGGTCGACGCGCCGCTGGCGCATATCTGCGAGGGGGTCGACTTCGAGGTCGTTTCGACCGGCGCCAGTGGCACTGAGGTGCGCGATCTGGCCAGCGGCGAGACGTTCAAGACGACGCTCCCCGGTCATTTTCAGGCGTACAACGTGGCAGCGGCGGTAGCGGCCGTGCGCGCGGCGGGCGTCACTGATAACGAGGTCATCGCGCGCGGCATTGCGGAGACGCGGTTTGCCGGGCGCATGGAGATCGTGCAGCGAGATCCACTGGTGGTTCTCGACGGGGCGCACAATCCGGAGAAGATGGAGTCATTCCTGCGCGGAGCCGCCGAACTTGGTGACGCGCGGAAGCGGATTCTGGTGCTCGGCTCGCTCGACGGGCACGATTATCTGACGGTGGCCGGTATCATCGCCCCGTTCGCCGATGAGGTGATCGTCACTGCTCCAAGCGCTCAAGAGCGCTCCAGCGGCTCAACCGAGGCGATCGCAGAGGTCGTGCGGCACAGCGGCAAACCGGTCGAGGTGATCGCCGAGCCGCGTGAGGCGATCGACGCCGCGCTGAAGCGGGCCGACCCGACCGATCACATCCTCGTCACCGGCTCGCTCTACCTCGTCGGTGCCGTCCGCGAACGCTGGTACCCCAGCGATGCGATCGTATTGCAAGAAACCTGCTGGCCGACGAAGTGATTTCTCGCGCAGAGACGCAGAGGACGCAGCCTTTGTCATCCTGAACCGCAGTGAAGGATCTCCTCTCTGTTTCCCTGTTGCGTGATTGGCATGGCAAGTCAAGAGAGATTCTTCGCTGCGGCTCAGAATGACGTAAAAGCTCTGCGCTGTCTGCGTCTCTGCGCGAGATACCCGTTCTTTACGCCGCTTCTTGTCGCTCCAGGCCAAGCTCGGCGGCGTGGGCTTTCATGGCGTTGAGGACGACGAGGATATGATCGTCGAGCGTCATGCCGATCTCGGTGGCGGCGTGCTCGATTTCGGCGCGGTTGACGGCCGCTGCGAACTCCTTGGTCTTCCATTTCTTGCGCACGCTCTTCAGTTCGACGTCGAGGATGCTCTTGCTTGGGCGCACCAGCGCGACGGCGACGAGGAAGCCGGTCATCTCGTCCACCGCGACCAGCGTCTTTTCCAACTGTGATTCGGGCGCGACGCCGGTGATGTCGGCCGCGTGGCTTAGCATGGCGTGGCTCACCTCGGCCGGGTAGCCGAGTTCGTCGAGAATACGCGCGCCGACGATTGGGTGCCCTTCGATGCTCACATCCGGATTTTGCTCGTAGTCGAAATCGTGGAGCAGCCCCGCGATGCCCCAGAGGTCAGCGTTCTCGCCGAATTGCTCGGCGTAGGCGCGCATGGCGTATTCCGTGGCGAGCATATGGCGAATCAGGTGTGGCTGCGTCGTGTATTCGTTGACCAGCGCCAGAGCGTCTGCGTATTGCATTGCACCTCCCAGAGGATCGATGTCCCGGTTTACGACGGCATGCCTCGATCGCGACGCATGACGGCGCGATGACCGATTGAGCAGCCATCGTCCATCTTACCGGATGGGTGCCGGGAGTGGTCAAGCGGGTGGTTTGCGTTGCGGGGGACGTCGTTGGGTGTTATTCGACTGCAACATGGCGCCGATCACGCGGCCGAGCTTGACGGCGTTGGGGTTGGCCGATTTGGCAGCCGTCGTGCTCGTTTTGGCAGCTGGGCGATTGGTTGCGGTTGACGTGCTTGTCTTGGCCGCTGGTCGAGTCGGCGCAGCCGATGAGCTTCGTTGGGCGGTCGTCTGGGCCGGACGCGGTTTCGTTGGCGTCGCGGCGCGCTTCACCGGCGCGGCTTTTTTCTGTGGAACGACGATGGCACGCGCCGCGCGGAACCAGCGATTGTTCGTGAGTGGATTGTTAACCGGTTCGAGGTGCCCACCGCGTCGCCGCCATAGTTTGCGACTGATCCACATGCCGATAAAGCCGGTGAACACGGCGACAATGGCGGTTGGATCGTCCGGGTTGGCGCTTACGAGTTTACTGCCGCCGTAATGCAGGAGAAGAAGCAGGCCCGTGCCGGCCAGATAGCCGACCGCCCAGGCGGCCGTTTCGCTGAACGCTTGCCCAACGCGGCGACAGCTTCGCCAGGAGATAAAAAAGATCAACGGCATGATAAGCCACACGGGAGCCTCACAATAGCGCTGGCTGAAACTTGATTAGATCAAAGCCTACTCAACAACGATGACGTCGTATTCATAGCGGTTGGCCTATTGTATCGTACGCCGCCGTCCGACGACCGGTCGACGATGGAATAGTCAGAGCAAGTAAAATTGCGAGGAGCATTTTGATTCGGACCCGCGTCTCAATCGTCTGGCAGCTTCTCCGACCATGGCACAGTCTCCGACATTCAGCGCAAGCGACCCGCCGCATACGACCGTACAGGGCGTTGTCGAGCGCATCACCTATCAGAATCCGACGAGCGGCTACACCGTGCTCAAGCTGAAGACGCCGCGTGGCGCCGAGGTCGCGGCGGTCGGTCAGTTGAGTGGCGTCAATCCGGGCGAGCGGATACAGCTCGAAGGCGTCTGGGCAAGCCATCCTCAGCACGGCCGCCAATTCCGCGTGAGCGGCTTTCGGACCGTGTTGCCTGCCACTGTTGAGGGCATTCGCAAGTATCTCGGCTCCGGGCTGATTCGCGGAGTCGGGCCGGTGACGGCCCGGCGGATCGTCGAGCATTTCGGCGCTGAGGCGCTGGAGGTGATTGACGAAGAACCGGAGCGACTGCGTGAGGTGCATGGCCTCGGTGCCAAGCGCGCGGAGTCGATCAGTGCTGCCTGGGTCGAGCAGCGGGCCATCAAGGATGTCATGGTCTGTCTCCAGAGCCTTGGCGTGCATACCGGCCACGCGGTGCGCATCTATCGGCAGTACGGGGATGAAGCGGTTGAGATCGTGCGCACCGATCCGTACCGGCTGGCGCGCGATATCTGGGGCATTGGTTTCAAGACGGCCGATTCGATCGGCGCGGCGCTCGGCATTCCGGCCGACGCCCCGCAACGGCTCGCCGCCGGACTGCGTCATACGCTCTCGACGGCCGCCGATGACAACGGCCATGTCTACCTGCCGCGCCCGGTGCTGATCGAAACCGCCAGCCAACTTCTTGGCTGCGATGCCGCACAGATCGAGAACGCGCTGCCACTTCTCTTCGAAGCGCGCGATATTTTTGTTGAGGTTCAGGACGATGAGGAAGCGATCTATCTGGCGCCGCTCGGCGGTTCGGAGATCGGCGCTTCTCAGCGCGTCGCGCGCCTAATGCAATCCGAATTCGATCGCCTGAAGGTCTTTCAGCCCGTCGATTGGGAGATCGCGTTTCGCTGGCTGGCCGACGATCAAGGCGTGCCGCCACTGGCCGAGCGTCAGGTCGACGCGGTCAGGCTGGCGCTGACGAATCGGGTTACGGTGCTGACCGGCGGGCCGGGCACCGGCAAGAGCACCACCGTACGCTCGATCGTGACGCTGGCGCGCGCCAAACGGGCGAGCGTCATCCTGGCCGCACCAACCGGCCGCGCCGCCAAACGGTTGAGCGAGATTACCGGTCACCCGGCCCAAACGATCCACCGGCTGCTCAAGCTACAGCCGGGCGGTTCGGCCGCCTTCGACGAAAACAATCCGCTCGACGCCGATCTGATCGTGGTCGATGAGACATCAATGCTCGACATCTACCTTTTCAATACGCTGATGCGGGCGCTGCCGGCCGGTGGGCACCTGTTGCTGGTGGGTGATGCCGATCAATTGCCGTCAGTCGGTCCAGGCAACGTCTTGCACGACCTGATCGAAAGCGGCGTCGTGCCGCTGGTGCGGCTCGATGCGGTTTTCCGCCAGGCGGAGGAGAGCGCGATCATCCGCAATGCCCACCGCATCAACCATGGCGAGATGCCCCAGACCGGTCGCCAGATTCGCGATTTTGCGCTGCTGCGGGTGGCTGATGAGCCGAACCCGGGCGAGACGGCGGCTGAACTTGTGCAGGATCTCGTGAAACGCCGCCTGCCGCAGGCGTATGACCTGACTCCCGACCAGATTCAGGTGCTCTGTCCGATGAACGGCGGCCCGGCCGGCACCCGGCGCCTGAACGAACTGCTGCAGGAAGCGCTCAACCCGCTCGAGCCGGGGCGGCCGGAGGCGCGCGTCGCCGGGCGACTCTACCGCGTCGGCGATCGGATCATCGCCTTGCGCAACAACTATCAGCTGGAGATCTTCAACGGCGACCTGGCCACGGTGCGCGCGCTGAACGCTGTCGATCAGTTGATGCAGTTGGAGCTGGACGATGGTCGCATGCTGGCCGTGCCATTCGCCCAGCTCGACGAGTTCACGCACGCCTTCGCCATCTCGGTGCATCGAGCGCAAGGCTCCGAGTTCCGGGCCGTCGTGATGCCGGTGCTGATGTCGAACTACGTCATGTTGCAGCGCAACCTGCTCTACACCGCCGTCACTCGCGCTCGCGAGCTGGTCGTGCTCGTGGCGCAACCGAAGGCGGTTGCCATCGCCGTCCGCAACGACCGCATCTCCCAGCGCTACACCTCGCTTGCGAGAAGATTGCAGGGGCTTTTGCCGCCGTTACCGCCATCCTGAATCGCTCTTTCTGTCATTCTGGGCCGCAGCGAAGAATCTCCTTCTTTTTCCCCTAACGTATCGCTAGGAAAAACGCGAAAAAGATCCTTCACTGCGGTTCAGGATGACTACGAGAGCGTAAACCCGCGATAACCATCCTCTGCGATGTCGTCGCAGGTTTGGCGGTAGGTGCCGACGCCGCCGACGTAGGGCATGAAGATACGCGGTTTGCCGGGGATGTTGGCACCCATGTACCAGGAGTTTGCTTGCGGGTAGAGCGTGGCGTGAGCGATCTCGTTGACATGCTCGACCCAGGTATCTTCGGCGGCTCGATCCGGCTCGATGCGATCGAACCCGTGATCGCGCAAGTAGCTGAGACAATCGATCGTCCAATCGACGTGCTGTTCGATAGAGACGATCATGTTGCTGAGGACTGATGGACTCCCCGGGCCGGTGATCAAGAACAGGTTAGGGAAACCGGCCGAGGCTATGCCCAGGTACGTGCGCGGTCCAGCCTCCCATTTTCCCCGAAGTGCGCAGCCGTCACGACCCCGGATGTCAATGCGGAAGAGCGGGCCGGTCATGGCGTCGAAGCCGGTCGCGAAGACGATGCTGTCGAGCGCGTAGCCGGCCGCGTTGGTGCGGAGACCCGTTGGCGTAATCGCTTCGATCGGCGAAGTGCGAATATCGACCAGCGTCACGTTGTTGCGGTTGTACGTTTCGTAGTAACCGGTGTCGAGCGGAAGGCGCTTGGTTCCGATCGGGTGGTCTCTCGGAGAGAGGAGTTCGGCCACTTGAGGGTCGCGCACGATCTCTCGAATGCGGGCGCGCACGTAATCAGCGGCCGTCTCGTTGGCGGACTGATCGGTCAGGAGGTCGCGATAGGCAGAGGTGTAGCCGAAGCCACCCCGTTCCCAGCGCCGTGCGTACTCACGTGTGCGCTCCTCGGGCGCTACGTCCAACGCCGATTGCTCGCCGCGATCGATCATGTAGCCGGTTCGCGATTCGCGCTCTGCTTTCCTGAGATCAGCGTAACCTGACTTGATGCGCCGTTCGTCGTCGGGATCGAGCGGCGCGTTGCGGGCCGGGAACGCGAAGTTGGGCGTCCGTTGAAAGACGTAGAGGTGAGCGGCCTGCCGCGCGATGACCGGGATTGATTGGATGCCGGATGAACCGGTGCCGATCACACCGACGCGCTGACCGCTGAAATCGACCGCTTCGTGCGGCCAGCGTCCGGTGTGATACCAACGGCCCTGGAAGCTGTCGAGGCCGGGAATCGCCGGGACCTGGGCTGTCGAGAGGCAACCGACCGCCATGATGCAGAAACGGGCCGAGACGCGTTCACCGTGTTCGGTCGTGATCAGCCAGCGCGTGCCGGCATCGTCGAAGTGGGCGCTGACGACGCGGGTGTTGAACTGGATATCGCGGCGCAGATCGAAGCGGTCGGCGACGTGGTTGACGTAGCGCAGGATCTCGGCCTGACCGGCGTAGCGCTCGGTCCAGTGCCATTCCTGCTGCAGTTCGTTGGAGAAGGAGAAGGAGTACTCCATGCTCTCGACATCGCAGCGGGCACCCGGATAGCGATTCCAGTACCACGTCCCGCCGACATCACTAGCGGTCTCAAAGGCGCGCGCCCGAAATCCGAGCTGGCGCAGCCGATAGAGCGCGTACATCCCGGCCAGCCCCGCACCAACGACCACGACGTCGACGTCCGCGTCGCCGTGGACCGATACCGCGTCTCGTACTGGCCGCGCATCGACCATTGGTGGCCCCCTCTGAACATCCCTATTAGAGCGGGCTTTGGGCAGGTTGTCTAGTCGTCGGTCGCTACGGTGTCAAGGTGACCGGAACTTTGACCTGGTTGGTCTTGGAGCCGTCCTTGGCGGAGACCTCGAAGAGCAGGATCGTGCCCGCTATCTTCTGGTCCACTTTGTACGGCACCTTGATATCGAACGTGCCGCGCGTGCCACTGCCCGAGGTGGCCTGAGCGTGCTGCTCGGTCAGGACGTTGCCGTTGGAATCGAGAATATCGATCGTGAAGGCGGCTTCGAAGGTATTGGCGGTGCCGATCAGTTCGACCGGATTGTCGACGGTATCGCCCGGAGCCGGTGAATTGAGGAAGATGGCGGGCGTCACGTCTTCGAAGTTCGAGCGGCCGACCGGGTCCTTGAGCGAAACCTCGTCGTTTTCGCCAATCGCGTCCACATCGTTGCCATCGAGTTGAAAGCGGACGGTCGTGACGGTATCGAACTGCGTCAGGGTGTAGACGACCTGGGCGACGCGCTCGGTGAGCGACTGCTTATCGCCGCCGTTGGCGAAGCCGCTGGAGAGGTTCACTGTAGCGATCTTGTCGGCAATCGAGAGGCCGAGCAGCGTTGTGCCGCCGGGGACTGATGTCGTCAGTCCGTCGCTCGTTTCGGCATCGCTTGGTCCCTTAAACAACTCTTTGAGCGATTCGCTGCCAACTTGCTGCGTCTCCGGGATCGCGCGATGAACGGTGGTAATCTTGCCGTCGCGCAGCAAGTAGATCGAGACGGTCATGCTGTTGGCCGGAGGCGTCGGCGTTGGGGCCGGGGTAGTGGTCACACTGGGCGTCGCCGCACTGGTCGTCGTTCCAATCGTCCCGACCGGCGGGAGTGTGGCGGTCGGGCTGGCCGAGGAAACGCCGCCACTCGTGGAGGTCGCGGTCATATCGTTCTCGGCGCTGGTCGCTGTAGACGTGCCGAGCGATGGACTCATCGTGCAAGCCGCGAGCGGAATGGCGAGAAGGAACATCGCGATCAGCGTTACAACGCCAACACGTAGAGCACGGACATGCCGGCTAAGCAGCCTGGGTTCTGGTCGCCGGTGCGACATGCATGCTTCCTTTCGCATCGTTTTCATCACTACGTGGTTCTGTTGATCGATACAACGTCTCAGGGTGGGAATCGGGTACTGCTACGAGGCGCTGCTATTCTGGTGACGATGGTCACCAACGAACGTACGTGTTTAAACGGTACCAGACACGGTGAGCGTTCGGCAGCCACCGCCCGTTGGCCGATAGTCGAGGCGAAAGGTGAGGTCAAGGATCGCGGTCAATGTTTGAATGATCGCGTGAACGTTTCGATCTAAATATTGATACGCGCCTTGATGTCGCGGTTGGCCATGCCGAAACCGGACATGCAGTCGAGTTGACAACGCATCGCTCTCGGCTCATTATTGGCGGGAGCAATTCGGAATGGAAGACCGTGGATCAATGTCCGCGGTTGTGTGTGGGTGTTGGTTCTGGAGGAGGACGAGGATGGATCGATTCTTGAATCGTGCGAGCGAAGCGATGCACGACCAGGTCAGCACACGGCGGCAGTTTGTTAAACGTTCGGCTATCTTCCTCTCGATACCGGTAGTTGGGGCGTTGCTGACCGCCTGCGGCGGTAGCAGCAACAAGAGCACGTCGGCGTCGACCGGCTCGTCGTCGGGTGGAACCGGCTCCACGGCCGCAAGCTCGCCGGCGACGCCCGAGGTAATCCCGACAGTTGCCGTGAACACCGGCGGAAACGGCACACCGACCACGTCGTCCGGCGGCGCCGGCACGCCGAAGCAAGGTGGTGACATGGTCGTCGTCGGTCACCAGGAGTTGGCGGGGCTAAGCCCGAACGATGTCGGGCCTGGTGACCAGTGGGTGATGATCACGCAAATCCATAACGGGCTGCTCGAGCAGGACGAAAACTTCGTGCTCCAGCCGACGCTCGCCAAGACGTTCGAGGCGGCGGCCGATGGGCTGAGCTACACGTTCAAGCTCGTCGACGGCGTCAAGTTCCATGACGGCACCGCCTTTACGGCCGATGACGTTAAGTACACCTATACCTTCTACTCCGACGCCAGCAATGGCTCGTTGATCGCGAGCTACTTCGCGAATATGGACACAGTTGATGCATCTGACCCGACGACGGTCGTCGTCAAGATGAAAGCGCCGAACGCCGCCTTTGCCGCGCTCGGCTCGACGACCTTCATCGTGCAGTCGAAATATCACCAGCAGGTGGGCGAGAAGACCTATCGCACGAAGCCGATCGGCACTGGCCCGTTCAAGCTCAAAGAGTTCATTTCCGCCGACCATACGACGGTCGAACGCTTCGACGATCACTTCCGTGGCGCGCCGCATCTGAACACTTTCACCCAGAAGCTGGTTGCCGAGCCGTCAGTGCGCAAGATCGCGCTGGAGACCGGTCAGGCCGACTCCTCGGTGTGGACGCTGCTGGCGCAGGATGACCTGGAACTGACGAAGGACACTGCTAAATTCACCTCGTTCGTTTCGGTCAGCACCGCCGTCAACCACTTTCCGATCAACAACACGCTTCCGTTCTTCGCCCAGAAGGAATGCCGCCAGGCGATGATGCATGCCATCGATCGCCAGAAGGTGATCGACACCGTCTTCCACGGCGCGGCCGTGGTGGCGACCAGCAACCTGGCGCCGAATTTGGCTGCCTGGTACAACAAAGATGTCACCCTGTACGACTACGATGTTGATAAGGCGAAGACGATGCTCGATTCGGCCGGTTGGACGGTCGGATCCGACGGTATTCGCGCCAAGGGAGGCCAGCGCTTTTCGTTCACCTGCGCGGTGCTCAGTGGCGACCAGGCGCGCAAGCCGGAGGCCGAACTCGTCCAACAGTACATGAAGGCGGTCGGCATTGAGATGAAGATCCAGGAGCAGCCAGCCACCCAGATTCTGCAGAATCTGCCGCTCGGCAAACTGGATGCCTCGCTTTTCAACTGGACCTACGGCGGTGCGAACGGCGAGCCGGATGCGTCGGATACGCTCAAGTCCGACGCGGGTAGCAACTTCAGTTCGTACAAGAACCCGCAGATGGATCAGCTGCTCGCACAAGGGTTGGCGGAGCCGAACGTCGATAAGCGGAAGCCGATCTACGACCAGATCCAGAAGATCGTGGCCGACGATGTGCCGTTCATCTATATGATGTACTGGAACTGGTTCAACCACTTCTCGAAACGGGTGCAAGGCTTGCCGAAGTCGGCGCTCAACGGCTCGCAGCTCTATAACAAGGCGTACCTGTGGTGGTTCGCCTAGCCGCTTTCTGACGCACAGCGAACGTTGCTACCGGCACGATACACATCGTGCCGGTAGCAACGACATAGAGAGGACAACCTCGGCTGTATGCTGCGCTATGTCATTCGGCGGTTGCTACAGGGCTTCATCGTCGTTTTTCTGATTAGTATCGCGACGTTTGGGATTCTTCATCTCACACCGGGCGATCCCGTATTAATCCTCATTGGTGAGACTGGAAGAACGCAACTGACTCCCCAGCAGATCCAGCAGGTTCGTCACTACTGGGGGCTCGACCGGCCGCTTTACCAGCAATATTTCACCTGGCTCGGTCATATGGCCAAGGGGGACTTCGGTGAGTCGGTCATCCAGGTCGGCACGCCGGTGCGGACGATTATCTGGCGTGCAGCACCAGTCACGTTAAAGTTAAACGCCATGGCACTCATCTTAGCGATTGCCATCGCTATACCCGCTGGTATTCTGGCCGGCATCAAGCAATATTCCTTCTTTGATTACTTTAGCAATGTGGGCGCGACGTTCGGCGTCTCGGTGCCGAGTTTCTGGATTGCCTTGATGGCGATCATCATCTTCGCGTTGAAGCTCGGCTGGCTTCCGCCCTACGGCGTTGACTCCTGGAAGGGCTACATTGCGCCGGTGCTGGTGCTCTCGCTGGAACAGATGGCGATCATCACCCGGTTGATGCGCAGCACGACGATCGAAACGCTCGGGCAGGACTACGTGCGGACCGCGCGCGCCAAAGGAGTGGCAGAGTCGAACGTCCTGTCACGTCATGTGGTTCGTAATTCCCTCCTGCCGGTGATTACCGTCATTGGCTATCGGATCGCGTTTCTCCTGAGCGGCACGATCATCATCGAAACGGTCTTCGCCGTGCCGGGGATCGGCCAGCTCTTTGTCAACTCGGTCTATCATCTCGATTATCAAGTGGTGCAAGCGGTCGTCTTCGTCCTGTCCGTTCTCGTCGTCCTGGCGAATCTCGCCACGGACCTCGTCTACGCCTATATCGATCCGCGCATCCGGCTCACCTAGCGAAGGACGGACGTCGATGAATCTGATCGGTCGCAAGAAACCCAAAGAGACCGCCGTGGCAATGACTCCCAGCACGTTGCTCGCGGGTGAGCGAGCACATCGTTCCGGCTGGTCGCGCGGCTGGACGCGTTTCAAGCGCTACAAACCGGCCATCGCCGGGCTCGTCTTCCTCTGCATTCTGGCGGTGCTCGCGATCATTCCCGGCGTCTTCGCGCCGTACGATCCGACGTTGGCGAACCCCGATCTGCTCGGTTCGCCGCCTTCCTGGTCGCATCCACTCGGCTTTGACGAGATCGGACGCGACGAGTTGAGCCGCATCATCTATGGCACGCGCGTGGCGCTGATCGTCGCGCTGCTGGCAACGGCGATGGCGGTTACGATCGGGGTGCTGGTCGGCGCGGCTGCCGGCTACTTCGGCGGTTGGGTCGATTCGGTGCTCTCGCGCCTGGTCGATACGATCATGGCTTTTCCCACAATTGCGCTCTTGATCGCGCTCGTGGCCGTGGTGGGGCCAAGTCTCAAGACGACGATCATCGTGATCGGCGCGACGGTCTGGGCGGCCTACGCCCGGGTTGCACGCGGAGACGTGCTCAGCCTGCGCGAACGCGACTTCATCGTCGCGGCGCGCGCCGTCGGGGCCAATCACACGCGTATCATCGTGCGGCACATCGTGCCCAATATCGCAGGACCGATCATCGTCCTGTCAACGTTGGCGGTCGGCGGCATCATCATTCTGGAGGCGGCACTCTCGTTCCTCGGGCTCGGCGTGCAGCCGCCGACGGCTGACTGGGGGAGCATGCTCGCTTCGGCGCGTGCCTACATCCAGACCTACCCCCACATCGCGATCGCCCCTGGCGTCATGATCAGCCTCACGGTATTGGCCTTCAATCTGATCGGCGATGGACTACGCGACGCCCTCGATCCACGGGGAAGGGATTGACGGGCTCGTCCGATCGCCGGAGGGCAGGGATTTCTCCACGGTTCCATTCGAAAGGAAACGTCCAATGGCGAAGCGTTTCGTCGTCACCGCGACCGGTGACTCGCTCATCACGCGCCGCATGCCGGCCTATACCGACGCGGCCTTCACCGGCCTGGTCGACCTGATTCAATCGGCTGATGTCGCCTTCACCAACATGGAGATGGTGCTGACCGAGTATGAGGGTACGCCGGTCGTCGAGAGCGGCGGCATGAACCTCTCGGCCCATCCGGGCGTCGCGCGCGATTTGCAGCGCATCGGCTTCAACTTGACCGCCTTCGCCAACAATCACACGCTC
>Ga0207652_10003848_pt1 | contig 12295 bp, 7 predicted proteins | sample KBSC63BmetaG_FD_184334 | JGI IMG/M metagenome (GOLD analysis project Ga0207652, IMG submission 184334) | Corn rhizosphere microbial communities from Kellogg Biological Station, Michigan, USA - KBS C6-3B metaG (SPAdes) (version 2) | ecosystem: Host-associated > Plants > Roots > Rhizosphere ... | reverse complement strand
GGCCGCAAGCGCATCGACAGCGTGCTCCCCGTGGTGAAGCAGCACGGCGCCGCGGTGGTCGCGCTCACGATCGACGAGGTGGGGATGGCGAAGACGGGCGCGCGCAAGCTCGAGATCGCGCGCCGCATCCACGACATCGCCACGACGGAGTTCGGCCTGGCGCCCGAAGACCTGATCTTCGACGCGCTCACCTTCACCCTCGCCACCGGCGAGGCGGAGTGGCTCGACTCCGCGCACGAGACCATCGAGGGGATCAAGCAGATCAAGCGCGAGCTGCCCGGCGTGTTCACGAGTCTCGGCGTGAGCAACGTGAGCTTCGGGCTCGACCAGGCCGCGCGCGCGGTGCTCAACTCGGTGTTCCTGCACCATTGCGTGAGCGCGGGGCTCGACATGGCGATCGTGAACCCCGCGCACGTCACGCCGTACGCGGAGATTCCGGCGGAGGAGCGCGCGCTCGCGGACGACATGGTGTTCAACCGCCGCCCGGACTCGCTGCAACGATTCATCGAGCACTTCGCCGCGCGCGGGCCCAACGCCGCCGCCGACGCGGCGAGCGGCGCCGCGGATGCGGCGGCGATGGCCCCCGACGAGCGCGTGCGCTGGCACGTGCTCTATCGCAAGAAGGACGGCGTGGAGGCGGCGCTCGACGCCGCCGGCGTGCGCGAGAATCCGGTTCGCGTGCTCAACGACGTGCTGCTCCCCGCGATGAAGGAGGTGGGCGACCGCTTCGGCGCGGGCGACCTCATTCTCCCGTTCGTGCTGCAGAGCGCCGAGGTGATGAAGAAGGCCGTGGCGCACCTCGAGAAGTTCCTCGAGCGCAAGGAAGGCTACACCAAGGGGAAGGTCGTGCTCGCGACGGTGTACGGCGACGTGCACGACATCGGCAAGTCGCTCGTCAACACCATCCTCTCGAACAACGGCTACACCGTGTTCGACCTCGGCAAGCAGGTGCCGGTGAACACGATCATCGACAAGGCGGTGGAGGTTGGCGCCACGGCCATCGGCCTGTCGGCGCTGCTCGTGTCCACGTCGAAGCAGATGCCGATCTGCGTGCAGGAGCTCGACCGCCGCGGGCTCGACTTTCCGGTGCTCATCGGCGGCGCGGCGATCAACCGGCGCTTTGGCCGCCGCGCGCTGTTCGTGGAGGGCGAGCGCGCGTACGAGCCCGGCGTGTTCTACTGCAAGGACGCGTTCGAGGGGCTCGACACGATGGAGTCGCTCATCGACGACGCGAGGCGCGGCCCGCTCAAGACGGAGCTCATCGAGAGCGCGCACCGCGACGTCTTTCTGCGCACGCAGGTGGGGAAGGATCTGTCGCACGGCGACTCGGCCGGCGCGCGCAGCGCCGTGGCCGCCGACAATCCGCTCCCCAGGCCGCCGTTCTACGGCGCGCAGGTGCGGCGCGACATTCCGCTGGCCGAGGTGCTCGCACTGCTCGACCTCGATGAGCTTTTCCGCCTGCAGTGGGGAGGGCGCGGCTCGGGCCCCGCGTACGAGAAGACGGTGCGGGAGGAGTTTCGCCCCACGCTCGAACGGCTCTCCGAGAGCGCGGCGCGCGAAGGATGGCTCGCGCCGCAGGCCGTGTACGGCTACTTCCCCGTGCAGGCGAGCGGCAACGATCTCGTCGTGTACGATCCGGCCGCGATGCAGAGCGATGGCGGATCGATGCGCGAGATCGCGCGCTTCGCGTTCCCGCGGCAGGAGGGGCGCGAGCACCTGTGCCTCGCCGACTATTTCCGCTCCGTGGAATCGGGCGACGTCGACGTCGCGGCGTTCCAGATCGTGACGGTGGGCGACGAGGCGACGCGCCGCTTCGAGTCGCTGCAATCGGCCGGTGAGTACACGGAGGCGTACTACCTGCACGGCCTGGGGGTCGAGGCCGCGGAGGCGACCGCCGAGTGGATGCACCGCACGATTCGCCGCGAGCTCGGCCTGCCGCTCAGCCAGGGGAAGCGCTACTCGTGGGGCTATCCCGCCTGTCCCGACCTCGAAGGGCATGCGCAGCTCTTTCGCTTCCTCCCCGCGCGCGAGACGCTCGGCATCGACCTCACCTCGGCGTTCCAGCTCACCCCCGAGCAGTCGACGGCGGCGATCGTGGTGCATCATCCGGAAGCGAAGTACTACGTGGTGCGCGGCGCCGCGGCGGAGACCGAGGCGGCGTGAGCGCCACCTCCACGCTCGCGCCGGCCGAGCGTCCCGACGTGCGCGAGATCGCCGACCCGGAGCGGATCATGGTCGCCGACGGGGCCATGGGCACGATGCTCTACTCGCGCGGCGTGTTCATCAATCAGTGCTACGATGAGCTCAACGTGCGGTCGCCGGAGCTCGTGCTCGACGTGCACCGCGCGTACGTGAAGGCGGGCGCGGAGCTGCTCGAGACGAACAGCTTCGGCGCGAATCGGCTGAAGCTCGCGCAGTACGGGCTCGAGAGCCACGTGGCGGAGTTCAACCGGAGGGCGGCGCAGATCGCGCGCGAGGCGGCCGGCGCGAACGTGCTCGTGGCGGGCGCCGTGGGGCCGCTCGGCGTGCGCATCGAGCCGTTCGGCGCCACCGGCCGCGACGAAGCGCGCGGCTACTTTCGCGAGCAGATGCAGGCGTTGCTCGAGGGCGGCGCCGACTGCTTTTTGCTCGAGACCTTCGGCGACCTCGGCGAGATCGAGCAGGCGCTCGCGGCGGCGCGCGAGCTGTCGCCGTCGACGCCCGTGATCGCGCAGATGACGATCGGCCAGGATGGGCTCACGCCGTTCGGCGCGACGCCCGAAGACGTCGCACGCGCGCTCGACGAGTGGGGCGCGGACGTGATTGGGCTCAACTGTTCGGTCGGTCCGCAGGCCATTCTCGAGGCGATCGAGAAGATGGCGGCGGTGACCCGGCGCAAGCTCAGCGCGCAGCCGAACGCCGGCATGCCCCGCGACGTGTCGGGGCGCACGATGTACATGGCGAGCCCGGAATACATGGCGAGCTACGCGCGCCATTTCATCCAGGCGGGCGCGAAGCTCATCGGCGGCTGCTGCGGCACCACGCCCGAGCACATCAAGTCGCTCGTGGACGGCATTCGCCCGCTGGTGCCGCGCCGCCAGCGCCGGCCGAGCGTGCGCTACCAGCTGCCGCACACGCAGGGGTTGGACGAGGGCACGGGACAGCCCGCGGCCGCGACGGGCGTGGCGGAGGTGCCCTTTGCGCGGCGCTCGCGGTGGGCGGGGAAGATCGCGCGCGGCGAGTTCGTCACGTCGGTGGAGATCGTGCCGCCGCGCGGCGTGGACGCCACCGCGATGCTCGAGGGAGTGTCGGCGCTCAAGGTGGCGGGCGTGGACGCGGTGAACGTGCCCGACGGTCCGCGCGCGCAGAGCCGCATGGGCGCCCTCATGACGAGCCTCCTCATCGAGCAACGCATCGGCATGGAGACCGTCACGCACTACTGCTGCCGCGACCGGAACCTCCTCGGCATGCTCAGCGATCTGCTCGGTGCCTCGGCGATGGGGCTGCGGAATCTGCTCATCATCACGGGCGATCCGCCGAAGATGGGGCCGTATCCCGACGCAACCGCGGTGTTCGACATCGACTCGATCGGGCTCACGAACCTGGTGAGTCGCCTGAACAAGGGGCTCGATCCCGGCGGCAACGCGCTCGGCCGGCCCACGGCGTTCACCATCGGCGTGGGCGTGAACCCGGCGGCGTTCGATCCGGCATACGAGCTGCGCCGCTTCGAGTGGAAGGTGGATGCTGGAGCCGAATACGCGATCACGCAGCCGGTGTTCGACGTCTCGCAGCTCGAGCGCTTTCTCGAGTCGATCGCGCACGTACGAATACCGATCGTGGCCGGGATCTGGCCGCTCGTGTCCGCGCGCAACGCGGAGTTCCTGGCGAACGAGGTGCCGGGGGTGGTCGTGCCCAGCGCGGTGGTGGCGCGGATGCGAGCGGCCAGCGAGCGCTCCAAGGAGCACGCCGTGGCGGAGGGGATCGCGATCGCGCGGGAGATGCTGGAGCGCGTACGGGGCTCGGTGCAGGGCGCGCAGGTATCCGCCCCCTTCGGGAAGGTCGAGCTGGCGGTACGGGTGTTCGAGAGCTGAGCACGCGCCCCGTCGCGTCGTATATTGCGGGGTCCGACAGCCGGAGCGAGGCAGCAGGTGAAGGGAATTCTGATCATCGATCACGGATCGGTGCGCGCCGAAGCCAACGAGATGCTCGAGTCCGTGGGCGAGCTGGTGCAGCGGATGGCGGGTGACGGCGTGATCGTGCGCATCGCGCACATGGAGCTCGCCGCGCCCACGATCGCCGAGGGCTTCGCCGCATGCGTGGCGGCGGGCGCCACGGAGATCGTGGCGTTCCCGTACATGCTCTCGCCGGGCAAGCACTCCACGCGCGACATTCCGCGCATGGTAGGCGAGGTCGCGGCGAGCCATCCCGGCATCCCGGTGCAGGTGACGCCGGCGTTCGGCGTGAACGAGCAACTCGCGGCCGTGGTGCTCGAGCGATCCGGCGTCACCCCCGCGATCCCGCTCGCGTCGAGCGGCACGCGCTGATTCGACCCATCAATCCGACCATGCACATCGACGGTACCACCACGCCCGCCGCGCTCACGACCCTGTCCGAAGAGGAGAGCGCCTTCCGCGACGCCGTGTCGGCGTTCGCCGAACAGCAGGTTCGGCCCCGCGTGCAGGAGATGGAGCGCGCGGCGCGCATCGATCCGGCGCTCGTTCCCTCGCTCTTCGAGCTCGGCCTCATGGGCATCGAGGTGCCGGAGCAGTACGGCGGCGCGGGCGGCACGCTCCTGATGGTCACGCTCGCGGTGGAGGAGATCAGCCGAGTCGACGCGTCATCGGCGATCATGGTGGACGTGCAGAACACGCTCGTGAACCATCCGATCACGCGCTACGGCAACGACGAGCAGCGGCAGCGCTTTCTCCCGCGCCTCACGTCGGGAACCATCGGCGCGTACGCGCTGTCGGAGGCCGGCTCGGGCTCGGATGCCTTCGGCCTCGCGACGCGCGCGGAGAAGCGCGACGATGGCTGGTCGCTGAGCGGGCGAAAGCTCTGGATCACGAACGGCGCCGACGCGGGGATCTTCGTCGTGTTCGCGAACGCGAATCCCGGCGCCGGCTACAAGGGGATCACGGCGTTCCTGGTCGAGCGCGGGATGCCGGGCTTCACCGTGGGGAAGAAGGAGGACAAGCTCGGGATTCGCGCGTCGAGCACCACGGAGCTGCTCTTCGACGGCTGCGTCGTGCCCGCCGCCAACGTGCTGGGCGAGGTCGGACAGGGATACAAGATCGCGATCGAGACGCTGAACGGCGGGCGCATCGGCATCGGTGCGCAGATGATCGGCATCGCGCGCGGTGCGCTCGAGGCGACCATCGCGTACGTGAAGGAGCGCACGCAGTTCGGTACGCGGCTCGCGGAGTTCCAGGCCATCCAGTTCCAGCTCGCGCAGGCGGAGACGGAGCTCGAGGCCGCGCGGCTGCTGGTCTACAATGCGGCGCGCCTCAAGGACAGCGAACAGCCATTCACGCGCGAGGCCGCGATGGCGAAGCTGTTCGCGTCACAGGTGTGCGAGCGCGTCACGTCGCTGTGCGTCGAGCTGCACGGCGGCTACGGCTATACCAAGGACTATCCCGTCGAGAAGTTCTACCGCGACGCGAAGATCGGCACCATCTACGAGGGTACGTCGAACATGCAGCTCCAGACGATCGCGAAGCTGCTGCTCAAATAGCCTGGCGCTCGCTCATCCGCGCAGCGCGCCGAGGACGCCGGGGAGGGCGCCGATCAGCCACACGAGCGCGGCCGCGATGTACGACTGCGACTTGGGCACCTTGCCGATCACGTGTAGTCCGATCGCGATCAGTACGGTCTCCCAGATCGTGAAAAGGTCCACGCGCGTGAGCAACGCCAGCACCAGAGGCGACGTCTTGTCGGGATCGAGAAACGCGCCCACGCCCACGGACAACCGCGTCATTCCGTTCAGCCGGTCAGGATTGGAGAGGTAGGCAATCAGCCCGCCGGCGACGAGCGCGAGGATCTTCGGGAAGAACGCGTACGTCGAGATCACCAAGGCCTGCGTTCCATTTGCCTTCGAGTCGAAGATCTTGCCCACCAGCCAGAGTACGAGCCCCGTGAGCATCGCCATGATCGGCAGCAGGATGATGACGAAGATGAACCCGAACTTCTCGCCCATCGACTGCTGCTTCTGGAGCATCTCCGCCGTGATCTCGGGATGCGAGTGCATCATCTTCGCACCCTGGCGCGCGATGTCGGCGTCGAGTGCGGGAATGACGAGCGCCTTCGTCCCGATGACGAGGATCGCGAACACCACTGTCAGGATGAGCAGCTGCAGGCCGAAGCCCGAAGTCTGGCGGCGCCGGAACACCTCGGACGGGGAGGTGAAGATGTCGATGAAGTCTTCCCAGAGCTTCGCTTGCGGCAGCGACGGCAATGTCTCCGGCTCGGTCACGTTTCACTCCCGACGTTAGAGTCTCGTCAATATGATCGCTGACGATTGCGCCGCTGGCCAGTCCCTCCAGAGTGGGCCGGGGGTGTTCGCCCGCCGTCGCAGACAGAGCCCAGACCCTTTTCCGATGACCAACTCCGTGCGTCGAGCGCTCCTCCTCCTGTTCTGCTCCGCTGCCGCGACACCGCTCGCAGCGCAGGTCGCCCAGCGCGAGTACGCGGCCCGGCGCGACTCCGTGGCCGCCGCGATGCCCGACGGCGTGCTGCTCGCGCTCGGTGGACAGGAGCCCGCGGAGGACTTCCTCAGCTTCTATCCCCGCCCCGCATTTCTGTATCTCACGGGCGTCACCGAGCCCGAAGCCGTGCTGGTGATCGCCAAACACGACGGCGCGGCGGCCACGACGATCTTCGTACAGCCGCGCGACCCCGGCCGCGAGGCGTGGACGGGAACGCGCCTCGGCGCGAGCGGCACGACGCGCGCCACCGGGATGCCCGCGCGCACGATCGATCAGCTGCAGCCGGCGCTCGACTCGCTGCTCGAGCGCGGCGGCACGCTCTCCGTGGTGGGCGACATCGGCGGCGAGACGTACCTCACCCACGACGACCAGCTCGTGGCCTCGCTCGAACGCGCGCACCCCGGCATCACCACCGCCGATGCGAGTGGGCTCGTCGACCGGCTGCGCATGCGCCACTCCGGCGCCGAGCTCGCGCTCGAGCGCAAGGCGATCGACATCACCGCGCGTGCCCAACGGGAAGCGATCGCGACGATCCGCGCGGGGATGAACGAGTTCGAGATCCAGGCGCTCATCGAGTACACCTTTCGCCGCAACGGCGCCGACCGCCCGTCGTTCTCCACCATCGTGGGATCGGGGCCGAACTCCACCGCGCTGCACTACAACGCGGACGACCGGTTCATGCGCGCCGGCGACGTCGTGGTCATGGACATCGGCGCGTCGTACCGCGGCTACGCCGCCGACGTCACGCGCACCGTGCCCGTGAGCGGCACCTTCACCCCCGACCAGCGCGCGATCTACCAGATCGTGCGCAACGCGCAGCGCGCCGCCGAAGAAGTCGCGCACGTGGGAGTCTCCCAGGCCACGCTCGATGCAGCGGCCAACCGCGCGCTCACCGACGGGCTCACGCGCCTCGGCCTCATCGACTCGGCAAACGCGGTGTACGACCCCGGCAGCGGCGGATGCCGGCGCCGGATCGCGCGCGGCTGCGCGCAGCTCTCGCTCTACTACATTCACGCGCTCGGCCACGGGATCGGGCTCGAGGTGCACGATCCCACGTCGCGCGTCATCACGCCGGGAAACGCGTTCACGATCGAGCCGGGGATCTACGTGCGCCCAACCATGCTCGACGAGCTTCCGGACACGCCGAGGAATCGGCCGCTCATCGCCCGCCTGCGGCCGCTGGTGAAGCGCTACGCGAACATCGGGGTGCGCATCGAGGACGATTACTTCGTGACGCCTGCCGGCGTCGAGTGGATCTCGCGCGCGCCGCGCGAGGCGGACGAGATCGAGCAGATGATGCGCAGCCGCGCCGCTACGCCGGCGCCGCGCGACTCCGCCGTCGTCGACTGGTATCGACAGACGGAGCCGCCGCGGTAACGTCACCCCGTGGTGCCGTGCAGAATCCCCGCGCGAATCCGCACCGCCTTGGCGGGCGCTCCGGGAAGCGGCGCGATCCGCCGCTCGACCTCCCAGGTGAATCCGAGCGGCGCCACCAGCGACATCTGCCGCCCGTCGCGACGCACGGTGATCGGAATCATCACCTTCGTCTCGTTGCCGTACCGCGCGCGCAGATGCTCCGCCAGCCCGGGTGCGTCGCCGGGAATCTCTCCCACCCGCAGGAGCTCGTCGCCGGGGTGCACGCCCGCGACGTCCGCGGTGGATCCAGGCGCGACGGCGGTCACGCGAACCGCACCATCAGACTCTCCCATCGTGACGCCCAGCACCGGCACGCGCACGGAGTCGGTGAGGAGCTGCAACGCCGCGAGCGGGAGGACGCTCGCCCACGGATACGGGTCGCGCCCATCCACGTAGCGCGAGTCGAAGTCGGCGAATGACCGTCCGCCGGCCGCCGACTGCACGGCCTTCCACCACTCGTCGGCGGTGAATCCCTTCCCCGCCTTGTACGCTTCCCGGTACAGCGATCGCATCACGTCGTCGAGCGAGCGTGCGTTGTTGCTTCCGTCCCGGATCATGATGTCGAGCATGAGACCGGCGAGGGAGCCCTTGGGGTAGTAGCTGTCCGCCGTGCCATCCGTCGGCTGGATCCACGCCGAGAGCGAGGCATCGTCGAGACCAACCAACGGAAGCGCGGCGATCTCGGAGATCTTGCCCGCGGTGGTGGCGAAGAACGCCACCGAGTCGGTGACGCCGCTGCGCACGAGCGCGAGATCGGCGTAGTAGTCGGTGATCCCCTCGCTCACCCACAACCACGTGGTGGGCTGCTCGTGCGCGTACTCGTACGGCCACATGTCCGCGGGGCGCAGCCGCTTCACGTTCCACGCGTGAAAGATCTCGTGCGCGTACACCGACGTGAGGATCGGCTGGCCGATCGCGAACGGGCTCGTGACGTCGACGTGCGAATTCTGATGCTCGAGCCCCACGATCGCGCCGAACGCGGAGTCGGCGATCTGCATCACGGTGTAGTCGCGCCACGGCGTCTCGCCGAACACCGCCGACTCGGCGCCGATGACGCGCGAGAGATCGGACAGCGTCGATGCGCGCTGGGCCGCGCTCTCGACTGACGCGGGATAGCTCGCAAACCGCAGCCATCCGTTGCCGACCTTCGTGCTGTCGAAATCGAAGTGGCCGGCGAGAATCGGCATGTCGACGAGGTCGTGATAGCTCGCCGCCGCGTAGCCGTTCGGCGCGGGCGTCATCCCCGTCGCGACGCGCCATTCGGCGGGGACGCGCAGCTCCACCGTGCTCGGAAACTCGAACGGCCGTCCGACAGCGTACGGAAAGAGGTTCGCGCCGTTGAGCAGCGCCAGCTGCGGCTGCGCGAAGGAGTTCGCGTTGTCGAGCGAGTCGTTCCTGTACTCGAACGAGACCGCGAGCGAGCCCGCAGCGGACGGCCGGATGCGCCAGGTCTGATAGTCGGTCTTGTCCCACGCCACGGGCTTCCCGTTGGCGGTGACGGCGAACGCGGACACGTTCTTCGCCCAGTAGCCGAGCTGATACGATCCGGGCGTCCAGGCGGGGATCGCGAGGAGCACCGGCGCCGCCGACGCGACGGCGAACGTCATCGAGACGCGAATCCGGCGCTGCGCGGCGTCGGCGCTGTCGATCGTGAGGTGGTAGCCCACCCCGGTGATCGGCGCGGACACGGCGCCGCTTTGCGCGCGGGCAGCCGCCGCGACACACGCCGATGCGCTGAATATCAGAAGAGCTCGATTGATCGAAACGTGCATCGAGAAACCAGTGCTTGAGGGACCGCAGAAGCTAACGAGGGATCGCGCGAATGCGAGTTTCGGGCGTGTGACTTGCACTATCGTCACATCTGCGCCAGACACACCGTAACTCAGCATCCCGCAACGAGATACACCAGCCCGAACGCCTCGAGTGCAACGTGAATTTCATCTCCCTCCTCCCCTTTCCCGTACTCGGAATCGACCCGGCGGGAATCATCCGCGAGAGCAACCGCGCGCTCGAGCGGGAGCTTGCCCTGGGGAGCTCGCTCGTGGGCCAATCGCTGGCCAACATCGTGGACGAGAGCACGCGCGAGGATGCCGCGCGTGCGATCCGGAAAACGATGCCCGACGGGCTGGTGGTCCACCTCTGCTTCACCGGAAGCGCCACCGCGCGCGCGCGCACCTTCTTCGTCGTCCAGGACGGCAGCACGCGGTGGCTCATCGGACAGCCGGCGGAGCTCGACGACCAGCGCGAGGCGCTCGCCCGCGCGCACCAGCGCGCCGAGGCGCAGACGGATGAGTACGCGCGCGTGAGCCAGGAGCTGCTCGCGGCGAACGAGCAGCTCGCGCAGCGTGCGCAAACGGTGATCGAGGCGAGCCAGGCGAAGGCGCGCTTTCTCGCGACGATGTCGCACGAGCTGCGCACCCCGCTCAACGCGGTGATGGGCTATGCGGGACTGCTGCGTGACGGCGTGTACGGCGCGGTCACCCCGGAGCAGGCGCGCGCGGTGCAGTCGATCGTGCGCCGCAGCCGCGACCTGCAGCTGCTCATCGACGACGTGCTCGATCTCTCGAAAATCGAATCCGGTCGCGCCGAGCTTCGCATCGACGAGTTCGATCCGAGCGCGGTGCTGGCCGAGGTGAGGGACGCGGTGGCGGGGCTCGCGAGCGCGAAGCGTTTGCACGTGTCGCTGCGCACCCGCACGAAGCGCCGCGTGCGGCTCGATCGCGGGAAGTACAAGCAGGTGGTGCTCAACCTCGCATCGAACGCGGTGAAGTTCACGCCGGAAGGAGGCGACGTGGAGCTCTCGGTGGAGGAGGACGGCGACGCCGTGGTCACGCGCGTGCGCGACACCGGCATCGGGATCGCGCCCGAGCACCTGCCGCTCATCTTCGAGAATTTTCAGCAGCTGGAGTCGGGAACCACGCGCCGGTTCCAGGGCATCGGCCTGGGGCTCGCGATCGTGAAGCGCACGGTGGAGTTTCTGGGTGGCACGGTGCACGTGGAGAGCGAGCCTGGCATCGGCACGACATTCTCGCTGCGCTTCCCGATCGGCCAGGAGAGCGAGGCGCTCGTGGGCGATGCGGGACAGCTCCCCGAGGACATCACGTTCTCGAACGATCCGGTGATCCTGGCGATCGACGACGATCCGGAGGTCATCGCCCTCATGCGCGATTCGCTCGCGCCGGCGCACTTCCGCGTGGTCGGTGCGCTGAACGGCGACCGCGGCATCGAGCTGGCGCGCATCCTCCATCCGTTCGCGATCACGCTCGACATCATGATGCCGGAGAAGGACGGATGGCAGGTGCTCCGCGAGATCAAGGCCGATGCGGAGCTGTGCCGCGTTCCCGTGATCGTGATGTCGATCGTCTCGGAGCGCTCGCTCGGCTTCTCGCTCGGCGTCACCGACTATCTGGTGAAGCCGGTGGACCGCCGGGTGCTCATCGACGTCCTCGAGCGGCTGCGCACGCGGACGATGACGCACAGCGCGCTCGTGGTCGACGAGGATTACGACGCCCGCACCCTGCTGGCCGACCTCCTACGCTCGCTCGGCGTGCGCGTGCGGACGTGCGATTCGCTCGCCTCGTGCATCGACTCGCTCGAGCGGGAGGTGCCCGATCTGATGTTCCTCGACGTCGCCATGCCGGAGGAGGACGGCACGCGGCTGCTCGACGTCGTGTCGAACGACGGGCGGCTTCGCGGCGTGCGCACCGTGGTCGTGACGCGCAGCGACGTGCCGGCGGAACAGCAGGACTGGATGCGGCACGCCGCGGCGGAGGTGCAGTACGAGGGGCACGATCACCCCGACGCGCTGCTCGAGGACCTGCGCGCGGCGCTCGCGACCCTCGGCACTCCCACCGCGGCGTAAACGCCTCGCCAGGCGACAGCTCCCGCGTGTGCAAGTTCACGCGGCACCGGCGTCTCACTCTCGTGCGGGCCATGCCGGCTCGCCGCTCACGCCGGGGAAGAGATGCCAAGACGATTCCTGCTGCTCTGCGTAGTCGCGCTCGTGTGCGCGTGTCATCGCGACGCGGGCCGCCAAGATGAATCCAGGAAAACGAACGCGGTCGCCGCCGGCGCCCCGATGCCGGAGCTTACGGCGCTCGCGAAGGACGCCCCGCGGAGCGAGGGATTCATCGCGAGCGACAGCGGCTCCTCCGCGTCCGTGCCGTTCGAGGGCGAGGCGATGCCCACGTCGATGATCA
>Ga0207652_10003846_pt1 | contig 12307 bp, 10 predicted proteins | sample KBSC63BmetaG_FD_184334 | JGI IMG/M metagenome (GOLD analysis project Ga0207652, IMG submission 184334) | Corn rhizosphere microbial communities from Kellogg Biological Station, Michigan, USA - KBS C6-3B metaG (SPAdes) (version 2) | ecosystem: Host-associated > Plants > Roots > Rhizosphere ... | reverse complement strand
GCTGGAGTCCTCCTCGGGGCGCTGCAGGTTGCCAGCGGCGATCCGGTGAATTCGCACTGGTATCTCTACGACCAGACCAATCCTGGGAAGGCCGTCGGGTTCTTCGCCAATGCGGATCACATGGCGACCTTGCTCGTCGCCACCATCCCCTTCATTGCTGCGGCCGTCGCTGCTGGAGCGGGCAGGAGCCTTCAGCGGCGCGCGGCGCTCCTCGCCAGCGGAGCCGCCATCGGGCTCATCCTCGTGATCGGAGTGGCGCTCAACGGGTCGCTCGCCGGCTACGTTCTTGCGCCTGCCGTGCTCGCCGCCAGCGCACTCATCGTCCTTCCGCGCCGCAGCCATCTGCGCCTTTGGGCACTCATCGGCGCGGCGCTCCTTCTTCTCGGCGCCGTCATTGCGCTGCAGGTCACTCCGATCGGGTCGGCGCGGGTCGGCGAACATGCCAGGAGCGCCGTGCAGTCGCGCGGCGAAATTCTCTCGACAACCTCGCGAGCCGTCGCCGACTTCATGCCGACCGGCTCCGGGCTGGGCTCGTTTAGGAGCGTCTACCAACTCTATGAGCGGCCCGATCAGGTCACCAGCATTTATGTCGTGCACGCCCACAACGATTATGCCGAAATTGCGCTGGAGCTCGGCCTTCCTGGAGTGGTGCTGATGCTGCTGTTTCTCGTCTGGTGGGGAGGTGCCGCATGGCGCGCGTGGAGCATTCGGCAAGCGAACCCGTTCGCCCGGGCTGCAGCGATCGCGTCCGGCGCAATTCTCGTCCACAGCCTTGTCGATTTTCCGCTGCGGACCGCTGCCGTCGCCGCCTGCTTCGGCATGTGCCTGGCTTTGCTCGCGGGGGGCCGTTCGGCCCCGCGCAAGGAGGAGGAAGAGCTCAGGCACACCCGGCACCTGGTCATCTGATGCGGGCCGCCGTCGACCCGCGCGCCGGCTGATCGAGGACAGGAAACTTGACGGCTTACTGGCTTCTCTTCGCTCTCTTCGCGGCCGGCGCGATCATCGCCGGATCCTTCACGGGTGAGAAGATGCGCCGGCCAGGCGTGTTCTTTGCCATCGGCGCAATTGTCATGACCCTTCTGATCGGCCTCCGGTACAATGTCGGCGGCGACTGGCAGACCTACGAGTTCATGTACTACCGAGCCGGCCCTCTGCCCTTCGCCAACGCATTGTCCATCGGCGATCCGGCGTACCAGGCCGTGAACTGGATCGCCTATCGCCTCGATGGCGAAGTCTGGCTCGTGAACTCGATTTGCGCGGTGATCTTCGTCTGGGGCCTGTTCCGACTGTGCCGCACGCAGCCGGCACCCTGGCTCGCCGCGCTCGTAGCGGTCCCCTACGCAGTCATCGTGATCGCGATGGGCTACACTCGCCAGGCGGTGGCGCTCGGGTTCATCATGGCCGGCATCGCCGACTTCCTCCGGGGTGGATCGGTTGTGCGCTACGGCGTTTATGTCGCCGCCGCCGCCCTCTTTCACAAGACCGCGATCGTGGCCTTCCCGGTCGTCGCGCTCGCGGCCGAGCGCAACCGGCTGGTCAACATGCTGGTCGTGCTCGCGGGCGGAATCCTGCTCTACGACCTGTTCCTCGGCGACGCGATGGACAATTTCGTGGAGAACTACATTCGGGCGGCCTACTCCGCCCAGGGCGCCGCGATCCGGATCGCCATGAACATGCTCGCGGCAATCCTTCTCTGGGTTGCGCGGCGAAAATTGGAGCTGACGTCGGCCGAATGGAAGGTGTGGCGGAATTTCTCGTTCGCGTCGGTTGCTTCCCTGGTCTTTCTGGTTCTCAGTCCCTCATCGGCGGCAGTGGACCGGATTTCGCTCTATATCATCCCGCTGCAGATCGCGGTGCTGGGCAGGGTCCCGCTGATCTTCAAGTCGCGGATGTTCGGAACCGTCGTCGTTGCAAGCTATTGCTTTCTCGTCGAGTTCGTCTGGCTGAATTTCGCGCAATTCGCCGATCTCTGGGTTCCCTACCAATTCTTTCCGGTCTGACGGGAAGTAGAGAAGGCGCAGGTGAATCGGTCGACTCGGCGTAAGAGCGCGGCACCGCACGGCCGACACGGCAGCCCACCCATTCTGTACGTCAGCTACGACGGAATGCTCGAACCCCTCGGCCAAAGCCAAGTCCTCGCCTATCTCGAGCGACTTGCCGGATGCCGCAGCATTCATCTGATCAGTTTCGAGAAGAAGGCCGATTGGGAGCAGGCCGACCTTCGAGAGGCCGTGCGGGCCCGAATCGGGCGCGCGGCAATCCGTTGGCATCCGCTCGCTTACCACAAGACCCCCACGGGCCCGGCAACCGCGTTCGATATTGCCGCGGGCACAGCAAAAGCGCTCGCAGTGGCGCTCCGCCACCACGTCGGCCTGGTCCATGCACGCAGCTATGTCGCCGGCCTTATCGCTCTTGCAGTGAAGCGCGCCACGGGGGCAGACTTCCTGTTCGATATGCGCGGCCTATGGGCGGACGAGCGGGTCGACGGTGGACTGTGGCCGGCGGGCAGCACGCTCTACCGCGCCGCGAAACGGGCGGAGCGCTCCCTCCTCCTTGGGGCCGATCATGTGGTAATGCTCACGAGCGCATCCAAGGAAGAGATTTCAAAGTTTCCTTATCTGGGCGGGCATGCACCTCCAATCAGTGTGATTCCGACCTGCGCTGACCTCGACCGCTTCCGGATCCAGGGCCCACTGACACGCGAGCCTTTCGTCCTGGGCTATGTCGGTTCGGTCGGCACTTGGTACCTGCTCGACGAGATGCTTCGGTGCTTCGCCTCGCTTCGCGCAAGCGTGCCTGCCGCACGTCTCCTCATCGTGAACCGGGGAGAGCACGCGCTTATTCGCGACCGTGCGGGCGCACTCGGGATCGCGCCCGAGGACATGGAAATCGTCTCCGCTCGCCACGCCGAGATGCCGGCACAAATTGCACGCATGAGCGCGGCGATGGCCCTCATCAGACCGACCTATTCGAAACTCGCCAGCGCCCCCACCAAAATTGCCGAATATCTCGGCTGTGGGGTCCCGTGTCTCGGAAACAGGGGGATCGGAGATGTGGAGCAGGTGCTTGAGGGCAAAAGGGTGGGAGTCGTTGCGAGCGCCATTTCCGAAACCGCTCTCGCCGAGGCTACGAACAGGCTGCTCGAGCTGGTGGGGGAGCCGAGTCTGCAGCAGCGCTGCCGCAAAGTCGCTGAGGAGATGTTTTCGCTCGATGCTGGAGTTGCGGCTTATGATGAAATCTATCGTTCGCTTCAGAGATGAGCACGGATAAGCAGTCGCGATGACCGATCGGCCGCAGCGTGCACGCCTACTTGTCGTCTGCCCTTACCCGATGGGAGTCGCACCGGGCCAGAGGCTCAAGTTCGAGCAATATTATGATGACTGGCGAGCCAGCGGCTTCGATGTCGAGGTCGCGCCGTTCATGGATATGTCGCTCTGGCGCATCCTTTTCGAGCGTGGCCATTTGGCGGGCAAGCTAATGGGCGTCGCGAGGGGATACCTGCGGCGCGTCCGGGATCTGCTGCGGGTGCCGGGTTACGACCTCGTCTACTGCCACATGTACGTAACGCCACTCGGCACCAGCCTTGCTGAGCGCGTTCTCCGCCGGCTTTCGCGCAGGCTTGTCTACGACGTCGAAGACAATGTCATGAGTCACATGAACCGGGTCGGCCGCGATCACCCGAATCCGCTGCTGCGGTTCGTTCGTGGTTCGGCCAAGTATCGCTACCTCGTCCGCGTCGCGGATCATGTCGTAGCCAGCTCGCCCGCGCTGAGGGACCGATGCGCGGAACTGAACCGGAAGGGCGCATCCACTTATGTCTCGTCATCGATCGACGCCGACCGGTTCCAGCCTGCCGCGAGGTACGAGAATGATCATCTGGTAACCATCGGCTGGACGGGAACGTTCAGCACACGCCCTTATCTGGACCTCATTCGTTCGGTCCTGCAGGAGCTCGCCAGAGGGCGTCGCTTTCGCCTGCGCGTGATCGGCAATTTCGATTATCAGCTCCCCGGCGTCGATTTGGAAGTCATCCGCTGGTCCGCCGAACGCGAAATCGAGGATCTGCGCGGAATCGACATCGGAATTTATCCGCTGCCGAACGACGAATGGGTGAGCGGAAAGAGCGGACTGAAGGCGATCCAGTACATGATGATGGGTCTGCCTTGCGTGGCAACCGGTGTCGGCACCACTCCGCTGATCATCCGGAACGGCGAAAATGGGCTTCTTGCGATGAGCGACGACGAGTGGCTGGATGCATTGACGAGGCTCATCGACGAACCCGACCTTCGGCGGCGCCTGGGCGAGACCGCACGCAAGGATGCCGTTGCAAAATACTCAACCGCCGTGATCGCGGCCCAATATCGTGCGATTCTCTCGAGTACTCTTAAGGAATGAGCGAGCATGGAAGCGGGCAAGAGAATCTACATCGCGGGTGCCGGAGGGATGCTTGGCGACGCCTTTCATCGCGTGTTCGGCGGGTCCCAGGACCTCAAGTGCACCGATATCGACGTCAATGCGCCGTGGCTGTCCTGTCTCGATTTCCGCGATTTCGATGCCTATCGCGCCGATGTCCTCGAATTCAGGCCTGACTACCTCTTCCACCTCGGCGCCCACACTAGTCTCGAATATTGCGAGGAGAATCCCGACGACGCTTATGCGACCAACACGTTAAGCGTGGAGCATGCGGCGCATCTCGCCAATGAGCTGGATATTCCATTGCTCTATATCTCAACGGCGGGAATCTTCGACGGCGCGCAGGAAACCTACGACGACTGGGACCAGCCTAATCCTTTAGGTCACTATGCTCGCAGCAAATATATGGGGGAGCGCTTCGTCGCCGAAAACGTCCGCCGGCACCTCGTCTGCCGCGCGGGATGGATGATGGGCGGCGGCCCCGCGAAGGACAAGAAGTTCGTCCAGAAGCTGATGAAGCAGCTGAAGGACGGAGCGCGCGAATTGTTCGTGGTCAACGACAAGCTCGGCACGCCGACCTACACGATGGACTTCGCGCGCAATGTCGAGCTTCTGCTCGGCACTGGCTTTTGGGGCATTTACAACATCGTCTGCCCGGGTGTGACAAGCCGGCTCGAAGTTGCCCGATTTCTCGTCCAGTCACTGCGGCTGAAGGACGAAGTGACGGTGACGCCGGTTTCGTCGGATCATTTCTCCGAGGAATATTACGCGCCCCGGCCGCCGTCGGAGCGCTTGATTACGAGGAAGCTCGATCTTCGCGGGCTCAACAACATGCGGGATTGGCGCCAGTGCCTCGATGAATATCTGGCCGAAGCCTATGGCGGCTATCTCGACGACACTCACGCCGCAGACCCGTTTTAGCTGGCGGTCTGGCGAGAGATGAACGTCTCGAGCGTTGGCAAAAAGATTGCGCTTGTTCTGCCCGACCTTCGGGCGGGGGGTGCCGAGCGGGTTGCAATTCATCTGATGCGCCATTTCCTGGCCGCCGGACATCGCGTCGAGTTCGTCCTGATGCGCAAGGAGGGTCAGCTCCTCGGCGATGTGCCTTCGGACGTGCCCGTCATCGACCTTCGCGCGGGTCGGATCCGCAATGCGGTCTGCCCACTCATTCGATATCTCCGAAGGGCGCGTCCCGATGCCGTCCAGGTGTCGATGTGGCCGCTGACCGTCGCAGCAGTCCTGGCCCGAGCGCTGGCGCGGTCACCCGCGCGGCTGGTGATCAGCGATCATACCCTGCTGAGCAAGCATTATGCGGGAAATCCGCGGGCGTTGCGCTTGCTCAAGGCGACCATGAGGATCTTCTATCCTTGGGCCGACGCTCGGGTCATTGTCGCCGACGCTGCTGCGGACGACCTCGCTCGCCTTTCGGGGCTGAAGCGCGATAGCCTCGAGGTCATTTACAATCCGGTGTTCGTTCCTGAAGCGGCGGTTCACCCCGTGGCGAAGGTCGAAGCGCAATGGGGAGAGGTCGACGGGCGGATCCTCAGCGTGGGCAGCCTGAAGGCGGAAAAAAACCAGGCGCTGCTGATTCGCAGCTTCGCGAGAGTGCGCCAGATTCGCGCCGCAAAGCTGATGATCCTCGGGTCGGGCGAGCTTGAGCAGGAACTTAAGGATCTCGCCCGATCGCTGGGAATTGGGGACGACGTCCAGTTCGCGGGGTTCATCGCAGACCCGTGGCCATATTATGCGTCGGCGGACTTGTTCGTTTTGTCCTCGGATTATGAGGGGTACCCGCTGGTGTTGGTTGAGGCGATGATGTGCGGGGTCCCCGTCGTCGCGACGAACTGCGAGAGCGGGCCGCGTGAAATCCTCGATAGCGGCCGGTTCGGGCGGCTTGTTCCCGTCGACGACGAGGCCGCGCTGGCGAACGCGATGCAGGCCGAACTTGAGCATCCAACCGCCAGGGACTTGTTCGTCGAACGGGCGAAGGAGCTTTCCGGAGCGGGCACCGTCGATCGCTACCTAGAGTTATTGCTCGGAGAATGAGCGTCGATCAGGGTCGGCGAACAAGGTCGTTGGCCGCGCTCATCCAGCCCTCGAAATAGCGATAGCCCGCGCTTCGCCATAGCTTCCAGACGGGCCATGGACGCCGCCATCTCGGCAGCCCGCTCAGCCGAATGCGCTGCTCGATGCTCGATCGCTGATGCGCGATCTTGCCAACGGCGGCATCCTTGTCGCCGGGTGGAGGATGATCCGCGAGAAAGCGTTCGTACGCGTCCAGCACGTCAATTTGCCGGCGCCAGGCATCGACGGGCGCACTGGCCTGCCGCTCCCGCGCGATGTCCCGCAAAGTCGGTTGGCGCGGCTCGCTCAGGACCCAAGCCGTCGCGTTGGTCCCCGTTCGCCGGAAATATTGCAGCGGGCGCTGGATCACGATCCGGCGGCCGACAAGAATGGCCAGCTCGTTGATCCAGCGGTCGTGGGACATGGCGCCGATCTTCACCAGCTCGTGGAGACGGGGCGACATGGGAAACAGCCTCTCCGCCCATTCGCGCCGGAGTACCGTACAGCAGCCTTCGATCATCGCGTCACTGGTCTTGCCTGCACGGCGCAGGTTCCCGAGTTTGGTCAGGCCGCGGTGCCGGAGCCATTCATCGGTCAGGATCTGGTCGTTGATCACCACTTGCGCGGCAGGGTTGGCGGCGAAGGCTTCGAGCGCGGTTGCGATCTTCTCCGGAAACCAGACGTCATCCTGGTCACTGAGAAAAATGACGTCGCCGTCGCACAGCGAGATGGCGCGCTCGAAATTGTCCGAATAGCCCAATCTCTTCGGATTGCGAGTGAGGGTCACGGGAAATGGTGCGCTGGCGGCGAACTCCTCCACGATGGCGACGGTCCGGTCGTTCGAGCCGTCGTCGCAGACGATCAGTTGGTCCGGCAGCCGGGTTTGGGCGGCGAAGCTGTCCAGCTGCTCGCGGATGTACCGCTGGCCGTTATAGGCCGCCAGAGCGATAGAAACGCGCTTCATCGAAACGGCCGAAAACTCACGAACGCCGCGGCCCTACATGCGCACGTGCGACCTGCGCGAGCCTGAAGGTCCGAAATCGGCGATAGAACGCGGCCGAATAAGGGTTGCCGGGCACGGACCAGCTTCGAGCACATTTTGACCTTTGTAGGAAAGCGGCTTGAGTCAGCCTGCGGTTATTCGCGATACGAGCTCCAGTGAAGATCAGCGTCGCCATGTGCACTTACAACGGTGCCCGGTTCCTTGGACCCCAGCTCGACAGCCTGGTCTCCCAGGCGCGGCAGCCCGACGAGGTCGTGATCTGCGATGATCAGTCCGAAGACGAGACCGCGGAGTTCGTGCGTTCGTGGGCTCGACAAACTCCGTTTCCAGTCAACTTCCGCGTCAATGACCGGCGGCTCGGCGTTGTCGGCAATTTCAACAAGGCGATTTCGTTGTGCAGCGGTGATCTCATCGCCCTTGCCGACCAGGACGATGTCTGGCTCAGCTACAAGCTTTCCGACACGGAGCGAGCGTTCGAAGACCAGCCGAAGCTCGGCCTGTGGTTCAGCGATGGGCGCCTAGTCGATGAAGAGCAGCAGCCGCTTCCGATCACGCTCTGGCAGGCGTTCCGGTTCGACAAACTTTGGCAAAAACATGTCACCGGATCGCTGCGTCTTGCCCGCTTGCTTCGGAGGAGCGTCGTGACCGGAGCGACGATGACGTTTGCCGCACGATTCAAACCGCTGGTCCTGCCCGCCCCCGAAGATTGCCCGGGCTATATGCACGACCGGTGGATCGCGACCCTGATTGCCGCGGTCGCGCCCACCGCCTGTTCGCCGGAGCCATCGATCCTCTACCGCCAGCATTCCGATCAGGTAAGGGGTGCGGCGGAGATCAGGGGGCCATTCGAATCGCTAAAAGCAAGGATGCCGCGCCGGCGCGATCTCATTGAGAACGACCTTGCAGCAGCCCACGCACTGGCACATCGGCTGGCTGAGCGGGCGCCGGATCAGGTAACGCCCGAAGCACGGACGATCCTCGAGCAGCGCATCGGCCTGCTTGAGATGCGGACAAAGCTGCCTCCTGCTCGCCTGTTGAGAGCCGTTCCGGTCATGCGCAGCCTCATCTCCGGCGATTACGGCCGCCACGCGCAAGGTCTTGCTAGCGCCGCTAAAGACTTTCTGCTCTAAGTAGCGCTGAAAGCTCGAATTATCCGAAAATCAGCAGGCGCCCATGGGCCAGAAGGGGATGCTTTTGCCCAAGAAGCCCCAGAATCCATAAGATAATGCCAGCAAGTACAGCCAGCACGAGGCTCGGAATCGGCACCGCTGGCGACCACGACCAACTGATCATCAGCAGCAATGATGGTCCCGCAGCCAGCAAGGTCAACACAAACGCACGTCTGTAGACTCCGAAGAGCCGGCGTCCGCTCGTCCCGATAAGCCTGGTCATACTCGGTAGATAGAGGATCGCTCCCACCACACAGTCACCAACGCGCCCAAGTGCGGCACCTCGGAGGCTGAAAGTCGAACCGATCGCGAAGAGCACCACTGCACAAACGGCGCGCACCACCTCGATTCGCACCTGCTTCGCGGTCTCTTTGCGGATCACGAAGACTTCCCAATTCATCCCGAACAGGAGGGCGATCCAGTAAGCGAGCATTAGAAACGACAGCGGCCCGCTGGCTTCAATCCAGCGGTCCCCGAACAACAAGCGAACAAGCGGGGCCGCCAGTATGCCCACTCCGGCAAACAGCGGCCACATGATCGCCAGGATGTTCTCCATCGCGCTCATGAACGATTCCTCGATCGAGCTGGTCGTGCGAGCATCTTCGCTGAACTTCGCGAATGCCACGCGTGTTGCGGTGCCGTAAATGTTGTTAAATAAGAGGCTCGCTATAGTCGTTGCCCGGGTATAGAGGCCGAGCGCCGCCAGACCGAGCGTCCAGCCCAGAATTGCCTCGCACAGCCGCGCGATGAGGGTGGCGAGGCCGCTGATCGAAAGAATCTGCGCCCCAAATATGATGATGCGTCGCGAGCGCGAGAGATTCGGGCGAAGGCTGACGAACTGGGGCCCGGCGAGCGACATGAGAATGGCGCTAATCGCGGCTCCAGCGACCAAGCCATACGCTATGCTGTAATAGCTAAACCCGGCAATCGCGAGCACGACCGTGAGTCCTACGTTAGCCGCGACCGAGGCCGTCTGGACGTAGGCGATCCGTTTGAATCGAAGAGTCCGCTGCAGCATTGCCGCCGGGCGGAACTCGAATGTTGCGAATAGGGGAACCAACGCAAGGATTTCGAGAACGCTTGCGACCCCTGCATCGAGGCCGAGCCAAAGTCGAAAATGGGCGATCATTAGAAGACCGCCAGAAATGATCGCGTTGAGGATCGCGTTCAGCGTGAAGGCGGTTTCCAGCGTCGCATTGTCCGGATCGACCTCCCGAATGATGTAATTGCCCAAGCCCGAGGAGGCGATCAGGGAGACCACGCCTGAGATTGCTGCGGCGAGCGCATACACACCCATCTCGAAAGGAGTCAGCAGTCGCGCCAGAAGCACGGCCCCGGCGAAAGACACAGCGACGCTCGTGAGCTGGCCCGCATAAGCCCACGCCACCAAGCGCTGCACGCTCATGAATCTGCCGGATAGACAAACATGGCCAGCCCGATGCCTAAGAGGCCGCGCTGCAGTTGTGAACCTTGCGCCGCATGGCGCTTCCATTCTTGAGCTGACGAATTGTCCGGCCTAACTACCGCTGGTGAACCCTGTTTCAGCAATCCGACGGCGGATCGTTCCACTCTCCGGGTTTATGACGGCTGCAGATTATTATCGAGTGAAACACACAAGAAGATTCGTTGCTGGCGCAACTACTGTTGACTCTCTTCCAACTCGCTTTTCAGATTCGCTGGGTCTCCTCTATTCTGTTCGTGAGATATACCTAAACGAGGTGTACCGCTTCGAGTCCGAGACGGTTGAACCCCGAATAGTCGATGTTGGAGCAAATATTGGCTTGAGTATACGCTACTTCAAACGCCTCTATCCTCGCGCAAAAATTCTTGGGTACGAGCCTGACCCAGATATTTTCGCCATGCTTCAATCGAACGTCGGCAATCTGTGCGACGTCGAGTTGCGGAACGCGGCAGCATGGACAGAGAATACGACCTTGAAATTTTATCGAGAAGGGTCGCTCGCCGGCTCCTCCGAGGTAGATTGCACCGGCCGGGGATACGAGATTGAGGTACTGGCAGAACGATTGAAGGATGAGTTGCGAAAAGCTCCCGTCGACTTCCTCAAGATGGATATCGAGGGCGCTGAAAGCACGCTCCTGTTCGACATCGAAGACGACCTAGACCAGGTCAAGCTCCTGTTCTTCGAATACCATAGCTCTCCGGACCGGCCGCAGCGTCTGGGCGAATTGCTGGAGCTAGTTCGGCGAAAGGGATTCCGATTTCAGATTAACGGTGTGGTCGCACCGAAATTGCCCTTCGTACAACGAGTAAAGAGGGGCTTCGACCTCCAACTGAATGTTTACTGCTTTCGATGACGCACGAGAGCCTATGAGCGCGTATTACGGCAAGGTCTGCCGCGTTCTGCAGCGCCTTGGGGACAAGGTGCGTGAATTCAGGTCACCGCGCGCAGCGCTGATTCCGCATGAATGGCTGAAACATGCACCCGACCTCCATGGCAAGGAAGTCTGCCTTTTTGTTACTTACGCGCCAGAGGCAAGGCTCGACCCAGTGGCCGAATATCATGCGCGGGCATGGGCAAATCAGGGCTTTACGACCATTCTTATCGTTAATGCCGATGGTCCGGCCGCCTTTGCCCGGAACGCGGATTTCCCCTTCGCCGCCGGTGTGCTGTTGCGGCGCAACGCCGGTTTTGACTTCGGAGCCTGGTCGACCGCCATCCTTGAACTACCGGGTCTGCGCGGTGCACGAATTGCGGTGATGGCCAATGACAGCCTCTATGGACCGTTCTGCGGCTTCGATAGGTTTGTCGATCGCTTCCGCCGATCACCAGCCGATTTCATCGGAGCGATTGAAAGCATTGAGATTGAACGGCACTACCAAAGCTTCATCTTCGCATTCAGTAACTGGGGACTGAACCAAGCTGCATTTTGGCGATTTTGGCGGCGCGTCAGGCTGGGCGAGCTAAACCAGATAATTGGTAGATATGAAGTGCGCATGCTCAGCTATTTTCGCCGGCACGGCTACCGAACCGACGCGCTTATACCGATTGAGCTAAGCCAAGCGCCAGTCAACAGGACGCTCACGAGTTGGCGCGAGCTGATTGAGGCGGGCTTCCCATTCCTCAAACGAAGGCTTAGCCGAACAGGCCCTCCCACCGCTGGCAATGAAGACTGGTGCGAGTTCATAATGACTCGCGGGTACGACCCACGTCTTCTTCTTTGCGATAAGGCGGGAGACGCACCGGCGTCCACATCGGTCTCCTGAGAAGATCAGGAGCCGTTTGAGTACGCATTCTAGTTAGGCCATTGAGACGCGCTGCGCGCGCCAACCCAAACTTTGAAATCTGGCGAGGCTATGCCAAGGCGCCACGTGAGAGGAACAGCCTCGGCATGTGCGGCATCGCGGGAATTTCGACGAGCGGGCGGCCTAGCCAGCCGCTGATCCGCGCCATGATCCAATCGATGCCGCACCGCGGGCCCGACGACGAGGGCCTATGGACCGACGCGGAGGCGGGGATCGCGTTCGGGCACCGGCGGCTGGCGATCGTCGACCTGTCGCCTGCGGGCCATCAGCCGATGCACTCGCGTGACGGCCGCTTCGTCATCATTCTCAACGGCGAGATCTACAACCATGCCGAGGTCCGGCGCGAGCTCGATCGGGTGCGGCCGGGCGACAGCGGCGACTGGCGCGGGCATTC
>Ga0207652_10003843_pt1 | contig 12316 bp, 10 predicted proteins | sample KBSC63BmetaG_FD_184334 | JGI IMG/M metagenome (GOLD analysis project Ga0207652, IMG submission 184334) | Corn rhizosphere microbial communities from Kellogg Biological Station, Michigan, USA - KBS C6-3B metaG (SPAdes) (version 2) | ecosystem: Host-associated > Plants > Roots > Rhizosphere ... | reverse complement strand
CGCCGATTTAGGGGTCGGCTGCGTCGTAGGAGTCATTGGCGGACTCGGTCGAAAGTCGAACGGCCGCGGTTGTCGGCGGACTCCACCGCCATCGCGAAAAGCAGCCTTTAGGGTTCGCCAGGCGGGGTGGCCTGTCAAGGAAATTGCCCATCTGGGGGGCCTGGACGAAACACGTTCCGTCGGGGAGAGTGTCCCGCCATGGGCAGCAAGGGTTACCGTAGCCGCACTTCGACGCAGGGCCGCAACATGGCGGGGGCACGCTCGCTGTGGCGCGCCACCGGCATGACCGACGCCGACTTCGAGAAGCCGATCGTCGCCATCGCCAACAGCTTCACCCAGTTCGTGCCCGGTCACGTGCACTTGCACGACGTCGGCCAGCGGGTGAAGGGGGTCGTCGATGCGGCCGGCGGGTGGGGCGTCGAGTTCAACACCATCGCCATCGACGACGGCATCGCCATGGGCCACGGGGGCATGCTGTACTCGCTGCCCAGCCGCGATCTCATCGCCGACAGCGTCGAGTACATGGTGAACGCCCACTGCGCCGACGCGCTGGTCTGCATCTCGAACTGCGACAAGATCACGCCCGGCATGTTGATGGCCGCCATGCGCCTCAACATCCCGACCATCTTCGTCTCCGGTGGACCCATGGAGGCGGGCAAGCTGGTCGGCACGCACGATCGCGACGGCAAGCCCATCGTTCGGAAGCTGGATCTGATCGACTCGATGATCGCGTCGAGCGACGCCAAGGTCAGCGACGCCGAGTTGAACGAGATGGAGCGGTCGGCCTGCCCGACCTGCGGCTCGTGCTCGGGCATGTTCACGGCGAACAGCATGAACTGCCTGAACGAGGCGCTGGGCCTGGCGCTGCCAGGCAACGGCACGTTGCTGGCGACGCACGCGCGGCGCTGGGAGCTCTTTCAAGCAGCCGGCCAGCGCATCGTCGACCTGGCGAAGGCCCACTACGTGGGCGGCGACGCGTCGGTGCTTCCGCGCGCCATCGCCACGCGCGAGGCGTTCGAGAACGCGATGACCCTGGACATCGCCATGGGCGGCTCGACGAACACCGTGCTGCACATCCTGGCCATCGCGCACGAGGCGGGCGTCGCCTTCACCATGGCCGACATCGATCGTCTGTCGCGGGCGGTGCCGAACATCTGCAAGGTGGCGCCTTCCTCGCACTACCACGTCGAGGATGTGCACCGCGCGGGCGGCATCTTCACCATCCTGGGCGAGCTGGACAAGGCGGGCCTCATCCACCGCGGCGCGAAGACCGTGCACGCGGCGTCGATGGGCGCGGCCATCGACGCGAACGACATGCGCCGGGCGACCGCCACCGCCGAGGCGCGCCAGCGCGCGCTGGCCGCGCCGGGCGGCGTGCCGACCAAGATCGCGTTCTCGCAGGACAAGTACTTCAAGGACGCGGACGACGACGCCGCCCGCGGCTGCGTGCGGGACGTCGCCCACGCCTACAGCAAGGACGGCGGTCTGGCCGTGCTGTACGGCAACATCGCCGAGGACGGCTGCATCGTGAAGACGGCCGGCGTCGAGGAGTCGATCTGGAAGTTCGAGGGGCGCGCCCGCCTCTTCCATTCGCAGGACGCGGCCTGCGACGCCATCATGGCCGACCAGGTCGTCGCGGGCGACGTGGTGGTGATCGTCTACGAGGGGCCGAAGGGCGGCCCCGGGATGCAAGAGATGCTGTACCCGACGTCGTTCCTGAAGGGCAAGGGGCTGGGCAAGGCCTGCGCGCTGATCACCGACGGCCGCTTCTCGGGCGGCACCTCGGGCCTCAGCATCGGTCACGTCTCGCCCGAGGCGGGCGAGGGGGGCGCCATCGCGCTGATCGAGGAGGGCGATCGCATCCGCATCGACATCCCGGCGCGAAAGATCGACGTGCTGGTCGACGCCGCCACGCTGGCCCAGCGGCGCGCCGCCATGGAGGCGAAGGGCGCCGACGCCTGGCGGCCCAACCGCGATCGCACGGTCTCGCAGGCGCTGCGCGCCTACGCGCTGGCCACCACCAGCGCCGCCCGGGGCGCCGTCCGCGATCTCGATCAGCTCACCCGCGTGAAGCGGTAACCGACCTCCGCCCGGATGCGGACCGTCCTCACGCGCCTCGCCCTGGCGGCGTTCTCGGCCGTCATCATGGTGATGTCCGTCCCCACCATCGACGCCTGGCCGTTGATGTGGGTGGGGCTGTTGCCGATGGTGCCGGTGGTGCTGGGCGCGTCCACGCCGAAGCGCGCCTTTCTGTACGGGTGGTTCAACGGCACCATCGCCATGACCTGGGCCTTCTTCTGGATGAAGGGGCTGCTGGAGCGCTTCGGTCACATGCCGGGGATCGAGGCGATCCCGATCATGATGCTGCTGACCGCCTACCAGGGGCTGGAGTTCGCCCTGTGGGCCTGGCTGGTGCATCGCCTGGCGAGGCGCCGTCCCGACCTACCGCTGGCCTGGGTGGTGCCGTTGCCCTGGATCGCCATCGAGCTGCTGGTGCCGCAGATCTTTCCGTTCTACCTGGCCATCTCGCAGGCGTGGGTGCCGGCGGTCATCCAGATCGCCGATCTGACCGGGCCGATGGGCGTGACGTTCGTGATGCTGATGGTGACAGGCGCGCTGTTCGACGCGGGCCGGGCGGTGGTGCGCGCCGGCGCGGCGCCGCCCAGGGCCCGGCTGGTCGCGGCCGGAAAGGCCCTGCGCATCCCGGCGGCGATCGTCGCCGGCACGTTGCTGTACGGCGCCGTCCGCATCCACCAGATCGACGCGCGCCGGGCGGCCGCGCCGAAGGCGCGCGTGGGCCTGGTGCAGGCGAACGTGGGCATGTCCGACAAGTGGGATCCCACCGAACGGGGGCGCCTGCTGGACGTGCACCAGAGGCTTTCGTCCGAGCTGTCGGCGGAGGGCGCCGACCTGATCGCCTGGCCGGAGTCGTCGTACCCGTACGCGTTGAGCCGCAACATGACGCGCGACTTCCCCCTGGGGGATCCGCGCCGCATCCGTGGCGCCGGCAACACGCCGCTCGTGTTCGGCGCGGTCACGATGGACGGCTATCCGCAGATCGGCAAGCGCCGCTTCCCCTACAACACCGCGCTGATGCTGGATCAGCAGGGGCGGGTGGCCAGCACCTTCGACAAGGTCTTCCTGCTGATCTTCGGCGAGTACATCCCGTTTTACGACCGGATCCCCTGGTTCACGAAGCTGTTCCCCGAGGCGAGCAACTTCAACCGGGGCGCGGCGCCGGGCAGCTTTCCGTTCACGTTCAAGGGGCACGATTACAAGCTGGGCCCGCTGATCTGCTACGAGGACATCCTGCCCGGCTTCACCCGCCAGACCGTCGCGCTGGACCCGAACCTTCTGGTCAACATCACGAACGACGCCTGGTTCGGCAAGACTGCCGAGCCTTACCAGCACCTGGCGCTGGCGGTGTTTCGCTCGGTGGAGAACCGGCTGGAGATGGTGCGCGCCGTGAACACTGGCGTCTCGGCGCACATCGACGCCGCCGGCCGCGTGCGCGCCACGCTGCCCGCCGTCGACCCCGACACCACGCCGCCGCCCGCGCCGATGAAGATGATGGCCGAGGCCGCGCTGCTGGACCGGGGCGGCGTCTACGCGCGCATCGGCGATCTGTTCGCCTGGGCGTGCACGCTAATCTTCTCCGCCCTGCTGTTCGGTGTGCCCGAGCGGCTGCGCCAGCGTCGGTCGGGGCGGCGGGCGCGGCGCTGACTCAGACCGGCAGCCTCGCGACGATCTCCTCGGAGGTTTGCCACAGCCGGGCGGCCGCCGCGTCGTCGCGTCCCGTGGGCCACGGCTGGGCGGGGTTGCAGTCGCGGAAGTACTGGCCCGTCACGGCGGCCACGCCCGGATGGGTGGCCAGGTAGCACTGCGTGGCCGCTCCCTGTTCCGGCGTCTTCAACACCAGCGGCGTCGCCAGTTTCAAGGCCAGGCGGCCGGCGACAGGGATGCCCCGCATCAGGTTCGTGGCGATCACGCCGGGGTGCAGGCAGTTGGCGGTACGTCCCGACACGCTCCCGGGGTTGCCCAGCCGGCGGGCCAGCTCGCGCGTGAACAGCACGTTGGCCAGCTTCGACTGGCCGTACATGCGCATCGGTGAGTAGTCGCGCTGGCCGGCGAGGTTGTCGAACTCGATGCCGTGGGAGGCGCGCCGGTGGGCATTGCTGGCCACCACGACGACACGCCCCGTCGACGTCAGCCGGTCGAGCAGTCCGGTCACCAGCATGAAGTGACCGACGTGGTTCGTGAAGAACTGCAGCTCGTAACCATGGGACTGGCGCAGGGTGGGCGGCGCCATGATGCCGGCGTTGCAGACCAGCGCGTCCAGCGGCGCGGCGTTCTTCACGGCGGCCACGCAGGCCCGGACGGACGACGGTTCGGCCAGATCGCAGGCTACCGGCACGAAGTCGCCCTGCAGGCCGGCGAAGGCCTGCCGCGCCTTCTCCAGCGAGCGCGCGGCCCCCAGCACGCGCGCGCCGCGGGCGCCGAGCGCGCGGATGGTCTCCAGGCCCAGGCCGGACGCGCAGCCCGTCACCAGGATGGTCCTGCCGTGCAGGTCCACGCCCTCCGTGACCTGCAGGGCGGTCGTCTGGTAGCCGAAACCGTTCGGCCCTCTTCCTTTCAGGACGCCGGCGAGCGACATGGCGGCCAGATAGCACCAAATCGACGCCTTGCCTGCAACGAATTCGGGGCGGCCCCGATAAGGGCCCAACCATGGCAAACGCCTCCCTGGCCCGCACGCTGTCCGCAGTCCAGCCGCCGTCACAGTCCCGGATCGCCCTCGGCGCCTACCAGCTGATCTTCGAACGGACGCCGGGCGGTGGGGCGGTGCGACTGGTCGGCGAAGATGGCGCGCAGCCGATCGAGATCGAGGTGACGCCGGCGGGTCCGGTGCTGCGGTTGCGTGCGGGGCTGGCCATCGCGGTCGATGGTGACCTCGACCTGACGGCCGACCGACTTTCCCTTCACGGGCGGGCGGCGCTGAGCCTCGCCAGCGATGGGGCCGTGGACATCCGGTCCGGCGGCGACGTGGCGATGCAGGCCAACGACGACGTCAGGCTGAACGGCGAGCGGATCAAATTGAACTGCTGAGGCGCAACCCCGGCGGCGGGCGTCCGAAACCCTGGCCATCATGCCCACGGCGATCCAGCTCTCGGGCCGGGACGAGTCGGGCCGACCCATCCTCTCCGTCCTGGCGAAGCGAACCTACCTGTTCGCATCGAACGGCGCGTGTGCCCTGAACACCATCCAGCCGCCCCTGCTCGCCGAGCCTCGCTACGCGGGCGGCGGCCTCCTCCTCGAAGAGGATTCGGAACTGTGGCCGTTCAAGCCCCGCACCGACGTCGTCGTGCGCGGGCACGCCTACAATCACCGCGCCAGCGCCCAGTTCTCGGCGGGTGTGGGGGTGGGACGGATCATGAAGCTGGTCACCGTGCTCGGTGACCGGCGTTGCACCCTGGCGCACGACGGGCGGCTGCTGTTTTCCACGCCAGAAGTCCCCGAGCGGGTTCCCCTGTCGTACGCGCTCGCGTACGGGGGCCGCGACGCGACGGCGGAGGGGACGTACGGCAATCCGGTGGCGTTGCTGAAGGCCTATCTTCCCCCGGACACCGATCCGGCAACCCTCGACGCTGCCAGCCCCTTCGTCTACCCGCGCAACCCGGCAGGACGGGGCTACCTGATCGAGGCCACCAGGGCGGCGGTGGAGGCGGTGTCCCTTCCGAACCTGGAACATCCGGAGGACCTGCTGACGCCAGAGCGCCTGGCGGCCGGCGAGACGGGCCGCTGGCCCTTGCAGCCCGTACCGGCGAGCCTCGGCTGGCTGGACTACGGGGCCTTTCCGCGCGCCGCGTGGCTGGGGGCCGTGGCCGAGCACGAGCCGGGACTGGAGGCGAGGCGGGTGGGGGAGATTCGCCTCGGCTACTGTCAGCCCGACATCCTGACCCCGCGCGAGCCGCAGGACCCGCCCCCGCTGTCATTCGACGGCGTGAACGGCGCGTCGCTGGGGCTGCGCGTGCCTCATCTGGTGGGCGGCGAGACGATCGAGCTCTGGAACGTCAGCCCGGAACGCGAACGGGTCCGGCTACGCCTGCCAGCCGACCGTCCCCGGCTATCGGTCGACGGTCGCGACGGCAAGCTCGCGCCGGCCGAGCGCGCCGTGCTCCATTCGGTCGTGATCGAACCGGACACGTCGTCCCTCACCGTCGTGTGGCGTGGCTCGGCGCCGGCCAGGCGCCCGTACCTGAACGACGAGCTGCGAGCGATGCCCTTCGAAGTCGACTGGTGAGCGTTCGCGTCTGCGCCGGCAGCGGCACGACATCCTCCCTCGCCAGCGCGCTTCGACGTCGTGAGGCGGGTGGCCCGTCAGGCACCGTGCCCCGGGCCCAGGATGGCGGCCCGGAACTTCGGGTAGTCGAACTCGCCGTTGGTCTGGTCCGGGGTGTGGCAGCCGCGGCAGACCGTCTCGGGCACGTCCCGGCGGGTGCTGGTCTTTCTGTCGGCCAGGCTGATGTGGCCCAGGCTGGGCCCGTGGCAGGACTCGCAGCCGACGTGCCTCAGCTTGTCGACGGCGACGGCGACGTTCCAGGTCCCGCCGGGCAGCATGAACCCGGTCGTGTGGCAGCTGACGCAGGTCGGGTCCCGATCGCGCCGGGGACGTCCCGGTAGAGCCAGCGCGTCCAGCGCGTGGGCGTGCTTGGTGGTCCCGAAGAAGGCGGACTGCGCGGGGTGACAGCTGGCGCAGGCGGCGCTGCCGGCGTATCGGGTGGGTCTGTCCTGGCCGGGATCGCCCGCACGCGCCGGCGGTGCCGGCCGGGGCCCGTGCGGGTCGATCAGGTTGATACCGACGGCCAGTCCCGCCGCCGCGCGGCGGGCGCTCTCGGCGTTGTACGCCGCCACCAGCTGCGCCACGCCCTGCTGATCCGGGATGTCCTCGTCCAGCGGGATGATGCGCCCCTCGTACCAGCTGCCGTCGATGCGGGGTGGCAGCGCCTTCGATTGTTCCACCTCGCGGTCCAGCGCCGCCTGGATGGCCGTCCGCCGCTGCCGGTAGAAGTCCTGCAGCTGGCCCGATCTATCCTCGGCGGCGCGCCGGGCCAGGTCCGACAGCTGCTTCCGGTGGTCGGCGATGATGGTCAGCAGCTGCGCCCGCGCGCCCCGATCCTTGAAGGCGAACGACCCGGACACGACGTGAATGTCCAGGCGGCCGGTCAGTCTGCCCTGAGACATCGCGTCCAGCAGGCGCGCGCCGCCCACCGCCGAGGGAGGTTCCAGCTGCATGCCGGTGTGGCCCTGGACCGCCCAGTCGATGCCGGGGACGTCCGCCAGCAGCCGGTTCGCCGCGCCGATGGGCCCCAGGTGAAGCAGCGCCACGATCATCTGCGCGCCACGGGCGCGCAGGCTGGCCACCTCCTGCTGGGCCGTCGCCGTGGGATCGGTCGCGCGCACGCGCCAGGTCTTCCACAGGGCGGCGTCCTCGGGCAGCGGTGCCACGACGCCGAAGATGCCGACGGAGATACCGGCCAGCGTGACCAGGCGGTCGCGGTCGAACACGGGATGTCCCTGCTGGTCGACCAGGTTCGACGCCACGGCGGGGACGCCGATCGACTTCAACAATTGCTTCAACTTCTCGGGCCCAACGCCCAGATCGCGCTCGGCCGGAAGCACGGCCGTGACGCCCATGCGCCGGTACGACGACAGGATCAGGCGCGCGCGCCGCTCCCGCTCGCCGGCGGGCGCCGGACGCAGCTTGTCCGCATGGAACAGCTCGGGCAGCAACATGTCCCCCGCGTCGACCACCAGCACGCCGTCCGCCTCGCCGCGGGCGCGGTCGATCACCGTGGCCCGCCGCGCCAGCCCCCCCAGCGGGTGCGAGGGACAGCCGCAGTTCTCGTACTCACCTTGCAGGTTGGCGCCGTACAGCAGCGCCAGGAAGGTGCCGCGGTCCGCCTTCGTCTCGGGGATGCCGTCGCCGGCGCCGCCCGCTTCAGCGGTGGCCGCCGTCGAACCGGCGCTTCCGCCTGCCGGGCCGGGGCGAGGGGGCAGCGCCTTGCCGCAGCCCGTGGCCATCAGCCCAGCGGCCACGAAAAGTGTGGTGCCTGCCCGCAAGCGCATGCAACGGCGGCATACTATGCGACAACCACGGCCCATGACGAATTCCAGACGCGCCAAGAAGCCGGCCCCCCAGACCGGCGAGGCCGGCGAGGACGACGAGCGGGACGAGTCGTCCGAAGAGCCGATCGAGCTGGGGGAGCCCGAGGTCGGCCCCGAAGGCGAAGGTGTGTTCCCGCCGGTGGCGTCCGCCGAACTGGAGGGCGAACAGTCCCCCCCGGGCCGCGCGCGCGGCGCGCTGGCGCGCGTCCAGGCGGACCCGGACGTCGTCTCGCCCGGCTTGCCGCGCGATCCGGTGGCGCGTTTCATGGCCGAGGTCCGGCGCTACCCGCGGCTGTCCGAGGACGAGGAGCGCCGCCTGGGCCGCGCCGTGCGCGAGGCCGGCGACATGGACGCCGCCCGCCGCCTGGTGGTCCACAACCTTCGCCTGGTGATGTCCATCGCCAACCACTACCGCCGCGCGTGGGCCAACATCCTGGACCTTTTCCAGGAGGGCAGCGTCGGCCTGATGGAGGCGGTGAAGCGCTGGGAGCCGTCCCTCGGCCCGCGGTTCGGCTCGTACGCGGCCTACTGGATCCGCGCCTACCTGCTGAAGTTCCTGATGACCAACTCGCGCCTGATCCACGTGGGCAACACGCGGGCAGGGCGCAAGCTGTTCTTCCGCCTGGAGAAAGAGCGGCAGAAGCTGCTGGCCGCCGGGTTCGATCCCACGCCCAAGCTGCTGGCGGCGAAGCTGGACGTCAGCGAGCACGATCTGGAAGAGGTGGGCCGCCACCTCGACTCGCGCGAGGTGTCCTTCGATCCGCGCGGGACGACCGACACGGACGAGGGCTACTCTCTGTCCGAGCGGATCCCGTTCGAGCAGGCCTCGCCCGAGGACAGCGCGGCCACCGCGGAGATGAGCGGCAACCTGCATCAGGTGATGGGCGAGTTCGTCGACTCGCTGAAGGACGAGCGGGAGCGGGCCGTCTGGACCGAGCACCTGGCCGCCGAGGACCCGCTGTCGCTGGGCGAGATCGGCGCGCGCTTCGGTGTCTCCAAGCAGCGCATGGGGCAGATCGCCGACAAGCTGAAGAAGCAGTTCCGCGATCGGGTCGAGTCCCGGATGGGCGCCGGCATCCGCACCGACTGGCTGGGCGAGAGCGACTAAGCGGCGCACTAGGCCCCTCGAGGACGCGGGCGAGGAGGGGGAAAGGGACCCGGAGCGGGGCGGGTGGGGTATATTCCGCAGGTTTGGCGGGTCACGATGCCGACGGACAAGAGTGAACAGGCGCGATTGCTGGGGCCGACGACGCCTTTCATGGAGGCGCCCAGGCTGCTGGGCGCGCGCCATCGGCTGATCGTGTGGCTGGGGGACACGGTCACCAGCTGGCCTTTGCCCAGCAAAGGTCCGGCGGTGGTGGGTCGTTCTCCGGAGGCGCAGATTCAGATCCACTCGCCGCTGGTGTCACGACAGCACGCCACGCTGATGGTGGGGCCGCGCCTGGTGATGCTGACCGATCAGGGCAGCCAGAACGGCACCCGCGTGAACGGCGAGCGCCTGCAGGGCGACCGGCTGTTGACCTACGGCGACATCATCAGCTTCGGCGACGTCACGGCGGCGTTCGTCGAGGACAAGGGCGAACTGGCCGGCGCCGCCGACGCCGCGCTGGGGCCGGGCGGCCGGGAGATCCAGCTCGGCGATCGAACGGCGCTGGTCGCCGACGAGGCCATGCTGAACCTGTATGGCCAGCTCGAGCTGCTGGCCCCCAGCGACCTGTCCGTGCTGGTGCTGGGCGAGACCGGCACCGGCAAGGAGCTGGCGGCGCGCGCGCTGCACTTCTGGTCCCGCCGCGCCAAGCAGCCGCTGGTGACGATCAACTGCGCGTCGCTGCCCGAGACGCTGGCCGAGAGCGAGCTGTTCGGTTACGAGCGTGGCGCGTTCTCGGGGGCGTTCCAGGCCAAGCCGGGGCTGCTGGAGAGCGCGTCGGGCGGCACCGTCTTCCTGGACGAGATCGGGGATCTGTCTCCGGTGGTCCAGGCCAAGCTGCTGCGCGCGCTGGAGGCGCGCCGGGTGATCCGCCTCGGCGCCGTGCAGGAGCGGGCCATCGACATCCGCGTGGTCGCGGCCACCCATCGCAACCTGATGGACGACGTGAAGGCGGGGCGCTTTCGCGAGGATCTGTTCTACCGGCTGGGCGCGGCGGTGGTGCGGCTGCCCGCGCTGCGGGCCCGCCGCCGCGAGATCCCCATCCTGGCCCGCGCCTTCGTCGAAGGGGGACGCCGCAGCCTGGGCCGCGGCCCGCTGCCGTTCTCCGAGGCGGCGTTGCGGATGTTGGACGCGCACCCGTGGCCCGGGAACGTTCGCGAGCTGCGCAACGTCTGCGAGTACCTGGCCGCGACGGTGACGGACGCGGCCATCATGCCGTTGCACCTGAGCCAGCGGCTGGTGCCGGCCGAGGAGGTGGGGGCGGAGACGCTGCCTTCGCGGCTGGGGGCGGCCCCCTCGCCCGCGCGCGGCGCCGGCGACATGCCGTCGCTGGCCGACGCCAACCGGCAGTTCGAGCGCGAGCGTATCGAGAGCGCCCTGCAGGCGACCGGCGGCAACAAGACCAAGGCGGCGCGCCTGCTGGGCGTGCCGCTGCGTACTTTCATGGAGAAGATCAAGCGGCATGGCATTGGCTGAGCCGCGGCCCGAGACGGCGTCGCCCGCGCTGGCAAAGCTGGCCGGCGTGCCGGCCACGCACGTGATCGTCCTTTACGACGGGATCTGTGGCCTGTGCAGCCGCCTCGTCAGCTTCCTGTTGCCCCGTGACCGCGAGCGGCGCATCCACTTCGCGGCCTTGCAAGGCGCCGTCGCCGCCGAGATCCTGCGCCGTCACGGCCAGCCCCCGGTGGAGGGGGATCCCCAGTCCATCATCCTGGTGCAGGCGCCCGGTAGTCCCGGCGAACGACTGTTTCACCGCTCCGAGGCGGCCCTGCGCCTGGCGGGCGTGCTGCCGGGCGCCTGGCCGGCGCTGCGGGCGCTGCTGGCGGTGCCCCGGGCGCTCCGCGACTGGGTCTACGACCGCGTCGCCAACAACCGCTACCGGATCTTCGGGCGCCTGGAGGCGTGCACGCTGCCGTCGCCCGAGAACCGCGCCCGCTTCCTCGACTGACGTAGTATTTTCGCCGCATGGGGGCCGATTCACCAGAGGGCTCGGTGACGGAGTCGATCCGTCGCATGTCGATGACGGAGATCATCCGCCTGCAAGACCTGCTGTCGCGCGAGCTGAAGGTCCGCTTCGAGAAGGAGCTGGCCCTCGGCTTCTCGGACATCGTCGGCTCGACCGAGTACTTCGCCCGCTTCGGGGACGAGGCGGGGCGGAAGCTGCAACAGCGGCACTTCGATTTCCTGCAGCAGACGGTGCGGGACAAGCACGGGCGGATCGTCGATACGGCGGGCGACGGCGCGTTCCTGGTGTTCCCCACCGCGGAGGGGGCAGCCGCCGCCTTCATCGAGCTGCAGACCACCGTCTCGGCCGACAACCTGACCCGCCCCCGCGAACACCAGCTACAGCTTCGCCTGGGGTTGCACTGGGGACCGGTGCTGACCGACGGCACGCAGGTCACGGGCGAGGCGGTGAACCTGGCGTCGCGGGTGACGGCCTCCGCCGCGCCGGGCGAGATCAGGCTGACCATGGACGTGTTCCGCAGCTTCTCGAACACGTTCTATCGCGTGTCGAGCCGGGTGCTGGGCCCCGTGGCCCTGAAGGGGATCTTCCGCCCGGTCGATCTGCTGACGCTGCAGTGGCGCGACCGCAACCTGTACCCGGACTCGGTCCGCATCCGCGAGACGGGATGGCAGGTGCGTTTGCCCCCGCAGGACACCATCTCGTTCGGCCGGCTGCAAGAGAACGAGGGCGTGGCGGCGAACGACGTGGTGCTGAGCATGACCGAGGTCGCCGATACGCTGAAGATCTCGCGCTGGCAGTTCGAGCTGCGGCGTTATCCGGACGGCTTTCGCCTGCGTCCGGTCTCCGAGCAGTTGACCGAGGTCGACGGCGTCCCCATCGCCAAGGGGATGGAGGTCCTGATCAGGCCGGGCAGCCTGGTCCGGGTGGCGCGCATCGCGACGCTGGAGTTCTTCAGCCAGCCGATGGTCTCGGGCCCCGGCGGCGGCGAGACGTTGATGCCCACGACGCCCTAGCGCCTCTGCGTCGGAGAGGGTGCGTCA
>Ga0207652_10003840_pt1 | contig 12319 bp, 16 predicted proteins | sample KBSC63BmetaG_FD_184334 | JGI IMG/M metagenome (GOLD analysis project Ga0207652, IMG submission 184334) | Corn rhizosphere microbial communities from Kellogg Biological Station, Michigan, USA - KBS C6-3B metaG (SPAdes) (version 2) | ecosystem: Host-associated > Plants > Roots > Rhizosphere ... | reverse complement strand
CGCGGGCAGCGGATCCACCAATCGCTCCGGGACGCGCGGTGCTGCGCTCAGCGATCGCGACCCAGCGAGAGCCGGCGCAACGCGACCGACCGCCGCCGCGCGCGCAGGCTGATGGTGTACAGCATGTAGATGCCGATCGCCACGAAATAGGCGGCGTGATAGTAGCCCTCGTTGTGCGGCATCAGCGTCCCTCCTCCTGCTCGAGCAGCTCGCGCTCCGTCGCCAGCCGGTACCGCTGCCGCACGAGCGCGAGATAGAACAGCATGAAGGCCACGAACGAGATCACGAGCGTCGTCAGCATCTCCGGCGGCAGCGACGGCGCGCTCGGCTTGATCACGATCGGCCTGGGGTGCATGGTGCGGAAGAGATAGACGCTCAGATGGATGAACGGGATGAGCAGCGCGCCGAGGATTCCCAGCACGGCCGAGTATCGCGCGCGCATCGCGCGGTCATCGATCGCGCCGCGCAGCACGATGTAGCCAACGTAGATGAACCAGAGGAAGAGCGTGAGCGTGAGACGCATGTCCCACGTCCAGTAGGTGCCCCAGATCGGCTTCGCCCAGATCGGACCGGTGGTCAGCACCACGGTGGTGAACACCACGCCCACCTCGGCCGAGCTCTCTGCGGCGCGATCGAGACGCGGATCCTTGAGCCAGAGGTAGCCGATGCTCGAGAGCGCGACGATGCCGAAGGCGAGAAACGCCGCGAGCGCCGCCGGAAGATGCAGGTAGAAGATCTTCTGCGCGGCGCCCTGCAGCGCCTCGAACGGCGTGAAGTAGATCGCGCGCACCAGCGCGCCCGCGATCGCCAGCACGGACACGAGAAAGAGCCAGTCGACGCCGGCGTGGGCCACCGGCGCCGCGCGATCCGAGCGCACGGCCTGGGTTGGTGTGGTCATTCCTCGATCGTGAATGGGAACGCGAGCATGCACGCCGCCACGAATACTATATCGAAAGCCACGAGCAGTTTGAGCCAGCCGATGATCTCATCCACCGGGCGTCCGGCGAGCAGGCGCGCGGTGCCCTGCGCGGCCGGAATCACGATCGGCACGAAGAACGGAAGCGAGAGCACGGGCAGCAGCATCTCGGCGAGTCGCGTGTTCACCGCCATCGCGCTGAACAGCGTTCCCACCGCCACGAGCCCGATGGCCGCGAGCACCGCGATGATGGCGAGCGCTACGGCGTGCTCCGCGAGCGGCACGTTGTAGAACAGCGCCACCGCCGGGATCGCGATCACCTGTACCGCCGCGACGAACACGAAGTTCGCGATCGCCTTGCCGAGGTAGATGGACTCGCGCGCGATCGGCGCGCCGAGGAGGGTGTCGATGGCGCGATCCGCCTGCTCGACGCCGAACGAGCGCTGCAGCCCGAGCAGCCCCGCGAAGGTGAAGATCCCCCAGAGCACGCCTGGCGCGAGGTCCATCGCGCCCACCGCGGTGGGATCCCACGCGAAGAAGAAGATCACGATGCCGAGCAGCGCGAACGTCACCGCGGAAAAGAACGCGGTGCGCGTGCGAAACTCGATCGCGAGATCCTTGCGCGCGATCAGGAGCGCGGCGCCGAGCGTGCTAGGCGCCATTCGCCACCAGCCCGCGGTACACGGTGAGGTACGACGACGCATCCCACGCCTCGCCCTCCTCCATGCGCGCGAGCGTGCCGTCGCGCATGATCGCGGCGTGCGTCGCGAGCGCGAGCCCCTCCGGAATCTGGTGCGTCACCAGCACCATCGTCGTGCCGCCCGCGCGGAGCGCGGCGAGGTGCGCGCCGAGCGCGGCGCTGCCCGAATCATCGAGTCCGGTGAACGGCTCGTCGAGCAGCACCACCTTGGGCGAGTGCACCGTCGCGCGCGCGATGGTCACGCGCTGCTGCATTCCGCGGCTGAGCAGCCGCACGGGCGTGTCGGAGCGATGCGAGAGCTGCATGCGCGCGAGCGCCTGCGCGGCGGCCGCGCGCGCATCTCGCATGCCGAAGAGCCGCGCGGTGAGCTCGACGTTCTCGCGCGCGGAGAGCGCGGCGTACAGCATGCTCGCGTGCGAGATGTAGCCCACCGCGCCGCGCAGCGCCGTGCCGCCCGGCAGCGCGACGCCGGCCACCTCTCCCGTGCCCTCGGTGGGGCGAAGCAAACCGGCGAGCATGCGGAGCAGCGTGGTCTTCCCCGCCCCGTTCGGGCCGAAGAGCGCGAGACAATCGCCGGCGCCGAGCGAGAAGGTCACGTCGCTCACGGCGCGGCGGCCGCCGAAGCGGCGTCCGAGCCCGCTCGTCGCGATCACGCGCTCGCGCTCGCGTCGTGCTCGGCGCGCGGGAGGTACTTGCTCGCGTGACGCGGCGAGCGCTGGCGCAGCGCCGCGCGGAGCGCCGACACGTCGAGCGCGCGCTCCGCCAGGTGCGCCGCGTACGAGTGGCGCAGCGTGTGCGGCGTGATGCGCTCGGCCACCTCGTCGCTCAGCCCGGCCGCGCGCGCGAGGCGCTTCAGCCTGTCCCACGCGCGCTGACGCGAGGTGTGCAGCCGCGTACGCGGATGGATGAACACGAACGGCTTGTGCGCCGCGCGCAGCGGAGCGGGACGCGACGCGATCCAGGCGCCGAGCCACGCGGCCGCGTCGCCGTCGAGCGTGAGCTGGCTCTCCTCGCCGCGCCGACCCACCACCTCGAGCTTCACCACGGCGGGGCCGCCGCGCACGGCGTCGAGCGTGAGGCCGATCGCCTCGGAGATGAGGAGCGCGCCGTGGTACGCGATGCCGTAGAGCGCGAGATCCATGCGCGCCGCGGCGTCGTGCGGCGCGCGAGACTCGAGATACGAGAAGATCGCGGAAACGTCGGCGCGCGCGATGACGTGGGGCGCCCGCGGCTCGGGCACCGGCTCCGTGAGGAGCTCGGCGGGCCCGGGTGCGCGCAACTCTTCCTCGATCACCAGGTGGCGGTAGAACGCCTTGATCGCCTGGAGATGACGGCGAACCGTTGGAACGGACCATCCCTCGAACGTCGCCCGCGCGCGCAGATACTCCATCAGATCCGCGGAGAGGAGCTCGGCAACCGGACGCGGCGCGTAGGCGCGCACGAGGTCGGCGAGATCCGCATGGTAGGCGTCGACCGTCGCCTGCGCCTTGCCGTTGCGCTCCAGCCAGGCGGAAAACCGGTGCACCGGATCGTAATCCGGCTGAAATTCCGGTTCCGGAAGGGCGTCGGCGGGCGCGGTCACGAGGGAAAGTCTAGCACTTGCGCCTGTGAGCGGCCAACGGCTGGCATCCGCATTGCCGGTGGGTAAGATATGCCTGTCGCCTAACGCCGGATGAATATGACCGATATCGATGTCCTGCTCGAGGAGCACCGCAAGTTCGAGCCGCCGGACGCGTTCCGCCGGAGCGCGAATGCGGCCTCACCCGAGATTTACGATCGCGCCGCTGCCGACTACGAGGCGTTCTGGGCCGAGTGCGCCCGCGAGCTCGAGTGGTCGACTCCGTTCACGAAGGTGCTCGAGTGGAAGCCGCCCAGAGCCAGGTGGTTTTCCGACGGAGCGCTCAATGCGTGCGTGAACTGCGTCGACCGGCACGTGCGCGGCCCGCGCCGCGACAAGCCCGCGATCATCTGGGAGGGCGAGCCCGGCGACACGCGCACGCTCACCTACGCGGAGCTCCTGCGCGAGGTGACGCGCTTCGCCTCCGTGCTCGACTCGCTCGGCGTGAAGAAGGGCGACCGCGTGGCCATCTACCTGCCGATGATTCCGGAGGCGGCGATCGCGATGCTCGGCTGCGCGCGCATCGGCGCGGTGCACTCGGTGGTGTTCGGCGGATTCTCGGCGGAGTCGCTGCGCGATCGCATCGTCGACGCGCAGGCGCGCGTGCTCATCACCGCGGACATCGGTTTTCGCCGCGGACATCCGGTGCCGCTCAAGAAGAACGCCGACGATGCGATCGCGGAGACGTCCACGATCGAGCACGTCGTCGTCGTGCGTCGCACGCAAGATGAACGGCTCTCCGGCGCGCAGGCCGACATGCGCGCGGGACGCGATCTCTGGTGGCACGAGCTCATGGCGAAGGCCAAACCGGACCGGCCCGCAACGCCGATGAACGCCGAAGACATCCTGTTTACGCTCTACACATCGGGGACCACGGGCAAGCCGAAGGGGATCGTCCACACGACGGGCGGTTACCTCACGCAGTGCGCGGTGACGACGAAGCTGATCTTCGACCTCAAGGAGGACGACGTCTTCTGGTGCACCGCGGACGTCGGCTGGGTGACGGGACACTCGTACATCGTGTACGGCCCGCTCGCGAACGGCGCGACGTGCCTCATGTACGAGGGCGCGCCTGATTGGCCGGAGAAGGACCGCTTCTGGGCGCTGTGCGAGAAGTATGGCGTCACGATCTTCTACACGGCGCCCACGGCGATTCGCGCGTTCATGAAGTGGGGCGCGCAACACGCCGCGAAGCACGATCTGTCCGGGCTGCGGCTGCTCGGCTCAGTGGGCGAGCCGATCAACCCCGAGGCGTGGATGTGGTATCGCGAGCACATCGGCGGTGACCGGTGCCCGATCGTGGACACGTGGTGGCAGACCGAGACGGGCGGAATCATGATCACGCCGCTCCCCGGCATTACCGCCACGACGCCCGGGAGCGCGACGGTCGCCTTCCCCGGCATCTTCGCGGATCTGCTCGACGCGAACGCGAAGTCCATCCCGGTGGGCGGCGGGCTGCTCGCGATCACGCGCCCGTGGCCAGGGATGCTGCGTACGATCTGGGGCGACGACGAGCGGTACGTGAAGACCTACTTCTCGAAATGGTCCGGCCGACCCGACCTCTACTTTCCCGGCGACGGCGCCAAGCGCGACGACGATGGCTACTTCTGGATTCTGGGGCGCGTGGACGATGTGTTGAACGTCGCCGGCCATCGGATCGGAACGATGGAGGTGGAATCGGCGCTCGTGGACCATCCGTCGGTGGCCGAGGCGGCGGTGGTGGGAAAGGCGCACGACCTCAAGGGGCAGGCGCTGTCTGCATTCGTGACGCTGCGGGAGGGACGCCAGCAGAGCGACGCGCTCATCGAGGAGCTGCGCGAGCACGTGGCGATGAAGATCGGCGCGATCGCGAAGCCCGACGACATCATCTTCAGCGCGGACCTGCCCAAAACGAGATCAGGAAAGATCATGCGCCGCCTCCTGCGCGACATCGCGGAGGGGCGAGCGTTGGGGGATACCACCACGCTGGCGGATCCGGCCGTGGTGGCGGCGCTCAAGGTGCAGTACGAGTCGCTGGAGGGGTAAACTCGAGGGGTAAATCAGAGGTCTGCGCCCGCGTGGCCGGCGAGCATCTCGAGGGCGCAAGCGAGCTCAGGCACTAAGCCGCGAGCAAGAAGCTTCGAGCTATGAACCTGCCTTGAGGAGGGTGTGGCGCCGAGAGGTATGGTCCGGGAAAGATCTCGACAATGTCCCGACGATCTCGCCACCCCCTCCTGGCTTCTGCTCACGGCTCAAAGCTTCTCGCTCGTTACTTACAGCCTGAGCTCGCCAGACCGTCTCGTGATGCTCGCTCTGCCCGGCGATGCCGTCGCTCCTGCCTTACGCCCGCCGAATGGTCCTCACTCTCCCGTCCGACGCGTCGTCCAACCGCAACGGCGGCCGCGCGGCATCGTCCACCCGAACCGTCTCGGGGGCGCGGCGGTGGTGTGGCACCAGGTCCTCGCCCAGCACCACCAGCGTACGCGTCACCACCGTGCTCGCGAGCGGCTCGGGAATGCCCATCACGCGCACGTACGTCTCGATGGCGCGGTCGAACGGCAGGTCCTCGGCAAGATTGTCGACGAACATAAGCGCATTCTCCACATGCGCCTGCACGATCGACTCCTCGGCCCTCGCCTGGGCGAGGCGAAGGCGCTTCTCTGCTGACGGACTGAGCTTTCGCGAGAATATGCGTTCAGGGAACAGCTGACCCAGCATGCATGCTCCGATTCAAGAGTGCGCCCGGGACCGGCAGGGGCAAGCCACCCGAGCTCATGAGGCACAGCGCGTACCAACGCGAGGCCTCCAGATTACACGACGGAACCCCTCCAACAGGTACGAATTGTAGCGCTCGGTACCACTACAGTCCACAACGCTTTTCGGAGGACATTTGTGTCAGTCGCGGAGCTCACGCGCGCGACAGAAACGGTCGTCCTGACCGGGTTGAATTCCCGAAATCGAGGCTGTGCGCGATCGTCGCAAGCGCGACGAGGGTTACCTCGGCAGCAGACTACGCTGCGCGCTGCGTCGCTCGCAGGTCGGCGACGCTCACGGCCAGGATCAGCACCCACAGCACGGCAGAGGTCACGCACCAGATGCAGATGGCGTGGATCACGAACAGCTCGAGGTACGTGAGCCAGGCGGAAAAGAGCACGCTCCAGGCGGCCAGCGCCACCAACAGCTTCGAGATCGTCACGCTCTCCTCGCGCGCCTCGGAGCTTCCGGCGATCGCCAGCACGAGCAGGGCGGCGTATGCGGCCAGCCCCCACGCCGACACCGGAACGCCCAGGAACACGGACCACTTGCTCGTGTTCACCGTCTCGCACGAGCCCACGGAGCAGGACAGCACCCCGATCACTCCCACCTTGTACAGCGTGAGGTAGGTCGCGATCAGGATTCCGACGACGGCGAGGAGCGCGAGCGCCTGCCGGCGTCTCACTTCGTCTTGCCCTTCGCGGTGGTGTCGGCGGGATGCGGCGCCGACGCGGACTCCTTCGTGGCGCTGTCGACGTACGCCTTGAACTGGTCGTAGGCGAGCGCGCCCGGGATCATGCGCGTGCCGATCACGAACGTCGGCGTCGACTGCACCTTTCTCCGCACGCCCTCGGCCTGGTTCGCCAGGATGCGCGACCGGTGCAGCTGCTGGTCGAAGCACTGCTCCCACGTGTCCGAATTGAGTCCAAGCGTCTTCACGTAGCCGAGGAAGACCTTCTTGGGATCGCTGGTGGCCTCGGTGTTCCAGTCGGGCTGATTCCGGAAGAGTAGATCGTGCATCTCCCAGAACTTCCCCTGATCGGCGGCGCACGCGGCGGCGTTCGACGCCGCCATCGTGTTCTTGTGAATCGGCAGCGGAAAGTCGAAAAAGCGATAGCTCGCGAGTCCCGTGTTCACGATCCGCGCGCGGACGTCGGGCTCGGTGATCACGGCGAAGTTGCCGCACGCCGGGCACTCGAAGTCGGCGAACTCCATCACCTGCACCGGCGCGTTCGGGTTGCCCAGCAGGTAGCCCTCCGCGGTAGCGGGGGTGATGGGCGCCGTGGTGACGACGGGCTTGTACCTGGGCGCGCGAGCCTGGCGAACGATGAGGAGCGCGCCGGCCACGGCCACGAGCGCCAATACGACGTAGAATCGCTGGGCGGAGTTGCCCCGCTGTTTGTTCACCACGCCGGGTCGTCGTCCTCGTCCGCCGTCCACTCCCTTGTTTGCCATTGGCTCTCGCTTCGCTGTTGGGCTTCGTCCACGATACGGCGGTTTTCCGCGATATCGGGCGTGTCGTAGGTGGCGCGCACTTCGTAGTGAAAGAGCTCGCTCCGGATGTCGCCGATGCGCTTGGTCAGCTCGCCGGCGTATCGCAGCAGCTCGCCGCGTCCATCGAGCTCGCCGATTCGTGCGGCAAGTTCGCGCAACAGGCGCTCGAGCTCGCGCGCTCTCTTGTCGTCGTAGGTTTCCTCGGGCTCCGACATACTGCTGCCTCGTGTGATCGCGGCGCGCGCGAACGGCCGCGTCTCATCGCTCGGGTTTCCAGAAAGCTACCGGGAGGGCGATGTTGCGCAAGCAATCGTCTTCCGCTGTATTTTTCCGCATTCCCGACCGCGTGGAGCGCCTCATCGAAGCCGACATTCTCCGTATCCCGGCCGGCGGCGGCGCGCTGCACGTGGAGCGATTCGGGCACGGCGGACTCCCGGTGCTGCTCGTGCACGGATTCCCCACATCGAGCTTTCTCTGGCGCGCCGTTGCGCCGCGTCTCGCGGAGGCGGGGTACACGGCGCTCGCCGTGGACCTGCTTGGCTACGGCGAGTCTGACCGTCCGCTCGACGGCGACTACTCCATCGCCGCGCAGGCCGAGCACATCGATCGGGTGCTCTCGGCGCTCCGTATCCCGAGTGCGACGGTGGTGGGGATCGACGCCGGCGGCGGCGTCGCGCAGCGGCTCGCGGTGACGCGTCCGGCACGGGTGAACGCGCTCATGCTCATCAACAGCGTGGGCTTCGAGGAGTGCCCGGCGCGCGACGTGAAGGTGGTGCAGCGCGAGACGGCGCGGTTCGCCTTCAGGCTGAGCCAGGGGATGCTGGGCGCCGCGCAGCTGCTTCGGCGGATACTCGAGGGGAGCGTGGCGGAGCGCGAGCGGATGCCGGCGCGGCTCGTGGCGCGCTACCTCGCGCCGTACGTGGGCGCGGATGGCGTGACGCACCTCCTGGCGGTCGCGCGGGCCCTGCGCGCCGAGGACGTGTCGGATCTGGCGCTCAAGACGATCGCGGTGCCCACGACGATCGTGTGGGGGGAGGCGGACCAGTGGCTCGACAGCGGCATGGGCGAGCGGCTGCAGGGCGCGATTCCGGGGAGCGTGCTGGTAAAGTTGCCGGGGGTGGCGCGGCTCGTCCCCGAAGAGTCGCCCGACACGTTGACGCAGCTCATCGACGAGCTCGTGCGCCGCGTCGCGGCAACGGCCTGAGCTTGGCGCTCAACGATTGATCGCGCGGGAACGTATTCGCGCTCGAAGACCATTCAGTGGAAACGAGGCTTGCAAGCGGCTATATTTGTAGGACTTCCACCCACAACAGGATGCATGGCGACCAACATTAGAAATCGAAGAAAGGAAGTGAGCGTACCGACGCCGTTCGAACAGGCACGAGATGAGATGTTCCAGCAGGTGATTCGCTGCGGAGTGCCCCAGGCGACTCCCGAGCACCAGGTAGAGTGGTTCGACGAAACGATGGCGTACCTCGAGGATCGTTACCACGAGCTGTCGAAGGAGGAGCTCAGCGAGCTCCGGACGCTTGGCCTTCGCTTCTCGCAGCCCCCCAAGTCGCGCATGGAAAGCGAAAGTGCCAGCGCCGCGACGGCTGCCTGATCCCGCAACGCCCGCTGTCTTGATTTGAAAGAAGGCCCCCGCGCTTCGGCACGGGGGCTTCGTTCATCTGGGGCGCGTGGTGGCGCGGCGGAATCCGAATCCGATTCGGGCGCCGCCGCCGAACCCGCCTTCGACGAACGGGATCCAGTGGCCGTGAGGACGGCCGCTCGCGCCCACCACCAGAATCGCGACACCGCGCCATTCGGGTCCGCGATCGTAGCGGGCGCCGATGCCGCCGCCGATGTAGGGCGACCAGTGCATGGAATGATTCGGGTCGACGAGAAAGCGGAAGATCGCGTCGGTGCGCGCGCTCACGCCGGCGGCGCGCCCCCGCCCCGCCGATGCGCCCAGCCCAGCGGCGAGCTCCGCGTGGATCTCGGGGGAGAGCGCGATGTCGGCCCCCACCGCCGCCTGGACGGCGGTGCGCCGGGCGATGATCGCGTCGAGGCGGCCCTCGGGAGCGACTCGGGATCCCTGCGCGCGCAGGGAAGACGCAGCGAGCACGATCAGGGCGGCGATGCTCGCGCCGCGCCGCCGTCGGCTCACGACCGCACGCGCTGGCGCGAGAGCATGAGGGTGTAGTCGACGATCGCCCAGAGCGACGCGGCGCCGACGAGCCAGACGAGCGCCCGGAGCTGCGGCGCGCGCAGCACGAGCACGAGCACCGTCACGAGCTGCAGAACCGTCACGACCTTCCCCGACATCCGCGCCTTGAAGTCCTTCGGATCGAGTCCTGGCAGCAGATACGCTACCAGGAAGCCGACCGCGGTGGCGAAATCACGTGCGAGGATGATGAAATAGTCGGCGACGGAGAGCTCCCCCGTGATGAGGAAGGCCGAGATCGCGACGAGGACGAAGGTCTTGTCGGCGATGGGGTCGAGGAGGGCGCCGAGCCGGGTGGTCTGTTGCCTGCGGGCGAGCCAACCGTCGAGTACATCAGTGAGCGATGCCGCGCCGATGAGCGCGACGCGCGCCGGCACCGCGTCGGTGGCCAGAAAGGCGGCGGCGAGCGGGAATCGCGAGAACGACAGCAGATTCGGCACGGTGAAGACGGGAGCGCGGCGCACGACACAATCTAAGCCGCGGCGGCGAGCGCCTGCCAGCGCGCGGCGACACGAAGCGTCAACTCGGATCAGCCATCCATGTCACGAACCGTCGACCTCCTCACACCGATTCCGCTCTTCGCCGATCTCTCGGACGACGAGCTCACGAAGATCGCTGAGCTCTGCGAATCGAAGAGCTACGAGTCGGGCGAGTACATCTTTCGCGAGGGCGAGCCGGGGAACCGGCTGTTCATCATCGTGGACGGCGGCGTGCGCATCAGCCGCGAGATTCCGGGCGCGGGTGAGGAGGCGCTGGCGGTGCTCAAGCGCGGCGCGCTGTTCGGCGAGATGGCGGTGTTCGACCGGAGCGAACGGAGCACCGACGCGATCTCGCACGGCGGCACCACCGTGCTCACGATTTCCCGCGCGGAATTCGAGATGCTGCTCGACTTCAACCGCGCGCTCGCATACAAGGTGCTCTGGGCGATGGTGCGGATGCTGAGCGGGCGGCTGCGGAGCACGAACGACTCGCTCAAGTCGTTTCTCGCGCTGTCGATGTTCTAGGTTGCAGGGATGACAGACGCGCGACAGTCCGGTGACAGCCCCTTCACCCACGTCATCGCCGACCTCTCCGGCGTGACGCCGGCCGCCCTGCGCGATAGCTCCGCGCTCACCGGCCTCCTCATCGCGGCGGCCGGCGCGGCGGGCTTCTCGACGGTCGGCGCGCCGGTGGTGCGCCAGCTCCCCGACGGCGGCGTGGCCGCCGTCCTCTTTCTCGACGCCTGCCACATCACGCTGCGGACGCTCCCCGAGCGCGGTTCGCTGCTGCTCGACATCCTCGCCCCCGCCACGCGCGACGCGACGAAGGCGCTCGACGTCTTCACGCGCCGGCTCGCGCCCGCCAAGATCCACAGCGAGGTTCGCAGCCGAGGATGAGCACGCTCCTCGCGCCGGCGCAGCTCGCGACGGCGCACCTCGTATTGTGCGCGCTGGTGCTGCTGTGGGATCTCACGATCGCCGGCCGCGCCGCGCGGCTCTCGACCACGCCGCGCACGATGGCGTTCCTCTGCGCGCTGAGCGGGCTGCTCCTCCTTCCCGCCCTCACGGTGCTGCTCGTGTCGACGTCCGTGCTCACCGGGCGAGCGCTCTACACGCTCGAGTGGGTGTGGCCGGCCACGCTCATCGTGATCGCGATCCAGGCGGCGTATGCGCTCTCCACGCGCGCGGTCGCGCCGCCCATCGGCGTGCCGATCGTCGCGTACGACGTCATCCTCGCGCTCATCGGCGTCGCGCGCTTCGCCATTCACCGCGGCTACTACGTGCCCGCGCCGCTCGTCGTGCTCTCGGCCGCCGACGCGAGCTCGCTCGCCTACAGCGCGAGCCCGCTCGCGCTGGTGCTGCCGTATTTCCTCCACCTCCCGATCCTCGCGCCCCCCACGCGAAGCCAGCGCGGCGCCGGCACCGTGCTCCGCACCGCTGTCGGCGCGCTCGCCGGCGCCTGGGCGGTGCTCATCATCCTCGACGTGCCCGTGGCGACGCGCGCCGTCACGAGCTACGCTCGCTACGCAAACGACCGGCTCACCGAGCGCGCGGACAGCGATTTCGCCATCGGCCTCAAGATCTTTCCCACGATCACCAACGGCCCGCCGCCACTCGCGCTCGACAACGATCTCGATCTCGCCGACACCCTCGGCGCGCAGGCGCTGAGCGTCTACATCGCGCCCGAGGGTGCCACCAGCGCGTCGCTCGATTCGATCGCGCACACGCTCGCCGACCAGCGCGGCGACCGGCAGCTCTTCGTGGCGCTCGATCTCTCGCGCGAGCACCGCCCCGCGCCGGCGCGCCAGGCCGCGTACTTCGACGATCGCGTGAACGACGTCGCGCGCATCATCCGCGCGCTGCACCCCGACGTCATCGTTCCGGCCATCGATCCGAACGGCGCCGCATCGCACGCGCTGGGCCGCGTGCCGATCGCGCTCTGGGTCTCGTACTTTCGCCGCGTCGCGACGCTCGCCCACCAGGCGAAGCCGGCGGAGCGCGTGCTCGCGCACATCGGCGGCTACGGTGCGCGCGACAGCGCCCTCTACGCGTGGGCCGCCGCGCCCGCGTCTCCCATCGATGCGATCGGCTTCACGCTCACCCCGTGGCTGGGCGGCGCCGCCACGCTCGACGCGCGCGCCCACACGCTCGATACGTGGCTCGCAAGCTATCC
>Ga0207652_10003837_pt1 | contig 12331 bp, 12 predicted proteins | sample KBSC63BmetaG_FD_184334 | JGI IMG/M metagenome (GOLD analysis project Ga0207652, IMG submission 184334) | Corn rhizosphere microbial communities from Kellogg Biological Station, Michigan, USA - KBS C6-3B metaG (SPAdes) (version 2) | ecosystem: Host-associated > Plants > Roots > Rhizosphere ... | reverse complement strand
CGGGAAAGCCGTGGCGCGCGAAGTTGCGATCGGGCAGCGTGAAGCCCACCAGCTTCTTCGACACGCCCTCGGCCTTCTGCTTCTGGAGCACGTCGCTGCCCACGAACTCGCCCTTCTTGAGCTTCACCAGCCAGGCCAGATTCGCCTCCAGCGGCGTGACAGTGTCGTCAATGTCGTTCCCGTACAGCGCCATGCCCATCTCCAGGCGCAGCGTGTCGCGCGCGCCAAGGCCGGCCGGCGTCACGTCGCCCGCGCCCATCAGGGCGTCCCAGAGGCGCTCCGAGTAGCGCACGTCGTGGTACAGCTCGAAGCCGTCCTCGCCCGTGTAGCCCGTGCGGGAAATGATCATGGGCATCCCCGCGATTTCGCCTTCAGTAAAGTGGTAATACTTGATGGTGTCGAGCTGCGTGGCCGTGAGCGTCTGGAGAATGGACGCCGCCTTCGGCCCTTGCAGGGCGAGCAGGCCCATGTCGCGGCTCACGTCTTCGATCGTGACGCCAAAGCGCTCGGCGTGCTTCGAGATGCGCGCCAGATCCTTGCCCACGTTGGACGCGTTCACGACCATCATGAGGTGGTCGGCGAACCTGTACACGAGGCAGTCGTCCTCGATGGTGCCGCGCTCGTTGAGGATCGTTGAGTAGTGGACCTGGCCGATCGCCAGCGCGGCGACGTCGTTGGTGGTCACGTAGGTCACGAATTCCAGGGCTCGCGCGCCCCGGACCATGAACTCGCCCATGTGCGAGACGTCGAACAGGCCGCACCGCTCGCGCACAGCCTTGTGCTCCGCGCTGATGCCCTGCGGATACTGCACGGGCATCTCGTAGCCGGCGAAGGGAACGAGCTTGGCGCCGAGTGCGGCGTGCTTGTCGTAGAAGGGCGTGCGCTCGAGCGCGGCCATCGTCGCTGATTGATCAGTCATGTGGCTGAATATGCCACATTGGCATGGCAGCGACTAGGCCGCGCCCCTGTAACTCAGCGCAAGTCGGGGCTCTGGATGGGCTTGCGGAGCTCGTCCCGATCCAGCTCGCGCATGTCCGCCACTTTGGGAGCCTTTCCCGTTATGACCGATTTCGCGATCTGAAAGAGCGCTAGCGGCATGGGCCTGTCGCTCTTTGAGTACATGACGCTGTCCGCCTCGACCATGATGAGCGCTATGCGCGGATCCGTGGGACCGCCGTCACACCTGGGGTCGCTCGATTCGCCGAGCCAGGCTTTCCAGTCGGGCTTGTAGAGGTCGGCGATGAGATCCTTGTCGCGCGTGATCAGCGCATGCCCGCTCACGCTCACCCACTCGCGCGTGCGGTTGTTGAAGTAGGCAAGGTTCACCTGGCTGTCCTGCGCCAGCTCTTCGAGCGTCTCCGTGGCGACATTGGTCATGAACCAGAGGTCCGTGCCTGTCGTGCGCCGCTGGGTCTGCATCGGACGCGAGACCAACTGGCCGTCCGGCCGACGCGTGGTGAGCATCGCCGTCTCGATGCCGTCTATCAGATCATAGAGATCATCGAGCTTCTTCTCGAGCGGGACTTCGTTGTCCCTGTTCTTCGCTTCGACTTGTGTCTCGTGCGACATGCGTGCTCGTCCTGTCCGAGGGTGGCGTTCGATTGCTCGAAGCCCTTGAACGGGCAGACTGCGTGCCGGCGGGCGCCGGCCGCGGCGGTCGCTAGCTGTCGAGAATCCGCCGCACGTCCGTGGACAGCGCTTCCGTCGTGAACGGCTTCGCGATGAAATGCGCTGGGGCGCCCTCGAGGTGCCGCGGCAGAATCGCGCCGCGGGTGTAGCCGGAGATGAAAATGAACTTGATGCTGGGGTACCAGGTGCGGAGCTTCTCGAAGAGCGCGCGGCCGTCCATCTCAGGCATCACCACGTCGCTGATCACCAGATGAATCGGCGCGTTGAAGCGCGTCGCGACGGCGATCGCGTCCTCTCCGTTCTGCGCCTCCAGCACCGCATACCCGCGCGCGCGCAGGGCGCGGCAGACCACGTCGCGCACCGGCGCTTCGTCTTCCACGACCAGGATTGTCTCATTGCCCGAGAGGTCGGCCGAGGACGCCGCCGCGCTCGAGCTTGGGGTGTTCGCGCCCGTCTCGTCGCCGCCCACGAGCACGAGCAGCGAGCGCGCGAGCGCAGCGGCGCGGCGCGCCTGCTCCATGATGCTATCCAGATCCGCGCGCGCCTCGATGGACGACACCTCGCCGCGCATGAGCTCCGCGACGCCGAGGATTGTCGTGTGGGCGTTGGTCAACTCCTGCGCGATCTCCCGCGCGCGCGCGGCGAGCTCGCCGCCGGCGTTGGCGCCGGGCCGAGGCGATGGTGGCGGGGCGTCTGGCGATTCGCTCATGATCTCGACTCCTTGTTGCCGGCTGATGCAGCGCCGTCCAGGATGGAACGCGCCATCTCGAGCAGCGCCGATCCGCTGAAGGGCTTCGCGATGAAATGCACGCCCTGGGGCAGCCTGGCAATGCCGAGCGCCTCGGGCGTGTCGCCGCTCATGATCAGCACGGGCGGGGGGTTCTCGGCGCCGGGAGCACGCAAGCGGCTCGCCAACTCCCAGCCGTTCATGCGCGGCATCTGCCTGTCGGCAATGACGAGCTGGAGGTCCGCGCCCGGCGCCGTGGCCGCGGACAGGCCTTCCACGCCGTCGGCAGCCTCGACGACTTCGTAGCCGGCTTTCCGCAGCGTACGGACTACCACGGCGCGCACGGGTGCGGAATCCTCGACCACGAGGATCTTCACATTTCCTGCGCGCACGGGCGGGGCTGCCGCCGGCGCCTCGGTTGCCGGTGCCGCGGGCTCCTGGCCAATGGGCAGGTATACGGCGAAGCAGCTGCCGGCCGCTCCCGGTGCCGCGTTCGCCCCCTCGGCACTCGTGACTTCCATGAAACCGCCCGACTGCTGCACGATGCCATAGACAGTCGCGAGGCCGAGCCCCGCGCCCGTGTCCTTCGTCGTGAAGAAGGGCTCGAAGAGGCGAGCGCGCACGGCGGGCGAAATGCCGGCGCCCGAGTCTATGACGCTCACGCGGAGCCACTCGCCCGCGCGGCTACCCGGATGCGCCGCTGCGTACGCGGCGTCGAGCAGCGCGCGTTCGATGCTGACGTTCACCGTGCCGCCTTCAGGCGTCGCGTCGCGGGCATTCTCCACGAGCATCTCGATCACGCGCTGCACCTGCGCGCCGTCGGCGCGGATGCGCGGAAGGTCAGCGGCCACGCTCACTTCGATCCGCCGGCCCGCCGCGAACATGCCGCGCAGCAGCGGCTCGATTTCGGCCACGAGCGCGCGCGCGTCGTGCCATTGCGGGCGCAGCACCTGCCGCCTTCCAAAGGCGAGGAGCTGCTGCGTGAGCGCGGCGGCGCGGTCCGTGGCGCCGAGCAATTCAGTGAGCTCGTGCTGAAGCGGATGCGCGGCGCCGAGCGACGAGCGGACTATGTCGCCGTAGCCGCGGATGGCGGTGAGCAGGTTGTTGAAGTCGTGGGCGATGCCGCCGGCAAGCTGTCCAACCGCCTCGAGCTTCTGCGCCTGGCGGAGCTGCTCCTCCGCCGCGTCGAGCATGCGCGCCTGGAGCGAGATCTTGGCGACGGCCCTGTCCCGCTCCACCGCGTGGCGCACGGCACGCACGAACCCGCTGGGCGTTATCTGCTGCTTGACTATGTAGTCCTCGGCGCCGGCGCGGAGCGCGCGCATGGCCGCGTCCTCGTCGCGGAGGCTGGCGAGCACGATGGCGGGCCGCGTCCAGCCGCGCTCGCGCATGGCGCGCACGAGATCAGCGCCTTCGCGGGCGCCGGACTCGTCGTCGAGCAGCACTATGTCGAATTCGTTCGCCGGGAGCTCCATGAGCGCGCGGTCGAGCGAGGGCGCCCAGTGGAGCGCGATCTCCGTGGCCGTCTCGGCCAGCACCTTCACCCAGTTGAGATCCTCTGCGCTCGTATCCACCAGCAGCACGCGGATCTCGTTCATGGGTCAGAGCGCGGCGACGGCCGCGGCGACCTCCACTCCGTGCTCCTCGGGCTTCACCTTCTCGAAGACGCGTGCCACGCGGCCATTCCCGTCTATCACGAAAGTCGTACGGAGATTCCCCCAGTACTTGCGGCCGTACATGCTCTTTTCCGCCCACACGCCGTAGGCGTCGGCGATCGCGTGATTCTCGTCCACCACGAGCGGGTACGGGAGCTTGAACTTCTCCTTGAACTTCCTGTGCGACTTGGCCGAATCGGGGCTCACGCCGAGCACGACAGCGTTGACGCCGGCAAAGCGCGGGAGCGTGTCGCGGAAGGAGCAGGCTTCGACCGTGCAGCCAGACGTGTCGTCCTTGGGATAGAAAAAGAGCACCACGGGCCGGCCGCGAAAGTCGGAGAGCTTGATGGGCTCTTCCGTGTCCGTGACCGCCGAGAAGTCCGGCGCCATGTCGCCCTGGGCTATCATGCGCCGGCTCCGTCGAGACGTTCGCCGCCCATCAGCGCGGCCATGATCGCCTTCTGAATGTGCAGACGGTTCTCGGCCTCGTCCCACACCCGGCTCTGCGGACCGTCAATGACTTCCGCGGAGACTTCCTCGCCGCGGTGCGCGGGCAGGCAGTGCAAAAAGATCGCGTTGGGCTCCGCCGCCTTCATGAGCTGGGGACTCACTGTGAAGCCGGCGAAGGCGCGCTCGCGGTCGCGCTGCTCCTGCTCCTGGCCCATGGAGGCCCAGACGTCTGTGTTGATGACAGTCGCGCCGCGCGCGGCTTCGATCGGATCGCGCACCACACGCACGTTCGCCTTCTCCTTGGCGCGCGCGAGCAGGTGGTCGGCGGGCTCGTAGCCTTCGGGACAGGCGATGGTGAGATCGAAGCCAAAACGATAGGCGGCGTTGATCCACGAATTCGCCATGTTGTTGCCGTCGCCGATCCACGCGTACTTCTGCCTGGTGACGTCGCCCAGATGCTGGCGCACAGTGAGCAGGTCCGCGAGGATCTGGCAGGGGTGCAGCAGGTCGGTGAGGCCGTTGATCACCGGCACCGACGCGTAGTTCGCGAGCTCCTCGATGTCCTGGTGCGCGAACGTCCGGATCATGATGCCGTCCACGTAGCGCGAGAGCACGCGGGCCGTGTCGGCGATGGGCTCTCCGCGGCCGAGCTGCACGTCGCGCGGCGACAGAAAGAGCGCGTGGCCGCCGAGCTGATAGGTGCCGACTTCGAAGGACACACGCGTACGCGTGGAGGACTTCATGAAGATCATCGCCAGCGACTTGCCGGCGAGCGGCTTGCGGTCGTACTTGCCCGCGCGCATGCGCTCGGCGAGTGCGAAGAGCGCCTCCAGCTCGGGGCGCGTGAAGTCGGGGATGGCGAGGAAGCTTCGTGTGGTGGTCGTCATGGGCCGATTCGAGTTTACAGAATGTACCGCCTCAGGTCCTCGTCCTCCACGATGGTCTTGAGCCGCTCGCGGACGGTGTCGGCGGTCACGTGGATGGCGTCTGTGCCGCGGTCGGGCAGCTCGTAGAGTACGTCTTCGAGCAGGGTCGTCATGACAGTGTGCAGCCGGCGCGCCCCGATGTTCTCCATGCGCGCGTTCACCTGCGCCGCCACCCGCGCCACCTCGGCGATCCCGTCGGCGCTGAAATCCAGTGTCGCTCCCTCCGCCTCGACCAGCGCCGCGTACTGCTTGGTGAGCGCGTTCTCGGGCTCGGTCATGATGCGCACGAAGTCGGCTTCGGTCAGGGGCTTCAATTCCACGCGAATGGGAAAGCGGCCCTGGAGCTCGGGAATGAGATCGCTCGGCTTCGACACGTGGAAGGCGCCGGCCGCGACGAACAGCACGTGGTCGGTCTTCACCATGCCGTACTTGGTCTGGACGTTGGAGCCTTCGACGATGGGCAGCAGGTCGCGCTGCACGCCTTCGCGCGAGACGTCGGGCCCGCCCATCTTGGAGCGCTCGCCGGCGATCTTGTCTATCTCGTCAAGGAAGATGATGCCCATCTTCTCGACGCGCTCGAGCGCGTCGGCGGTGACGTCCTCGAGGTCGATGAGCTTTTCGATCTCCTGCTCGAACAGGATGCGGCGCGCCTCCGAGACCTTGACCGTGCGCTTTTTCTTGCGCTTGGGCACCAGCTTCTCGAGTATGTCGGTGAAGTTCTCCATGCCCTCGGGCGCGCCCTGCGACGCGAGCATGTCGAACATCGGTGCGGCCGGGGTGACTTCGACTTCCACTTCCCGATCCTCGAGGCGGCCGTCGCGCAGCAACTGGCGCAACTTGTCGCGCGTGCGCTGGTGGCGCTCTGCGGCCGGATCGCTGGTCTCCTTCACGACGCTGCCGGATTCGGAGACGAGAAAGACGCTGAGCGGATCGTCATCCGGCGGCGGTGCCACCGGCTTCGCATCCGCGGCTGCCTTCGCTTCGCCTGGGGCCGTTGCGGCGGGCGCTGGCAGCAGCAGATCGAGCAGCCGCTCGTCCACGCGCGAGTGCGCGAGGTCTTCGACTTCGGACTCGCGCTCGCCGCGCACCATGTCTATCGCGCTTTCCACCAGATCGCGCACCATGGCTTCCACGTCGCGGCCCACGTAGCCCACTTCGGTGAACTTGGAGGCTTCGACCTTGATGAAGGGCGCGCCCGAGAGCTTCGCGAGGCGGCGCGCGATCTCCGTCTTGCCCACGCCCGTGGGGCCTATGAGGATGATGTTGTTGGGCGAGATCTCGTCGCGGATGCTCTCCGGGGCGCGCTGGCGGCGCCACCTGTTGCGGAGCGCGATGGCGACGGCCTTCTTGGCTTCGGCCTGTCCCACTATGTAGCGGTCGAGCTCCGCCACAATCTGGCGCGGCGTGAGGTCGGCGAGCTTGGCGAGCGCCTGCTGGGTGCGTGTCACCGGATCACGTCGTCTCGAGGACCGTGATGTTCGCGTTCGTATAGATGCAGATCTCGGCGGCGATCCTCAGCGCGCGATCCACTATCTCCTTGGCGTCGAAGCTGGTGTTTTCCGACAGCGCCCGGGCCGCGGCGAGGGCGTACGCGCCGCCGGAGCCGATGGCCAGGATCCCGTCGTCCGGCTCGATCAGCTCACCGGTGCCGGATATGATGTAACCGTGGTCCACGTCGGCCACGACGAGCAGCGCCTCGAGGCGCCGGAGCACGCGGTCGCCGCGCCAGTCCTTGGCGAGCTCCACAGCGGCGCGCGGGACGTTGTTGGGGTAGCGCTCGAGCTTTTCCTCGAATTTCTCCACCAGCGACATGGCGTCTGCAGCGGCGCCGGCGAAGCCCGTAAGGATCTTGCCTCCACGGATCGCGCGGACTTTCTGCGCGTGGGACTTCATCACTGTGTCGCCCACGGTGACCTGCCCGTCGCCGCCGAGCGCCACTTTACCGTTGCGGCGGACCGCCAGAATGGTGGTGGCCCGCATGCGGGGGAGTACAGTGGACATGCCCGGAAGATAGCCGGGCATGCCTGGCTGGAAGGCGGCTCAGCGCCGCCGCAGGGCACCGCGGTTGGAGATCACGTCACCCAGGTAGCTCCAGTTCATGAGCAGTCCGATGACTATGAGCACCGTGCCGGCGATCACGGCGACCACCGAATAGGCCCACGTGTCGCGGCCGAGGAACGCGGCCGCCATGCAGAGTACCCCGAAGCCGATGAGGGTTTCGCCGGTGCGGTTGCGATCGAGCCGCGGACGTCGCCGTCGCTCGCGGCGGACGATGATGTGGTCCTGCGTCCAGGCGTCGAAGAGGAGCCCCAGACCGATGAGGCCGGTGATGACGCCTGCAATGAGGGGAATGAACTCGATTTGCATGGGATCGTGACGGGATCGCGAAGCCTGTTTTTCTGAGGATGGGCACGTTTCGCGCCGACGTGGAGCGGCGGACGTTCACGGTTGCTTAATCAACCGCTAATGAGCAGGCTCTTGCGTTCACGGGACTACGGGAATAACCGTAGAGCATGCGACTGAGCGCTCTGGCTGTGTTGGCGGTGTTCGCCGGGGGTTCCGGGGCGGGGGTTCCCCGAGCGGCGGGTCGGGCCTCGGATCGGGCGAACGCGGCGCGGATGGCACCTGTGCAGGCGGCCGGTTTACGAGGCAGGGTGACCAATGCAGCCGGAGCCCCGGTCGCTGGCGCGCAGCTTCGGCTGATCCCCGCGGACGGCGACGCAAGCGACGCGCGCGCCGCCACATCCGACAGCGCTGGAGCCTTTGGCTGGAGCGGGCTTTCGGCGGGCCGATATCAGTTGACGGCGCGCCGGCTCGGATTCCAGCCGGTGAGCGTCACGTTCGACCTGGCCGACGGCGTCGAGAGGCAGGCAACGATCCAGCTCACGGCCGTGCAGCAACTGGACACAGTGCGCACGCAGACCACCACGAGCCTCACGCCTTCTCGGTACGGGCCGTCTAGCAAGATGGACGAGTTCTACCGTCGCATGCACGAAGGGAACGGCAAGTTCATCACGCGTGAGCAGATCGATTCGATGACGGCGATCAGCTCGGCCGATCTGTTCCGGCGGGTGCCTGGCGTGACGGCGACGTTTCTCACGAACGGGTCGGTGATCGTGCATGCGATCGGCTGCCGCGCGACGAGCGTCGGAAACGGCGTGGGAGACGGCGGCTCGCGGCCCGATGGTTGGGGTGGGGTCGCGCTGTACGTGGACGGGCTTCTCATTCGCGGCGACCGCGGACTGACGCTGGGGACGCTGCCTCCATCGCAGATCGAGGCGATCGAGATCTACCGCAACGCGACGGAGCTTCCCGACGAAGCGATGGGCAATGCCTGCGCGGCTGTCTACGTGTGGACACGCGTTGGCGCGGACTCCACGGGACATTCTCGATGACGAGATCCGTTGCGCGCAGATGCGTCATGTGTGGCCTTGTGGCGGTGTTCGGCTCGATCGGCGCGCGCAGGGCAAGCGCGCAGCAGATCATGGGTACGGTTCGCGACAGCGCGACGGACAGGCCAATTGCCGGCGCCGTGTTGCTGCTCGAGACGGGGAGCGGCGCGACGCTCGCTCGGACGATCACCAACGGCAACGGCCAGTACGCGTTCGGCGCGCGCGCCGACGCGTCAGTGATTCGCGCGCTGCACATAGGCTTCCGACCGCGCAACGTGCCGGTGCCGGTCGCGACGACGACAGTGACTTCGGTCAACATTGTCCTGGCGTCGCTCGGCAGCATGCTCGATACAGTGCACGTGGTGGCGAACAACAAGTGCGTCGCCAACGGCAACGCGGCTCAGGCGGCGGCGCTGCTGGAGCAGGCGCGCGAAGGCATCCTGGCGACGGACGTCGCCGCGGAATCCAAGCCGGCGGACATGGTGCGGTCGATCTACGTGCGATCGTTCGACGCCAGGGACAAGCTCGACGCGCAAACGGTCCACACGGTCGCGAACCGTTCGATCGACTCGTTCCGCGCCGTGTACAGCGCCAAGCAGTTCGTGGACCTCGGCTTTCAGCAGGACAGCGCGGGTTACCTCGTGTTCTTCGCCCCCGACGCACGGACCATCGCGGATCCCGGATTCGCGCTCGGGTACTGCTTCCATCTCACGCGCGACAAGCATCGTCCGCTCCAGGTAGGGCTCGCCTTCTCGCCATCGGTGCGGCGCAAGGATCGCGTGGACATCGAGGGGACGCTCTGGGCGGACACGGCGAAGCGCGAGCTGCGCGATATCGAGTTCCGCTATCTCGGGCTGCCAGAGTTGATGAATCGCGCGGAGCCCGGCGGTCGCATCGAGTTTCGCACGCTGCCGAACGGCGTTGTGCTGGTGGACGAGTGGAACCTGCGGCTGCCCATCGCGCGGCACGATACTGTGTCGAACTCGTTCGTCCCCAGGCATCTGGTGCTGACGTTCGGGCCGCAGGAGAGCGGCGGGGCTGTCGTGAGTGCCAGATGGCCTGACTACTCGTGGGCCGCGCCCATGGGCGCGCTCCAGGCGACGCTGCGGGATTCGTCGGGCGTACCGCTTCGTGGGGCGTTCGCGCGGTTGGAGAATACCGACTACGCCGCACGGGCTGATTCGGCCGGACAGTTGCGCATGGCGCCGCTGTTGCCGGGACCGTACACGCTCATCGCGATGGATTCCGCCTTCGCCGACCTGCACGTTGACGGAGGCCCGTCGGCCCACTTCGAGGCCGTCGCGGATAGCGTGACGCAGCGGAACGTGGTTGTCGCCGCGCCGCTGGCTGGCGTTGTGAGCGCGTACTGTCCCAACGGGTTGCATCCGGGTTCGAGCAGTGTCGTCGTGGGGCACCTGTATGCGGCGGACAGCAGCAGCGTCGTCTCCGGCGGGGTGGTCGCGGCGGCGTGGGGACCTACATCCGCGGACGCCAAGCAGCAGGCAGCGCAGAGCGATTCGCTCCAGGTGCAGGCAACAACGAACGACGACGGGGTATTCACGTTCTGCGGGCTGCCGGCCGGCACCGCTGTGTCGATCAGCGCGATCAGCGGAACGGACAAGACCGCGGCGACGACGATTCCAATGCCGAACTCGAGGAAGCTGATCCTACGCAACGTGTACCTGCTCAAGCCACAGGCGCTGTGACGGACTTGGCTGGCCGTGCGCGACGCAGCGTCGTCGCGTGCTTCGCAATTCTGCTGCTGGTTGCAGGCGCTTCGCGGGCCAGCGCGCAGCAGCTGGTGGGAACTGTCTGCGACAGCGCGACGCATCTGCCGATCGCAGGCGCCGTGCTGATTCTCGAGACTCGCGCGGGGGCGACGCTCGCGAGAACCATCAGTGACGGATCGGGGCACTATGCGCTCGGTGTGTCGGGCGGCGCCGCCGAGCTTCGCGCGCTGCGCATCGGCTTTCGTCCGCGGACCATTCAACTTCCGCCGGCGACGACGGCCGTGATGTCGCTCGATGTGGCGCTCGCGTCGCTCGGCAGCATGCTCGACACAGTGCATGTAATCGCGATCAACAAATGCGTCGCCAACGGCAGCGCGGCGCAGGCGTCGGCGCTGCTCGAGCAGGCGCGCGAGGGCGTGCTGGCGACCGAGGTGGCCGCGGAGTCCAAGCCCGCGGACATGGTGCGGCTCGTGTACGTGCGGAAGTTCGACCAGAACGACAACGCTGAATCGCAATCGGTGCACCGGGAGGCCGGACGGTCGGTCGAGTCCTTCAAGGCTGTATACACGGCGCAGCAATTCGTGCAGATGGGCTTTCAGCGCGACAGTGCGGGCTACCTCGAGTTCTACGCGCCCGACGCGGGGACCGTCGTGGATCCTGGCTTCGCCAACGGCTATTGCTTTCACGTCACGCACGATCGCCACCGTCCGCTCTAGGTCGGCCTGGCCTTTTCGCCGTCGGCGCATCGCAAGGACCACGTGGACATCGAAGGTCCGCTCTGGGCAGATACGGCCAGGCGCGAGTTGCGCGACATCGAGTTCAAGTACGTCGGACTGGACTCGAAGATGAACCGCGCGTCTCCGGGCGGACACATCGAGTTTCGCGCGCTGCCTAACGGCGTCGTCCTCGTGGACGACTGGACCTTGCGGCTGCCGATCGCGCGGCGCGACACAGTCGAGCACCCCTTCCTGCACCTGGAGGTGCGCTACAGGCCGCAGGAGACAGGAGGCCGCGTGGTGAGCGCGAAATGGCCCGACTACACGTGGTCGGCGCCGATGGGCGCGCTCGAGGCGGTGCTGCGCGACGACTCGGGCGCGCCGCTGGCCGGGGCGTTCGCGAAGCTCGACAACACTGACTATGCGGGGCACGCTGACGCGAGCGGAACGCTGCATCTGTTGGACGTCCTTCCCGGGCCATACGCACTCAGCGCCGTGGACTCGGCCTTCGCCGATCTTCACGTTGGCGGCGAACCCGCCGCGCACGTCGAGGTCGCGGAAGACGGCGTCACGCGGGTGCACGCGACCGTCGCGTCGCCCCTCGCCAGCGTCGTGAGTGAGTTCTGCACGAAAGGCCTGACTGGAACGACGAGCAGTGTGGGGCGGCTGTACGGCGACGACAGCACGAGTGTTGTGTCGGGCGGTGTCGTCTCCGCGCGGGTGATCGGGCACCTGATGCCTGGCAAGCAAAGTCAGTCCCGGCAGGCAGACTCGGCGCTGGCTCACGCGCCCGGAAGCGTTCCCGATACACTCGCTGCGACTTCGACGACGAACGACGACGGGGTGTTCGTGTTCTGCGGGCTGCCGCCGGGGGCTGTGTATTCGATCAGCGCGACGAGCGGCGAGGATAGGACGGCGCCGCTGGAGACGCCAACGCCGAAGACGCGGCAGTTGATTCGGCGGAATTTGTATCTGGTGAAGCCGTAAGGGCTACTTGCCGGCAACTCGCGTCCAGATGTAGACCGCCGCGCAGCCATCACCCATCGCTTCGGCGGGCATCTCACCCGGGCCTTTGTACACCTCGATCGCTTCGCTCTCAGCCGGCT
>Ga0207652_10003829_pt1 | contig 12339 bp, 13 predicted proteins | sample KBSC63BmetaG_FD_184334 | JGI IMG/M metagenome (GOLD analysis project Ga0207652, IMG submission 184334) | Corn rhizosphere microbial communities from Kellogg Biological Station, Michigan, USA - KBS C6-3B metaG (SPAdes) (version 2) | ecosystem: Host-associated > Plants > Roots > Rhizosphere ... | reverse complement strand
GAGCCTCGCTAGCCCCGCGGCTACGGCCATCGCCCCGGCCAACAGCGCCAGGGTGGCGGCCAGCCCCGCGTACCGGGCCGGGTTGCCCGCCGCCAGCGGGCCGACCGCGATCGCGGTCATGAGGGCCGTGGTGGCCTCCGGACCGAGTGACAGCGACCGGGACGACCCCATCGCCGCGTAGATGACCAGCGCGGGCACGGCGGCCCACAGCCCGGTCGCCGGGCTCAGCCCGGCAACCCGCGCGTACGCCATCACCTGCGGCACCAGGTAAGCCGCGACCGTCACCCCGGCCAGCAGGTCACCGCGCAGCCAGGACTTACGGTACCCCAGGGCCGCCGTGGGGAGCGGCCACCCCGCACCCCGACGGAACCACGTGTCCCGGCTCACCAGAGCCGCACCCTTCTACCATCAGGCAACCATTCCACGGCCAAGGGGTGTCGGCTCGCAGAGGCTAAGGTCCTGACCTGGGTACTGCTGGTGATTCAACGGAAGCTGACCTGCTGACCGTGGGCAGCCGGACCCTCCTGCCCGCTGGCCGGGCGGCCTTGCCACGTCGGGTCCCTTGGCCGCCCGACCAGGGCCGTTCTTACCTACCGCGACACGACGACCAGCAGCAGGCTGGATGAGTGGAGGAGGCGTCACTCCAGCCGTACCTCCCAGCCAGGAGGCTGTCATGAAACTCCCGCGCACCACCGCTGCCGCGGTCACGACCACATCTGCCGTTGTCCTGCTGGCGCTGGTCACCGCGTGCGGTGGTCAGTCCGGCCAGCCCGCCGCCGGGCCCACGCCGTCCGCCAGCACCTCCGCGGCCCCGTCCAGCCAGCCAGCCGCCCCGAGCGGTCCGAGTTCGGGCGCTTCCGCGTCGGCTCCGTCCGCTCCGGTCCTGTCGTCCCGGCTCGCCTACCCGTGGCACTGGCCGAACGACGTCACCAAGCCCGGGCGCGTCACCCACGCCGCCGCGGTGCCGCCGGTGCCCGAGCTAGTCAAGATCAGCGTGGGCGATCACCCGGGCGGGGTCGGCGAGCGGCCGTTCAACCGGATGTCATTCACCTTCACGACCGCCTTCCCCAGCTACCGCTTCGAGTTCACCGGCATGCTGGTCAGCGACCCTGGCGGCAAGGTCATCCCGCTCCACGGCCAGGGCGTGCTTGAGATCGTGTTCACCGGGGCCCAGGCGCACACCGCCGACGGGACGCGGTCATCGATCATCTCCCAGCCCGCCCCGCACATCGGGTATCAGCGAATGGCCGACTACGCGCAAGGCGGCGACTTCGAGGGCGTGCTCACCTACGGCATCGGCATCGACTCGCCGGTCGAGCACTCCAACCCGCAGTTCGCGGTCCGCGCCTACGAGGTGGAGACGCTCACCGCCGGCCAGCACCGCTACACCGTCGCGATCGACGTCGACGCCAGCAACCACCACGCCTAGAACGCCGGGACGCCGCCGCTGGGTCCAACGACCCGGTCTGTCAGGACATCCGTACCTGCAACGGGTGCGGAAGCCCTGCCTACCGTGAGATCGAGGGGTGGTGATCATGGCTACTAACGTCCCCAACGGTTCGATCTCGGGCGCCAGCGCCCCGGGCGGGCCAGCCGGTGCGGCAGGACCGCCCTCCCCGCAGCCACACGGAGGTTGGACGTTGTGGCGCGTCGTCACGGTGGTCATCGGGTCGGTGCTGGCCCTGGTCTCGCTCGGGCTGCTGGCCGGCGGGGGGACGTTGCTGTGGGCCGGTCAGGCGCTGCGCCACGACGGCTACGTGACAACAGGAACAACGGCTTACTCGACCACTGGCCGCGCGCTGGCCAGCGAGCGGGTTGACCTGGGCTGGGGCCTGCTGCTGACCGGGCTTGTCGGGGACGTGCGGATCCGGGTCACCGCCGCCGACCCGGGCAGGCCCGTGTTCGTCGGCCTCGGTCCCGCTGAGCGGGTCGCCGCCTACCTGTCCGGGACGGCGTACGCCACGGTCACCGGCACCGGGGGCGGCCTCGCCGTTCATGACGGCACCGGGAGGATTGCCCCGCCGGGGACGGCCGGGGTTTGGGCCGCCCAGACCGCCGGGCCGGGCACCCAGGTGGTGCGGTGGACCGCGCAGGACGGCGGCTGGATGGCGGTCGCGATGAACCCTGACGGCTCGGCGGGGGTGGCCGTGCGCGCCGACGCAGGCGTAGCGGCCCCGGGGCTGGTGCGGCTGGCAGCCGAGGTCATCGTCGGCGGGATCGTTCTCGGGGTGTTGTCGGCCGCGCTGATCCGGGTGCCGTTGCGACTGGCCGCCGCGGCGAGGTGAGCGATGGACTGGCTGCTGGTGGTCGTGGCGGGCCATCGCGGGCGGACGCGAGGTGACTTCCGGCTCTGTCCGTGGTCCCGCTGGCGTGGCTGAATAGGCCGTATGAGAAGTGCGGAGCCCGGGGACAACGCCGGGCCAGTCATTAGCGGGCGGGGCCTAATCGTCCGTCGGGGCGGGCGCCTCGTGCTCGACGACCTCACGTTCGGCCTTGCCCCCGGCAGGGTCACTGGGCTGCTCGGGCCGAGCGGCTGCGGGAAGACCACGCTGATGCGGGTGCTGGTCGGCGTCCAGGCGATCACCGCGGGGACGGTGACCGTGTTCGGCCTGCCCGCGGGGCATCCACGGCTGCGGGCCCGCGTCGGTTACGCGACCCAGGCGCCGGCCATCTACCCGGACCTGACGCTGGACGAGAACCTGAAGTACTTCGGGACGGTGCTCGGGCTGCGCGGCCGTTCGCTGGAAGAGGCCATCGCGGCGACGATCGACCGGCTGGATCTCGGCGGGCTGGGAAAGCGGCTGGTCGACACGTTCTCCGGCGGCCAGCTCGCCCGCGTCGGCCTGGCGGTCGCCCTGCTCGCCCGGCCCGATCTGCTGATACTCGACGAGCCGACGGTCGGCCTTGACCCGGTGCTCCGCCGGGACCTGTGGTCGCTCTTTCACGGTCTGGCCGCGGACGGGGCGTCGTTGCTCGTGTCCAGCCACGTAATGGACGAAGCCGCCCGGTGCGACAACCTGCTGTTCATGCGCGAGGGCCGTTTTCTCGCCGAGGCACCCCCAGCGCGGATCCTTGAGCAGACGGGGGCACCCGACCTGGAGTCGGCATTCCTGGCGCTGGCCGCGCCAGCCCGGCAGGAGGTACAGCGGTGAACCCAGAGATGCCCCTGGCCCGAGGATTCAGCCCGGTGCTGGCCGGCGCGACCGCCGGCCGGGTCCTCACGCAGCTGCGGCACGACCCGCGGACCATCGCGATGATGGTGGCGGTCCCGACCGTCCTGATGATTCTGCTCCGCTACGTGGTAGCCAACTCCCTGCTGCTGAACCGGGTCGCGCCCGAGTACATCGGAGTGTTCCCGTTCGTGATCATGTTCATCGTGGCGGCGATCACCACCCAGCGGGAGCGGGCGAGGGGCACGCTGGAGCGGTTGATGGCGATGCCGCTGGGCAAGCTGGACCTGCTGGCGGGCTACGGGATCGCCTTCGGTCTTGTGGCCTGCGTGCAGGTGACCCTGGTGCTGGTGGTCTCACTGACCTGGCTGGGCGTCACCCTGCCCGGCTCGGCCGTGCCGATGGCCGTCGTCGCGGTGCTTGACGCCATCCTTGGCATGGCAAGCGGGCTGTTCGCCAGCGCGTTCGCCCGCACCGAGTTCCAGGCCGTCCAGTTCATGCCCGCCTTCGTGCTCCCGCAGGCGCTGCTGTGCGGCCTCGTCGTGCCCCGCGATCAGATGACGGACGTGCTCCGCTGGCTGTCGGATGTCCTGCCGTTGTCCTACGCGGTTGACGCCATGCAACGGATCACCGCCGCTGCCTCGTGGACGAGCGCGATCAGCGCGGACATCGCGATCATCCTGGCGTTCACCGTCGCCGCCCTCGTGGGCGGCGCGCTCACTTTGCGGCGGCAAACGTCGTGACGGGAGTCCCATCCGGAGCCCTGGCCGCTGGTGACCTCAGCCGCGATGCCGACGCGACCCATGCCTTTCCCGGCGAACGGTTCCGCCGCGATCGCAGCGAACGGTACGGCCGAATCCGGTGTTAGCAGGTAGCATCCGGGAGCCGGGTCACGTTCCCCGATAGGAACTCGTAGCACAAAGGACTCGCGTTCGACACTTCGAGCCCCGATGCCGCTTCATCGCTGACCGCCTCTATGTGCTTGATCAGCGCGCGCAGGGTATTGCCGTGCGACGCGACGAGCACGCAGCCGTACCGGTACAGGTCAGGCACGATGCTGTCGTACCAGTAGGGCAGCAAGCGGACCATCACGTCGTGCAGCGACTCGCCTCGCGGGCGTGCGTCTGAGGGCAGCGCGGCATAGCGCGGGTCGTCATCCGGCTCGCCCAGCGGCGGGCGCACCCGGAACCCACGGCGCCACAGCATGAATTGCTCCTCCCCGGCTTCGGCCAAGACCTGCGGCTTGCTGCGGCCCTGCAGCGCGCCGTAGTGGTTGGAATTGAGCCGCCAGGAACGTCGTACCGGGACCCATGCCCGCCCGCAGGCGGCGAGCGCCAGGTCCGCCGACCGGATGGCCCGGCGCTGAACGGAAGTGTGCGCCACGTCTGGGAGGTGGCCGCCGGCGGCGAGGAGTGACCCCGCTTGCCGTGCCTGCTCCTCGCCCTGCTTGCTCAGCCCTACATCGATCCAGCCGGTGAAGACGTTCGCGGCGTTCCAGGCACTCTCCCCGTGACGCAGCAGCACAAGCACGGACACTAGTCACCCCCTTCCCCGGGCACGCCGCGGGGCCCGCCGTCGTTCCGTTCATTTTCCCAGTGCCGCGACCTCCTTACCAGCGCACGCCACGCGTGCACGGCGTCATGGTCTCGCTTACCCACGGAAGAGAACTGGCAGAAGGAAAATGGTCCCTGCTCTCTAGGTCCTCTGCCTCTGCGCGTCTGCATCAGTGGTCACTAGCGTCACAATTGGAAATGCGGTCGTACATCGGAAAGAGGTGATGAAGATGCGTGGGATCATCGTCGGCACCGACGGCTCCGCACGCTCCCACAAGGCCCTGGAGTGGGCCGTGCGCGAGGCCGGGATCAGGAAATCGCCGCTTACCGTGCTGACCGTGCAGCAGCCTGCCACCGACTTTTGCGGCGCCGCGGTCGCCTATCCGGGCGATCACGACCTGACGGAGCTTGCCCGCAAGTCCGCGCTGGCGGAAACGGAGGAAGTGCTCGATCAGGCCTGCGACGACCCGCGTCCGACGTCGGTCGCAGTCCAGGCCGTCTTCGGCGTCCCCGCCGAGGAACTGCTGAGGGCGGCGGTGGACGCCGACATGATCGTCGTCGGTTCCCGCGGCGCTGGCAGCCTCAAGAAGATCCTCCTTGGCTCGGTCAGCTCGCATGTGGCCCACCACGGGCACTGCCCGGTCGTCATCATCCCATCGTGATGCCCGTCCTCGGCACCGGGTCGGCGTGAGCGGGAATCCCGCGAAGGCCGTTCGGCGGGCGGCCGGGGACGTCTGGCTCTGGGGGAGGGGAGAGCACGGCGCGAGCATGGGTTTGAAAGGGCCCGCAGTCTGCGGGCAGAGGAGGAATGATGTACGGCTTCGGTATGGTCGCGCTCTTGGGGCTAGCAACGTTCGGCGTGGCCGCGGTGGCTTACCGCTACCTGTCGATAGCGCGCGAGTTCTGGGCGCTGCTCATCGTGCTGCTCGGCATCGGCGCGGCGTGGCTGGCGAACTTCGACCTATTCGGCGTCTGGGGTCTGGCGGTCCGCGACCACGCGATCGCCGTGACGCTCACCGGGTTCGCGATCGCGGGCGTCGGCTACTTCTGGCGCGTCATCTTGGAGTTCTTCGCCGGAATCTCCCGCAAGGTCACCGACGAGGCCCGGTCCCTGGAACACTCGCAGAACCTCCGCAAGGTCGCATGACCAAGTGACCTGGCGACGGCCGCACCCACGGGTGCGGCCGTCAATTGTCCGCCGACGCGCCCGGCATGAGCGCCGTTTGCCGCCTCGGCACACGGTCGGCCCGGTGCCAGGGCCGCACGTCCTTAGCGGAACCGCGGGCGCCCTCGTCGCGGGGTCCCCCGTGCACACCGGGGACGGTGCCTCGGGATCGCACATCCTGTGGGCAGTGGTAGCACTCGCCGCACTGGCGGTGTGGCCGATGGCAGCGTCCCGTCGCGGGCCCGCCGTACCGTGGGCTCTGCGCCCTGACGTATCCGCCCGGGCGAGTGTGGTCCTCCTCATCCTGCTGGCCTGGTTCGGTATGGAGCTGATCATGCCGGCCGGGCAGGCGGGGCTGGCAGAGCGCGTGCTCGGCGAGGCGCAGTCGGCCTGGCCGTTCGTCGTAGTTATGTCTTGCTGTCATCCGGTGACGGTAACGGCGCGTTGGCATCCCCTTCGCGGTCTCTGGTGAAGCCGGGCCGCTACTGGGCTACCGGGAAGCGCTGCCGAGCCGCGGCGCGCGACCGGCCATCCTGAACCGGGTTCACCGGCGAAGCACTCCCGCAGGGCCGGAGGCAAGCTGGCAAGTAGCTGCCGGATGCCCTCAGATACAAGGACAGCACGCCGGGACGGTCGGCACGCACGGCACCGAGCTTCCGGGCCTCTGCGAGTGTGATCATGGCATGTCCTAGTCCGGGGCCCCCTGGGCGGTGTGGTGCTCCACCTCGGTGCCTGAGGCGGGGAAGAACACGCTCTCGTGCCCGTCCCGCCAGCGGACCAGGTACGGCGGTGCCCCGTCTTCCCCGTGGACCTGGATGATCGTGCCGTGCCGGTCCTCATCGCCCTGGTGGCGGCCCCTGATCGTCAGTTCGTCGCCGACTTGTGCTCGCATATTCGCCTCCTCAAGGTGTCCCACATGAACAGCGTGAAACATTGTCACCGCCCTGACCAGGGACGAAAGCCGGCAACCCTGGCCTCGAGGTCCCCAGGGGATGACAGGCGCCGACGCGGAAGGGGGCCGGTACACCGTCGGCGGTGCCTGAGAGCCGGTCCCGCGGGAGCGCGCGGGACCGGCTCTCAGGCGGACCCGTCCGGCCTGGCGCGGATCTCAGTGGCCGCGGGCGCCGAACAACGCAGGCGTTCGTGTGTCATCGATGGCGTAGGTGAGCAGGCCTTCCACGTCGACCACCCCGTCTACGGCCCGGATGGCCGGAGAGATCAGCGGAAGCATGCTCTTGGACCCGACTTCGCCGGTCAGGGTGACCATGCCGTCAGTGACGTCGACTTTGACGAGCACCGGATTGGTGCCGAGGTAGCGTATGAGGACCTCATCGATGATCTCAGCCCGGATATCGCTGTCAAGGCGAAGGAAGACCCGCAGCAGATCCCGGCGGCCGACCGTCCCGGCCAGCTTTCCGTCCTCATTGACGACCGGCAGGCAACTGGCGTGGTGCTTGTCCATCAGGCGGGCCGCCTCGGCGACCGTCGCGGAGGGCCGCACCGTCACCGGCCTGGGGGTCATCACATCCTCTGCGGTGTCTCCGGCCGCCTTCACCCGCAGTGCCTGGCGGCGCAGCCGTTTCACCGGCCGCGCGCCCGGATCGCGCTGTGCCTCCTCCTTGACCAGCAGGTCGGCCTCACAGACAACCCCCACGACCTTGCCCTTGCTGCTGAGCACGGGCAGGCCGCTGACCCGTCGCGTGACCAGGATTCCCGCGAGATCCTTGAACGTCGTCGACGTCGTGACCGTTACCGGGTCCGCCGTCATCACATCCCGGACCGTCCAGTGCCTCATCACTGATGCACCCCTTAACTACACCCACTTCGGATACCGACTATTAAGACGCTATACCGTGCCAGAGGAATTCAGCAGATAGATAGGTCATGCGCGAGAAGGCCGTAAGTCCCGCGTGAATCGCCACGCAACATAAAGCGGGAGCCCCGAAAGAGGGCTCCCGCTCCCGCCGCAGCCGTATTCCGGCGCTGCCTTTGCTTATCTACATCTGGTGCATGCGGTAGAAGCGACGGATATCTTCCTTGCCCGCGGCCAATGCCAGCGCCACGGTACCTACCAGTATCGTGCCCACGATGATCTTCATTGCTCGGCCTCTTTCCTTTTCCGGCGCGCGGCCAGCGCACCCCGTAAACGGCACGTGCCACGCCATTCCGCTGAACATGTGTCAGTACCACCGTCACGTTCCGCGCCGGGCTCAGCGTAGGGGCCAAGGGCCACCGCGGGCGGGCCAGACGTCCCGGCCGTCCCGGAGCGCGCTTACACGGCGGCGTCGTCGCGTTCCCCGGTGCGGACCCGGAGCGCGCCATCCACCGGGCACATCCAGATCTTCCCGTCTCCGATGGCGCCGGTCCTGACGGACTTGGCGATGGCGTCCCTCACCACGGCCGCCTCCTCGTCCCGGACCGCGACCTCGACGCGGAGCTTAGGCAGCAGCGAGGTCGCGCCGCCGGCGGAGAAAGACCCGGGTACCCGGCCATATTGCTGGCCGAAGCCCCGGACCTCGGTCACGGTCATGCCCCGCGCTCCCGCATCGATCACGGCGCGCGTCACGTCATCTAGTTTGCCTGCTCTGGCGATCGCGGTGATCAGCTTCACGGCTGCTCGTATCTCCTCCACGGATGCCTTCCATCTCACTCAGCGTCGCGACCGGGGCACGGGCGAGGTAGAGGCGTGATGTTCGTCCAGTCCGCCGGATGCTGCGGAGGCAGCGCGCCGATGTGCTTCTCCGCCGGGGAGTACCTCACCGGGCCAGGCGACCTGGCCCGGAGCGACGAAGGGAGGATCTCGTCATGGCAGACGCACCGACGGTGCAGGTACAGGCCGAGACACGGGGGGCCGTGCCGCAGGAGATGGCCGGCTTCGCCGTGCGCAGGGTTGGCTCGCTGCTAAGGGTGGCGTCCGAGCCCGTGCTGTCCGCCCGGGTCAAGCTGATCGTCGCTGCGGATCCGGCGGTGCGCTGCCCGGCGGCCGCGCAGGTGAGTGTCGACCTGAACGGGCGGCTGATCCGGGCTCAGGCGGCGGGCAGGACGATGCGCGAGGCGGTGGAGCACGCCTGCGACCGGCTACGGGTCCGGCTGGAGCGCGCGGCGCGGAACTGGGAAGCCATCCGCGGCGGCCGTCCCGTGCCCGCTCCAGGCGAGTGGAGGCACCAGAGCCTGCCGGCGACACGGCTGCCCTACTATCCCCGCCCGGCGGAGAAGCGGGCCGTGATGCGCCGCAAGTCCTACACGCTGGCCCGCGAGACACCGGATGAGGCAGTCGCGGAAGCCGAGCTGATGGACTACGACTTCCACCTGTTCACCGAGCAGGCCACCGGCGAGGACGCCGCGATCTACCGGATCGCCGGCGGCTACGGGCTGCAGCTTGCTCACCCGCGGACCGGCCGGCTGGACCCGTTTGGCTCGTCGATCACCGTTAACGAGACGCCGGCACCACGCCTGTCGCTGAGCCAGGCGGCCACCTGGCTGGAGGAGTCCGGCGAGCCCTTCTTGTTCTTCAGCAACGCAGAAACCGGCCGCGGTAACCTGCTCTACCACCGCTACGACGGCCATTACGGTCTCGTAGTGCCAGCCGTCTAACCTCCGCCATTCAGCGCTGACGGGCGTCGCCAGCGGCCGCGGTGCCGCGACCTTAGCGTGGAAACTCTTCGTCCAGTGGAAATAAAACATGCTATGTGCGTGCGAAGTTTCCGCGGGATGCAGAGTTTCCACGTTGTTGCCGCTGGTCGGCGCCGCGGCGGCCCGCGAACCGGGCATGCGCGGGGCGGCCCGGGATCACGCGGGCGCCGTTTTACGGTATTGGCTAATAGCATGTTTAGCTTCCGTGAAATGCGGAGTTTCCTCGATCGAGGTCACTGTTAGGTAGCCCCGGCGTAGCCCGGCCGCTCGGATCGCGTCCTGCCCGGAGAGTTTATGCAGGTCCGGGCCGCCGTCGCGGAGCGGCCTAGGTAGCCGGCCTGTGGCAGGGCCTTTCGGCTGTCATTTCCGGGCCGTTTTCTTAGCAGAAACTGACCGGATTTCACGAATCCGCGGGACTAAAGACACTGACCGATACTCGCGCCCGTTAATAGGGTCAGATTGTCGTTGGGTTTCCTCGTGCGGAGGCGTCGTTGTGCGAATGGTCACGGTTGCGGCGCTGGTCGCCGCCGTTTTGCTGGCGTCCACCGGATGCCTGACCCCGCTGACGTCACAGCAGCCCCTCACACCGGTTCCCGCCCCGGCACGCCCGCTGGCCGGCGTCTACGAACCGGGAGCGCCGGGCAGTTGGTCGCGGATCGGGGAGTTCACCGAGGCGACCGGCGTCCAGCCAAGGATCGTCGTGTACTACTCACCGTGGAACGACCCCTTCAGCGCGTCCTTCGCGCAGACGGCCTGGGACCACGACGCCTACGTGCTCGTTCAGCTTCAGCCGAACGGCGTGACGCTCGCCGCCATCGCCGCGGGCCACTCGGACGACTACCTGCGCTCCTACGCCGACGCTGTCGTCGCGTTCGGCCATCCGGTGATCTTGTCGTTCGGGCACGAGATGAACGGCACCTGGTACTCGTGGGGTTACGGCCGCGCGTCGCCCGCGACGTTCGTGGCCGCCTGGCGGCACGTCGTACAGCTCTTCCGGGCGGAGGGAGCGGCCAACGCCACCTGGCTGTGGACGGTCAACTCCGTCAACGGGGCGTCGAGCGCGCTGCGCCAGTGGTGGCCAGGCGGCGCGTGGGTCAACTGGACGGGGATCGACGGCTACTACTTCCGGTCCACGGACACCTTCGACTCGGTGTTCGGCGCGACCATCGCGAAGATCCGCACGATCAGCCGCGCGCCGCTGCTGATCGCCGAGACCGCCGTGGGCACCACCACGAATCGGGAGAGCCAGATCGACGCGCTGTTCGCCGGAGTCCGCGCAGAGAGGCTCGCCGGAGTGGTCTGGTTCGACGAGGCGCAGCACGCTGGCATCTACCACCAGAACTGGCGGCTCGAGGACGACGCGCGCGCCCGCGCGGCGTTCAGCACGGCGGTGGCGACGTACCTGGGCCGGGGGGACTCCGATGCTTGAGGCACTGGTCATCGCCGGCCTCGTCGCCGCACCGCTCGGCTCCGCCGCGCTTTTCCTGCCGGCCAGGCACCCGCGGGCGACGGGTGGCGCCTGGCGCGCGATCGGGCGGGCCATCCTGGCCATCGCCGGCTCTGCGCTGCTCGCCGCGGCGGCGGCAGGCGTGCTTTACCGGCTGAAGGCGACGGAGGAGAACATCGTCATCGGGAGCGGCGCCGTGGCGGTGGCCGGCCTGCTATGGCTCCCGCTCACCAGGCGCTGGCTGCCGCGGGCGCACCTGTGCTGGGCATCGTGCACCTACCTGTTCGTGGTCTACCTGGTGTACGCGCTTGAGTGGACGCTTGCCAGCGACCTCGGACCGGAGAGCACGGCCGGCGGCGTGCTGCTGTGGTGCCTTGAGGTGGTCGCCGCGCTCATGTCCAGCGCTTACCTGTGGGAACTGTGTGACGCGCTGGGCACCTCGCGCTGGCACCGCCGGCGGGCGCCGCTTGACCCGCGCCAGCGGGTGGCCACCGGGGTGCTGCGAGCGGCGGGCCCGGATAACGCCCCGCCGCTGGTCTGCGTGCAGGTCCCGGCGCACAACGAGCCGCCGGGCATGGTCATCGACACGCTCCGCGCGCTGCTGCGCCTCGACTACCCCCGCCTGCAGATCGTCCTCATCGACGACAACACCGACGACGAGTCGCTGTGGCGCCCTGTCGAGTCCTGGTGTCTCCGGCACGGCGTCACGTTCAAGCACCTGGAGAACTGGCCGGGCTACAAGTCGGGCGCGCTCAACTACGCGCTCAGGTACCTCACCGACCCGGACGCCGAGATTATCGGGGTGGTCGACTCCGACTACCAGGTCGAGCCGCAGTGGCTGCGCGACTGCGTGCCGCTTTTTGCCGACCCGTGGATCGGGTTCGTGCAGGCGCCGCAGGACTACCGCGACTGGCGGCACGCCCGCTACTACCGGCGGCTCTACTACTCATACAAGTACTTCTTCGCCGTCTCCCAGCCGTCGCGGAACGAGCGCGACGGCGCGATCTTCGCCGGCACCATGGGCCTGATCAGGCGGGTCGCCCTCGACGAACTCGGCGGCTGGGACGAATGGTGCATCACGGAAGACGCGGAGGTCTCGATCCGGCTGCTGCGCGCGGGCTGGTCCGGCATGCACGTCGATGAGTCCGGCGGCTACGGGATCATGCCGCTGACGTTCGAGGCGCTCAAAGGCCAGCGGTACCGCTGGTGCTTCGGCGGCATCCAGCTGCTGCGCATGCACTGGAAGTCCCTGCTCCCTGGCCGGGAGAACCAGAAGAACCGGCTGTCGGCCGGGCAGCGGTGGTCGTACCTGTGCGGCGCGCTGCAGTGGTACGGCGACCTGCTCGGGCTGCTGTTCTACCTCTTCCTGCT
>Ga0207652_10003828_pt1 | contig 12341 bp, 7 predicted proteins | sample KBSC63BmetaG_FD_184334 | JGI IMG/M metagenome (GOLD analysis project Ga0207652, IMG submission 184334) | Corn rhizosphere microbial communities from Kellogg Biological Station, Michigan, USA - KBS C6-3B metaG (SPAdes) (version 2) | ecosystem: Host-associated > Plants > Roots > Rhizosphere ... | reverse complement strand
GGTGATGGCCGGGCAGCAGGCCACACACGACTTCACGCTCGTGGCGGATCCGCTGCAGCTGCAGGCCGTCGTCGTCACCGGAACGGGCACGCCGACCGTGAACCTCAAGTCGAGCGTTGCCGTGACCACGCTTGCGCCTGAGGAGATTCAACAAGCGGCGCCGCGGAGCACCACCGAAATGCTCCGCTACGTTCCCGGATTCACTCGCGTGGAGAGCTCCGGTGGCGAGGTGAACGAAAACATCACAATGCGCGGCATCCTCGGCGTGGAGTACGTGATGTTCATGGAAGATGGATTGCCGGTGTTCCCCACCATGCACACGTTCTTCATGAACGCCGACAACCTTTTCCGCTTCGACGAGAACATCGAGCGCATGGAAGTCGTTCGCGGGGGAAGCTCGTCGCTCTTCGGCTCGAACACCCCGGGCGCGATCATCAATTTCATCAACAAGACCGGCGGCGATCAGTTCCAGGGCTCCATGGTCGCCATGGGCGGAACGGAGGGACTGGCGCGCTACGACATCGACATGAACGGTCCGATCGGCGATGACTGGCGTTTCAATGTCGGGGGATTCTATCGCTACGACCACGGAGTGCGCGATCCCGGCTTCCCCGGTATTCGCGGCGGACAGTTCAAGGGGAACGTCACTCGCTTGCTGGACAACGGTTACCTCCGGTTCTCGGCGAAGATCATCAACGATCGGAATCAGTTCATTCTCGACCTTCCGTTCGAGAACGCGTCCAGTCCGCGCTTCGTACCGGGCTTTGGCCAGTACGGTTCGATGAACACGAACGAGGCGCTCGACCTGAGCGTCCCGACGCCGACGGGCACGCAATCGCTGCCGCTGAGTGATGGGCTGCGCACCGACGCATCATGGTTTACGGCCGATGCGGCGTTCGACCTTGCGAAGGACTTTCATCTTCGAAACAGCGCGCAGGTTATGCACGACAATCAGCAGTGGAACGCTCTCGTTCCCTCGAACGCAATGTCGGTGAACGACTTCGTCACCGGGTCGAAGGGGCAGGCTGCGCTCGGACTTCCCGCTGGCAGCACGATTCAACTGTTCTATACGAATCACTTCGACGCCGAGGGCAATCCACTTCCATTTAATACCCCCAATGGACTCGTAGCGCCGGGGCAGGACATTCATGTTGCCAAGCCGATTTCGGCCTTCCAGGACCAGCTGTCGCTTCGAAAGGGATTCGGGAAGAACACGCTGACCGCCGGCGCGTACTTCGCGAATTACACGCAGGACAATCACTGGTTTTTCACTCAGGTACTCACCGACGTGCGCGACAACCCGCAATTCCTCGACGCGATCGTTACGACGCCGGGCGGAACACCAACGCCCTACACGAAAAACGGCTTTCTGAATCAGATGTCCGGGTACACCAATGGCTCCGGCCAGACCACTGTGTTCTCCGGCGTCATCGGCGGAAACTTTCAGCTCACTGAAAAACTTCGCGCCGACCTCGGTGGCCGCGTTGAGCACGACGACTACGTGCAGAGCTCGGAGAACACTTCGTCGTTCGATCTGGACGGCAATCCAAACACTCTGTACGACAACGAGACGTTTGGAAACGGAAGCTTCCGACACTTCAAGCGTGGCATGACCGACTGGGCAGCTTCTCTCGGGCTCAACTACGCACTCCAGGACAATCTCTCGATCTACGCATCCGCCGCGCGCGGCTACAAGATGCCAGCGCTCGATGAGTTCCTCCAGGCGACGGCGCAGCAGCAGGTAGACTTGTTCGACTCGCGCCAGGTGCAATCGTTCGAAGCCGGCGTGAAAGGCATCGTGGGTCCACTTGGCTTCACTGTGAACGGCTTCTATACCAAACTCAAGAATATTGTCAGCCAGGGACTCGTCATCGACTCGGTCACTGGCGCGTCCCAGTGGATCATCGTGACGTCGCCGGAAAATCGATCGTACGGCGCTGAAATCGAGTTGCTTGCGACTCCAATTCAGGGATTGCAACTGCTCGGCAGCGGCACGTTCCTCAGGGCGGAGCTCGGATCGGGTGCTGGAGCAGACATCGGGAGCCGGCTCAACGGTGTGCCGGCGTCGATCGGCAACCTGTCGGCGTCGTACACATTCAGCCGAGTTCGCGCGATGGCTGACTGGCACTGGGTTGGATCACGGTTCGTGGACGTCAACGTGGGAACGGCACTCCCGTCGTACAGCTACTTCAACTACGGGCTCGCCTACATGCTGCCCGCGCAGGGAATAACCATCAATGCGAACCTGCTCAACGCATTCATGGACGAGGGGCTCGAGGAGGGAAATCCACGACTGCAGAGCACCGGAGGATCCGGCATCTTCCTCGCACGCCCGATCCTGCCGCGCCGCTTCACCCTCTCCATGCGGTACGACTTCGGATCGCAGGGGCAGCCGTCGCCGGCACCCTGAGCGGCGGTGATTCACATGCATGAGTGGCGGGTCGATTCCGGCCCGCCACGGCGTCGGCGCGGTCTCATCGCACGCGCCGGCGTCTTGACGACGCTGGCATCGATGATCCTTGTTGGCTCCGCTGCCGCGCAGCGCGTGTCGCGCGACTCGACCTTTCTTCTCTCCACCCAAGATCCCTCGCGCACACCCTCGCCCTTCATCGGCAACGGGCACGTGGGCGTCGTGATCCCGCCGCTCGGCATTGGCGCGTCACGTTCGCTCATCGCCGGACTCTACGAGCACGGCGCGAGCGACGTGCCGCGCATCGCCGCTGCGCCGGCGTGGAACGCGATCGACGTATACGATGGTTCGAGCTGGCTCGGCGCAACACCGCCGGCCGCCGGCGCACTACGATCGTACTCGCAGGTGATCGACATGCGCAGGGGCCTGGCGCGCACGAGCTACGACTGGATCGACGGCTCCCGGCGCACCACGGTGCGAGTACAGACACTCGTCTCGCGCGCCGATCCGCATGTCGCGGCCATACGGCTCGCGATCACCCCACACTCGGCTGGCCGCTTGAGAATTCGCTTTGCTCTCGCGAACTGGCCGCCGCCGCAACGGCTCCCGCTCGACACGCTCACGCGCACGAAGCCGGAATGGGGGCCGGCCGAGCTCTGGTACGCGGGACACATGGTGGCGAAAAGTCGCGTCGCGTCACACCAGGCGCGCGGCGCCCATCTCGCGATGACCGCGAGCCCCGATGGTCGAAGATCAACGCTCACCGAAGACGCCACCATCACCTGGGCGCGCGAACTTCCGCACGCGGAAACGCGCACGGTGGCAGCCGGCGACACCGCAATCGCCGAGGTCGCATTCGATGCATCGGCCGGCGTGACGTACATCTTCGACGACGTGGTGCGCATCGTCTCGTCCCTCGACTCGGCGCACTCAACCACGCACGCGTCGCCATCGCTGAGCTACGACGCCCTGGCCGCCGCCAGCGCCGCTGCGTGGGCGCGGCGGTGGCAAAGCGACATCGAGATCGACGGCGATCCCGAGTTGCAACGTGTCGTCCGCTCCATGCTCTTCTACCTCCTGTGCAGCGCCGATTCCGGAACGGGACTCGCGATACCGCCCATGGGATTGTCGAGCTCCGGCTACTACGGCCACGTCTTCTGGGACTCCGATACGTGGATGTTCCCCGCGCTGGTGCTCACGCACCCCGATGTGGCGCGCTCGCTCGTCGGCTTTCGCTCGCGCACGGTGGGCGCCGCGGAGTCGAATGCGCGCGCGAATGGATTTCGCGGCGCGATGTATCCGTGGGAGGCCGACGAGCTGGGCAACGAGACCACGCCGCACTTCGCCGCGCAGAACGCGCACTCCGAGATCCACGTGAACGGCGATGTCGCACTCGCGCAATGGCAGTACTTTCTCGCGACGGGAGATTCCGCATGGCTCGCGCGCAGCGGCTTTCCGGTGATTCGCGCGACCGCTGACTTTTGGGTGAGTCGCGCCACGTACGATTCGGCGCGAAGTGGTTACGACATCAAGGACGTAGTGTCGGTGGCCGAAGGGCTGATCGGCGTCACTAACGACGCGTACACCAACGCAGTGGCGCGACTCAACCTCGAGATCGCGACCGAAGCGAGCGAGCGGCTGGGAGTGGCCGCCAATCCACGCTGGGCGGACGTTGCGACCAAGCTGCGCATGCCGTTCGATTCGGCGACTCAATCGTATCGCACCTACGAAGGCGCGCCGGACTCGACACTCGGCGCCGTCACGTCGCTGCTCAGCTATCCGCTTGGATTGCAGATGAGTGATCGCGCGAAACGTACCCACCTGGAGCAGGCGGTCGCGCGCGAGGTCAAGGAGCCATCGGGCGGCGCCATGATGGGAAGCACACTGCTGTCCGTGAATGCGGCGGAGCTCGGCGATCGCGCGCTCGTCGACACGCTGCTGCCATTCAGCTACCGTGCGCATCTCAAGGGTCCTTTTCTGATGCTGTCGGAAACGCCAACGAACGACGCGGTGAACTTTCTCACTGGCGCCGGCGGCTTCCTGCAGCAGGTGATCTTCGGCTATACCGGGCTTCGGCTCGCCGATGGCGGACTCGTGCCGAAGTTCCCTCCCGTGCTTCCATCGCACATCACTCGTCTCGTGCTGCACAACCTTCACGTGCACGGCAAGCGATACGACGTGATCGTCGATGCGTCCGGAAGGCGCATGGTGCCTCACACCGATAGTGCGCCGCGATGACTCTGTCGCTCCTCGCGATTGCGCTTCTCTTGCAGGCGGCGACCGGTGATGCGCCGCGGCGCGTGAGCCCTGTGCTCTTCTTTCCCGAGCCCGGAATGGACGACACCGCTGCCTACCAGGGCTACGAGACCCGCTTCTATCGAGACTCGAAGTCCAACACGGTGCAGGTCTATCTCGACCGGCACAGCGGACGCGAGGTGCTGCTCTGGGCAGACGCGCTCGATGAGAGTGCCGGCTTCACCGCGCGCGACGCGCAAGGGAAAGCGGCGCGACTGGACTGGGACGGAGGCGAAGCGATGGTCGCCGACTCGGTGGGCACTCGCAGCATCACGTATCCGCTTAGAGCAGCTTCGCCCGTCGTGACGCTCGGTTGGTTCCTTCTCGGCACGATGCGCGTCGAACGCGACTTCCAATACGCCGGCGCGCATCTGCGGCCGTTCACAGCGCCGCCGTACATCGTCGCGCCGGAGTCGCTGCTCGTCGCGAACGTCGAGAGACTGCCGGAGCCGGAGCGAGATCGCCAGCTCGCGCTGCTCGGCGCGGGGAGCGTGGCCGAGCTGCGATCGCGTCTCTCGGACACGCTCGTGCTCTTCCGAACCGACACGACTTGGACTGTGCGCGTGGACGGCCGCGCGCTCGACGGGCAGAGCCGCCTGACGGTCGAAATCACTGGCGATTCGCGCACTTCGGATGCGCGTCTGAGCGCTCGGACTGCGTCGATACGCGCCCGCTCGGGGAGCGTCGTTCACTTTACCGTGCGTGTCAGCACGAACGGCACGGCGCTCACGCCCCTCTCGCGCGACGAGATCTTCAACCGGCCGTTTCTGAATTATCTCGCGCAGGCAAAGGCGGCGGCGGGCACGAGCAATCACTACCGTCGTCTCGAGCGTCAGGTACGGAGCGTCGAGCTCCTGAGCTCAGGCGAGAAGCTCATGGCTGGGCTTCCGAACTACGCCACGTACTTCGGCCGCGATGGTCTCATGACCGCGCTCATGATGCGCTCGATCTGGACGCCGGCTATGTCCGAGCGCGTGATCGCGAGTGTGCTCGGCAAGCTCGCGCCCACCGGCGACGTCTCCCATGAGGAGGCGCTCGGCGAGCAGGCAATTCGCGAGCACGCCGACGAATACAACGCAGCCATCGCCGAGTATTACCGGCTGGCGCGAGAGGGCAGGCATGCGCGGGCGGACAGCGCGCTTACCGTCGCGCGTGACGTACTTCGGCATCTGCGCCGCGTGCGCGAGAACTATCACATGATGGACGACGAGTTCCAGCTGCCCATCCTCGAGGCGCTGTATCTTGCCGATAGCACCGTGCCAGCCGCACGCAAGCGCGCGTTCCTGCTCGACACGGCCAGCGGCGGAACGACGCACCTCGCGCTCATGCTGCGCGAGATGGCGCTCGTCGCGACCGAGACGCGGCCGTTCGCGGCGAATCCGATCGCCACCAATCTCGTGAGCTTCGTGAAGCGCGACTCCACGCACTGGCAGTCGGCCAGTTGGCGCGACAGCGACGCGGGCTACGCGAACGGTCGTTTCGCGATGGACATCAACGCCATCTGGGCGCCGCGCGCGCTCGAGGCTATCGCGAGCACGATCTCCGCGCTGCACTCGCTGGGCTACACTAACCACGCACTCGACTCCATCGCGCCCGATACATCGCATTCTCCCTTGCACCGCTGGCTCACGGACTCTCGGTCGCTGGACAGCACGGTCGCTACCTGGCAGCGCGCACGGCGGTTGTTCACAGTGTCGCTTGGTCCGCCGGAGATCGCGCGCCACGTCCGCGCCAAACTCGCCTGGCTCCCGCGAGCGGAACACGCCTACTGGCAGAAAGCGCTCACGCAGTCGCACGCGGGCCGCGATTCTCTCGTCTTTCTCGCTCTGTCGCTCGACGCGCGGGGCATGCCGATCCCGGTGGTCAACACCGATCCCGCCACAGAGCTGTTCCTCAACGACTACAGCTCGGGTATCATGAGCGGAACGGAAATGGCAACCGCGGTACTGCAGGAGGTTGACACGTTCATGCGAGACTATCCGGTGGGTCTATTCGTACATCGTGTCGGGCCGGTCGTGGCGAACGATGCATACGCCTCCCGCGCGGTGTGGGACGAATTTCGCCGCGAGCCCTATCACTCCCCCCGTGTCGTATGGGGACGCGAGGTGAATCTTTTTCTTCTCGGGCTCGCGGGTCGGATATCGTCATCCTTCGATTCGTCGGGCCGACTCAAGGATCCTGCGCTCGCGCCATACGTGGATTCTCTGCGCAAGGCGCTCGAGCGCGTGAGCAGCACCGTCGCATCGTCCGGCGTTCAGCACAACGAGCTGTGGAGCTATCGAATCTCCGGGGATCAGCTGCTTCCCACGCGCTACGGCACGAGCTCCGACGTGCAGCTCTGGAGCACCACCGACCTCGCCGTGCAGTTCGAGCTCTCCCGCCTTCCGCACCGCTGAGCGCTGACGATGCCGGTCACCCATCTCTCGCCCATCGACTACCTGCTCATGGCCGCGTACTTCGCGACCGTGCTCGGCATCGGCTGGGAGCTGCGCCGCCGGATGCGCACAAGCAACGACTTCCTGCTGTCCGGGCGCTCGCTCTCTCCATGGATTACGGGACTTGCCTTCATTTCGGCCAATCTAGGCGCGCAGGAAGTAATCGGCATGGGCGCGTCCGGCGCCAAGTACGGTATCGCGACGAGCCACTTCTACTGGATCGGCGCGATCCCGGCGATGGTGTTCGTCGGACTGTTCATGATGCCGTTCTACTACGGCTCGCGCGCGCGGTCGGTACCGGAATATCTGCGTCTCCGCTTCGACGAGAAGACGAGAACACTCAACGCCGTCACCTTCGCGGTGATGACGGTCTTCTCCTCCGGCATCTCGATGTACGCCATGGGGCGATTATTGAATCTCCTGCTTGGATGGAGCTTCAACGTCAGCGTACTCGCATCAGCTGCGATCGTGCTCGCCTATGTGCTACTCGGCGGCCTCACGAGCGCGATCTACAACGAGGTGCTGCAGTTCTTCCTGATCGTTTTCGGCTTCGCGCCGCTCGTTGCGCTGGGACTGCACGCGGTGGGCGGATGGCACGGGCTCACGGAGCGGCTCGCTGTGGTCGCGAGCGCGCGCGGACTGCCGTCCGGAGCGTACACGCACAGCTGGGCGTACATGGGCGACGCCGCGCGAAATCCGATCGGCGTCGAATGGTTCGGACTCGTGATGGGACTCGGCTTCGTGCTTTCGTTCGGCTACTGGTGCACCGATTTTCTCGTCGTGCAGCGCGCGATGGCTGCCGACTCGATGACAGCTGCGCGCCGCACGCCGCTCATCGCCGCGGTGCCGAAGATGCTATTCCCCTTTCTAGTGATTCTGCCCGGGATGATCGCCCTCGTCCTCGGCGGTGCGCACGCCGGCGGCCCGGTGGGGCAGGGGCTCATCCCCGCCAAGCTCGCCGCGAGCGGCGCGCCGCTGGTGGACGGCGCCGGGAGGCTCGTGCTGGACTACGACCTCGCGACGCCGATGATGCTCGTGCGATTGTTTCCACCCGGGATGCTCGGCCTCGGCCTCACGGCGCTGATGGCGTCATTCATGTCGGGTATGGCCGGGAACACGACCGCGTTCAACACCGTGTGGACCTACGACATCTACCAGAGCCACATCCGCCCCGGCGCTTCGGACGCGCACTACCTGTGGATGGGCCGCGTGTCCACCGTGGGCGGGATCGCGCTCGCGATTGCCGCAGCGTACGTCGCCAGCACGTTCAACAACATCATGGACCTGCTTCAGCTCGTGTTCGCGTTCGTGAATGCGCCGCTGTTTGCGACCTTTGCGCTCGGCATGTTCTGGCGACGAACCACGGGACACGGTGCGTTCGTAGGTCTGTTGTCCGGCACCGCGGCCGCGGCAGTTCATCACGGCCTCACGCTGCCCGCGGGGATGCCGGTGGGACTCAAGGGGGGCTATCTCGGCGCGATCCACTTCTACCCGAGCGAGCTCGCGCAGACGTTCTGGACGGCGATCATCGCGTGGGTGACTTGCTTCCTCGTCACGATCATCGTGAGCCTCGCGACAAAACCACGTGCGCCCGAGGAGCTGCACGGGCTCGTCTACTCACTCACGCCCAAGCCGAGCGAGGGTGAGCTGGCCTGGTATGCGCGTCCGTGGGTTCTCGCGGTGGTGGTGCTGGCGCTCACCGCTGCGCTCAACCTGGTCTTCTTCTGAGCGGGAGACGACATGGCTAACGCAACGCAGCTGGACATACGCGTTCCCATCGGCGGATTGTTCACGGTGCTCGGGCTGCTCGTGGGCGGCTACGGCCTCGCGACGCGAGGCGACACGGCGCTATACGAGCGCTCGTTGTCCATGAACATCAATCTCGTGTGGGGCGCGGTGATGATCGTATTTGGTGTGGCGATGTTGGCATTGGGCTGGTGGAAATCGCGCCGCGCGGAGTAGTCCGTCAAGCGCCGAGACGCATCCCGGTTCGCACGTCGAACAGATGTACGGCGTTCGCCGGTACGTGAATCCCAACCTCGTCGCCGATTGCCACCCGCTGCTCCGCCGGCACAACGACGACGAGATCTTTGACGTCACCCGCCGCGAGGTGCACGATCTGCTCGCTCCCAAGCGCCTCCACGAGGAACACCGTTCCACGCCACGGCGCATCGTTGCCGGAGGGCACGAGCGACAGCGCTTGCGGCCGCACGCCGAGCGCCACGTCGCCGGCAGCTTCGCCGTCGAGCGGCGAGAGCGGGAGCGAGAGCGCGCTCCCCTCGAACATGCAGCCGTCCGCACGACGCACCGTGCCCCGAACGAAGTTCATCCCCGGACTTCCGATGAACCCGGCGACGAACAGGTTGGCGGGCTCGCGATAGAGCGTCATCGGTGGCGCCACTTGCTGCAGCACGCCCTCGTGCATCACCGCTACGCGAGTGCCGAGCGTCATCGCCTCCACCTGATCGTGCGTGACGTAGACCATCGTCGCCTTCAGTCGCAGGTGCAGGCGCGCGAGCTCGGTGCGCGTGTCCGAGCGCAGCTGAGCGTCGAGGTTGGACAGCGGTTCGTCGAACAGAAACGCCAGCGGATCGCGCACGATCGCGCGGCCGAGCGCAACTCGCTGCCGCTGGCCACCCGAGAGCTGCGCAGGCTTGCGGTTCAGCATAGCGGTGAGCCCAAGCGATTCGGCGGCGGCCTCCACGCGCTCCTTTATGATCGCTGGAGGCTGTCGTCGCACCGCGAGGCCGAAGCCGAGATTCTCGCGTACGGTGAGGTGCGGATAGAGCGCGTAGCTCTGAAACACCATCGCAACGTCGCGCGCCTGCGGCGGGAGCTCGGTCACATCGCGGTCGCCGATGAGAATGCGTCCGCTGGTGACCTTCTCCAGTCCGGCGATCATGCGCAGCACGGTGGACTTGCCGCTCCCCGACGGGCCCACGAGCACGAGCAGCTCGCCGTCTTCGATGTCGAGCGAGACATCTCGCGCGGCTACGAAGCCGTTGGGGTAGCTCTTGTGGACGTGCTCGAGAACGACTCGGGCCATGCGCTACCCCTTCACCGCGCCGGCGGTGAGTCCTTGCACGATGCGTCGCTGGAATGCGAGCACTACGATCGCGACGGGCGCCGTCGCGAGGATCGCCGCGGCTAGAATCTCGCCCCACGGGATCTGATATTGGCCGCGGAAGAGCGCGATGGCTACGGGCACGGTCTGTCGCTCCGGCCCGAGTGTGAACGAGAGCGCGAAGAGAAACTCGTTCCAGCAATAGATGAAGGTGAGAATCGCGGTAGTGGCGAGGCCGGGTGCGCTGAGCGGGAGCACGACGCGGCGCATCACCTGCCAGCGCGATGCGCCGTCGACCATCGCTTGTTCCTCGAGGTCGCGCGGCAGCTGGCGAAAGAAGCCGACCAGCAGCCACACGGCCAGTGGCATCGCGAAGGTGACGTAGGGCAGGATGAGGCCCGGGTAGCTGTCGATGAGGTGCATCGCGCGAAGCAGCATGTAAAGCGGACTCACGATGGCGATTTGCGGGAACATCGTGACGGCGAGGATCACCGCGAGAATTGCGCGCTTGCCACGCATCTCGAGTCGCGCCAGTGCGTAGGCCGCCAGCGCGCCGGCCGACACGCACAACACCGTGGTCGTGCCGGCGACGACGAGCGAGTTGCGAATCGGAAGCCAGAACGAGCGAACCGCGAAGAGCGCGCGATAGTGTTCGAGCGTCGGGTTCCTTGGCCAGAGTGCCGGCGCACCGCCGAGTACGGCACCGGGCGTGAGCGATGCGATGATTGCCCACGCGAATGGCGCGGCAGCGAAGAGCACGAGCGCGGTGAGCACCGCGCGCCACCAAACGCGTCCGCTCATCGCGCCGCCGCCTCGCCGGGCGCGACTCCGCCCACCCACCGGATGTAAACCATCGCCAACCCAAACGTCGCAGCGAACACCACTACCGAAAGCGCCGCGCCGTAACCGAACTCGAGGTTCTGTAGCAGGGTGTTGAAGGTGTAGAGCGCGATCGGTTCGGTGGACGTGCCGGGTCCGCCGCCGGTGAGCACGTACACGAGATCGAACACGCGAAACGCGTCGAGCGTGCGGAAGATCAGCGCCACCACGATGGCTGGCTTGAGCAGCGGCAGCGTGATGCGCCGGAGCTGCCACCACGCGCTCGCGCCGTCGATCGACGCAGCCTCGTAGAGCTCTCGGTCGATGTTCTGCAGCCCGGCAAGAAGCAGCAGGGCAACGAATGGCGTGGTCTTCCAGACGTCGGCGAGTATCAGCGGCACCCACGCGATTTGCGCACCTGCGAGCCACACCACCGGCTTGTCCACGAGTCCGGCGCGCGTGAGCAGCACGTCGACCACGCCCCACGGCGACTCGAACATGAAGCGCGAGAGCAACGCTGCGACTACGGTGGGGATGGCCCATGGCAGGAGCACTGCCGCCCGAACCACGCCGCGCCCGCGAAACGTGCGGTTCATCGCGAGCGCGAGCACGAGTCCGAGTGCGAGCTCGAGCAGGATGCTGGAAAAGGCGAAGAACGCCGTGTGACCAATCGCGCCCCAGAAGCGCGCATCGCCGGCAACCGTTGCGTAGTTGGAGAGTCCCACGAACGGACGGCCGAGCCACGGCATTCGGAGATCGTGCTGATGTAGCGATTCCCAGATCGTCCAGCCGAGGGGAAACATTGCGATGAGCAGGATGCTCCCGAGCGCCGGGGCAACGAGTAGCCAGGCGGTGCGCTGCTCCTTCATCGCGACGCCGCAGCTGCGGCGGAATCGCGGCCGTGCGCGAGCTCGCGAACGTGCGTGCGATCCACGAGCGCGTTCATCTGCGCCGCCGCGACGCGGAGCGCCCGTGACGGCTCGGCCTGACCGGTGAGCGCGCGGTGCAGCTGCACCTGGAGCAGATCTGAGAGCTGCGAGTAGATCGGCGTCACCGGGCGCGGCGTCGCGTGCTCGAGCACCGCGCGCGCTACCGCGACGCCCATGGGCAGCGCCGAGTCGAGCGCGGGCTGGTCGTAGAGCGATTTGCGCGGCGGCAGCGTGCCGGCGATGCGCGCGCGCTCGAGCATCTGCGCCGGCGCGGTGAGATACGCGATGAGGCGATAGGCGGCGTCCGGGTGCGGGCTGAGTGCGTTGATCGCGAGCTGCTGCCCGCCAAGTGTGGCGGTGGGCGAGCCACCCGGACCGCCGGGCATTGG
>Ga0207652_10003826_pt1 | contig 12343 bp, 10 predicted proteins | sample KBSC63BmetaG_FD_184334 | JGI IMG/M metagenome (GOLD analysis project Ga0207652, IMG submission 184334) | Corn rhizosphere microbial communities from Kellogg Biological Station, Michigan, USA - KBS C6-3B metaG (SPAdes) (version 2) | ecosystem: Host-associated > Plants > Roots > Rhizosphere ... | reverse complement strand
CACCCCACGGGTAGGTGAACCAGCGGTCGTCGTGGATGGAGATGACACCGGGCTCCAGGAACCGGTAGACGACGTCGATGCCGTTGCCGCCGCGGAAGAAGCCGGGACCGCCGGAGTCCGGCACGGTCTCGTACGACTCGATGCGCAGCGGGAAGTATGACTCCAGGAACTCGTTGGGGACGTTGGAGAACGACGGCCACAGCGAGTGCCCGTCCGGTCCGTCGCCGAACGGCCGGCCCGGGATGCCGCCGAACCCGATCTGGTAGAGCTGGAACCACTCGCCGTCCGCGCGGTAGCCGCTGTACATCAGGTGCGGGGACGAGGAGAACCCGGCCGCGCAGAGGAACTCCGGCTGCCGCTGGCCGAGCAGGCCGCCGAGGATGTCGAAGATCCGGCCGAGCCCGTGCGTGCGGCAGGACAGCGCCGCCGGGTAGGTCGGCTTGAGCAGCGTGCCTTCCGGGATGCGGACGTCCACGAGCGGGTAGAAGCCGTCGTTCCAGAGGATCTGCGGGTCGAAGACCATGATCATGTAGATCCCGAAGAACATCTTGTAGAGGTTCTCGTTGAGGTAGTAGTTGATCGAGCCCGGCGACTGCGGGTCGGTGCCGGCGAAGTCGAGCACGACCCCGTCGCCCTCCCGGTACATCGAGCAGTGGATCTTGTACGGCCCGAACCCCATGCCGTCGTCGCAGACGTAGTCGGTGAAGGTGAGGGTCTCCTCGGCCGGGATCGTCGTGGCGATCAGCTGCTTCATCGCGTCGTAGTTGCGCTGCAGCAGTGCGTCCAAAGTGGACATATACGTCTCCGGGCCGAACCGGTCGCACAGCTCGGTGACCCGCCGGGCCGCGGTGCGGCAGGCGGCGACGATCGCGTTGAGGTCGCTGCGGTTCCAGTCCTTCATCCGCACCTGGTTGAGGATGAGCCCCAGCATCTCGGTGTTGAGCTCGCCGGCCTTGTAGAGCTTGAACGGCGGCACCAGCACGCCCTCCTCGAAGATCGAGGTGGCGTCGGTCGGCAGCGAGCCCGGCACCTTGCCGCCGACGTCGGTCATGTGCCCGAACATCGCGGCCCACCCGACGATCCGGCCCTGGTGGAAGACCGGCATGACGACCAGCCAGTCGTTGGCGTGGCTGATCGCCGCCCCGCACGCGTACGGGTCGGAGGTCATCAGGATGTCGCCCTCCTCGACGGTGCCGTCGAAGCCGGCGAGGAAGTCCGGGATGGACAGTCCGAACTGGCCGACGACCATCTTCCCGGACGGGTCGCCGATGAGCGGGAACTCGTCGTGCTGCTCGCGGATGCCCGGGCTCATCGCGGTGCGGAACAGCACGGCGTCCATCTCGTACCGGGCGTTGCGGAGGGCGTTCTCGATGATGTCGACGGTGACCGGGTCGACGTCGACCCGGCCGAGTGGGGTGGTCGCGGTCTCGACGAGGGTGGCCATGGTTACGCTCCTGCGCTGGCGGGACGGATGAGGATCGAGCCGACGGAGTCCACGGTGCCCGCGTAGCCGGGCAGCACCAGCGTGGTCGAGTCCATCTCGGTGATCACGGCGGGACCGGCCACGACGTTGCCGGCGGCCAGCGCGGTCCGGTCGTAGAGCTGGGCCTCGGTCCAGGCGCCGTCGACGTAGACCTTGGTGTCGCCGCGGTGCGCGGCCGACGGGTCCGTGCCGCCCTCCGCCACCGGCGGCGCGGAGATCTGCGGCGGCCGCCCGGTGACCGCCGCGCGCAGGTTGACCAGCTCGTGCTCGGCGTCGAGGGCGAAGGTGAACAGCCTGTCGTGCTCGGCGTTGAAGGCGCGCCCGGCGACGGCCAGCCCGTCGCCGTCGAACTGGTCGAGGCTGACGTCGACCGGCACCTCGAAGCCCTGCCCGTGGTAGCGGACGTCGACCTGGTACGCGACGGTCTGCTCGCCCCGCGGCACGCCGTCGGCCTCGAGCCGTGCCTGCACCTCGCCGGCGAGGTCCGCCAGCTCGGTCCTGACCTCGGCGTCGGAGGTCTCCGAGAACCGCCGGATGAACGTGCGGGCGCCCTCGTCGCGCAGGCTGGTGGTGGCGTCCCCGTACGCGCAGAGCACGCCGGGGCTCGGCGGCACGATCACCGGCCAGGACCCGAGCAACCGGGCCAGCGCGTTGGCGTGCAGCGGGCCGGCCCCGCCGAACGCGACGAGCGCGAAGTCACGCGGGTCGTAGCCCTGCTGGACCGAGACCAGCCGCAGCGCGCCGAACATGTTCTCGTTGACGATGTCGACGATGCCGGCCGCCGCGGTCTCGGCGTCCGCGAGCCCCATCGCGTCGGCGATCGTCTGCACCGACGCCCTGGCCGCGTCCACGTCCAGCGTCATCTCGCCGCCGACCAGGCTGGGTGGGAGGTAGCCGAGGACCACGTTGGCGTCGGTCACGGTCGGCGCCTCGCCGCCCTTTCCGTAGGCGGCGGGTCCCGGCTCGGCCCCGGCGGACTGCGGTCCGACCCGAAGCGCCTTGGTCAGCTCCGGCACGTGCGCGATCGACCCGCCACCGGCGCCGACCGTGCGAACGTCCACAGAGGACGCCCGGACGTTGAGCGAGCCCACCGTCGTCTCGCGGCCGATCCGCGGCCGGCCGTGCTGCACGAGCGCGACGTCGGTGCTGGTGCCGCCCATGTCGAAGGTGAGCAGGTTCTCGAAGCCGCTCTGCCGCGCCACCCACAGCGCGCCGGTCACCCCGCCGGCCGGGCCGGACATGAGCAGCTGGACCGGGGCCTCGGTCGCGGCGGCCACCGCGGCCAGCCCGCCGTCCGAACGCAGCACGTGCAGGGTGCCGCTGATCTGCTTGCGCTGCAGGGCCTTCTCCAGGCTCGCCAGGTAGCGGCTCACGGTCGGCCGGACGTACGAGTTCGCCACCGTGGTCAGCGTCCGCTCATACTCCCTGATCTCCGGCAGGATCACGCTGCTCAGCGAGATCGGCACGCCGGGGATCTCCCGGGCGACCAGCTCGGCGATCCGCCGCTCGTGCGCCGGGTTGGCGAAGGAGTTGATCAGCGCGACGGTGACCGCGTCCACGCCGAGGTCCCGCAGGTGGGCCAGCTTCGGCAGCAGGTCTGCCTCGTCGAGCTCCTCGATCACCTCGCCCCTGGCGCCGACCCGCTCGACCGCCTCGACGGTGTTCTCCAGGTCGGCCAGCGGTTCCGGCTTGGGCCAGACGATCCACGCCGCCAGCCCACCGGGCACGAACGACCGGGCCACCTGCAGCACCTGCCGGTAGCCGCGGGTGACGATCAGCCCGACCCTGGCGCCCTTGCCCTCCAGCACGGCGTTGGTCGCGATCGTGGTGCCGTGCATGACGTGGTCGATCTGAGCCGGCTCGATCCCGGCCAGGGCGCACACCTTGTCGATGCCGACCAGCACGCCGACGGACTGGTCGGCCGGTGTCGAGGGCGTCTTGGCCCGATGGGTGTCGCCGGTGTCTTCGTCCACGAGGAGGAGGTCGGTGAAGGTGCCGCCGACGTCGACTCCGAGCCGGTAGGTCATGTCGCTCTCCCGCGTCTTGGCTGAGGGGTCAGGCGCCGCTCGCGCCGGCCAGGTCGGTGATCTCGGCGTCGGAGTAGCCGAGCAGGTCGTGCAGGACCTCGTGGGTGTGCTCGCCGAGCGCCGGGCCGGTCCACCGGATCGAGCCCGGGGTCCGGGACAGCCGGGGCGCGACGTTCTGCATGGCCAGCTCGCCGAAGGTCGGGTCGGGCACGGTGACCAGCGACTCCCGCTCGATCATGTGCGGGTCGGCGAGCATGTCCCGCGGTCGGTAGATGCGGCCGGCCGGAACGCCCGCGGCGTCCAGTGTGGACAGCAGCGTGTCGGCGTCGAACCGGGCCGACCAGCGACCGATCCGCTCGTCCAGCTCGGTCATGTTGGCACCGCGGGCGCCGTGCGTCGCGTACCGGGGGTCGTCGGCCAGCTCCGGCTCGCCCATCACCGCGGTCAGCCGGCGGAACACCGAGTCCTGGTTGGCGGCGATGAGCACCGAGCCGCCGTCGACGGTCGGGTACACATTGGACGGTGCGATGTTCGGCAGGATCGCGCCGGTCCGCTCCCGCTGGTAGCCGGCGACCTGCCACTCGGTGACCAGGCTCTCCATCATCGCCAGCACGGCCTCGTAGATGGCCGAGTCGACCACCTGGCCGCGCCCGGACCGCTCCCGCTCCTGCAGCGCCGCCAGCGTGCCGATGCAGGCGTACGAGGCGGCGAGGGAGTCGCCGATCGAGATGCCCGCGCGGGCCGGTGGCCGGTCCGGCTCGCCCAGCACGTACCGCAGCCCGCCCATCGCCTCGCCGACCGAGCCGAACCCGGCCCGGGGCGCGTACGGGCCGGTCTGGCCGAAGCCGGTGACGCGGGTGAGCACGATCCGCGGGTTGATCCCGGCCAGCACGTCGTAGCCGAGGCTCCAGCGTTCCAGCGTGCCCGGGCGGAAGTTCTCGATCAGCACGTCGCTGACCGCGGCCAGCCGGCGGACCGCCTCCTGGCCCTCAGCCGTGCGGAGGTCGAGGACGACGGACTTCTTGTTGCGGGCGACCACCGGCCACCACAGCGACTGCCCGTGCGGCTTCTCCCGGCCCCACAGCCGCATCGGGTCACCGGTCGGCGGCTCGATCTTGATGACCTCGGCCCCGAGATCGCCGAGCAACTGGCCGCAGAACGGCCCGGCGAGCAGCTGGCCGGTCTCGATCACGCGGATCCCCGCCAGCGGCCCCTCCGAGGGCACGGCGTGGGACAGCGCCGACACGTCGCGGGTCACGACACCTCCTCCAGTGGCGCGGCGTCCTCCCGGTGGCTGTCGAGCAGGACGGCCCGGGCGGCGAGGACGTGCGAGCGCATGACGCTCTCGGCCCACCCGCCGTCCCCGGCACGCAGGGCGTCGACGATCTCCCGGTGGTGGGAGTGGCTGCGGGCGAGGGCGGCCGGCGTGTAGCGCCGGTAGGTGCGCATGACGAGCGGCAGCTGGACCAGTCCCTGCAGCGTGCTGGCCAGCTGTGCGCTGCCGGCGGCGGTGACGATCAGCTCGTGGAATCGGGCGTTGAGCGCGGCCAGCTCGCCGAACTCGCCGGCCGGGCGGTGGCCGAGGCTCGGGTCGACGGTGACCATCGTGGTCGCGAGCCGGTCCATCTCGTCCAGCGCCGGCGGCTCGATCCGGGTCGCGGCGCGGCGGGCGGCCAGGCCTTCCAGCACGGCCCTCAGCTCGTAGGTCTCCTCGAGATCCTGGGCCGTCCAGGTCCTGACCCGGGCGCCGCGGTTGGGCAGCACCTCGATGAGTCCCTCTGACCCCAGCCGGCGGAGGGCCTCCCGCACCGGCGTGCGCGACAGCCCGAGCTCCTCGGCGACCTCGATCTCCCCGAGCTTGTCGCCGAACCCGTAGCGACCGTCGAGGATCCCGTCCCGGAGCGCGCCGTACGCACGGTCAGCTGCAGCCGTCACGGCACCACCCCAGCCCTCGGATTGCATGCAATCTAGGGCTGATCGACATCGCTGGCAACCCCTCGCGGCCCCCTTGCATACACGTCAGGAGCTGGGCAGTGGGATGGTCGCCTTGATCGTGGTGCCGTGACCGGACCGGGAGCGCACATCCAGCCGACCCCCGGCGCCCTCGGCGGCGTCCGCCAGCAGCGCAAGGCCGATGTGGCCCTCCACCGGCCCGACCGCGTTGTGCGGATCGAAGCCCGGTCCGTCGTCGACGACCGTCAGCACGACGGTGCCGCCGGACACGACGAGGGTGAGCACGACGTGCGACCCGGGCGCGTGCTTGGCGGCGTTGCGCATCGCCTCCCGTCCGATCCGGATCAGGGCGGCGCGGTGGGCGGGTGGTAGCTCGGGAAGCGGGCCGACGACCAGCTCGACCGGGGTGCCCTCGGCCGCGACGTGGTCGGCGACGACGCGCAGCGCGGCCTCGGGGTCGACCGCCGGGCTGTCGGCCGCGTACTGCAGGCCGGTCAGCTCACGCAGCGCGAGCAGGTCGTCGTGCACGAGCCGTTGCGCGGTGTGCAACGTGGTCAGCATGCGATCGATCGGCGGCGCGGGCTCGGGGTCGCCGGCCGTCCGTTCGCCGTTCGACCTGCCGAAGGTGACGAGCTGCGAGTCGATCGACGACAGGGCATACCCGACGCCGGCCAGATCCTGGATCACCCCGTCGTGCAGCTCGCCGGCGACCCGGCGCCGCTCGGCCGACGACGCCTCGACGGCGATCCGGATCATGCTCTGCCGTTCCCGTTCGTACCGGGAGACCCGGCGGGCGAGCGTGAACGCCAACGGCACCAGCAGCAGCCCGAGCGCGACGACCGCCACGAGCACCACCGGCACGACCCGCCGGATCAGCGCGGCCTCGTCGGCGTGCAGGCGGTTCGCGACGAAGTAGGTCTCCACCAGGATCGGGTCCCCGCTGCTGTCGCGGACACCGGCGTAGACCTCGAGGCTCTCGCCGAAGCCGCGGTCATAGACGTTCTCGGACTTGTCGAGGTCGGAGATGTCGGAGTCGACGCCGCCCGTGGTGAGGGCGTCGAGGTCGTCCTCGTCCAGCGGGAACTGCAATCCCATCTGGATCGGGTCGTCGCAGTAGAGGATCCGGCCGTTGGCCGACCAGACCTTGATCCGCTGGATCGTCGTGTCATCGGCCATCCGGTGGCGCACCTGCGTGTTCAACGCGACCAGCGCGTCGGTGTCGCCCTGCTCGACACCCCGGGTCACCCTCGGTGCGATGACGGAGCGCGCTATGGACGCTCCGTACTGCTCCGCCCGGCGCAGCGCCTGGTCCTGGACGACCTGGACGCAGATGATCGCGGCCAGCGCTCCCACCGCCACGAGCGCGGCGAGGCTGATCGCGGCATGCTGAGCCAGCGCTCGGGCGACGACCGACGGTCGACGGAGTCGCGGCATCGCTGGCCCATTTCCGAACTCGTCCCGAATACGCACCGTCGCCCGCCGACGCTGACGGGACGTACCGGTTCAGCCCTCAATCGCCAGCGACAGTACGCCTTCGAACGCATCCCTAGCGGTCGAATCGACAAGCGAGATCGATTCATGACTGCGCGGCGCTAGTGGGTGCTAGCCGAGCGGAGTCAGCCGGAATGTGGTGTCGTTGACATTCCTCTGTGGACGGTTGCGGCCGGTCGGCGCACGGATGGTTGGGTGGATGGTCGAACGACTGGTATCGATCGCGCGCGGAACCGGCGCGACGGGGGATCGTGGCCCCCGGTATCGTGGGTCGGCGTGAGTGCGGCGGTGGGGCTCGCCCCGAACCGCCGTCCCGGACGCCTCCGGGGCGGCCAACGGTCCCTGACTTCGGCCGGATGAGCTCGGGGGCGCCGCCGGCGCGGCGGTCCCCGGGCACGGAACGTACGAGGGGATCGAGTTGAGCTGTCCGACCCGCACGGCCGTGACGAGGCCGCGGTGACGTCGAAGCGGATCGAGGACGCGGCGCCGCCGATCGACCCGGACCTCCACCAACCCGCCACCCCGGCCGACGCCCGGCCGGATCGCCGCGCGGGCGCGAGGCGGGACGCACCGGCCGCCACCCCACCGGACGCCCGGCCGGATCGCCGCGCGGGCGCGAGGCGGGACGCACCGGCCGGCGCCCCACCGGACGCCCGGCCGGATCGCCGCGCGGGCGCGAGGCGGGACGCACCGGCCGGCGCCGCCCGACCGGACGGCCGGCCGGCGGCGCCGCCCGCCGGTCCGCGACCGGACCGCGGACCCGACGTCAACCTCGACCGCGGACCCGCGCGCGACCCCGACGCGGGACCCGCCCGGGGAGCCGAGCGGCGGTCCGGCGGGGGCTCGGGCGGGCGATGGCGGGGGCTCGGGAGGCGGTTGCGGCCGGCGGCCCTGGCCGCGATCGCCGTCGGCGGCGCGCTCGGGGGCGCCGCCCGCTACGGGATGGAGCGGGCGCTGCCGACCGCCCCGGACGCGTTCCCCTGGGCGACGTTCGCCGGCAACGTCAGCGGCTCGCTCGCACTGGCCGTGCTGCTGGTGTTCGTGCTGGAGATCTGGCCGCCGACCCGGTACCTGCGGCCGTTCGCCGCGATCGGCTTCCTCGGCGCGTACACGACGTTCAGCACCTGGATGGTCGAGACCGACGAGCTGGTCGCGCACCACCGGCCCGGTCTCGCGGCCGGCTACCTCGCCGCCAGCCTCGGCGCCGGCCTGGCCGCGGTCTCGCTCGGCCTGGTCGTCGGCCGGGCGGTGCTCGCCCGGCGCAGCAGGGCCGGCGCGCCGGCCGGAAGGAGCTGACATGCGACTGCAGGGTCCGTCCCAGCGGCTGACGATCTTCATCGGTGAGACCGACCACTACCACCGCCGGCCGCTCTACTCGGAGATCGTCCGCCGCGCGCACCAGGCCGGCCTCGCCGGCGCCAGCGTGTTCCGCGGCATCGAGGGGTTCGGCGCGTCCAGCCGCATCCACACCACCCGGATCCTCAGCCTGTCCGAGGACCTGCCGCTGGCGATCGTCATCGTCGACACACCCGAGCACCTGGCCGCGTTCCTGCCCCAGCTGGACGAGCTGATCACGGAGGGGCTGGTGATCCTGGACGACGTCCAGGTGGTCAAGTACGTCGGCCGCGGCCACGAGGACGCCCCGAGCGGGGTGGGATGACGCTCGTCCTGCTCATGGTCGCCGCCGCCGTCGGGGCTCCGCTGCGCTACGCGGTCGACCAGGCCGTCCAGCACCGGTGGCCGGGCGCGTTCCCGGGCGGCACGCTGACCGTCAACCTGTCCGGCAGCTTCCTGCTCGGCCTGCTCACCGGTCTGGCCGCGCACCACGGGCTGGCCCCGCAGGCGGTGACCGTGCTCGGTACCGGCCTGCTCGGCGCGTACACGACCTACTCCACGTTCAGCTACGAGACCGTCCGGCTGCTCGAGGACGGCGCGGTCGCCGAGGCCGCCCTCAACGTCGCCGGCAGCCTCGCCCTCGGCCTCCTCGCGGCCGCCGCCGGGCTCGGCCTCGCCCTCCTGATCTGACTCCCGATCTCATCCGGGCGTGATGACGCGCAACCGGTCGCTCCGACGCAGGGTGGCTGCGCACGCAGAGGCCTGGACAGTCGGAGGGACTGCGATGACAGACGGGCGGGATACGGGAGCAGTCGAGCTGGAAGAGATGGGGCCGGTCGACTACCTGGTCATCGAGTTCCCCGGGACCCCAACCGGAGAGAACCTTCCGCTCCTGGTGGACCTGGTGGACCGGGGAATCGTCCGGATCCTCGATCTCGTGCTCGTGAAGCGGGAGTTCGACGGGTCGATGTCGCTGCTCGCGCTGGCGGACGCCGACGGCGACGGCGAGTGGGACTACTCGGTGTTCGAGGGCGTCTCCGCCGGCGTGCTCGGCCAGGACGACATCGACGAGGCCGGGCAGGCCCTGGAACCAGGGCGATCGGCGGTCATCCTGGTGTACGAGAACACCTGGGCGGCGCCGCTGGCGGTCGCGCTGCGCCGGAGCGGGGCCCAGATGGTGGCCGGCGGGCGCATCCCGGTCCAGGCGCTGCTGGCGTCGCTGGACGCGACCGAGTCCGGCGCGACGGCCGTGACAGCGAACTGAGAGGAGACGACCGATGCCTGGACTTCTTCGCGGAGTCGCCCGCACGGCCGTCGTCGCCGGCACGGCGACCGCGGTCTCCAACCGGGTCTCCCGTCGGCAGGCGGGCCGCTGGGCTGCGAAGGAAGAGCAGCAGGAGCCCGAGCCGCAGCAGCAGTACGCGGCGCCGCCGCCGCAGTACGCCGCCCCGCCGCAGTACGCCCCGCCGCAGTACGCCCCGCCGCCGCCCGCCTCCGATCCCATGCAGGACAAGCTGGACCAGCTCAAGCAGCTGGGCGAGCTCAAGGATCAGGGCGTGCTGAGCGACGAGGAGTTCCAGCAGCAGAAGGCGAGAATCCTCAACTCGTGACGGTCGCGGTCGACGCCGCGCAGGATCGCCCCACCAAGGAGCTCCGATGTGGACGGACCCCGCCCGCGCGGCGTCGCCGGACATCGGGGTGAACGTGGGGCTGCTGGTCGCCTCGGCCACGGCCCCCGGCACGTTCGCCTCGTCCCTCGCGCCCCGCAGCACCCTGGACCAGGGCCTCGTCACCGCCCTGTCCACCGGGCTGCACTACCTGCTCACCCTCGGCGCGCAGGACACGCTGCAGGCGCTGGCCGAGCTGGCCACCAGGCCGGGACTGACCCCGGCCGAGCAGCTGGCCCGGCACCGCACGCTGACGCTGATCGCCGACCTCGCGGCTGTCCCGCTCGGCTTCGGCCTTCGGCAGGCGCTGCCGACGCGGCCGGGCGAGCCGGTGCTGCGCGGGCTGCTGCGGCAGACCGGCTGGCGGTTCGCGGTGACCGGGCTCGGCGGTGCTCTGTTCACCGGAGCCCGGGCCGGCGCCGACCGGGTGGACGCGCGGCTTGGCGCCGGCGGCCGGATCGCCGGTTTCCCGCTGGCCGTCCCCGTCGGCCTTGCGCTGGCGTACCTGCTGGAGCGGCGCCGGGTCCGGGGCCTGGGCGAGCAGGACGAGCAGGTCGACCCTGCCGAGTCCGCCGCGCCGCTCCGGTCGCTCGGCCTGGCCGCCGGTGCGACCGGCGCGCTGGTCGGCGCGGCGTACGCGGAGCACGAGCTGGCGACCTGGCTGGGCCGCCGGCTCGCCGCGATGCTGCCGGGCGGCCCGCTGCTGTGGCGGCTGGCCGGCCACGCGGCCTGTCTCGGGGGGCTGGCGGTCGCGTCCTCCTCGGTCTGGTCCAGGGCCATGCACCGGATCGAGGCCGGGACCTCGCACGAGTCACCGGTCTTCGGGTCCGGCGCGGACCGGCACTGGACCGGCAGCACGATGAGCGGCGGGCAGGGCAGCCTGGTTCCCTGGGACACGCTCGGCCGGGAGGGGCGCCGGCACGTCCTGGCCCACGTGCACCCGCAGCCGGTCGCCGACCGGCCGGAGGGCGTGCCCGACCTGTCCATCGAGACCGTCATGGGCGAGCCGGCGAAGGCAACGCCGATCCAGGTGTACGTCGGGCTGGACAGCGCAGCGACCCCGCGGGAACGGGTGGACCTGGCGCTGGCCGAGCTGGAGCGGACCGGGGCGTTCGACCGGTCGGTGCTGATGCTGGTCTCCCCCACCGGCACCGGGTACGTCAACTACGTCGCCGTCGCCGCCGCTGAATACCTCACCCGCGGCGACATCGCGACGGTGACGCTGCAGTACTCGAAGCGGCCGTCGCCGCTGTCGCTGGGCATGGTCGCCGGCGCCAGGGAGCAGAACCGGCTGCTGTGGCTGCGGATCCTGGACCGGCTGCGCGAGTCGGCCGGGCCCCGTCCGAAGGTCGTGCTGTTCGGCGAGAGCCTCGGCGCGCACACGAGCCAGGACGTGTTCCTGCACTGGGGCACGCTCGGCCTGAGCACGCTCGGCATCGACCGGGCGCTGTGGATCGGCACCCCGTACGCCAGCGGGTGGATGCACCAGCTCAGCGATCGCGCCCGCCTTGACGTCCAGAGCGACCTGGTCGCCGTCGTCAACGACTTCGGCCAGTTCGAGGACGTGGTCGCCGAGCGCGGGTCGAAGCCGCGGTACGTCCTGGTCAGCCACGACAACGACGGCGTGACCAAGTTCGGCCTCGACCTGCTGGCCACCGCACCGGGCTGGCTCGGCCGGGACCGGCCCGAGGTCGAGGAGGTCGACGGCGCCAGCCCGCGCGGGATCCCGTCCGGCATGCGCTGGCGGCCGATCACGACGTTCTTCCAGTCGCTTGTGGACATGAAGAACGCGCAGGCGCCGGGGCCGTTCCGGGCCTGGGCGCACGACTACCGCGCCGACCTGCCGCGCTTCGTCAGCGAGGTGTTCGAGCTGCCGGCGAGCCCGGAGCAGATGTCGGCCGTCGAGGCGGCGCTGCGCCGGCGGGAGTCGACGCGGGAGGAGCTGTTCAGCCGGAAGGCCGCGACCGGCGGCTGATCGACCAGACCAGCGCCGAGCCGAGCACGCCGGCGGCATTGGTCGCCCAGTGCAGCAGCATCGGGGCCAGCAGGCTGCCGCTGCGCCGGCGCAGCTCGGCGAACAGCACGCCGGCAGCGGTGGTGAACAGCACGGTCCCGGCGAGCGCGACCGTGAGCCTGGTCCGGCGGCCCGAGCCGGCGACCGCGCTGTTCGTCCGGGCCAGATCCAGCGCCGGCAGCACGTGCCACAGCCCGAACAGCACCGCGGTCACCGCGGTCGCCCAGGCGGCGCCGGCCCTGTCCTCGACGAGTGCCCAGAGCACGCCCCGGAACGCCACCTCCTCGAAGACCACGGTGCCGAGCGGGACGGACAGGAACGCCGCACCGAACGCCGGGCGCAACCCCAGCCGGTAGCGGGTGTCGAGGAAGAA